>WNGL01014536.1_pt1 | contig 10118 bp, 10 predicted proteins | sample 5400591 | NCBI WGS metagenome assembly WNGL01 (sample SAMN13153377, study PRJNA577476) | soil metagenome | isolation source: 80 cm soil or saprolite under Garry oak tree replicate 1 | place: USA:California | collected 2016-06-15 | reverse complement strand
GCCTGGGTATTCCGCCCAATGGCCGGCTCGACATGGATACGCTGGCTGCGCTCGGCTTATTGCCGGGTCAGCGCGGGCGCACTCCGATGGAAATACCGCATCGGCGTGTTGCGCCGTCGGATGAGCCCCCGGTCCGGGGCGAATGGATTCGCTAGCTGTTTTCGAAGTGAACCGACTGCAATTCGGCGGTGACGGTGCCGACAAAAATCTGGCTCTCGATTCGCAGGAGCAACCGATCGTTGTCATCTGAAATCCAAATGGTGGCGCGTTTAAATTTCCGATGTGGCTCGAGCTCGTTCTTTTTACTCACGCGTTGCAACTTCAGATCGAGCTTGATCGCATTGTAACTTCCCGCTCGTACCCGCACGTGTTCGCGGCCGACAACAGTAAGAGTGGCGACGTAGGCGGAATTCGCCGGATAAACTGTAACGCGATAAACGCTGTGATCGCGTAACGGTTGACTGCGCAGATAGAGAAACGCGGAGTGGAGATCGTACAGATTTTCCAGATTAAAATCTTTCACCGCGGGCCTAAGGTGATTGCTTTCACCGCGGCTACCGTTCACTCCTTCATCAGAAAACATGAGATTGGTTTCGACCCACTTGCCGCGCACTGTTTCGACCTGATGCGTGTCGAGGGGGCGCAAGGTCTCGGCATTTGTCGCCGAACGATAGTCCAGATCGAATCTCCAAAGGACGCGTGCCAGACCTACGGTCCGCCCTCGCCCTTCCAGCACAAATGTTTGCTGATCGCCGCGATGAAAATAAACGTCGGATGTGGCGGCGGTGATTCCGCTCCAGCTGTAAACATAGGTCGCCCGCACCGACCGCAGATCCGGGAAACTGCCGCGCGGATCGCGTGTTAAACTCGACGGCCAATTGCTCGCCGCTCTCGTCTCCTGGGAAACCAAGATCCCAAGACTCGTTAGGAATGCCGCGCACCAAGTCGATCGCGCCAGAGGAAATGGGGAAAGACGCGACATCGGAAAAGCAAAACGCACGCCGGCCGACGCGGGCGTGCGTTTTGCGCGGGAAAATGAGCCTACGGCTTTTTCGGGGTCGCAGATGCAACCGGCGAAGTCTTGGCGGCCGCTGCCGGTGGCGAAGAAGGCATCTCCGTATTGAGGGTGCTGGTACGCCCGGGCTTGTTCAGTGCTGCGACAACATCGTTCGTGAAATCGTAACTATCGCGCGAGTACATCACCAGTGGCACGCCATTGCGATTCCCTCGCGCATTCGTAACGCCTGTTCCCGCAACTGATTTTCTCGGGTCTGCCGGAACTCGTTAATCTCGCGCTCCATATTTTTAATATTGTTAATTTTATCGTCGCGGTCTTTCGCCAGCTGAGTCTTTTTGTCCGCACTCAAGGCCTGCGATTCGAGCTGTTTGTTGAGATTGTTCACTTCTTCGAGCGCCTTCTTGTAAGCATCAGTGCGATCGTCGAATTCCTTTTTCGCAGCATCCTTAGCGTCGTTAATCTTCTTCTCGGCTTCCTTGGTTTTCGTGTATTCCTTGAATGCCCGGTCCATATTGATGGTCCCGATTTTGAGGGTGCCCTGCCCAAAGGCAGCCAGCGGCAGCGCCAGCATCGAGCTGAGGGCAAGGGAGAGGAGCTTCTTCATAAAACGATAGGGTTAATTGTTTTGCGTGGCGTTAGACCGCCGTTGTTATTTTCCGTTCAAAATTGATAACCGACGTTGAAGTTAAACTTCCCACTACCGTGGTTGCCGGCCTGCTGAATCGGAATGCCGTAGTCAACACGAAGCGGGCCAATCGGCAAGTCCAGACGTAAACCAAATCCGATGTCGGAAGCGACGTTATTGAAATTGTAGTCCCAGGGGTTGGTGTTAACAAAACCAGTGTCATAGAAAATCGCGCCCCGCGCTTTTTCGACAATGGGAAAGGTGTACTCAACAGTTACCCGGGCCATACTCTGTCCGCCGAGCGGTTCGCCGTGTTCATCTTTCGGGCCGACATCGCGAAACTCAAATCCGCGAAGATTGTTGGAGCCGCCGAGAAAGAGGCGATCGTAAATCTTTACCAGCTTGGTTTGATCACCCCAGGCATCGACGCCGGCAACTTCGGCGTTGACCAGTAGAATGGTATCCCACGGCAGGTGCCAATACTTGGAGGCTTCAACGTCGAAACCATAAATCTGCTCGGTCCCGCCGGGACCCGCCACCCACCAAGTATAAGTAATACGTTCACCATGCCGAGTAAGAAACGGATTATCGCGGCGATCAAACACCAGGCTGGCGGTAAAGACACTTTTGGTGGAGGGGCCCGTCTCGGCCAAAAGCTGGTCACTGGCAGTGACGACAACATTGAAAGTATCGACACTTTCCAAACGATAACCGAGCGTACCATAAAGGTAGGGCAGAATTCCTTTCCGAACGTCGAGTGAAAATCCGTAATTCCGCTGGTCGTAAAGCGAGCTCAGATAATTTGCCTCGTGATAAAAACTATTGAAACTGACTGAAATCGGCCGGTCCATGAACCACGGTTCGGTTAGTGTGACCTCGACGTCTTTTCGCTGCGTCCCGCCTTGCAGCCGGATACGGAACTTTTGCCCACCTCCGGTCAGACTTGGCCAGTTCGTTATGTCAAAATTTCCCTGCGTTAGCTCGACGAATCCAATGAGACTATCGACGGTGCTGAAACCAGCGCCGAAGTTGAGCGAACCGGTCCGCTTTTCCTCGACCTGAATGTCGAGGTTCTTGCGTCCTTCCACGCCGGTATCAACCGGAAAAGTGTCGACCTTGCTAAAATAGCCAAGATTCTCCAGGCGCTTCTTGCTTGTCTCCACCCGCACGGTGTTGAAAACATCGCCCGGCGCGATCAATACTTCGCGCCGGATTACTTTGTCCTTGGTCCGCGTGTTTCCGATGATGTTAATACGCTCGACGTAGGAGCGCTGGCCCTCATCGATTCTGTAGGTGATATCGATCAGTCCGCCGTGGGCTGGCGAACTTTCCGGAATAATTGTCAGGTCAACGTAACCGCCGCTGCCATAGGCGTCGGCCATGGCCTTGGCGTCATCTTTGATCCCCTTTGCCGAATAGATCGCGCCCTCCTTCATCTTCACCACCCCGCGCAACTTTTCCTCGGTCGTCGCTTTGTAACCGACGAAACTTAACTTGCCGACGTGGTACTGCGGGCCTTCATCGATTGCGATGACAATTTGCAACGCGCCGCTGCTCGTTCGCCCTTTGCGAACATCGCGCACCGCCACGTCGACGTAGCCATGATTTTGGTAAAACTCGCGGATCTTCAACAGATCGTCCTGCAATTGCGTTTCATCCAGCCGGCCCGATTTATCGACGAAAGCAAAAATCGTTTTTTGTCTCGTCTTCATCTGCTTGCGCAACACCCGGTCGGAGAAGTGTGCGTTGCCTTCGAAGCGCACCGACGTGACCGAGCCTTTTATCCCTTCATTGACCGTGTAGACGGCCCGGGAAGTGCCGCGGGTAGCATCAATCGGTTCGATGTGAACCGTCACGTCGACGTCATTGAAACCGTGCGCCTGATAAGTTTCCACGATCTTTTGCCGGCCCTTCTCCAAATCTTCTTCTCGCAGCGGGGTGTTTAATTTCACTCCGAGATTTTTGCGCAATTTTTTCGGGCTGATCCGCGTCGCGCCATCGATTTGAATTTCATTCAGCATCGTGCGCGTCTGCACCGCCACGATCACTTTCACCCCATCGCCTTCCGGTTGACCAAAAATGCGAACGTTCTGCACCTGCCCGGTATTATAAATGGAGCGGATGTCGTCCTCGGCCACCGTATCCGAGTAGGGCAATCCAACCTTTGTTCGCATCTGAGCCAGGATCCGCGAGCGGCTGATCGTGGCCGGCCCACTGTACTGGACATCGATCGACCGAACGATCGGCGCACCCTGATGCGCGGCGTCGGGGGGCGATTGCGCCCGCGTGATCAATGCGATTGTGGCCGCGAAAAAGACGGAAAAAGAAATCCGTCCCCAACGGCGGCGTATCGAGTTATAAAACATTTCGGGACATCGTCGGGCCGCGTAGGGGAGCGCGGGTATTACTTCAACAGAGAGCCGATTATCGTCAAGCCGCAATTCGTTGCAAGCATCACAACGTGCGATCTAACTGAGCAATTCATACCAATTGTTGCGCCGGCGCGGCTCGTAACCGGCATCGTGAATGAGCAATTCGATTTGTTTTGCATCCAGGCGAAATGTCGTCCCCGCGCTGCTGACCACGTTTTCTTCCATCATCACGCTCCCAAAATCGTTGGCCCCAAATTTGAGCGCCACTTGCCCGATCCCCGGCCCCTGCGTCACCCACGAACTCTGAATGTTTTCGATGTTGTCCAAAAAAATCCGGGCCAGCGCCTGCATCCGCAGATATTCCACCACGCTCGTTTTCCCTTTCACTTTCAACATCGTGTTCTCCGGCTGAAACGTCCAGCAAATGAAAGCGGTAAACCCGCCGCTCGCGTCCTGCTGATCGCGAATGCGCTGCAAATGCTCGATCCGTTCCGCAATCGTTTCGACGTGACCAAACATCATTGTCGCGCTCGACTTTAACCCCAGCTCGTGTGCGACCTGCATCACCTCGAGCCACTCGTCGCTCTTTATTTTCAACGGCGAAATTTTCTGGCGCACCCGGTCGACCAGAATTTCACCGCCACCGCCCGGGATCGAGCCGAGGCCGGCTTCTTTGAATTTTGCGATCACTTCACGTAGCGGCATTCCGAAAACTTCCGCGAAATGCTGGAACTCCGGCGGACTGAATCCGTGAATGTTGATGTACGGATATTTCTCGCGGATGTGGAGCAGCAAGTTGATGTACCATTCGAAGCCGAGCTTGGGATGGTGTCCGCCTTGCATCAGAATTTGAACACCGCCCACGGCGGAAAGTTCGTCCAGTTTCTGATCGAGCTGTTCCAATGAAATGACGTAATGATCGTCATCTTTTTCTGTGCGATAAAACGCGCAGAACTTGCAATAAACGTTGCAGACGTTGGTGTAATTGATGTTGCGATCGACGATGTAGGTGACGATTTCATTTCCGTCACCGTTGTAGGACGAACGCTTCGCCTGTCGTCGCCGTTGATCGGCCAGTTCGCCAAGCTCCTCTAGCGGCCACTCATATAATAAGAGCGCCTCTTCCGGCGTGATCCGTTTGCCGGCAAGAATCTTGTCGGTCAGTCCATTATTGTTGATCGAAACCATCATCCAAACTCTACACCAGCGATTTCACTTCCGCGCAAGCTTTCCGTCGTTTAACTCGTTCGTTTTTGCTACAATAAAATCCGGCTGGGGAGCGCACGCGCCTCGTGCTATTTTCGGCGGCCTCGCCGAAATTTCCTTTTCGGTTTTTAACCGATGGAGTCGTTGGCGAACCTCCAAGTACGTGTTTAGCGCGGACTGATCCTCTCATTAACACCCTGCTTTAGCTGAGTGTTAACGACGCCCGAGAGGAGTCCCAACCGCTTCAGCGGTTTTTTGTCAGTGAGCTAGTAAACCGCTAAAGCGGTTGTGGTAGCAGACTCGGCCAGGCACCTCGCTGAAGCGAGGTGTTAATGAAATGGGATATAGCACGGCAACGCCAAACACCTACGCCGCCATCGATCCCAGCCGGACTGGCGTTGCACGGGAGGAGCGGTGCGCTGCCCGAATTTCGCTCCGGTCGAAATCTTCGCGAATAAATTCCTGCGTTCCTGTTCTTCCTGGACATAATTCCGCTCATGCGAGCGATGATGCTGGATGCGCCCAACCAGCCGCTGCAATTGCGCGATGTTCCCAGGTCGCGCCGGCCCGACGCCGGACAATTGCTGGTGCGCATTTCTGCCTGCGCCGTTTGTCGGACCGATCTCCATATCGTCGATGGCGAACTGCCGGAACCAAAATTGCCGCTCATTCCCGGGCATGAAATTGTTGGCCGCGTCGAGAAGATTGGCCGCGCGGTAAAAACATTTCGCGAGGGCGATCGAGTCGGCATTCCGTGGCTGGGCTGGACCTGCGGCCGATGCAAATTTTGCCGATCTAGTCGCGAAAATCTTTGCCCGCGCGCGCGTTTTACCGGTTATAGCATCGACGGCGGTTACGCGGAATTCGCTGTCGCTGACGCCCGCTTTTGTTTTCATCTTCCCAAACAGTTCGACAATGTCGCGGCTGCGCCGTTGTTGTGTGCGGGCTTGATCGGGTTTCGCGCTTTGCGCAAATGCGGCGATCCGAAACGGCTCGGCCTTTACGGGTTCGGCGCCGCCGCCCACATCATCGCGCAGGTCGCGGTTTTTGAAGGACGCGAAGTTTTCGCTTTCACTCGCCCGGGCGATTCCGAGACCCAAGAATTTGCGGAACGTCTTGGCGCAACCTGGACTGGCGGTTCCGATGAAGCGCCACCCCAAAAATTAGATGCCGCCATTATCTTCGCGCCGGTCGGCGCGCTCGTGCTGGTAGCATTGCAGCATCTTGACAAGGGTGGGGTCGTTGTTTGCGCCGGGATTCACATGAGCGACATCCCGGCCTTCCCGTATCGCGATCTGTGGGGTGAGCGCGCGATTTGTTCAGTCGCGAATCTGACTCGGCGCGATGGCGACGAGTTTTTGAAAATTGCGCCGCGCGTCCCGATACGGACCGAAACCGAAACATTTCCACTGGCGCAGGCGAACGAAGCTCTGGCGCGTTTGCGCGCAGGTCAGCTAAGTGGCGCGGCCGTTTTGGTGATGGAAACCTGATCGCGTGCGAAATTGCGCGGCCATCATCGGTGCCGGTGTTTCCGGGCTGACCTGCGGCGTTGTTTTCGCCGAACGCGAATGGGACGTGACAATTTTCGCCGACGAAACCGGCCAGGAAACAACTTCCGGCGCAGCCGCGGCCGTTTGGTTCCCGTATGATGCCGAGCCAGTCGATAAAGTCATTCCCTGGTCGCTGACAACTTATGGACGATTGCGCGAGCTCGCGCGCGATTCGCAGAGCGGCGTTTCCATGCTCGAGCTTCGCCAATTCACGCGCACCGGCGAAATCCCAATTCCGGATTGGGCAAAAAATCTGGGCGCGCGTGTTATTCCGGTCATCCCGAGCGACCCGTCACGCCATAGCCCGGCGAAGGCGGAAGTCGATGGATCTCGCTCAGTTGTAGCCGGGATCGGCGATCCCGGAAACGCTGCAACCTCGATGAGAATAATCGGTTCCAACTTCTCTGTGCCATTCTCTAACGGCTTCGCCTTAACCGTGCCGCTCATCGACACCACAATTTACCTCGATTATCTGGCCAACCGGTTCCGTACCGCCGGCGGCACAATCCAATCCGCCCATATAAGTAAGGTGGACCAAATTTCGCGTGATTTTGATGTGATCATCAATTGTGCCGGCATCGGCGCACGAGAGCTCGTTCATGATTCGCAATTGGAACCGCACCGGGGGCAGGTCGCGATTGTGCCGAAGCTCGATCTGGCGCAGGCGATTGTCTGCGACGGCCCGCCCTTGATGTATGCCATTCCGCGCGCGCACGATTGCGTTTTCGGCGGCACGAATTCGATCAGCGAAAATCGCGAGCCCTCATCCGCCGACACGATCGCGATCGTTTCGGAATGCAGCCGCGTCCTCGGGATCGATCCGCCACGCGTGATCGCGGTGAAGGTCGGACTGCGCCCGTTTCGAAAATCCGGCGTGCGCCTTGAGCGCGAAGGATTGTCCGACGGCCGCACCGTCATTCACAACTACGGTCACGGCGGCGCCGGCTTCACTCTCTCGTGGGCCTGCGCCGAAGAAGTGAGGGCGATTGCCTCGCGTACCAGCTAGGGCCTGTTTTCTAAGAATACCGAGTTAACATCTGAATGTTGCAGGTGCGACACAGAAATGTTAACTCAATTCTCGGTAGGGCGAGACTCCGTCGAGCCGCGTAATTCCTGAACGAACTCTCGGAAACAATCGTAACCATCGGGAGATGGAGGCATAGGGTCGATCGCCCGGTCAGGCTTGTTTTAGTGAACCACAAATGCGCGCTGTGAGTGCGATCACCTCTTGCTCCATCGGAGCTTCAGGGTAGCCAATAGTGAGACATTCAAAAAGATACCGCCGGAGAAAAGGCTCGAACCCGCCAAGGCGTTCATACTGCGCCGTATGCCCCAGTTCGTGGATAACCATCGTTCGGTCGAATCTGCAATCGGAACGGATAAAGATGCCGTAGCGCAGGGTCAGACCGCGGGTGAGCGGCGAGAGAAATTGCGTTTCCTCAGTAGCAGCGCGTAACGCCGGATTACCGGGGATGGGAATCTCAGGAACGTAGAGCAGGCGGACTCTCTCCGGGGCGGCGACGCCGACAAGACGTGCGTCGGCAATCCGCGTGTCCGATAATGCCCCGCCTGTCGCCAGGATGCGCTGCTCCTGCGCGGCTGCCCACTCACAGGCAAGCGGAAGGAGCATCTCGAATTGTTCAGGCGTGATCGTGGAATTCACGATATCCGGTTAACGATTTCTAATCGCTGTATACAGCGACCCACAACGGTCGGGACCATTAGAAATATCAAATATTAAGATCTGACTCCTGCTTCTTCACAATCTAACGAGAATAAGATCAACTATGGCTACCGACACCGAGGCCTGGTCGGACCGAAGATTCTCTAGTCATAATGAAGCGTAAACATGCGCCGGGTAGCCGTTGGCTGCATCGCCCGGGTAGCTGTCATGCCGACTACTGCTTGATGCGTGCGAACGTGTATTCACTGTGGCCATCATTAATAACAAAGCAGTCATGTCGCATTCCCTTGATAGCCCACTCCTGTCGCCCGGCATCTGGTGAATGGGGTGATTTTAAGTCCTGAACGAGGTTGCGGCGCGCAGCGCGCCATGTACCGATGAAGATTGGGTCGTCGATTCCTTCGCCCTCGATAAAAATTTCGAGCGAATGGTCGGCGTGGTATAAATATCTGCAGTCGTGGGTGCGATAGTGAACCTGCCAGTTCCCGATGATGTCGTTCCCGATGACCGTAGGATCGCTGCTGCTCAGCGCTTGTGCGCAAGGTGGAATGTTTAAACGCGTGAACGAAAGAGCATGCCCGAAATAATCAAACTCCTTCTCATTCACCACCCGGTTGCGTTTCATAACCAGATCCTTTGTCCCAACTTTCACAACCACGAGGCTGGGGAGCTTGGAAGCTGTGCGCCGTTCGTCTCTTTAAATATCATGCTCAGTCTATCTCCGCGTAGCTGCCATTCACCGGTGCACTCAAGGAGGCTAGGATTAGTCAGGGCCGCCAACTCGTCGGGGGCAGGCTTATACCTGTAATATGTACTGAATCCATGATCTCGCCGAAACGCGATTTCTCGGATTGAGGATTTGTCCTCGGCCCTCCACGTACCAACAAGATTCGCGTCCACAAAATGTCCACAACTCGCAAGTGGCAGGCTGCACGCTGCGACTGCGATCAGACGGGCGGGAACAAACATCTAACGAGATATATACGAAAGTTCGTAATTAATTGCGAACATTTGTTCGTATAACACCGCAACACTGGGTCATTGCGGCACGTCCCAGGCCGATGCGCACCCTCGAACGCTAGGTCAGCGCAATCGCTTGGAAGGAGCTGACGACGTCGTCGGGGCCGGCTGCGGTGAAGAAGCTCTCATAAAAGCCGGGGCCGAGGTCCCAGTAATCACCCTTGTAATATTCGTCGCGATAAAAACGCCAGACGCCGCTGACGACGATGACGCAACTGATGCGGTCGTTCCAAAAATCGCCCAGATAATGGAAGCTGAGATTGGTACGGGCGTAGGCGCCTTTGAAGCCGGTGTGATCGTAAACGATAATCTCAGGCAGCCGCAAATTTCCTTCAAGCGGTTTGCCGTGGACGTCTTTTGGCGTGGCGGCGCAAGCGTGATAACTCAACGGCCCCACTTTCCATTTGGTATCGATGACGCAGCCGTTGTCGGGTGAAAGTTCAGTCTTGGATACTTGTTTCATAAGCGACGGATTTGTTTTATTTCAACAAAGGGAAAGTTGCGTGTCGAGCGAATTGAGCAAGCAGCTCAGAACCGGGGTCACCGACCCCGGCTACAGAGGGAGGATCGATTATGAGCATGAGCAGGAGGGTTAAATGCGGGCTTCGCGGTTGGTGGTGCGGAGGCGGATGGTTTTTTGCGA
>WNGL01011532.1_pt1 | contig 10119 bp, 10 predicted proteins | sample 5400591 | NCBI WGS metagenome assembly WNGL01 (sample SAMN13153377, study PRJNA577476) | soil metagenome | isolation source: 80 cm soil or saprolite under Garry oak tree replicate 1 | place: USA:California | collected 2016-06-15 | reverse complement strand
CGTTCACCGCCTCCTGCACGAAGGCCTTGATGGCGGGCTCCCCGAAGGCCTGCAGGGTGGCCTTGTCGAAGCCGCAGGCGAAGCCCTTCACCCCCGCCACCCCGAGCCGCTTGTCGAAGATGGTGTACTCGCCGTCGAGCAGGTGCACCTTCGCCTCGCGCAGGAGCCGGCAGATCTCCTTCTGCTGACCGGCCTCGTAGTCGTGGTTCCCGAGCACCGCCGCGCAGGGCACCCGCAGCTCGGAGAGCGCCTCGGCCAGCGTCTCCGCCTCCTCGATGAGGCCGCGGTCGGTGAGGTCGCCGCACAGGACGAGCCCCTCCGCCTCGCCGTTGACGGCGAGCACGAGCTCCCGGAAGCGGCCGTGCTGTTCCTCGCGGCAGTGGAGATCACCCAGGGCTGCCAGGCGAAACGACCGCGCCATCACCTCCCCCTTCCTCCAGCTCTCGCAAGGCGTGCCCGTCCTCGTAGCCGAGGTGCTCGAGCACGTGCCGGTACTGGACCTTCGAGACGAGCGGGCCGCGGCAGACGCGCCGCTCCCAGTCGCCCTCCACCATCCCCTCCCACGTCCGGCGCAGGAGCTCGCGCATGACCCAATCCGGCACCTGGGAGCGGTCGGATGGAAAGGAGAAGCGGTACATGAGGAGGTGCGATAGGAGCACCTCCCAGTGCCGGTCGAATCGGGCGAGGAGGCGCTGCCAATCCATCCGCCGGCCGCAGGCGCGGAGCAGGTGCGCGACGTCGTTGCCGTCGTAGCGCTCGCGCTCGCACACGTAAGCCTTCGACCAGATCATCTCCTCCGGCGGTGCGAGCAGCACCGGCACCCCCATCACCTCTCTCGCCTGGGCGTGCTCGAACCAGAGGTCGTCCACCACGGCCACGCCGTTCCCGGAGGAGAAGATGAGATCGACGTACCACTCGCCGCGGTAGCCCTTTCCCAGCCAGACCGGATCGAGGAGCTCCGTGCGGAAGCCGACTCCCTCGAGCGCCTCGAAGGCCCGCTCGAGGTCCTTCCGCCGCAGGAAGACGTCGAGATCCTTCGTATCTCGGAAGATGCCGGTGTACTCGAAGAAGGCGTAGGCGCCCGCCACGACGAACGGGACCTGCTCGGCCCGGAGCGCCCGCAGCGCCGTCGCCCGCGCGTCGAGCTCGCCCGCGCAGCGCCGCTCCGTCGCGCTCTCTTCCCCCGTGCGCCGAGGCCTCATCTTTTCAAGCTGACCATCGACCGCAGGGCCCGCCTATCCCCTCTGCCCCGGCCGGGGACACGGCCGGGGTGAGGGTGCGCCCGCCCACACGGCACCCTCACCCCTCTTCGTCTTCCTCGGCGAGCGTCGCCGGCCGCAGCGCATCCTGGCCGAACCGGCGGTTGACCTCGTCGACGGCGGCGTTGAGCGCGGCGCGCCGCGGCGAGGCGGCGGAAGCCGGCCCATCGAACAGCCCGAGCTGCTCTGCCGGGCCCGCTCCGAAGCCGCTCACCGAGATCCCCGTCAGGCGGACCGGCCGGCCGAGGTCGGCTCGCCCGAGCTGCGCCCGCGCCGCCGCGAAGAGGGCGGCGCCGTCGTCGGTGGCGACCGGCAGCGTGCAGCGACGGGTGACGAGCTCGAAGTCGGCGTACTTCACCTTCAGGGTGACGGTCCGCCCCCGCAGCCCCACCTCGCGGAGCCGCCGGGCGACCCGCTCCGCCTGCGCGAGCAGGCGCGGCAGGAGCGCCTCCTCGCCCATGACGTCGCGCTCGAAGGTCTCCTCGGCGCCGACGCTGCGCGACGGTTCGCCGGCGACGACCGGGCGCGGATCCTCGCCCCGCGCCAGCGCGCGGAGGTCGCGGGCGTGACCGTGGCCGAGCGCGCCGGCGAGGAGCGCCTCGGGCGCCTCGGCGAGCTGGCCGATGTGGTGGATGCCCAGCTTCGCGAGCGCCTCGCCGGTCACCCGCCCGACGCCCCACAGCCGCCCCACCGGCAGCGGTGCGAGGAACGCGCGCGCCCCGCCGGCCGGGACCTCGACCAGGCCGTCGGGCTTGCCCAGGTCGCTCGCGATCTTGGCGGCGAGCTTCACGTCCGCCACGCCGGCCGAGACGGTGAGGCCCACCTCGTCACGCACGAGCCGCTTCACCGCGAGCGCGATGGCGCGCCCGCCTCCGTGGAGCGCTTCGCTCTCCGTCACGTCGAGGAAGGCCTCGTCGAGCGAGAGCGGCTCGACGAGCGGCGTGAAGCGCCGGTAGACGTCGAAGACGCGCTCCGACAGCTCCTCGTAGCGCGGGAAGCGCGGCCGCAGGAACACGCCCCCAGGGCAGAGCCGGCGTGCGTGCACGGTAGGCATGGCCGAGCGCACCCCGAAGCGGCGCGCCTCGTAGCTCGCCGCGCAGACGACGCCGCGCTGCGAGGGCCCGGCCACCACGACCGGCCGCCCGCGCAGGGAGGGGTCGTCGAGCTGCTCCACCGACGCGTAGAACGCATCCAGATCGAGGTGGAGGATGGCGCGCGCCCGGCCCACCCGAGCTTTGTAGCACCATGCTCGGGGGACGCACGGAGCGGACGATCGTGGCGATCCATCCGCCTGCCAGCTGCCGGGCCCTCGTTTGCGCACTGCTGCGTCTTGACGTTCATCAAGCAAGGGGCCTAGAAACATGGAGTGGACGCCTCCATCATGGTCGCCAATCGGATCGACGGTGTACGGCCCGCCATCGCGGAGCGGCTCTGGGAAGCCGCTCGCGGCGAGTTCTCGCTGCGCGGTTACCACGGGGCGCGGGTGCAGGGCATCGCGCGACGCGCGGGCTGCAACGTGGCGCTCCTCTACCGGCACTGGACCTCGAAGAAGGCGCTCTATCAGGAGCTCCTGCGCTCGACCTGGCTCGGCCTGGTCGGGAGCGTGGTCGAGCTCGCCGAGCGAGGGCGCGGCGCGCCGGCGGTGGTGGGCGCCTATCTCGACGCGCACCTGCGCGATCCCGTCGGCGCCCAGATCATCATCCGCGAGCTCCTCGACGGCGGCCCCTTCCTGAACCAGCTCCTCGAGGCCGAGCCGCAGCTGATCGGGCCCGTGCGGCAGGCTGCGCGCGCGCTCGCCGAGCCGCAGCCGGCGGATGGCGCAGCGGTGCTGCGGACCGGGCTCGACCCGACGCTGGCGGTCCTGACGATCGGCGGCCTGGCGGCGCTGTTCGCCTCCGCCCACGAAACGACGCAGCCCTTCCTCACCACCTCCGTCACCAGCCCCGAGGATTGGCGCCGTCACCTCTACGACATGCTCCTGCACGGCGTCCTCGCCTGCCCGGTGAGCAGCGCCGCCGCACCCGCGTCCCCCGGCGCCTGAGGCTTTCGCGCCGCTGCCGGCGCGGCTAGTGTCCGCACATGCCTCACGACGTGGTGGTGATCGGAGCCGGGGTGCAGGGCTGCGCGGTGGCGCTCCGCCTCGCCCAGGCGGGCAAGGACGTCCTGCTGCTCGAGCGCAGCATCCCCGGTGCGGAGGCCTCCAGCGCGGCGGGCGGGATCCTCTCCCCCGGGGTCGAGGCCGTGGAGCCGAGCCCGTTCTACGACCTCTGCCGCGCCTCGCTGGCGCGCTACCCCGCGCTCGTGCGCGAGCTGGAGCAAGCGACGGAGATCGCGCTCGGCTTCCGGGCTGGCGGCACGCTCGAGGTGGCGCTCGAGGACGATCACGCGCAGCTCCTCGCCGCGCGCGCCGAGCGCCTGGCGCGGCACGGCTTGCCGGCGGAGGTGCTCGACGACGCCGAGGCGCGCCGGCTCGAGCCGGGCCTCTCGCCGGCGACGCGCGGGGCGCTCTTCTTCCCCAACGAGGCCTCCATCGACCCGAGGCCGCTCGCCCGGGCGCTCTACCTCGCCGCGCGCGCCGCCGGGGCGCGCTTTCAGACCGGCCAGGTGCTCCGCATCGTGCAGGAGGGCGGCCGGGCGGTGGGCGTCGATCACGACGCGGGGCGCATCGAGGCCGGGGCGGTGGTGCTGGCGGCGGGCGCCTGGAGCGCGCTCGTGCCCGGGAGCGGCCTCCCGCGCGGGGCCGTGCGCCCCGTGCGCGGGCAGATCGCGCTCCTCGACACGCGCCAGCGGCTCCTCGGCCGCGTCGTCTTCAGCGACAAGGGCTATGTCGTGCCGCGCGCCGACGGCCGCGTGCTGTGCGGCTCCACCATGGAGGAGGTCGGCTTCGAGAAGGCGGTCACGGCCGGCGGCCTGCATGCCGTGCTCGGGATGGCGATCGAGATCGCACCCGCGCTCGCGGCAGCGCCGCTCATCGACACCTGGTCGAACTTCCGCCCCGCCTCGCCGGACGGCTGGCCCGTGCTCGGGCCCTCGCCCGTGCCGGGCCTCTTCCATGCCACCGGCCACACCCGCAACGGCATCCTGCTCACGCCCATCACCGCCGACGCGGTGGCCGCGTCGGTGCTCGGGCGGCCGCCACCGGTCGACCTCTCGCCCTTCTCGGCCGGGAGGCTGGCGCCGCGCGGGCCCTGAGGTCGAGCGATCCGGGATCGCCGGGGCGAGGCCGCTTCACTCCACCCAATCGGCGATGAACACGTTCGTCTCGCCGGGCCGCGACCCGTTCCGGTTGGAGGCGAAGACGAGCTTCTTCCCGTCGGGCGAGAACATGGGGAAGCCGTCGAAGGTCTCGTTCCAGGTGACACGCTCGAGGCCCGTGCCGTCGTCGTTCACGAGGTAGAGGTCGAAGTTCCGGCCCTTCGGATCGCCCGTGTTCGAGGCGAAGATGATGCGGCGGCCGTCGGGGTGGAAGAAGGGCGCGAAGCTGGCCGCGCCCAGGCGTGTCACCTGGCGCTGCTGCGAGCCGTCGGCGTTCATGACCCAGATCTCGAGCTGCGTCGGACGGACGAGCGCCTGGGCGAGGAGCGCGTGGTACTCGGTCAGCTCGGCCGCGTCCTTCGGCCGGCTGGCGCGGTAGACGATGCGCTTCCCGTCGGCCGAGAAGAAGGCGCCGCCGTCGTAGCCGGGGGTGGAGGTGAGGCGCGTCAGCTCCGAGCCGTCGAGCCGCATCTTGTACAGGTCGAGGTCGCCGTCGCGGGTGGAAGTGAAGACGATCCAGCCGTCGTGCGAGATGGTCGCCTCGGCGTTGTAGCCCGGGCCGGGTGCCAGCGGCCGGACGTCGCTCCCGTCGGGCCGGGCCGTGTACAGCTGGTAGCCGTAGAGCGCCCAGGTGTAGCCGTGCGACATGTCGGGGCGCGGCGGACAGGCGTGATCGGTCGCGTGGGTCGAGCTGTAGAGGATGCGATCGCCGGCGGGGAAGAAGTACCCGCAGGTGACGCGGCCCGCGCCGGTCGAGACGAGACGCGCGGACGCGCCGGGGGCCGCGTCCATGACGTACTCCTGGTCGCACTCCCGTCCATCACGGGTGGATTGAAAGATGAGCTGCCGCCCGTCGAAGCTGAAGTACGCCTCCGCGTTCTCGCCGCCGAAGGTGAGCTGGCGGATATTGCGGAGGTGGCGCTCCTCGGGGAGCGCCAGCTCGCGCGAGCGCGCGCCGGTGGGTGGAGCTGGGTGGGCGCAGGCGAAGAGCGCGAGAGCGAGCGAGACGGTGGCGCGGGGCATCCGGCGAGCATAGCGAGCCGCGCCGCACGCCCCGAAACCCCTGACGGGGCTGCGTTCTGCGCCCCGCTCGAGGAGTGTACGATCCGTCCCATCCCGGAAGGCCCTTCTTCGCTCGCTTGTCCTGCGAGCCCCGCGGTTGCAGCTTCTTCGGCGAGGGAGACGGATGTTCTCACTGTTCAGGCTGCTCTTCTCGCTGCACTTCGGCGCCATCCCGGCATACGGCGGCGACGCTGCCGTCTCGTTTCGGGCCGAGGCGCGCGCGGCAGCCCGTGACAGCGCGGCCCGGCCGACGGCCCTGATCGGCTCGCCCTCGTGGAGCGCCGCGCCGCAGGTTCCGAGCTTCCCGATCCTGGAGGCGAGCGGGCCGGTGCTGGGGCCCGTCACGACCATGTACCGGCCCGAGGACTGGGTCCGGGCGGTGGTCCACCGGCTCGACGTTCAGGACCACCCGCTCGCGAAGGTCGCCATGTTCGCCGCAACCATCCCGCTCGAGGTCGACGTCCGCCCTCCGAACCGGGTGTACGCCCGTCTGACCGTGCGCGCATTCTAGGCCTACACCGTCCCCGGTGCCGGGCGCTCGCTCGGTCGTTGGTCGCTCGGATGGGCTGTGGCAGACTCGCGGTCGGTGATCGGCCGCCCGCTCATTTCACTCCTGTGCACCCTCCTGCTCGGCGCCGCGGCATGCACCCGCCCGGCGTCTGCACCAGCCGCACGAACGCCCGAGCCTCAGAAGGCGGCAGTGGCACAGGACGGCGCACCGGCGCCGGAGACCCGCGGCCAGCTCGCGCTGGTCCGGGCTCCCCCGCCCCGCTGCGGTCCCCGCGCGCCGAAGGCGCTCCTCCAGCGCGCCGTCTTCGAGCTCGACCGGGGCGAGGACGAACGCGCGCTCGCCTGCGCCGACGAGGCGCTGCGGCTGGCACCGCGGCTGGTGGCGGCGCTGCGCCTGCGAGGGGAAGCGCTCACCGAGCTCGGGCGGCTCGACGAGGCGCGGCTCGCGTTCGCGCGGGCGCTCGCGGTGGAGCCGGACGATGCCGAGGCGCTGCGGGGCGCGGCCGAGCTGTACGTGATGCGGCTCCCCGGTGAGCGCGCGACGCTGGAGCTCGGGCTCGAATATGCGCTGCGCGGCGTGCGCGCGGCCCGGGCCAGGAGCGGCTTGCAGGCGGAGCTCCTCCTGCTCGTCGCCGCGGCTGAGAACGACCTCGGCGAGAGCCGCGCGGCGCTCGGCCACGCCGAGCAGGCGTTGGCGCTGCGGGCGGACGACCTCGACGCCTCCTACGAGCGCGGCGTGGCGCTCTACGAGCTGTGCCGGTTCGAGGAGGCGCGCGTGGCGCTCGAGCGGGTCCGCGCAGCGCGCCCGGACGACGCGTGGACCTTGCACTACCTCGGCCTCGTCGCCGAGCGCGCCGGGCACGGCCGCCGCGCAGAGGAGCTGGAGCGCCGCGCCCGCTCGCTCGCACCCGACGAGTTCCGGGCGGGGACCAGCATCGATCCGGCGAGCTTCGACGCCGAGGTGCACCGGGCGCTGGCCGGACTCCCGGAGCGCGAGCGCCGAGCCGTGGCCGCGGTACCGGTGGAGCTCGCCGACGTGCCCGCGCTCGACGATCTGACAGCGGTCGACCCGCCGCTGTCGCCCTCCATCCTCGGTCTCTTCCGCGGTCCGTCGCAGGGCGAGCCGTGCCTCCCGGAGGAGGGGCCGCGCTGCCGCAGCATCGTGCTCTACCGGGTGAACCTGGAGCGCTTCGCCCGGAGCCGCGCCGACCTCGCCGAGCAGGTGCGGGTGACGTTGCTGCACGAGATCGGCCACCTGCAGGGTGAGTCCGAGGACGAGCTGCGGGCGCGCGGGCTGGAGTGAGCGAAGCCCTCGGCGCCAGCGCGCCCGCGCCGACTCGGTTGCCCGCTTGACCTTGCACTCACCGTCAGGCTAGCAGTGACGTCACATGGCGGACGCCGATCGCTGGGCCCGATGGTATCTCAGCTACACCACGCGCGAAGGGCGGCCGGTGCTGGCCGAGGCATCCCTGTGGCAGCTCGAGCTGCAGCACCCCGGCGCGGTCGAGCGCGCACCCGGGGGCGAGCTGTACGTGCACCTCGATCAGACGTACCGGGTGGAGAAGTTCCCCGACCGCTCCTTCCGCGTCCTGGTGCCGGCGGAGCGGCCGAAGCGCGTGCCGGCCTGACCGCGGCCTGGCTGAGGTCAGTCGTTCCGGGGCCTCCGCCGGCGCCCTTCGCCCCGCCGGATGTGCATCGCGCTCATCTCGGGCGACTCGGGCGGCTCCGGCTCGATGAGGTTCGTGAGGTCGTCCTCGGGTCCCGGCATGTCGCCGCCCGAGTCGTTTCCGAGCCGGGTCGGCGCGGCGCCCCCCACGTTCGAGAGCGGCACCACCCGATCGCCGCGCTCGTCGTCGTTATCGGGCCGTTCGTGCGGGCGCACGGTCGGCTCGGGGAGATCGGGCTCATCGTCGTCGATGGGGGGGCGGTAGGTCTTTCGCCTGTCGGGCACGAACCTGACGGTGGACGCGACGGCGCCACTCCGCAACGTGAACGCCCTCACCGGTGCGGCAGGCGGGCGAACAGGCTCTCGTACTGTGCCGCGCTCGCGCCCCAGGAGTGGTCCTGGACCATGCCCCGCCCGACGATCCCCTGCCAGGCACGCGCGTCGCGGTAGACGTCGAGCGCGCGCCGGAGCGCGGTCAGCATGGCGCCCGGGTGGTAGTCCTTGAACTTGAACCCGGTGCCCCGGCGGTGGCCGTCGAAGTCCTCCACCGTGTCGTCGAGACCGCCCACCGCCCGCACCACCGGCACGGTGCCGTAACGGAGGGAATAGAGCTGGTTGAGACCGCACGGCTCGAAGCGGCTGGGCATGAGGAAGAGGTCGGCACCCGCCTCCATGCGATGAGCGAGGGCCTCGTCGAACCCGATGCGCACCGCCACCCGGTCCGGCCGCTCGCGCGCGGCTCGCTCGAAGAGGTCCTCGTAGTCGTGCCGCCCGCTCCCCAGCAGCACGAGCTGCGCCTCCAGATTCATGATCTCGTGCAGCGCGGCCGCCACCAGGTCGATGCCCTTCTGTTCGGCGAGGCGCCCCACCATCGCCACCACCGGCACGTCGCGCCGGACCGGGAGCCCGAGCTCGAGCTGCAGCGCCTGCTTGCAGCGCGCCTTCCCGTCGAGGTCGTCCGGGCCGTAGCCGGCTTCGAGGTGCGGGTCGCGCGCGGGATCCCACTCCGACGCGTCGATGCCGTTCAAGATGCCGGTCAGGTCCTGGGCGCGATGGCGCAGGAGCGCGTCCAGCGAGCAACCGTGCTCCGGCGTGAGGATCTCACGCGCGTAGTTCGGCGAGACGGTGGTGATGGCGTCGGCGAAGACGATCCCCGCCTTCATGAAGTTGAGCTGGTCGTAGAACTCCATCGACTCGTAGCGGAAGACCTCCCACGGCAGCCCGACCGCCGGGATGAGCTCCTTTGGAAAGACGCCCTGGTAGGCGAGGTTGTGGATGGTGTAGACGGTCCGCGCCCGGGCCGCCCAGCCGGCCTGCGGGTGCTCGTGGCGCAGGATCCAGGCGCCGAGCGCGGCCTGCCAGTCGTGCAGGTGCACGAGGTCCGGCTCGAAGCCGACCGCGCGCGGCAGGTCGAGCGCTGCTCGGCACAGAAAGGCGAAGCGCTGCGCGTTGTCGGCGTAGTCGCGGCCGTGCTCGTGATAGAGCCCGCGCCGGCCGCCGTAGTAGCGCTCGTGCTCGAGGAGGTAGACTTCGGCGCCGCCGAGCCGCCCGTGGAGCAGCGCGGCGGCCTCGCCGCGGACCTGCACCGTCGCCTCGACCCGCCGGAGCCGGTGCGCCGCCGGGTCGATGGATCCGTAGCGCGGCGTCACCACCCAGACCTCGTGCCCCCGCTCGGCCAGCGCCGCCGGCAGCGCGCCGGCCACGTCGCCCAGCCCGCCCGTCTTCGAGAACGGCGCCACCTCCGCGGCGACGAAGAGGATCTTCATGGGGCGAAGGCGAGCCGGCGCCGGCGGCTCACGTCACCACGAGGCGCAGGAACTCGGCCGCCTCCTCGGGCGGGACCGGGTTGATGTGGAAGCCGGAGCCCCACTCGAAGCCGGCGACGTGGGTGAGGGCGGGCATCACCTCGATGTGCCAGTGGTAGGACGCGCTCGGCGCGTCCCGGAGCGGGTTCGTGTGCACGATGAAGTTGTAGGCCGGGTCGCCGAGCGCGGCGCCGAGCCGCTTGATCGTCGAGCGCAGCGCCTGCGCGCAGTGGGCGAGGCGCTCCTTGGGCTCGGCCTCGAAGTTCGACTCGTGCCGCTTCGGCACGATCCACGTCTCGAAGGGGCTCCGCGGCGCCCACGGCGTGAAGACCACGAACTCCTCGTTCTCCAGCACGAGGCGGGCGCGCTCCTTGCGCTCCTGCATGACGATGTCGCAGAAGATGCAGCGCTCGCGGTGCTCGAAGTGGCGCTGCGCGCCTTCGATCTCCTCCTGCACCTGGCGCGGCGTGACTGGCAGCGCGATGAGCTGCGAGTGCGCGTGCTCGAGCGAGGCGCCCGCCGCCTCGCCGTGATTCTTGAAGAGCAAGATGTAGCGGAAGCG
>WNGL01011531.1_pt1 | contig 10120 bp, 8 predicted proteins | sample 5400591 | NCBI WGS metagenome assembly WNGL01 (sample SAMN13153377, study PRJNA577476) | soil metagenome | isolation source: 80 cm soil or saprolite under Garry oak tree replicate 1 | place: USA:California | collected 2016-06-15 | reverse complement strand
GTCAGACATATCTCAAGCAGCTTTGATTTCTTGAATTCGCGAAACGTTACTCCCTTGGCTTCCCTTACGGATTTTTCGATGTCATGCCGATCCTTGCGCAAAGATGAGGGAGAGATCGCGAAGTACAGCGAGGATCGGAAGAGAGAGTTGAGCATCGACTTCATCAAATATCCTAAGCAGAGTGCAAACCATAGCTGCACCCTTTTTTTCTTGTCGCGACCTTCTTGTTTGGTGCGTGTTACTCCATGTACAAGCAAAACAGCGGAAATCGCATACCAAGAATCCTGGAATCCTGATGTCTGCCCTCCGCCCCTCTGCCCCTCCGCTCCTCTGCCGCCCCCCGGCCCTCAGACAATTGTCAATTGTCGATCCGTAGTGGTATCGTTGCGATGGTTATGAAGACCACTGAGATGAAAAACGGGCTGATCGAGAAAAAGGTCTTGATACAGGCGTCTGCCTCTCTCGTGTATCGGGCTCTTACGGAAGCGAAAGACCTGCTCCAATGGTTTTGCGACCGCGCGAACTCCGATCCCCGGGTGGGAGGCGAACTGAAGGCCTACTGGAAGACGGCGGCGCAAGAGGGGCGAGCGGTCTTTACAAAGCTCGAACCCAACTCTGCGGTGGAACTGCATTGGGTAGACGACGGACAGTCCGCGAACGCCGGGCTGCAGTCGAACCATACCCTCACCTACCGAATTCAAGCCGGCCGCGACTGTACCGTAGTCACCATGTCGGATCAAGATTCACGCGCTCCGGATGAGGAGACGCTGGCCCTGCTTGAAGAAGGCTGGAACAGCGTCCTTCTGGAGCTCAAGGACTATTGCGAGCGCAAAGAGCGCTCGGCAAAACGCAGACACGCTGTGGGGTCCAGTCTCTCCTGATGATGCCCCTTGCGCTTCTCCATCAGTCTCCGAGCCGCCCCATTTCGCCCGTTTGGAGTTCGCGAAGGGAGCGGTCCAAAGGTTCGCACGGAAATGAATTCACGTTTGGGCGGGAGCGCCTTCCCCGGTTCCGCGGTGTTTGCCTGTTCATCGCGCTTCTGAGCGTCTCTCCGGCTGTCGCCTCGGCCGCCAGGCTCACGCCGGAGGCGATCAATGCCTGGGACAAGTATCTGGAATGGGCCGACAAGAAGGTCGAACGCGAGATCACGGACGGAACGCGGTTTTTGATTCAGGATTACCTCTCTTCACAGGAAAAAGGAAATGTCCTGCGGCGTTTGAAAGCCGGAGAAGTTGTGGCCCAGCGCATGAAAGGGGTTATTCCTTCCGGCGCTGACTTCGACATCCACGACGCCGCGATCCATCACTGGTGGGGCAGTATTCTGGTTCCGCAGGTCAGGCTCGAGGACCTGCTGCCATTTCTGCAAGACTACGACCATCATGCCGGAAGGTTCCTGGAGGTCGAGAAATCGCGCCTGCTGTCGAAAGATGGAGAAAACTACAAGTTCTCCTTTCGCTTAAAGCGCAGCAAAGCCGTGGTGACGGTGTACTACAACACGGAGCAGGAATGCGCCTACCGTATCCACAATTCCCACCACGCGTCCAGCAGAAGCAGGGCAACCAAGATCGCCGAACTGGAGAACCCGGGGACTCCGGGAGAACGGGAACTGCCGCCGGGCGAGGATCGCGGTTTTCTCTGGCGGCTCGTGAGCTGGTGGCGCTTCCAGCAGACGGACGATGGGGTTATCGTGGAATGCGAGTCCGCAAGCCTCAGCCGCGGTATTCCCTTCCTGATTTCAATGGTCCCCGGATTGCGCGGGTATCTCGAATCCGTGCCCCGGGAGTCACTCGAGAACACGCTTACCTCGATCCGCCACCACGCCCCCGCCTGGAAGAAACCTTAACCTTCGACCCGGGTTCTTTGCGCTCTTCGCGCCTTCGCGGTGAATCCTGGGTTGCGCTTTGACCGCGAAGGCGCGAAGGACGCGAAGAACTCTGGTTGGGTTGCGGCTGAATAGCCATGCCGTGTTAAACTCGCGCCCAATGACCTAGGCCCTATGGAGAACTGACAATGATGGAACGCAGACAATTCATCGGCTCTTTGGCTGGCCTTCTCTCTCCAGAGCTTCTCCCCGCGCTCGAGGCAATCGCTGCAAACCCTGGCGCCGAGCTGCCCGCCATAAAAGCGGTGACCCGGCTGGGGACGGGCCGGCCCGAAGACGAGAAGTTTTGGAGCAGGGTTCGCGATTTATTTTACGTTCCCCGGGACGTCATCTACCTGAACAACGGCAGCCTGGGACTCTCGCACCGCGTCGTCGTGGAAGCGATGTACCGGCATCTTCTGGAATCCGAGAGCGTGCGCACGACCAAGTACGGCGATTATCCCTGGTGGGGTTATGGACCGGCTCTCGAAATCCGCAAGAAGGTTTCGGCGTTTATCGGAGCGGATCCCGAGGAGATCGCCCTGACGCGTAACGCAACCGAGGGCATGAACACGGTGGCCGCCGGCCTGGACCTCAATCCTGGAGACGAGGTGCTCATGAGCGATCAGGAGCATCCCGGAGGAAGATCAGCCTGGTACCAGAGGGCGAAGCGATACGGAATTGCCGTGAAAGAGTTCGCGCTGCCGAACCCACCCCGGACCCCTGGAGAGATCCTGAACCGCCTGGAAGCATCTATCACTCCAAGAACGCGCGTGATCAGCGTGAGCCATATTACGACGGTCACCGGCGGCATGCTTCCCGTCAAGGATATCGCGGCACTGGCTCGCAGCAAGAACATCATCTCTCTCGTCGACGGGGCGCACGCCATCGGGCAATTGCCGTTAGACATGCACGACATAGGATGCGATTACTATGCGGCCAGCCCGCATAAATGGCTGTATGCGCCCAAGGGAACGGGAGTTCTTTACTGCAGGAAGGGGATGGCGGAGAAGCTCTGGTGCCATACTGCGGGCGGCACCTGGGACAGACCGGAGTTGGGCTGCGAACGGCTCACGAATATCGGGACTTCGAACTACTCGATCCTTGTGGGAATGGCGGCGGCCGTGGAATTTCAAGAAAAGCTGGGGAAGGAGCTGATCGCCGGGCGCGAGCGCTATCTCAACAATTACCTGCGTAAAATGCTTTCGGACTGGGAGGGCGTCTGGTTTATAAATGGGCCTCCCCCGGAACTTTCCACGGCGATGGTCAAGGCGGCCCTGCCCTTAAAGAAGCTGGGGGACTTTCCGATCCGGATGTGGGAGAAGCATCGGATCTGGCTCGTGACGGCCGACGGGGACGAAAAACTGCCCGCCAGCATCCGCTTCTCTCTTCCCATTTACATCAGCACGCGCGACCTGGACCGGACCCTGGAGATCTTGAAGGAAGAGCTTTCCAAACGCAAACATCAGGAAACGTAGGCGCCCTGTGCCTCCGCTTGTGTGCCTCCCGATCCATAGACAGATAGCGACAACCAATACAATCTAGCGATTCCCTTTGCGCACTTAGCGACTTCGCGGTAAGAGTGAACTGGAGTTAACCGCGAAGACGCGAAGAGACCCGCCAAGAATTTTGCTGAAAAAAGACTACTCAGTCTTGCTTTCGGCGCAGCGCGGTCATCTGCGAGTCGTCATCCGGCAGGAAATAGCCGACGGCAATGCCCATGGCCCCGTCGGTCAGGTGCTTCCCCGTGCGGTTGTCATAGGTCGCTGTGACGCGAATGCGCTCTCCTTGCTTGAGGCGATATCCGCCGCGATCGAGAAAACTGACGATCGGCATGGAAACGATCCGGCCGCCGGGAGCGAGCTTGGAGTGGAGTGTGGCGATCTCCTCGTTGCGGGTGAGATTGAAAAGAACCAGCTCTTGGCCATAGTCGTGCAAGTGTCCCCCTACGCCGAGCAGGGTGCCGGAATACGGGACGTTGAAGTCACCGGTGGTTACGTTGCGCCCGGGCTTCAGATCGTAGCCCGATCTGCCGCACTTCTGCACGTCGAACCAGGTGGGGTAGACGCTCCGCAGTTGCGGCCCCTCCGGCGCAGGGCGCCGGTACTCGACCTTCACCTCGATGTAGGAACTCGGGTGGCTGGTGTCGGTCGGGTTGTGGAACATTGTCCCAATACGGATACGCTCTCCCTTTCGCACTCGATAGCCGAAGCCGGGGAGGGCCGGCCAATCGTTCATCTCGCCGCCGGCGCCAAAGATGTGTTCTTCATTGTTGGGGCACAGAAAATCGGAGCGGGCGGTATTCCAGTAGCCGACATGGTGCAGCAGGCGGCCCGGCAGCACGGCCCCGTCAGCGTCCACAAGACGCGGATGATAAGCGACGATCCAGCAGTCAAAGGGAATCTCAAGGAACAACTCGGGAGCCTGGGCCACGGCCGTGTGATCGGAACGGGCCGGCAGATTGATTGGGCCCGCACGCACGGTCAATACCTGCCCAGCCGCATCATCGAGAACCTCAACCCTGGCGTCCGCGGCCATCTTGTGAATCCCGTGATGCTCGTGCTGCCCGGGGACCGAAGGGGCATTCGAAAGCAGGATAAGGAGTGCCGAAAGAGACAGGCTTGTTCGCCTCATCACCGCCCCTGCTGGAAAAGGCCTCTTGGTCATGATTTCTGATAGTGGAATCATACACGACAAGAATATCGAAGGATTCCGTGGAATCCCAGAGGCATTCTTAAGCAGTTGTTAGTCAGGCTTTAGCCTGCTCGAGAGCTCAGCCTTCAGGCTGAGCTCGGAATTTCTTCGAAAATGACAAATGACCAATGACAGATGACCAATGACAAATCCGCGGAACAAACCGCCTCGGCCTATTTGTCATTGGTCATTTGTCATTGGTCATTGATCATCCCGTAGGGCCGGCCCTGCGTGGCCGCCCGCGAGTCGTCGGTATTACTGACCGGGTTACGGTTGGATGGATTTCTTCACAGCCTCTGAGGGAATGTTTCGCCGGGCTCCGTTACGCCCATTCGGGTTATTCGATCTGGTAGACGCTCTGCTGAATGGCCTTGACGGCGTCGCGCCGCACGGCTCCCTTGACTCCCAAGGTTTGAGGATCGCGCCAGAAGTCAAAAGTCGCGACCTGGTGCACGCAGGCAATCGTGCAGTAGTCCGCGCAGGCCTTTTTGGTGAGATACTCCCTGCGCATGTCCTTGAACGTGTACTTCTCCAGCGGAATCCCGGGGTAACCCCGTTGCTGCGAGCAGTAGTGGACCAGACCGTCCTCGCAGATGTACAGATAGCGCGCTCCCGCCCTGCAGCGCCAGTTGTTGGGCTTTCCGTCGACAAGGTTGTCTTGAAAGTAGTTCACCCGGGTGTGCCCTTTCTTCCCCAGGTGCTTCATCTCCAGGTAGACCTCGCGCTCTTTTCCTTGAAGCGGCTTCATCGTCCCCAGACCATCGTGGATGATACCCAGGGAGCTGGCGAAACCCAGTTCCACCGCCCGATACCCTATGGTCAGGGCGTCTTGAGGATTCTTGATGCCACCGCCGACCACGGAATTGATATTGACCTTGAAGTCCGCCAACTCGGAGAGCCATAGCAGCTTCTTATCCAGAACTTTGAGGCTCTTCTTGGAAACCTCGTCCGGATTTACGTTGTCGATGCTGATCTGCATGTACTCCAGGCCCGCTTCGTTCAACGCCAGGATCTTCTCGCGCGTCAGCAGATAGCAATTGGAAATAATGGCGGCGATCATTCCACGCTTCCGTATATGGGCGATGATCTCTTCGATTTCCGGGTGGAGCAGGGGCTCCCCGCCGCTGATGATAATGGCGCTCGTGCCGAGGCCGGCAAGCTTGTCCAAGCGCCGGGACATCACGTCCGTAGGCACCGGAGCGGAAAAATCGTCATACTCGTTGCAGTAGACGCAGGAGAGGTTGCAGCGCCGTATGGGAATGACGTGGGCCAGGATCGGATGCTTTGTCGACAGGAGTCCCTTGACTACGAAACTGAACTCTCTGTAGTAGGACTTGAGCCTGGTCGAAGTCTTCATAGAGAGTTATCAGATGTCCGCATTCTCAATGGCATCGACAACAAAAACGACAACTGACAAACTCATTCGGGACGGCCCGTTATATTAGCACAACTCCCTCGATTAGACATTTTTTTTGTCTTTTATGTATCCCGACAGTCTCAACCGGCCTTGGGAACATCTGCTTTCACCACAAAGACGCGCAAAGAATTTGTGTGAAAGGCCAAACTTTTTTTTACGAAAACGAAATCCTCGTAGTGATTCTTCGTGTCTTTGCGCCTTAGCGGTGAATGCGGCGTCAGAGATTGTAGAACTTGAGGTCGGTTTTGCTACGGTGCTTGGTAACGAACACGATCTGGCCCGTGTGGTAGCCGAAGTGCTCCACCACGTGGAAGACGGCCTGGAGTCCCGTGCGCTGAAATCCCTGGATGACCCGGTCCTTCAAGAGCTCCTCTGGATTGAGCGAACGCAGCACCGCCGCCGCTTCCGAAACGGTTCTCTCGAGTCTCGTAAGCGCCTCATCCTTCGTCACGGATCCGCGGTCCGAAAACTCTTTGGGACGTTCCCGCACGTCGGGCGCTCCCCCCATGCCCGAAATAATCCACTGGCGCACATTTCCCGCCAGATGAAGCACGAGATTCCCCACGCTGTTTTCCACTTCGGCCTCTCTCCACCAGACGTCTTTTTCCTTGAGCAGTTCGACGCAACTCCGAACCTTCGGCATCAAGTCCTGTTCGAGGTGCACTGCCGCGTGGTCCAGGAACGCGCGTCCTATCCTTTCGCCGTTGCTTTCCATCAGCCTTCTCCGTTTTTACCACCAAGACGCGAGGACGCAAGGAATCGCGAAGTTTTGGTTGCGACGGAAATCCTCGTGATTCTTCGCGTCTTCGTGACTTCGTGGTGGATTGGAAGAACGATCTGGTATCAACTATTCTTCTTTGAGAAGAGGTTTCAGGACTCGCCAGACGTTGTCGGCCACAATGTCATACCCCTGAGCCGTGGGGTGAAGGCCGTCGGGCTGATTGAGTACGGGATCGCCCGCCACGCCTTGCAGCAAAAAAGGAATCAAAGGAATGCGATACTTCTTCGCCAGTTCGGGGAACACGTCCCGGAACGCGCGCGCGTACTCCGGGCCGTAATTCGGAGGAATCATCATCTCTGCGAGCACCACTCTTGTGCCGTCGCGTTGAAGCTCGGTGATAATGGTCTCGAGGTTCTTCCTCGTGCTTTCGATCGGCAGCCCGCGCAACCCGTCGTTGGCGCCCAGGGCCAGAATGACGAACTCCGGTCGAAGCGCCCGTACCGATGCCAGCCGGCTGAGCCCCTGCGCGGAGGTATCCCCGCTCACTCCGGCATTTACCACACGGTATTTATTGCTGCCCGCATCCAGCCTCCTCTGTAACTTGCTGGGATAGTTATCCGCCGGATCCACCCCGAGCCCGGCTGTCAGGCTATCGCCCAGCGCCGCGATGACGCGTCTGCCGTCCTCCGACGGCACGCCGGCATCCTTCGCACTGGACGATGCAGGCCGCTCGCTCCCTTGCGTCTCCGATGCCCTCTTCGACGAGCCGCAGCCCGAAGAAAGAACCGCCAATACGACGAAGGCGAATAATGGAAATCGAATCAAGTAAAATCGCATCATGGTCCAAAGGATACCCGTTCGAGTGACGAATGACGAGTGACGAATGAATAGGTTTGGAGTCCAGCCTTCAGGCTGCACTGACCCCGGCAGGCTAAAGCCTGAACTCCGAACCTCGGCCCGTGGGCTCATTTGTCCGAGCATGGAGTCCAGCCTTCAGGCTGCCCTGACCCCGGGCAGGCTAAAGCCTGAACTCCGAACTTCGGCCCGTGGGCTCCTTTGTGCGGGCATGGAGTCCAGCCTTCAGGCCGCACTGACCCCGGGCAGGCTAAAGCCTGAACTCCGAACATAAGGAATGAAATAAATTGCTCTGGTGGAGATATAATTCGTCAATCGTAATTCTTTGGTGTCCTGACATGTTGATGGTTAAATTAGGGGGTCTTCGGGCGGGAGAAAGGCATTGATCATCGAGGTTCACAACCTGACCAAGACCCTGACTTCTGGATCCCATCGCGTCGAGATTCTGCGAGGCATCGACCTTACGGTGCAGAAACGTGAAGTCATCGCAATCGAAGGTCCGTCCGGAAGTGGAAAAAGCACGCTGCTCGCCTTGCTGGCCGGATTCGATTCCCCCACCACCGGGTCCATTCGTCTGGAGGGGGAAGAAATCACTGACATGGATGAGGACGAGCTCGCGCTCTTGAGGGGGCGTAAGCTGGGATTTGTGTTCCAGTCGTACAACCTGATTCCGACTCTGACCGCGGAAGAAAATGTCATGCTCCCCATTGAGCTGCGCGGCGATTCTTCACCAGCGCTGGAGCGGGCGCGAGAGCTTCTGGACGCCGTCGGCCTCCGGGAGCGTTTCTCGCACTACCCCGCCCAGCTCTCCGGCGGTGAGCAGCAGCGCGTGGCGCTGGCCCGCGCATTTGCCGGGAGTCCCGCGATCCTACTCGCGGACGAACCGACAGGAAACCTGGACAGCGTTACAGGAAAGACGGTTCTCGATCTTCTCCTCGGCCTCAACCGCAAAGAAGGAACGACCCTCGTCCTAGTAACTCACGACGCGGCTCTCAGCCGCCTGGCGGATCGGATTATCCGGCTGCGCGACGGTAAGATAGTGGATGAACTGGTTCCGGGCGCCAGCGCCGCAAATGTTTCTTCCGATGCCTTTTGAAATCCGTCTGGCATGGCGGGAGATCCGCCCGGCCTTCAAGAAGTTTCTCTTTATGATCATTGCCATTGCCCTGGGTGTGGGCTCGGTTACAGGAATCAAGGGATTTAGCGTGGCCCTGGACCGCGCGATGGCGCGGTCTGCGCGGGACTTGATTGCCGCGGACATTGCGGTTCGTATGAATTCCAGCCCCACGGATAAAGAGATGCAGGTTCTGGACTCGCTGGTGCGGCGCGGGGCTCAAGTGACGCGAACCACGGAGACACTGTCGATGGCCTCGGTGTCGGGAGGCCAGCGTACTATTCTCGTAACGGTCAAGGCCGTAGATCCGAATCTCTACCCTTATTACGGGAAGGTGGAGCTCGAGCCCGACGCGGTGTTTTGCGATGCTCTTACCGATGACAGCGTCGTGGCCAGCCGGGAGTTCCTGATCCGAAGCGGCGCGGGGGTGGGCAGCTCGGTCCAGATCGGCTTCGCGCGTTTTCGCCTGGCCGCGGTCTTGAAGAGCGAGCCCGATCGAATTTCTTCAGGGGTCGAGTTGGGGCCGCGCGTTCTCATCGCGCGCAAGGGGCTGGAGCGCAGCGGCCTGATCCAGTACGGAAGCCGCGCCACTGAATCCTTTCTCTTCCGGCTTCCGGCGCGAGGCCTGGAACTGGAGACCGCGCGGGGCATCCTGAAGGCAGGACTGCAGGGACGCGTTCGAATTTCCGATTACCGGGACCCTAACCCGGCGCTGTCGCAGGGTCTGGAACGCATGGCCAATTTTCTCAGCCTGGTCGGCCTGCTCGCACTGCTCGTCGGGGGCCTGGGCGTCGGCACGACCATCCACACGTATGTTCAGCAGAAACTTGACAGCATTGCCATCCTGAAAAGCCTCGGCGGGCGCTCGAGCCAGATCATTCGCATTTACCTGTTTCAAGGACTTTTCATCGGGGTCCTGGGGAGCGCACTCGGAGTGGCGCTCGGTTATGTTGTTCAGATCGTCTTTCCCCCTTTGCTGCGCGGTCTGATGGATCTGCCCACGCAACTCGAACCAGCCCCCGGCGCTGCCGTCCAGGGGTTGCTCATCGGAATTGTTACCACGCTCCTCTTCCTTCTTCCGCCTTTGCTCGCTATTCGCAAGGTCCGCCCGGCGCGCGTCTTTCTCAGGGAAATGCCCGAGACGCACTACTCCACGCTCCGGCGGCTGCGCCACGACCGCACTCCCCTGATCTGCGCCGTGATCCTTCTGCTGGGAATCGGAATCCTGGCAAGCTGGGTGGCAGACTCCTGGCGGCGCGGGGCGCTGTTCATTGCGGGGCTGGCCGTGGCGATTCTCGCCCTGGCCGCCGGGGCGAAGCTTCTGCTGCGCGCGCTGCGCCATGTGCCGCGCCCCAACTCGCTGGCTCTTCGCCACGGCTTGAAGAATCTTAACCGCCCGGGAAACCACATGGCCTCGGTGCTCGTGGCGCTCGGGATCGGCGTCGCATTCAGCCTCAC
>WNGL01013296.1_pt1 | contig 10122 bp, 10 predicted proteins | sample 5400591 | NCBI WGS metagenome assembly WNGL01 (sample SAMN13153377, study PRJNA577476) | soil metagenome | isolation source: 80 cm soil or saprolite under Garry oak tree replicate 1 | place: USA:California | collected 2016-06-15 | reverse complement strand
CGCTCGCGTGCAGGACGAACGGACCCGGCGCCCGCCGGAACTCGAACGCCGTCCGCGCGCCATAGGTGTAGCCCTTGCCCTCGCGCAGGTTCATGTTGATGCGGCTGACGAACTGTCCGCCGAGCACCATGTTCGCCACCAGGGCGGCGTGATAGTCCGGGCTCCGCCGAGCCAGCCCGACGTGGCCGATGCGCAGCTCCGACTGCGCGGCGCCGGCGCGATGCACCAGCGCCAGACGTGTCGTCGGCGGAGCGGGCGCCGAAAACGTGTCCGGATCGGCGAACGGATCGGACGCCTCGACGGTCCAGGACTCGAACGCGCGGCGCACGGCCGTGACGAGCGCCTCGTGCGACGCATCCCCGACGGCAATCACCGTCGTCCGCGACGGCCCGAACGCGCGGCGATGGAACTCCCTGATGTCGCGAATTCTCAGACCGCGCAGCGAGCCTTCGGATCCGATCGGCAGGTGACCGTAGGGATGATTACGATAGAGCAGCTGGGTGAACGCGCGATCCGCCAGCGCGGGCGGCATGTCCTTCAGCTGCAGGAGCCGGTTGAGGCGCAGTTCGCGGACGCGGTCGAATTCGCGCTGCTCGAATCGCGGGCGCACCAGCATGTCGCGCACGAGCTCGAGTCCACGATCGAGATGGCGTTCCAGCGTCGTCAGGCCCAGGACGATCGCATCGTACCCGACGTCGAGATCCAGCTGCGCGCCGATCCGGCCGAGCGCCTCGTGCACCTCGAGCGCCGAGCGGTCCCCGCACCCTTCGTCGAGCATGTCGCCTGGCGATGCTCCACCGTCCAGACGCCGACGCCGTTCGGCAGCGTCGCGCGGCGGATCTGCGGAAAGGCGAAGGCACGTTCGGGACCGAGATGCGGAAGCCGGCCGCGATCGGCGGCCATCACGAAACCGCCACGGCCTTCGATCCGGCCAGCGCCAGCGCGACCCGGCCGCGCGGCACCACGCTCAACATGATGCGCCCCGCAGACGTGAGATGGCTGACCGCAGCCTCGCGCAGCAGCGACGGTGTCGCGGATCGATAGCGCTTCAGATCCTGCTCGAAGTATCCAGGGTCGTGGAGGAACGTGTTGTAGGCGTTCAGCTGATCCGACTTTCCGCCGAAACCGCCGACCGTCTGCAGGCGGAACAGGAAGTGCGCCTCCGCCTGCGCCAGACACCGTTCGAGCTCCTCCGCGCTCGGACCGCGCTCCGTCAGCGCCGCGAGCTCTTTCGAAATCGCGCGTTCCACCTCGACAAGCGTGCGGCCCGGCGCAGCGGTGGCGACGATCTGGAAGAAGCTCCCCGCCTCGCGTGAATTCTGCGACGCCGCCACTTCGGTCGCGATGCGTTGCTCGTACACGAGCGCGCGGTAGAGACGCGACGTCTTCCCGCTCGAGAGGACCTCGGCCACCAGATCGAGCTCGGCGTCGCCGTCGGTGAACAGCGCCGGAGAGTGCCAGGCGAGGTACAGCCGCGGCAGTTCGACGCGATCTTCGAGCACGAGCCGCAGGTCCTCTGGAGGAGGCTCAGGGGGTGTCACGACCACGGGGGGCGGCGCCGCGCCGCCGGGAATCTCGCCGAAGTACCACTCCGCGAGTTGCAGCCCTTTGTCCGGATCGATGTCCCCGGCCAGCGCCAGCGACGCGTTGGCCGGTTGGTAGTAGCGCTGAAAAAACGCGCGGACGTCGTCGATGTGCGCCGCGCGGAGATCGTCGGCGTCGCCGATCGTCAACCAGTGATACGGATGATCCGGCGGATACAGCGCATCGACGATCGCCATGCCCGCCAGCCCGTACGGACGGTTCTCGTAATTCTGCCGCCGCTCGTTGAGCACGACTTCGCGCTGGTTCGCGAATTTGGCCTCGGTGAGCGCCGGCAGCAGGTAACCCATGCGGTCCGATTCCATCCAGAGCGCGAGATCGAGCGCGTTGGTCGGCACCACCTCCCAGTAGTTGGTGCGGTCCGCGTTGGTCGAGCCATTCAGCGACGCGCCCGCCTCCTGCAGCGGATGAAAATAGCCGCGATCGTAGTGCTCGGAGCCTTCGAACATCAGGTGCTCGAACAGATGCGCGAAGCCGGTGCGGCCGGGCACCTCGTTCTTGGACCCGACGTGATACCAAATGTTGACGGCGACGATCGGAAGGGCGTGATCCTCGTGGATCAGCACATCGAGCCCGTTGGCCAGCGTGTGCTTAGTAAACGGGATGTTCATGAGGCATACGCCATGAGCGAGCCGTCACCATGCGACGATAGCGCGCTCGCGGCGCAGATCCGCGCCGCCGCGCAGACGGCCGGTCACCGGATCGATGCCCGCGGCGACGACGCCGGTCGAGATGCCGAAGGGCGGACGGATCCGCAGGACGTGTCCGCGCGCGATCAGCTCGGCGAGGACAGCGGGCGCCAGCGACGATTCCGCTTCCAGCACGCCCGGCTGCGCGCGATGGTTGTCGAACGAGCTGACCGGATGCAGTGAGTTGACGCGCGGCGCGTCGATCGCGGCCTGCACGTCCATCCCGAAATCGATGATGTTGAGCAGCACGAGCAGGATTTGCTGATCCTGGCTGTCGCCACCCGGCGTGCCGATGGCCAGGAATGGCTTGCCGTCCTTCAGCACGATCGACGGCGTCAGCGTCGTCCGCGGCCGCTTGCCTCCGGCGAGCAGGTTGGGACTTGACGGGTCCAGGTGAAATGCCTGCATCCGGTTGCTCATGGGGACGCCGGTCGTGCCGGCGACGAATGCGCCGCCGAGAATCCATCCGGAACTGGGTGTGGCCGAGAACAGGTTGCCGGCGGCATCGGCCGCCTGCACCGACGTGGTGTCGCCGTGTTCCTTCTGCGTTTCTATCCTGTCGCTTCCGCCTACTGGCGGAAGGACCGATCTGTCCGGAAGGTCCAGCAACGCCGCTCCATGCGCGGGATCGCCCGGACGCTGGTCGACGCTGGCGTGCTTCGGATCGATGAGGCGCCGGCGCATCGCCGCGTACGGCTCAGAGAGCAATCCATCGCCGGGCACGCGGACGAAATCCGGATCGCCGTAATAACGATCGCGATCCGCGTAGGCGAGCTTGATCGCCTCGACCGTCGTGTGGATCGCGTCGGCAGAGCCGGCACCCATCGCGCGCAGATCGAAACCCTCGAGCATGCGAAGCGCTTGCAGCAGTGAGGGCCCCTGGTTCCAGAAACCCGCCTTGTAGATCGTGTACCCGCGATACGGAACGGAGGCCGCCTCCTCGATCTTGCCGTGATACGAGGCGAGATCGGTTTCCGTCATGACGCCGCCCGCGTCGCGTACCGCCGCGATCATCGTGCGGGCGATGGAGCCCCTGTAGAACGCCTCGCGGCCAGCGTCGATCGCCTGCTCGCGCGACGCGCCCCGCGCCAGCGCGTCGTGCTCCGCCGACGCCAGCGCGCGCAGTGTCGTCGCGAGATTCGGCTGGCGGAACATCTCGCCAACCGGGGTGATCTTTCCGCCCGGATAGTACGTGCTCATCGTCGAGGGGTACGGCTCGCACGCGGCGCGCTCCGTCTCCATGTAGTGGTGCAGGAACTCGTACATCGGGAAGCCGTCGGCCAGCTGGATTGCCGGCTGCAGCACATCGGAGAGCGATCGCGTGCCGTATTTCTCCAGCGCCAGCGCCGCGGAATCGACCGCCGCCGGCACGGTCGCGCCGAGCGGACCGTTGCCGGGGATCGCGTCCTTCCCGGCAAACAACTGCGGCGTCGCTGCCGCAGGCGCCGGCCCCTGCCCGTTGAAGACCGTGACGTGATGGTCGCGCGCCGAATAAATGATGATCGGCGCTTCGCCGCCCAGGCCGAAATGCGAGATCTCGACGACTGCGGCGGCGAAGATCGATGCGACGCCGGCGTCGATCGCATTGCCGCCCGCGGCGAGGATCCGCGCGCCGGCGTCGACCGTGAACGTGCGGCCCGCTGCGACGACACCATGCGACGCGCGGACCTCGCCGCGGATCGGCCGTGCGGCTTGCGCTGAGAGCGTCACGCCGGCCGCCAGCAACAGCGCGGCGACCCGAACGGCGTCCGTTCTCAGAATCACAGTTGAATCCTATCGGCAATTTCGTCCATGGTAAACGTCAAATGCCGACGCGCATGCTGCTGTTCGTCTCCGCCGGGGAGGTCCTCGGCATGACGCTCTGGTTCTCGGCGACCGCCGCGGCGCCGGCCGTCGCCCGGGAGTTCGGTCTCGACGCCAGCGCGCGGGCCTGGCTGACGATGGCCGTCCAGGCGGGATTCGTGGCCGGTACGCTGATCACCGCGCTGACGAACCTGGCGGACGCGGTCAACGCGCGCCGGCTCTTCGCCATCGGCTGCCTGATTGGCGCCGCGTGCAACGGCGCGATCGCGGTCGCGCCGTCCGCCGGGGTCATCATCGGGCTCAGGTTCTGCACCGGCGCCGCGCTCGCGTGGGTCTATCCCCCCGGCATGAAGATCGTCGCCGGCTGGTTCAGGGACCGCCGCGGCATGGCGCTCGGCGTCGTCGTTGGCGCGGTCGGTATTGGATCCGCGCTACCGCATCTTCTGGCCTGGATCGGCGCGGGCCTGTCGTGGCGGGCGGTGGTCGGGACGTCGTCCGTGCTCGCGGTCTTCGGCGCCGGGCTCGTATCGATCGCAGTCTCGGACGGTCCGTACGTCAGCGCGTCCGCGCCATTCGATCGTCACGCCCTCCGCGTCGTCCTGCGCAGCCGCGGCACGCGGCTCGCGATGCTCGGCTACTTCGGGCACATGTGGGAGCTTTATGCGATGTGGACGTGGATCGCCGCATTCGCGGCCGCGTCGCTGCAGAGCACGACGGGACGCGCGGGATCGGCCGTCGCGTTCGTCACGATCGCCAGCGGTTCGGTCGGATGTGTCATGGCAGGCCGCTGGGCCGACGAGTGGGGCAAGGCCCGCGTTGCCGGCGCCGCGATGCTGGCGAGCGCCGCGTGCGCGCTGCTCTCGCCGCTCTTCTACGGCCGCTCGCTGGCCGCGCTGCTCGCGCTCGCGATCGTCTGGGGCTTCACCGTCGTGGCCGACTCGGCGCAGTTCTCCGCGCTCGTGACGGAGCACACGGCCCGCACCCACGTCGGTACGGCGCTCACCCTCCAGACCAGCGCCGGCTTTCTGCTGACCATGGCCAGCATGCGGATGGTGCCGCCGGTGTCGGCGATCGCCGGTTGGCGATGGGCATTCGTATTCCTGGTGCCGGGACCGCTGCTGGGAGCCATAGCGATGCGACGGCTGGCCAACTCCCAACTCCCAACTCCCGACTCCCAAAGCAGCACCGCTGGCCGGCTGTGAGCTTCTTGGGAATTGGAAGTTGGGAATTGGGAGCTACCGTACCTGCGTGAGCGGAATCGCCTTGGACTGCGGCTTGAGCGCGAGGACGGCGAGCTGGGCGGCGAGTTGGGCGGCTGCGCTTCGGAAAGCCTCGGCGCCAGGCGATTTCGGTTCACCCACGACGATCGGGATGCCCGTGTCGCCGCCGATTCGGATCGGTTCGTAAATCGGCACGCGGCCGAGGAACGTCACGTTCATGTCCTTCGCAAGCGTTTCCCCGCCGCCCTTGCCGAAGATGTCGCTCTCGGTCCGGCAGGTCGGGCAGACGAAGTGGCTCATGTTCTCGATGAGGCCGAGCGGCGGAACGTTCAGCTTCTCGTACATCCTGATCGCGCGGCGCGTGTCCGCCAGCGACACCGCCTGCGGCGTCGTGACGATCACCGCGCCCGCGACCGGGACGCTCTGGCTCAGGCTCAGCGCCACGTCACCCGTGCCTGGCGGCAGGTCGACGATCAGGTAATCGACGTCGTTCCACGCCACTTCGCGGAAGAATTGCTGGATCACACCGTGGAGCATCGGCCCGCGCCAGATGACCGGCGAGTCGTCCTGCGTCAGGAACGCCATCGACACGAGCTGGATGCCGTACTGCTCCGCCGGCACGATCCGTTTGCCGTCCGTGGTCAACTGCGCCTGGATGCCGAGCATGATCGGCACGTTGGGCCCGTAGATGTCGCCGTCGATCATCGCGACGCGCGCGCCGGCCTGGCTGAGGGCGATGGCGAGGTTCACCGAGACGGTCGTCTTGCCGACCCCGCCCTTGCCCGCGCCGACGGCGATGACGTTGCGGACGCCCGGCACCGGCTGCTTGGACAGGTCCGAAATGACCGCGGGGCGCACTCGTACGGTCATGGTCGCATCGACCGCGGTGACGCCTGGCACCCGGGAGACCGCCGCCCGCGCCTGCTCGCGGATCTGATCCCTCGCCGGCGAGCCGTGGACCGCCTGCTCGATGACGAATGACACGCGTCCGCCCTCGATCCTGATGTCCTTGACGAACTTCGCCGTGACGATGTCGCGGTCGACCGAAGGATCGCGCACCGCGCGCAACGCGTCCAGAACCGTCTTCTCCGTGACCTCTGAATTCACGAATTCACCAATTCACCAATCCACCAATTGACTAAATCCGGTCCGCCGCCATCTGGCCGACCAGTGGCAGCTTGAACTCGTCGCCCTGATACGCCTTGTACATCAGCAACAGCCATAGCACGGCGGACGCCGGAATCACGACGAACACCACCACGAGCGCGCCGAGGAGCGGCACGATCTGCAGCAGGATGTCGATCGCGACGATCCCGATGAACGCGAGCGTCGACTGCATGGCGTGAAAGCGGACGAACTTGTTGTCCTTCTCGACCAGCAGAAAGATGATGCCGGTGACGAATCCGACGAGATAGCTGAGCGCGGCCGCCAGGTTGGCGTCGAGGCCGGTCGAGGTTTTTTCGGTGTGGAGCGGCGCCATCAGGCCGGTCTCCTGTCCGGGTGTTCCGCGGACTCGAACAGGGCGCGCACGTCGTTGTGCAGCAGCACCCAGAAGGAATAAATCGCGAGCGCGGTGCCGAACGGCAGCACGAAAAGGTTCGTCACCGCGAGCACCAGCGTGCCCGTCCGCCCCACGGCGCGGTGCTGCCGGACGGCGCGTCCCGCCCACAGGTTCGCCCACCCGCCGAGCGCCAGCGCCGCCGCGAACACGACGAACAGCAGCGCTGTGAACACCGCCGTCAGCGGATCGCCAGGCGTCGTCCGCGCGATCGCCGCCGCACCGGCCGCGAGCAGCAGCAGCGAGGCTGCAAGGAGCAGACCCATGCCGCCCCAGGCCTCCTGGAGTACGCCGAGAAGCGTAATGTGGGAGTTCATGCGTGTGTAGGGGCGGTTCGCGAACCGCCCCTACATCATCATCTTATTACGATGCGAGCGTCGATGAGCGTCTGGCGGACGGCGGGAACGGCCACGCGGAAGCGGATGCCGGTTCCGTCCTGGACGCCCGCGGGAATGCGCAGATTCACGGCCTGATGCCCGGGGCAGTCGCCGACGCCGCCGCACTCGGCGCACCATTCGCTCCAGACTTCGCCGCGGCCGCCGCATCCCACGCACGTGCGCCGCACCGGCACGTCGAGAGGAATCGTCGCGCCCCAGAACGCTTCCTGCGGCGTGACGACGACATCGGGGCCCGCTTCGGGACGGGGCGGATCGCCGAAAAACGAATGGCGCATGCGATCGAGCAGGTTCAGCACCGACGGAAAATCGATGTCGACTTCATCGGCGAGACAATCCGCGACCGACACCGACACCTCGTCGCCCGAGAGGTCGGGATGGTACCGGCGAGTCAGCTGGCGGTGAGCCCGCTTGATCTCGTCCGCGCCCGCGCCGGGCGAAACGCCAAGGACGTCGTAGTAGTCGCGCATCGCGCTGGAATCACGTTACCATGCTCGCCATCGTGGCCGACATCAAAGAGTGTCCGCTCTGCGGCGAGACGATGCGCTTGACATTGCGAGAACTGTCGGATCGCGTGCCGGGGACCGGGCAGACCTCGACCCGCACCGTTCGCGAATGGGTCTGTCCCGAATGCGATTACTGGGAAGAGGCGGAAGGCAGCGAGGGGGAAGCCTAGCGGGCGCCGAGCGTCAGCAGCATTTCCTTTCGCACCGCATCGTCGAAGTCCTCGAACTTCAGCGCGGTCTCACATTCGTCGCAGAGGACCTCGATGACCGCCGGGCGGCCTTCGTCATTCACCTCGACACGGGAGTCGTCCAGGCGGACGACGTGCATCTGCAAGGTCTTGACCAGGAAGTTCCGGGTGTTCCCGCAGCTCGGACACGTAAAGGGCATCTTGAAATTGTATGGAATGGATCGGGGGGACGCAACGAAGAACTACCTTATTCTTCGTCGGCCTCCTCGTCGAACTCCGACGGGTCGCCAAGACGGAGAATCTGTCCCAGCGCATGGCCGGCGAGGATGCAATGCGGCCCTTTGGCTTCGAGCGACACAACGGCGACATCCCACGGACGAGCGCGATAGGCAGCTGCCACACAGCCGCACGGCAGCCCCTCGAGCGCTTCGAGCTCGAAAACGGTGGCTGTCGGCCTGACGGAGCTGATGGATGCCGCTGGGACAGTCATACCTACCTCCCGTTGCCAGCCGCGCGGTGCGGCTGGCGCCCGCCAGCCCTCGCTGCAATCCCGGGACCAGCTATTCGCTTAGACAGGCTATCGGATCGTTTGGTTCCGGCCTGCAGGGAAGTTCATGAATTAAAAGCAGTTGCGGCAAATGCTCCTGCAGCCCCGTTCGGCGGCGACTGACGCCTGCAGGAGACAGCCGGTCTGGATTCAAGAGGGGCGTTCACGTGTGGTCTCGCGAAACTGCTCAGCACAGGTGGCTTAGAGCATTCGCGCAGTGTCTGTGTGCCGGACCGCCACATGCGGGACAAGAACGGTAATGTCAGGAGCAGCGCCGGAAGTCGTAAGTCTGCTGCGATGAAGCGACCCAGCTGACGAGGTGTCCGTCTGCCTGGCCGGCCTGGACGAACAGGTTTTTGAAGGAGTCCGGGAACACGTCGCCGAGGCTTCCCGGCCCGCATTTGAACGCCCCATCCTTGAGGACCGAGCTCACGTACAGGCGATCGCGGGCGCGCGTCAGCGCCACGTACAAAAGGCGCTTGGTTTCTTCACGCTCGCGCGCGCGCTCGTCCTCGTCCATGTCTGAGACGAACGGCCCGACCGAGACCTCGTCGCCCGCCACCCGGACGGGCTTCGGAAATCCGCTCGCGCCTTTCGCGAGATTCACGACGAACACGATTGGAAACTCCAGGCCCTTCGCGGCATGCACGGTCATCAGATTGATGGCATCGATTGCTTCCAGAACCGCATTTGACTCATCGCCCGCGGTCAGCGAATCGAGGTGATCGGCGATCCGCGCAAGCGTCGCGTAGCCGCGATTCTGGACGCGCCGGATCAACCCGCGCATTTTCTTCACGTTCTCCCACGCCTGCTGCCGGCGCGCGCCACGCAGCTCATAGGCATAGGCGGTCGCCGGGATGAGCTGTTCGATAAGGTCCGCCGGCGGCACCCGATCGACACGGGCGATCCAGCCAGGCACATGCTGCCGCGCGAGTTCGAGCACGCGCCGATCGTCCTCCGGCAGAGACGAGATCGCCACCGGCGCATCCGCTGCGGTCACCGCCGGAGCAAGACCAGGAGACAGACGGGCGAGCGCGACGTCGGACAGCCGGACGAACCGCGATCGCAGGAACGCGGCCGCCCGGAGATCCGATGAGGGATTGGCGAGAAACCGGATCAACGCCGAGAGATCCTTAATCTCGTCGGCATCGAAGAATCCCAGGCCTTTGTAGACGTACGTTGGTATACCCTCGGCTTCGAGCGCTGTTTCGAACTCGCGATGGCTTGCGCGCGATCGGAACAGGATGCCGATGTCGCCGGGGGCCGCGCGCCGGGCGACGCCGGTCTGCTTGTCGCGCACCGAATCCTCGCGGAGGATCCGCGCGATCTCGGCCGCGACGGCCGCGGCGCAGCGATCCGGATCGGAGCCGGCGATGATGCCGAGGACCGGGCGTGGCTCGCCGACACCCGCGCCGGGGTCGTCCGCGAGGGGCGGGGGAAACCGATCATCCTCGTCGTATTTGAAGTCGTCGACGCGATGCGCCCCTTTGCCGATCTCGGCGAACAGATCGTTGACGAAGGCCAGCAGCCCGGGCACGGCGCGAAAGCTCCGGGCGATCGTGCGCCGCGCGCGGGAGCCCGGACGCAGGCCGTCGATGAACGCGCCGGCTTCCT
>WNGL01020101.1_pt1 | contig 10123 bp, 9 predicted proteins | sample 5400591 | NCBI WGS metagenome assembly WNGL01 (sample SAMN13153377, study PRJNA577476) | soil metagenome | isolation source: 80 cm soil or saprolite under Garry oak tree replicate 1 | place: USA:California | collected 2016-06-15 | reverse complement strand
TCGATCAGCTGATCCTGGTCGGCGCCCGCTCGCCGGTGTCGTTCTTCGCCTACCCAGACAAGCTCAGCGACCTGGTTCCGCCCGGATGTACAGTCGCCGTCCTGGCCGAACCCGACCAGAACGCCGAAGCCGCCCTCGAAACGCTCGCCGACCAAGTCGCGGCCGGCACCAAGCCGGTCCTGGTCGAGGCCGCACCGCCGCCGCCGGCCGATCCGGGCCCGCTGAGCGCGATCAGCCTGGCCAACACGATCGCCGCGTCGCTGCCCGAGGGCGCCATCATCGCCGACGAGGCCAACACCTCGGGGTTCGCGCTGCCCATGGCGCTGGCCGCCGCGCCGCGGCACACCCTGCTCACGCTCACCGGCGGCGCGATCGGCCAGGGCATGCCCGTCGCGACCGGCGCGGCCATCGCCGCCCCGGGCCGGCCGGTGCTGTCGCTGGAGGCCGACGGCAGCGCGCTCTACACGCTGCAGGCGCTGTGGACCCAGGCGCGAGAGAAGCTCGACGTCACGACCGTGCTGATCAACAACGCCGCCTACGCGATCCTGCGCATGGAACTGGCGCGCACCCTGGCTGGCCCGGCGGGCGCCGGGCCGACGGGGGAGAGGGCCGCGCGGATGCTAGACCTGTCCCACCCCACCCCAGACTTCACCCAGCTCAGCACGGGCCTCGGCGTCCCCGCCCGGCGCGTCACCACGGCTGAGGAGCTCGACCGGGCGCTGCGCGAGGCCTACGCCGAGCCGGGCCCGCACCTGATCGAGGCGATCGTGCCTCCGATCGTGCCGCCTCCGGACGCCGGCGCCTGGTGAGCGCTGCCCTCAGACGCGCCTCCGGCCGGGCCTTCGGCCCGGCCGTGGCACTCCCGGGTCTGTTACGCCTGGCTGAGCAGTTCGGCGAGCTCGGCGTCGAAGTCCATGTACTCCGGCTCGTCGCCCTCCGGGACCAGTTCGTAGGTCCGGGCCAGGAACGTCTCGATCGCCGTCGCGCTGGCCTCAAACTGAGCGTGGCCGAACGGCGACGTCATCGAGATGTTCAGCGTCTTCGGGCCGTTCTCTGATGCCGCTGATGGCCAGGCCTGAACATCCCCGATCCCCTCGCGAGAATGCAGGGATGCCGCGATCAGATCGCGGGCGAGGGTCCACTCCACCGGTTCGTCCGTGCCTACGTGGAACGCTATCTTGACCGCGTACGGGTCCTGACAGCTGTAGTACAGGCTGGCCATCAGCGGCACGATCGTGTGCTCTGGGCCGACTAGCCCCAGGCCGAGATCGGCCGAAACCGCGGTTCGGCTGTTGCTGTTCATCTCCTGCCACCCCCAGTGACGTTGGCTCGGCGACCCATAACCGTTACGATCCCCCGGCCGGGTAGCCGCGCGGGTCCCTGCGCAGGTGCAGAACGGTTGCAGCTCACCGTGTGCTTTGATGTCCAGATGACCGCCTTCGGGGACTTTCAGCTGGAGATCTACCTGGCCGGGCTGCAAGGGGTCCTGCCCAGTTTCCCGATGGCGTTCGCCGAGCTCGAGGCCCGGGCCGAGCGGGCGCTGCCGCCGCCGGTGCTGTCCTACGTGGCCGGCGGCGCGGGCAGCGAACACACCCAGCGAGCCAACGTCAGCGCGTTCGCCCAGTGGGGCCTGATCCCGCGGATGTTCGTCGGAGCATCGCAGCGTGACCTGTCGGTGGAGTTGTTCGGCATGAGGCTGCCGTCGCCGTTGCTGATGGCGCCTATCGGCGTGATCGGCCTGTGCGCCCAGGACGGGCACGGCGACCTGGCCACCGCCGACGCGGCCGCCCGCACCGGCGTTCCGATGATCGCATCGACGCTATCGGCCGACCCGATGGAGGACGTGGCCGCCCGGTTCGGCGATACCCCCGGCTTCTTCCAGCTCTACACGCCGACCGACCGGGATCTGGCCGCCAGCCTGGTTTCCCGGGCCGAAGCGGCCGGTTTCCGCGGCATCGTGGTCACCCTGGACACCTGGGTCACCGGCTGGCGCCCGCGCGACCTGGCCGCCAGCAACTTCCCCCAGCTCCGCGGGCACTGCCTGGCCAACTACGTCACCGACCCGGTCTTCAAGGCCCTGCTCGGCCAGGATGCTAGCCCGTCGGCCGTCGTCAGCTTGTTCGCGCGCCTCTTCGGCAACCCGCTCACCTGGGATGACCTGCCCTGGCTCCGCTCGCTCACCACGCTGCCCCTGCTGGTCAAGGGCATCTGCCACCCCGACGACGCCCGCCGCGCCCGGGACGGCGGCGTGGACGGGATCTACTGCTCCACCCACGGCGGCCGCCAGGCCGACGGAGGCCTGCCCGCCCTCGACTGCCTGCCCGCCGTGGTCGACGCCGCCGACGGCCTGCCCGTGCTGTTCGACTCCGGCGTCCGTTCCGGCGCCGACGTGATCAAGGCCCTGGCCCTGGGCGCCACCGCCGTCGCCATCGGCCGTCCCTACGCCTACGGCCTCGCCATCGGCGGTGCCGACGGCATCGTCCACGTCCTGCGCAGCATCCTCGCCGAAGCCGACCTGATCATGGCCGTGGACGGCTACCCCACCCTCGCCGACCTGACCCGCGACACCCTCCGCCGCACCTGCACCTGCCACCCCGCCTGACGCTCCCTGCGCCTTCGCCCGCCCCTCACGCCCGGCTGACCCCGCGGCCCGGCTGCCCGCTCCCCCGGCCATCGCCCGTTCGCGGCGCCGCATCGCATCGCCTGACCCGCGGGCCCCTCAGGTCCCGCCAGTCCCGTCTCGGACCAAGACCCTGCACAGCCACGGACCCCCGGTCCGCCCGGGGTGATCATCCCCGGACGGGTCAGCCCCGCTTGAGGCTGCCGATGCTGAGGGATCCACTCCGGGGCTCCTGCCCCTCTTCCTCCGCCTCGCGCACGTACGTGGCCGGGTCCTTATCCACGGGGGGACCCCGGCGAAGTTCCGCGCTTCGTAGGCGGCGAAGGCGACCGCGAGCTGATGGCGGCGCTGCAACCCGGCCAGCCGGCGGAAGTCGGTCAGTCCCTCGTGCTCCTCCTCGGCCATGTGGTCACTGTTGGCCAGGTTCGCTGCCGCGACCGCGCCGAACCATTCATCGGTACCCACCTGATGGCGAGCGACTTCCGTCACCGCGTCCCTGATCTCGTTGTGATCGTGGATGGCGTCGAGCGTCTCTCCCTCCACCCCGGCCGTGCGGTGCGCCGCCAGCCCCACCTGCAGCAGGGACGGATAGAAGATCGCCTCCTCGGCCGCCGCGTGCAGCTCGAGGAACGAGGCCAGCCGGTCCCAGATCGCGGACAGCACCCCGGTATCCGCCCGGTCGATCTGCTCCAGGATCGCGAACAGCCGCCGCTGCTCACGATGGTCATCAAGGATCAGTTCGGTGATGTCCAACGTTCCTCCCTGACACTGGTCCTGCCGGGCACCGCGTCCTCCTGGCATGCCCACCGGCAGCCGACGATAACGCATGAAGGCGCAACCGGCCGCCCGGCCAGGCGCGATAGTGTCGCTGCCATGCCGGAGCGCACTCCCGATCCGCAAGTCATCCCCTACCTCCTGTACGCAGACGCCGGTGCTGCGATGGACTGGCTGATCAAGACGTTCGCCTTCACCGAGCGAGTACGCGACCGGCGGAGCAATGGCACCGTCCGGCACGGGGAACTGGTGCTGGACAACGGCGGCGTGATCATGCTCGGTTCCCCCGGGCCCGACTTCCGCGGACCACGCGAACTCGGTGGGGTAGCCCAACTGCAGTGCATCACGGTCGCCGACGTGCCGACCCACCGCGACCGGGCCCGCGCCGCCGGCGCCACCGTGTCCGAGCTCAGCGTCCGGGTCGGCCAGGCCCGCAGCTACTCCGTGGACGATCCCGAAGGCCACCGCTGGTACTTCAGCGAGCCTCTGTAGACCCGGACTATCCCTGAACGTTGAGTTGCTCGATGGGATCGGTAGGCATGCCCATCGCCTCCAGCAGTCCCCGCAACTCATCCCTCTCCTCCGGAGTGACCGGCGTGTGATGCGCGGCCAGTGATGCGGCCAGCTCGATCGTCAGCTCGCCGTATTCGCCACCGCCACGCATACGCTTGATGCTCCACAACGTGCTTTCTGTCACTCGATCAGCGAATCGATCGGGGAGTGCCTCAGCTCGTTCGATGATTTCGGCTTCGGTCATGATCACTCTTTCTTGGGATTGCGTCTGACGCCGGGGCCGCCCTCTTCGGGCCACGCAGTCCAGATCTCTCCACTGCGCAGAACGATAGCCGTGACCTCTACGCTGTCCCGGGTGCCGGTGCAGATCCACCGGTTATTCCGGTGCTGAAGAACAGGAGCAGAGTCAGGCCGCCGGACTACGTCGAGGACATGGCCCATGATCTTTTCGTCATCCCAGCTGGCGGGGAACTCGGTTTTGCCTGGCTTGCCAACTCCGTGCCGGTGACCGCCGCCACCGCCCGGCTCGCCATCGAGTATGTGCGTGGTTCGCTCGGCGCTGACATTGATGTCCTCCACCTTCGGCCGGTCCGCAGCATCGACCGAATCCCATCCCGAACGATCCGCGTCGACCGCGCCACGGCCGTCATCAGCCGCCTCGCCGTCAGAGGCCGCCCGAAGCACCTCGTAGTACTCCGCGCGACTGCGCGACTCGGCCGGCTCGGCCGGCTCAACTGGCTCGGACCGCGCGGCAGGAACGTCGCCCGCCGGACGTTCCCGCTCAGGCGAGCCGAAGTCATCGTCAGGCCGGTCTAATGCCATCAGGCCCGCTCGCACATTACGTATTCCAACCATCGCAATGCGTTAATATTACGGCCCGCCCGAGCCCGACCGCACCCACGCCACGACCGTTTCCGGAGCCGTAATATCTCCCGGCCGAGGGGTCCGGGCGGCAAGATAACTGGATGCTCGCCGTCAGCTGGGACACCATCCGCCTCTTCCTGCACGTCCTGGCCGCCACCGTCTGGGTCGGCGGCCAGCTGGTGCTGGCCGCGCTCGTCCCGATCCTGCGCCGGGCGGGCGTCGTCACCGAGGCGGCCCGCCGGTTCAACCAGGTCGCGTGGGCCGCCTTCGCGGTGCTCGTCGCCACCGGGATCTGGAACATCTCCGCCACCCCCGTGCGGGTCAGCCACAACGACAGCTACCGCACCACGCTGATCGTCAAGCTCGTGGTCGTGCTGATCTCCGGCGTCACCGCCGCCCTGCACATCCGCTCCCGCACGCCCCGCGCCCGCGCAATCATGGGCGCGCTCACCGGGCTCAGCGCCTTGGCCGCCCTCTTTCTCGGTGTCCTCCTGGCTGGCTAGACACAGGTACCGAACGGGTCGGGCTATCCGCCCGCCCGCACAACTACCGCAGCATCTCCCGGGCGATGACCAGCTGCTGGATCTGGCTCGTGCCCTCGTAGATGCGGAACAGCCGGACGTCGCGGTACAGCCGCTCCACCGGGACCCCGCGCATGTACCCCGAACCTCCGTGGATCTGCACCGCCCGGTCGGCGATCCGGCCGACCGCCTCGCTGGCGAAGTACTTGGCCGCGGAGGGGCCGAGCCGCTGGTCGGTGCCCGCGTCGTAGCGGTCCGCGGCGTCGAGCACCAGCGCGCGGGCCGCCATGTACTCGGTCTGCGAGTCGGCCAGCATGGCCTGGATCAGCTGGTAGTCGGCGATCGGGTGACCACCCTGGGAGCGTTCCCTGGCGTAGGTCACGCTCTCGTCGATCAGCCGCGCCATGACGCCGACGCACATGGCCGCGATGACCAGCCGCCCGTGCGCCAGGCTCCGCATCGCGGTGGAGTAGCCGGCCGCGGCCGCCTCGCCGACCAGCGCGTCGCCGGGGACCCGGGCGCCGGAGAAGGCAACGTCGGCGGTCCACGCGCCGGCCTGGCCCATCTTGTGGTCGCGGGCCGCCACCGCGACCCCGTCCAGCCGGGCGGGCACGATGAACACCCCGATGCCCTTGCCCGGCGGCGCCTGCGGGTCGGTGCGTGCGAACACCATGAAGATGTCCGCGGCCGGGGCGTTGGTGATGTACCGCTTGAGCCCGTCGATGACCCAGCCGTCACCGTCGGGCCCGCTCACCGGCACCGCCGAGGTCACCAGGCGGCTCGGGTCGGAACCCGCGTCCGGTTCGGTCAGCGCGAACGACGCGACCACCTCGCCGGAGGCCAGCCGCGGCAGCCACTGCTTACGCTGCCCGTCGGTCCCGGCCAGGACCAGGACCTGCCCGGCGATGCCGTTGTTCGTGCCGAACAGGGACCGGAACGCCGGGCTGGTGTACCCGAGCTCCATCGTCAGCCGCACCTGCTGCGGCACCGACAGGCCGAGGCCGCCGAACTCCGCGGGCAGCGCGTACCCGTACAGCCCCATCTCCTTGGCCTGCGCGATCAGCCGGCCCGGGATCTCGTCGGACTCGTCGATGCCGGCCTCGGCGGGCATCACCTCGCGCCGGATGAAGTCCCGCAGTACCTCGATCAGCTCGTCGAACTCGGTCGTGCTCACCATGAGGCCATGATAAGGAGAGAACCGTGCCAGCTTCAGGCCCACGCCGCCGCACGATCATCGCCGCCATCCCCGTCGCCGCCATCCCCGTCGTGGCCGGGCTCGCCGCGTGCACGTCGCCCAGCCCGCCGCCTGCAGCCCTTAACTTCTTCACCGAGCATCAGGCCGCCGTGGTCGAGGCTGCGACCGCGCGGATCGCCCCCGGCCCGAAGGACGACCCGGCCGAGGCGAGGCACCCGGGCGCCCGCGAGGCGGACGTGACCGGCTACATCGACACGATGCTCGGCGCCCTGGACGACCAGAACATCTTCGCCGGCGGCCCGTGGAGCGACCGGCACACGTCGGGCCCGGACCTGATGGCCCGGTTCACCCCGCTCGACCCGGTGGCCAGGATCGCCTGGCGCAAGCGCATCATCGCCTGGCAGGACCAGTACACGAAGGGAATCAGGGACCTCGACCAGCTGGCTGGCGGCGACTTCACCTCAGCGAGCCACGCCAAACAGGACAAGATCCTGGCCACGCGGTCGGTCGGCGCGTTCACCAGCCTGCTGTTCGAGCACACCATCGAGGGCCTGTACGCCAGCCCCGAGTACGGCGGCAACAAGAACCTGGCCGGCTGGAAGGAGATCGGCTTCCCCGGCGACGTCCAGCCGCGCGGCTACTCCGCCAGCGAGGTGGAGCGATCCGACGGCCATGACCCGGTGGACAACACCGGCGTCGTGGCCGACGTCCTCAAGCTCCTCGGCGCCCTCTAACCATGACCAAGGCCATTGTGATCGGCAGCGGCGCCGGCGGCTCGTTCGCCGCTATAGAGCTGGCGAAAGCCGGCTGGGACGTCGTCATCTTCGAGAAGGGCCCCAACCACTTCAGCAACCTGGCCGGCCCAGGCCCGTTCGGCACCGTGTTTGCCAACGATAGCCTGGCCATGCTGCAGCGCTACTTCGCCGAGCCCGACCCCGGGGTCTTCCCGCGCACCTGGCGGCCGGACCCCTCCACCCCCGCCCGCACCGGCAGCGTCGACGAGCTCCCCCAGGTCGTCGGCGGCGGCACCGTGCACTGGGACGCGAAGGTGCCCCGATTCTGGGACATCGACTTCCAGCAGCGCTCCGCGCTGGGCCCGTTTCCCGGCGCGGACGTGGCCGACTGGCCGTTCACCTACCACGACCTCGCGCCCTACTACGACGAGGTCGAGCAGCTCATCGGCGTCCAGGGCGACACGGCCACGTTCCCGGACCTGGTGCGCAAGCACGCGCCGCGTCAGGGCCAGTACCCGATGCCGCCTGGGCCGCAGATGCGCGCGTCGACCGCGGTCGCCGCGGGCGCGGCCGCCATCGGCCTGCACCCCTTCCCGTTCCCGATGGCGGCCAACTCGGTCAGCGGCTACAACGGCCAGCACGCCTGCAACAACTGCGGGTTCTGCAGCAGCTTCGGCTGCCCGGTGGCGGCCCGCCCGTCGGCGCTCGTCCCGCTCCGCCAGGCGCTGCGCACCGGCCGGGTCGAGCTGAAACCCGAGACCATGGTCACGAAGGTCAACCTCACCGGAAGCAGGGCAAAGAGCGTCACCTGGGTCACGATGACGGACCAGGGCCCGGCAACCGGCACCGAGACCGCCGACGTCGTGGTCCTGGCCGCGTCCGCCATCGAGACCGTCCGCCTGGCCCTGCTCTCGGACTTCCCCGACCGCAGCGGCAAGCTCGGCCGCCGGCTGATGCTGCACGCGTTCGTCGACGGCTCCGCGATCTTCCTCGACGAGCGGATGCACGCCTACCGCGGCCGTTCGGTGACCCAGTGCGTCGAGGACGCCGTCGATCCGGACTATCCGGGCGCGCGGGCGTTCGCGAAACAGCACGGCCTGCCCTACCTCCGCGGCGGCCTGATGGAGCTGGGCGGCAGCCAGGACCCGATCGCCGAGGCGCAGTCGTACCAGACCCTGCTCGGCTTCGTCCGCGCGGCCAAACCCTTCGGCACCGAGTTCAAGCGGCTCATGCGCGCCTCGATCCTGCGGGACCGGCTGGCGGGCTGCTCGCTCATCGGCCACGACCTGCCCTACCTGAGCCACACGGTGACCCTCGACGCCAAGGTCAAGGACGTGTTCGGGCTGCCGGTGGCCCTCGTCACCTGGAGTGCGGGCAAGCACGAGCAGGTGGCCCAGCAGTTCTGGATCCCGCGGCTGAAGCAGATGATGAAAGCGGCCGGCGCGGGCGTGGCCCTGGCCGTGCCCGCCACCGTCAACAGCGGCGGCCTGCCTACCGGTAACCACATCATGGGCGGCATGATGATGGGGACCGACCCGGCCACCAGCGTGACCGACGCCTACGGCCGGGTGCACGGCCTGGACAACGTGTACGCGGCCGACGGGTCGGTGTTCGTCACCTCGGGCGCGCACAACCCGACGAACACGATCATGGCCGTGGCCCTACGCAACATGCGCCAGCTAGCAGGGCGTAACGTGCACCACCTAGCGGGAAGCTGACACGGCCAGCCCCACCTCAGCCAGCTGAGCGCTGAGCACGTCCTTGCGGATCTTCCCGGTGGACGTGAGCGGGAAGGCGCCGGTGAACAGCCACCGGACCGGCGTCTTGTACGCGGCCAGCCGCCCCCGGCAGTGCTCTGCTAGCTCATCCTGGGCCAGCTCGGCCTCGGCCACGTCGAAGGCGGGCCGGACGACGGCGCCCACCACCTCGCCCCAGAACCGGTCCGGCACCCCGACCACCACGGCCTCGGCCACAGCCGGGTGGCTGGTCAGCACGGCCTCGATCTCGCGCGGGTAGATGTTCTCCCCGCCCCGGATGATCATCTCCTTGATCCGGCCCGCGATCCGGCAGTAGCCGCGCTCGTCCATCGAGCCGAGGTCCCCGGTGTGCAGCCAGCCGTCGGCGTCGATAGCCGCGGCGGTCGCCTCCGGGTCGCCCAGGTAGCCGTCCATGACCAGGTAGCCGCGGGTGCAGATCTCGCCCACGGTCCCGCACGGCACGGTCGCCTCGGTGGCCACGTCGGCGATCTTGACCTCGGTCTGCGGCAGCGGCTGGCCGAGGGTCTCGGCCCGGTCGGCCTCCGTATCGGAAACGCGCGTCACCGTGATCGAGCAACTCGACTCCGTCTGCGCGAACGTGAGCGTGAACGGCACCCCGAACTCCGCCTCGACCCGCCGGACCAGCTCCGGCGGCACGGTCGCGCCGCCGGACAGCGCCATTCGCAGGCTGGACAGGTCCCGCCGGGCCCGCCCGGCCGCCGCGAGCAGCGCGGTCAGCATCGTCGGCACGCCCCCGATGATGGTGCCGCCGTGCGCCTCGATGAGCTCCAGCATCCGCCCCGGGTCGAAGCGCGGCATGACCACCTGGGTGCCCAGCGTCTGCACCAGGCCGAGGGTGATCATCCCGCAGCCCGCCACGTGGAAGTACGGCATCGGGTTGACCAGGACGTCCCCGGCCCGCAGGCCGATGGCCTCGGCGGCCAGCCGGGCGTTGTTGGTCAGCCCCCGGTGGGTCAGCACCGCCGCCTTGGGCCGGCCGGTGGTGCCCGAGGTGTACAGGATCTGCGCCGGGCTCGCCGGGTCGACCTCCGGCAGCGGGCCGTCACCGGCCGGCCACTCACCCAGCATGATCACCTCCCGCAGCCGCGGCAGCCGGTCGCGCACCTGCGCCAGGATCCCGGCCT
>WNGL01011526.1_pt1 | contig 10123 bp, 11 predicted proteins | sample 5400591 | NCBI WGS metagenome assembly WNGL01 (sample SAMN13153377, study PRJNA577476) | soil metagenome | isolation source: 80 cm soil or saprolite under Garry oak tree replicate 1 | place: USA:California | collected 2016-06-15 | reverse complement strand
CCTCCTCCTGCTCACCTACTGGGGCTTTCGCTGGCTTCCCCTGCCCTTTCTCGGCTGGCTGGTGGGCCATGGTGTCCTGGTCCTGCTTACCCAATGGAATCCGCGCTGGGACGATATGATGATAGCGCAGATGAACCAGCGCTATAAATCCCGCTATAGTGCGGGTTGAAAGTGAGGGTGTCCGTGCCAGTGTTTGAGGAGTATGTCCGCCCCAAGCGTGCCCCTGACCGTGTCAGTGACAAAGTGCCCTGGCGGGCGGTGATTGCGCCCGGCGTGGTGCTCCAGAAAGATCGCTGGCAGACGCTGCAGCGCACCTATGCCGCGCGTGGGCCGGATGTGATGGGATTGGCGCGCGAAGTGCAGGGCAGCCTCATCATGCGGGCCAACAATGTGTTGAAAAAGCTGGGCGGCAAGTGGATGCTCCACTCCGAGGCCCAGCGTGTGCGTGTCATGGACTTGCCGCCCCTGGACGACGACTGCCCATCCATCGTGCGACTGCTGGACGCCGATCACCGGGATCGGCTGCTGGCTGACCCCGGCATCCGCGAGACCACGTATGCACTGACGCTCTCCTGGACGCCGCCGCCTCCGAGCTTCCAGCGCTGGGGCGGCTGGTTTGTGCGTGGGCCTGGCTCCCCCGCCCGCCCGACCGAGAGCCTGGCCGCCGTGGTGCAGGATTTTCTGGAGCAAGCCGATTACACGATGGACTTGCTGAAAGGCGTCCTCGCGGAGGGGTGCCCCATGACCACCCCGGAGACGCTCACCTATCTCCATTCGACCGTGTCGGATCGGTGGCACAAGATCGGCCTGCTGGCCAATCTCATGGACATCGATCACCAGCTCTGCGATACGGCCCTGGACCCGGCCGGCTGGTATCCGCAGCTCGGCCGCTGGCACATCCGTGTCTGTTCGGTCAATGGCTACCCCCGACAGTCCGTCGTGGGCATCATGCGCGACCTGGAAGCGCTGCCCATCGACTTTCGCTGGTGTACACGCTGGCTGGGCATAGAGCGCCATGTGCAACAGGGCGTGCTGCGCAAAGCCCAGGGGGCCTGGGTGCATGAAGAAAAGGGGCTCAGCGATCGCTTGAGCGAACATCTCAGCCATGAAGCGACCCGTGTCCTCAACCGCGACGCCACCAACAAAGCCGAGGATGTGGACATTGCCCGCCAGGAAATTGGCGCGGACCTCCTCGCCTATGGCCAGTTCACCAGTACAGTAACGGTGTGGGACGAGGATCCGGACGTGGCCGATCAGAAACGCCGTATGGTGATGCAAGCCTTTGCGGCGCGGGAAATTGCCACGGTTGAAGAGGGCGCACATCTCGTAGCGGCCTGGTTTTCCTCGCATCCGGGCAACCGCGTGGATAACGTCAATCAGACGCATCAATCCTCCCTCACGCTGGCGCATCTGTGCCCGGGTCTGACGGCCTCCTGGCGTGGTCCGGCTCGTGATGACTACCTGGGCGGTGGTCCCTGGTTCCATGTGCAGACCGACAACCACACGCTCTTTCGTGTGGTGAACCATTTACGCGACGTGGGGCACTTCCTGGTGCTCGGCTCCACGGGGTCTGGGAAGAGCACGCTGGGGAACTGGCTACGGGCGATGTGGCTCCAGTATCCACACACCCAGGCGAAGCTCTTTGATCTCGACCGCCATGGGCGGCTGCTCACGCTGCTCCTGGGCGGCAGCTGGTATGACCTTGGGAGCCCCACCGCCCGCTTTCAGCCGCTCAGGCATATTGATGATCCGCTCAGGCGGGGTATCGCCATCCAATGGCTTCTTGACCTGATGGAGGAATACCATGTGCCGGTGACCGCGACAGTGCAGGCCCATCTGGGGACCAATATCCAGAAACTGCTGCGCTATCCGGCCCGCGAGCGGACCCTGAGCCAACTCCTCACGCTCATGTCCGATGGCGCCAGGGAGACCGCACTCAAGGCCAAAGCGGGACGCATTGATGCCCAGGGGATTAGCCATCCAGATATGGATTTACGGGCGCTGGTCAAGGAATGGCAGGAAGTGCGCTGGGTCCTGCAACGCTTTGCGGATGGAGGGGAATATGATGGCCTGTTTGACGGCACCGAGGATGATTTTGACGAGAACCCCGTGCAGACGTTTGAGCTCCGGGATCTGCTGCACCGGCCTCGGCTGCTTGGTCCCATGCTGCGCTATGTCTTGCCCCAGGTCGAGTTGCAGATGACCACCGACCATCCCATGCTGCTGCTCTTTGATGATGCGGCGATTCCCTGGGGCGTGCACCGGATGCGTGCGCCAGGCGAAGACCGCCTGCACGCACGAAACGAAGGCCAGATCAGAGAGAAGAGCGAAGAATGGATGATGACGACGCGGAAGAAGGGCGTCAGCTTAGGGTTTATGACGCACTCCCTCACGCACGTCTTCCGCTCGGAGATGGGACCCATGCTCATTGAGTCCTGTCCGGTGCGCTTTTACCTCGCCAATCCGGAGGCGAGTAAGCCGACGATTCGGGCGATTTATCGTCAGATCGGCCTCGAAGATACGGCGATCGACCAGATTGCCGTCATGCGCCCGCAACGCGATGCCTATTATGAGCTGCGGGAAGTCGGCCAGCGGCCCTTTTCCCTGCCGATGAGTCGCTTTATGCTGGATGCCCTCGCCCGCAACACGGCTGAGGATCACCGTCTCATGGAGGAGATCCTGGCCAAGGAAGGCCGCGAGGGGTTTTGCGCGGCCTGGTTACGCCACCACGGCTACGCAGAGAAGGTGGAGCCGCATGGAGACGAATAGCGAACGTCCGGGATGGTTGAATGCCACCGGCATCATCGAGGAACTCTCCCGGGTGCAGGATGCCTCCGCGGCGGAAGTCGCGCGCATCCAGCAGGTCTACCGCGAGATCGAGCGTCGTGATGGGGCCGCGAACTGGCATGCGGCCCTGTGGTTTCGCTTTGCCTGCCTCCTCGCCGTCGTGCTCATCGTCGCGATCAGTGCCATTGTGTATTTCGCCATGCAAGCGAGCAAGGTGCAAGCGTTCGTGCAGCCGGTGCAGATCACCGAGGACGGCACGATGGTGCTGGTGGGGGTCCCCAAAGACCTCCTCGACTACCAACCCGAAGACAGTCAGGTGATGGACATGCTGGCGCAGTGGGTCACGAAGCGCCGCTGGCGGGGCGATGAAGAGGGCTTGAAGCGCACGCGCAATGATTGGGCCTGGCTCTACCGGCACACCTGTGGCTATGGGAGCAAACTGCTGGCGCATGATGAGGTCACGGAACAACCCTTTAAGCCCAGCAAGGTGCGCGCCAGCATCGAGATTAAAAGCATCACGAAGACGGCCACACCTGAGAGCTATCAGGTGGTCTGGCATGAGGTCACGGTGGACAAGCTGGCCTCAACGCTGAAGGAGCACGACTACATCGGGACGTTTACGGTCGGGCGGGTGCGGCCCAAAAACCTGAGCGAGGCCATTGATAACCGCCTGGGCATGTGTGTGAACGGGTATGACCTGGCGCCGAAAGTTGGCGCATGAGGAGCGTGAGCGATGACAGCAGCACGCCATTGGCCCTGGCCAGATGCGGAGGATCAGCAGATCTGCCGTGCACTGATGACGCAGTTTCCAGCCGAAGGTCCGGGCCTCTGTTCTCTCTTCGGAGCGTACCGGGCGCGTGGTGTGACGCGCGCGTCTGCCGCAGAGCTGGTGCGTCATCTGCTGCCACGCGACCAGGACACCTCAGGCAGAGGAGCCCTGGTCGTGCTGCTACACGACCAGGGCCCCGAGAGACACCCCCCAACCCTGCAAGGACGGAGTGTTGACATGGAGAGCCACCGTAGAGCGCAGCGAGACATCCCATGCGATATATGTCTGTAATGGTAGCAGTCCTTGTTGCCCTGCTTGTCGGGTGCCAGAAGGAGGAGCCGCTCCCCCAGGTGCCGCCACCGGCTGAGGACCTGTCCACCTGGTCCGTGCCCGAGCTGGTGCAGCCCCCACCCCCAGAGACGCCAGCCTCCCAGTCGCCTCCACCAGAGAAGACGACGCCAGCGGAGCAGGTGCTGGACTTTGCCCCTGGCACCACCTTTCCCCTCACCGTGGCAGTCGGAGCGCCCCTCGACATCGTGCTGCAACGCGGCGAACAGGTGCGCAACTACATCGGCGGGGACCGTGCTCCCGTCGAGCCGAATCAGACGACCCGGTGGGAGATCAAAGAGGGTGCCGATGGTCTGGGAGAGAGTCTCAGGCAGCACCTCTTTCTCACCGTGACCACGCCTGGTCTCACTACAGGGCTCACCATCACGACCACCTACCGCACATACTACCTGACGTGTAAGAGCGTCAGCAAGAGCCCCATTCGCACGGTGCGCTGGCGCTATCCGGTGGACCCGGTGGCGGTCAAACCTGCCAGGGAGCCAGGCCTGCTCCCTGATCCGACCCAGCCGAAGCATTATCACGTAGGGTACGAGTTGAGCGGCACGAAACCGTCCTGGAATCCCCGCCAGGTGGTGGACGACGGCAAGAAGACCTACATCATCTACCCGGAAGTGACGCTCTTTGAGACCGTGCCCATGCTGCGCCTCATTGGGCCGGGCGGGCCGCAGCTCGTGAACGCGCGGCAGTTCCTGAATGTGGTCATCGTCGATCAACTTGTCCCTAGGGCCGAACTACGGGTAGGGCTCGGCGAGCATGCGGAGACCGTGACGATCACGCGGGGGGCACTGCGCACCATTGCCTGTCCAGGGGATGAGGCCTGTCCGGTCTGGCCCCAGGCGGCGCAGGCGCTGGCACGTAAGGGGTATCCCGAGGCGCCCCCCGTCCCGCACGCCCAGGCGCCTGCACCTTCAGAGGGAGCACAACCATGACTGAAGTCGCCATGCTCAAGATTATTGTCGTCGGCCAGGGCGGGCTCTTCCTGCTCATAACGCTGCTGCTGTGGCAGAAACTGGAGACCTTGCGGCTGTCACATCTGCGTCTCAGTAAGCAGGTGGAGAAGGTGGGGGTCCATCTATGACGCGCACCCCTCCCGCCTTTGGCACCCAGGCCACGCGCCTCCATGCTGGACGTATCCTGCTGGTGCTCACGCTGCTCGTGGGTGCCGCTCTCACAGCCTGGATCTGGGTCTTCCACAAGGGCGCCAGGGTCAGCACCGCCCCCACCGAGAGCAGCACGAACCCCGGCTGGACCGCCTCCCAGCTGCACTACGAAAAGCCCGAGGTGAAGGCGGAAGCCCCTGTCCCCAAGCCCGTGGACCTGACCGCGGCGGAACTGGCCAAGCTGCGGGCCATGCTCGCCCAGATGCAAGCCGAGATCGACGCCCTGAAGAACCGCAAGCCCCCCGCCGCATCCACCGTTGTCCAGCAACAGCCAAAGCCCGAGCCGCCGAAGAAGGTCCCAGGGTCCATGCTGTTCGTGCACCACGATGTGAAGGAGGGATTGCCGAAACCGAGTACGCTGGAGTATACACTGGCACCGGGGAGTACAAAATTGCCTTGCATCGTTGAGACGTCGATCAATTCCGACGTGGAAGGCCATTTTACCGCCAAGGTCTCCACGAATGTCTATGACACGGCGACCGGCAGACACCTCCTCATTCCACAAGGCAGTACGATTCTGGGGCATGATCAGAGCCAGATGCTGCTCTACGGGAATGAGCGGTTGCCCACGATCAGCCTGACGCTCGCCCTCCCGGACGGGCGCTCAGTCGATCTCGGCAAGTCCCCCATCACAGACCAGCAGGGCGTCATGGGACTCACGGGCCGGGTGAACAACCATTGGTGGCGGCTCTTCGGGGCCATCTTCATCGGTGGTGCCCTGCGTGGCGGCACACAGGCCATGACCATGGCCATGTCAGACGCTGCTGGTGCAGGCCAGATTGCCAGCGGCTACGGCAGTGTCATCAATCAGGCCCTGAGCCCACGCCTGGGACGGGCCCTGGATACACGCCCGACCATCGAGGTCGATGCCGGGCAGATCTGCCATGTCTTACTCACGCAACCACTGTCGCTCCCAGCGATGTGGCAATAGCGCAAGGGGGGAAACCCATGCACCATGTCCTGTGGACCCTCACGCTCGTCCTGAGCCTGCTGTGCAGTGGCTGTATGGATGTGGCCCAATGGCAGGCCCGCACCTTTTACGGCATTGATTGTCGTGAAGAGCAACTCGTGCATGGCCGGTGTGTGCCGGTCAAGAAAGGACAGACCAATGCGCAAACACCTCAGCCTTAGCCTGCTCCTCGTGGGCCTCTGCTTTGCAGGGCGAGCGGAGGCCCAGTTACCTGTGATCGACCTGGGCAACCTCGCGCAGAATACGCTTACGGCCATCGAGTCCGTCCTGACCACGATTCAGACGATTCTGATCGAAGCGAACCAGATTTTGGAACTGACCCCCCTGGACGACATTGCCGTCTCCGGAGGCATCGCGGAAGACATGGCGCTCTTGGGGCAGCTCGTGGAGCAAGCCGAGGGCCTCTCCTATGATATTGGCTCGCTCCAGGCACAACTCGAGAGCCTCTTCAATCTCGACACCGCCCCGGATACCCGCGACGGACTGACCGCACGTCTGGCCGAAATCAAGCGGCAGAAATATCTCGCCTATAGCTACGCCGCCCGCGTCCAAACCCTCATGCGCACTGCTCTGCGTACCGTCGACCATCTCCAGGGCTTACTCGATACCCTGAGCGACCTGATTGGCAACATGCAAGCGAATCAAACGCACGCGCAACTCACGACCGTGGCGAGTAAGCACCTCGCCAACCTCGACGTACAGATGGCTTCCTTCCAGCGTGCCCAGACCGTGGACAAACTCTCCGAAGCCCTCATCATCGAAAGCATCACCAAGATTCAGGCCAGGCGCATCGAAGACTGGCCTTCCTTCTGAGGTGAGCCATGTTCACGCTCATTGACGCGATCACGGCCGGATTCCTCGGGGCCATTGACGCTGGACAGCAGGCCCTGGCGGTCTTCGCCCTCCCCATTCTGGCCATCTGTGCGCTCATCTCGTATTACCGCGAATATAGCGCCACGGTCATGTCGAGCGGCGCCGGGTTGGGCGATTACCTCGCCCACGCGCTGCTCCTCATCTTCGCCACCGGCTGCTACATGTTTGTGTTGCTCCAGCTCTTTGCCATTGCCCAGGCCGCCCTCGACACGGTGTTTTTCTGGGGGCTCCTCGGGGCCGGGGGTGGGGTTTCGTCTGCCCAGCTCAGCCAACCGTCCTTTATCTTTGAGGCAGGGATGAAAGCGGCCAAACCCATTGCCGATTTCGATACCTGGTTTCGGGCCGCCTATTCAGCCGTCCGTCTCGTCGCCAATCCGACGGACCTCATCTCCTACTGGCTCATTATCGCCAGCTTTGCGGGCATTACCCTGCACACCATGATGATGCTCATTGAGTACCACCTGGCGGTCATGCTGGCCTCCGTGCTGATCCCCTGGGGCATCTGGCGCCTCACCGCGGGCATTGCGGAATTTAGCCTGGGCTGGCTCACCGGGAGCCTCATTCGTGCCCTCGTCTCCAGCGCCATGGTCGGCATTGCCACGCCGCTCTTCGATCTGCTCAATCAGCCGCTCCCCAGCACCGGGTTTTTCAGCATCCCGCAAACGTTCCTGCTGCTCTGCTCCTCCGTCATGTACCTCATCCTCTGCTGGACCATTCCCTCGCTGGCGTCCCGCTTGGCTGGCCAGGCCTCGCTCGGGCTGACGGGCTCCACACTCACCTCTGCAGCGATGGGGATGGCCCGCTTCGGCATGATGGCCGTGGGCATGGCGAATACCGCCAGGCGCGTCATTTCCCCGATGCTCCAACGTCGATAGGAGAGAGTCTATGACACGCGCACGTTTCACCCATAACGACGCCATGACCCTGTGGCAGGCACGGGATGTCTACCGTGTCCAGGCCGTGTTCAAAGGGCTCCTGGTGCTGTTCTGGGGCTTCCAAGTGGTGATGTATTGTTCGTTCGGCTCCTGGTGGCTTGGACCGCTCGCGGTTGCGCTTCAGTGGGGCCTGCTCTGGTGTCTGCGCTGGGGGCTCCGGTGGCTCGGCCGGTGGGCCCGCCAGGGCCTGTGGTGGTGTATCGATCACGCCCAGCTCGCCGTGCAGACCTGGTGGCGCGAGCACAGGAGGTAACCCATGCTGTTTGGACCGATCTTGCTCACCTGATCTTAGTCGGCACCGTGACGACGGTGCGCTGTCACGGCACGGTCTGTCAGCCTACGCGCACCAGTGCCGCGGTCGCCGGGCCACACCGTATGGCCGTCTTTCGGACCCTGCAGGCATGCGAACTGTATCGCCAGACGATGCAACAGCTGCACCAGCAGGCCGTGCCCAGTTCCACCCAGCCCACGGTCAGCGTGCGCAAAGCATTTACGTACACCTGCCACGAAAGTGAGGAGCCGTTATGACCCGCGACGAGCGTGCCGCCAGGCGTGCCCAGCGACTTAAAGAGGACATCGCCACCAAGGGCCAGGAACTGGCCCAGGTCGAGGCTCAGCAACGGGCCGACGCGCGTGCCAAACGCGACCGACGCCGCCAGCGTGTCGGGACCCTGGCTGATGCTGCCGGGCTGCTGGTCTGGGACGACACGACGCTCACGGGGCTGTTCCAGATCCTGGCCACCTTACGCGAGACTCCCGACCCGGTGGCCGTGCTGGAAAGCCTGCTTGCTGACATGACTCCCAGCGCGCTGACTCCCGCTGCCGCTGGCCCCTGCTGCCTCACCTCCTCTGCCGCGTCGGACGCGTCGGACGTCTCGCAGGGGAGAGGGGGAGTGTGCTCTCCTGACCGGGGGAACACAATAGCGCAGTTAGGCGTTTCTCGGGGCGAGAAACGTCAGGGGGGCAGGCCAGGAGGAGCAGAGCATGGCCCATGTGGCCTTGATGCGCACGGTCTATAAGAGTGGCGGGCGGGCAGCGCGGGGACGCCTGCAGTACATGACCCGCGACCTCGCGCAGGCGCAGACCCCAGCGGAGCGGCAACTGCGGTATCTGCGTGAGGGGCGTGAGGATCTGGTGTACACCAACACGCGCAACTTGCCAGGGTGGGCGAAGGGGGACGCCTGCCGGTACTTTCAGGAGGCGGAGCACTCGGAGCGTGCGCCTGGGGCTCAAGAACGCTACCGGGGCAGGGCCTTTGAGGAGTGGAAGATCCTGCTCCCCAATATGCTGGGGCACGCGGCCAACATGCATCTCATGCGCGATCTCATTGACGTGATTGCCGGGGACCTGCTGCCCTGCACCTATGCCTTTCATGACCCCACGTCGCTCAGCGGTACGAACCAGCAACCCCATCTGCACCTACTCATTTCGGCACGGCAGACCGACGAGCACGTGCGCACCCCCAGCCAGCATTTCAAGCGCTATAATGCACGCCACCCCGCCAAGGGTGGGGCGAGGAAAGATCCGGCCTTCCGGCACAAGGGCGCGGTCAAAGCGTGGCGGGTGACCATCAGTGATGTCATCAATGTGCATCTGGAGCGTGCGGGTCTCGCAGAGCGTGTGCATCCCGACAGTCTCCACGAGCGCGGGATTGCGCGCAAGCCTGAGCCGAAACTCCGTCCTTCAGAGAGTCAGGCCTACCGAGAAAGCGGCGTTGTCAGTGCCACCATGGCGGAGGTGCTGGATATGCGCGCACAACGTCAGGAGACGCGGGCTGAGGAACAGACGAATGCCCAGGAGTACTGGACGACGCGCAAGGCGATCTTAGGGATTACCGCCGACATGGACCTGCCGGCGCAGCTCGCCGCCGTGTGCACCGCAAGGGCGCTGGTGCGAGACCAAGCGCCTGCTCAGTGTGTGATGGAGGAAGATGCGGGTGTGGAACAGGATGCTCGTAGCCTGGATGCGCTCGCGAAGGAGGCATACGTGCAGGTGCAGGCCGAAGCCGATGTGCTCTGGAGGGGCGTGCAGGATCTGTCTGACGCCTGGCAGCTCGTGCCCCTGGGACGGCTGCGCGTCGAGCAGCTACGCACCGCCGTGCAGGGGATCTGGCGGGACACCACGGACGCGGAGCGGCTCCGGAACGTCGGACGCGAGTCAGCCGAGGATGCGTGGCGGGATGCGGTGCTGCTGTGGGCGGAAGAGCAGGGAGCCCGTGCCCTCCGAGACGTCGGGTGGGAGGCGGTGCAGGACGCCCGCGAGGCGGGGCACGAGGCGCTGG
>WNGL01011523.1_pt1 | contig 10124 bp, 12 predicted proteins | sample 5400591 | NCBI WGS metagenome assembly WNGL01 (sample SAMN13153377, study PRJNA577476) | soil metagenome | isolation source: 80 cm soil or saprolite under Garry oak tree replicate 1 | place: USA:California | collected 2016-06-15 | reverse complement strand
AGGGGTCGGCGTTGGCCGCGTGATGAACGCCGAAGTTGTGCGGCACGTTGAACTTCCAGGTGCTGTGCGCGGTCAACCCCATCGCCGACATGTTGCCGCCGTGATAGCCGTTGCGCAGCGCGATAACCTCGAAGTTCCCAGTCCAGGCGCGCGCCATCAGCAGCGCCAGGTCGTTCGCCTCCGAGCCGGAATTGACGAAATAACAAACCTTGAGTTCGCCGGGCATCTTTGTCGCCAGGGCGCGGCCAAATTCGGCGATGTTCGGGTGCAGATAGACGGTGGTGGCATGTTGCAGCGTTTCGTTTTGCTCGCGCACCGCTTCGAGCACGTGCGGATGACAATGGCCGACGCTGACGGTGGCGATGCCGGCGAAGCCATCGAGATAGCGCCGGCCTTTTTCGTCCCAGACATATTGGCCTTTGCCTTCCACCAGCATCAGCGGCTTTTTATAAAGATGAAAAAGCGCCGGATTGAGAAATTCTTTGCGTAAGCGAAAGACTTCGTCGGCGGTGGGGCCGGCGTAGCGTTTCGGTTGGTGGTTACAGGGGGGGAGTGAGGGAGTGGTCATAAGAAAGTTGATGGTTGATAGTTGATCATTGACAGTTGAGCGAAATGCGGTGAGGCGTGTGGCATGGTGCGCGAAACGTCAGCACGAGCGGTTCGTGATGCTTCAGTCATGGCGGGAACCGGAATTTCGGAGTGCGCCCGTCCTTGGGCGCAGCGGTGTCGAGGAACCCGGGCTCGTCCGTGAAATCTCATGCGCTCGTATATTTGGACGTTGCTGCGCCCGAGGACGGGCGCACTCCGCCAACGGCTAATGCCGCCGTCACTGAGGGAATACAGCGGCTCTCAATTCTCATTTGCAAATCTTCAATTGGTTGCCGTCAATCCAACGCCGCTTGCGGGCGGTCCAGCGCAACTGCCGGCGGGGCGATGGCCGTAAGTTTTCGTCCGGCCAAATAGGCCACGAACGCCAGCGCAAACCCAATAAACCACGCGTAACTGTAAAGGCCGACCAAAAAAGGCGGAACCGAATCGGGGTTGAGCACTTTGACCTGCACGAGAAACCCCGGCAAACTTGGCGCCGTGCCGACCACCAGCGCGATGATTGCGACCACGCTGAAGCCATTCGTAAAACGATACTCGCTGTCGGCTTGGTAGAGCCCGGCCAGGTCGAGCTGACAGCGGCGATAAACGTAGTAATCGGCGATCAGGACGCCGCCGATCGGACCCAGCAAGGCGCTATAGGCGATGAGCCAAACGAAAATATAGCCGTTGGGGTCAGCGACCAGTTTCCAGGGCATCATCAGCACGCCGATCAGGCCAGTGATCAGCCCGCCCATGCGGAATGAAATCCATCGCGGCGCGAGGTGGGCGAAATCATTGGCCGGGCTGACGACGTTGGCGGCGATGTTCGTGGCCAGCGTGGCGATGCACAGCGCGACCATCGCCACGACCAGGACCACCGGGTCCTTCAAGCGCGTCAACACGTCCACCGGATCCCAGATCGTCTGCCCAAAAATGATGGTCGTGGCCGAGGTGACAGCCACACCGATGAAGGAATAAAGCGCCATGGTCGCGGGCAGTCCGAGCGCCTGGCCGACAATTTGGTCGCGCTGCGAAACTGCGTAGCGCGAGAAATCGGGGATGTTAAGCGAAAGTGTCGCCCAAAAGCCAATCATGCCAGTCAGCGCCGGGAAGAAAAATTTCCAGAACTGGCCGCTCTTAGGCTGGCCGAGGTCAAACGCGGATGGCTGTGACAGCATCGGGCCGAATCCGCCGGCGTGGCGGTGCGCCCAGGCCAGCAGCAGCAGCCCAAGAGCGATCAGCAGCGGCGCCTTGATGTTCAGCACCCAGCGGATGCATTCAATGCCTTTATAGACCACCAGCATGTTGATGCCCCAGAACAACAGGAAACAGACGAACTGAGGAAGGTTGATGCCCAAGACCGTCGCATGCGTTTCGGCAATTAGCGAGGGAACAAACACGCCCGAAATTTTGTAAATCGCGTTTCCGCCGATCCACGTCTGAATGCCGAACCAGCCGCAGGCGACAAAGGCGCGCAGCAGCGCCGGAACGTTTGCGCCTTTGGTGCCGAAGGCCGCCCGGCAATAGACCGGGAAGGGGATGCCGTACTGCGTTCCAGCGTGAGCGTTGAGAACCATCGGGATGAGAACGATCAGGTTGCCCAGGAAAATGGTCAGGATGGCCTCCCACCAATTCATGCCGCCGCCGATCAGCGACGAAGCCAGCATGTAAGTGGGAATGCAAGCCGACATCGAAATCCAGAGCGCGGCGAAGCTTCCCAGCCGCCACCTGCGCAGCGGCGGCGGCACCGGTGCCAGATCGGCGCTGAACAGGTTGCTGGCCTTCAACTCCGCCAACTGGTTTTCCGTCAGCCCGGCTTGGATCGTGTTCATGCGACAGCGCAACGGATGCCCGGCGTCAACTGTTAATGGCGCCCAGTAAACCTTGCAAAGGGCTGTGGAATCAAGCCTTGGCTGAAGTTCGGCAGCAATTCTCATTATGGGCACTTCAACCGACGCCGGGTGCCCTCACCCGGCTTCCCCATCTGCTCCACTGCTGGAAGTTCGGTTCTTCGGGTCGGTGGCAGAGCTGGTCAGCAATAGCCAGGCGGTTTCGGAACGGACGAGGATTATCGTGCTCGAATGAAGGGGCCATGATCAGCCGCCGAATCCTGCTGGTGCAGGACATTCACCTTCCGCTCGGCCCGCACCGCATCGATCGCTCCGTCCAGCGGTTGGTCCAGCACCTACCGGTAAAAAGAACACCAACGTATTCATCGCCTGGTTTTGGGTTGAGGGCGATACCTTGTGTCCACCGCCAGTTGCGTCAAAAAATGCTTCTATCTTCCGTTCTCCGTCAACCAGGTGCTCGCGGCAGTCCATCCGGTGGAAACGGATGTATCTTTTGATCCAATCAATGTAGCTGCGCTCGGTATGGACCGAGTAATGGTGCAGTCGCATCGCTCGGCGGATTTGGTCCAGCAATTTCGGCTCAGGCTCTTGACTGTCCATGATCCGGGGCCGATATTGCTGCAGGAACTTTTGACCCGGAAAAAAGCGTAATACCAAGGTACCAGATCAAAACAACATGTCAATCAATGTTAGGCCGCTAGCGCCTCCTGTATGACAACAAAAGCCAACAAATGGGTTATTGGTATCTTGGGCACAATCTTGCTTGGAGCCCTTGGAAGCGGTTTATGGGACCTTATCCTCAGGGATTTCTTTGCTTGGATAGGTCGGTTTGTCCTGACGGGGCTGACATTAGGTTTTACTTCGATTCGAGAGGGCTTTTACGCCGAGATTGCACAGGGCCGCAACGACAGAGTCATTCTGAATTTGTTGGGCGGGACGGTGCTGCTTCTTAGTGGCGCTCTCGGCTTTTGCCTTGGTTTCCGGCACGGCGCAGCAGACGCCGAGCGCGAGATGCACGACCTTGAGGGGCTCCGGATCAGCGATCCAAGCGCCTTCGAGAAGGATGCGGAACGCTTGATTCCAAAGTGGGATCGCCAAACGAGGAAATCACAATGGATCGAAATCATGCTGTTGATCTTCACCGTGTCAATCATCGGATTTCGTGCGCTAGTCCTGACCTACGAGTGCAACGCCGTAAACCATTTCGAGCAGGTGTATGCGATCTGTCTTCCCTTCTTGGGGCAGCCGGAGCGCGACCGGCTTCGTTTTGACTTTGCCCGTATCAAAACGAAAACGGACTATCTCAGCGTTATGAACCAGTTGCAGGCAGTTGCGGGCGCTCAGAGTATTCGTTTGCCAGACTTTCCCGTGTGGTAATGCGGCCTAACATGCGCTGCAGCCAACAGCCGCCCCGCTTCTACGTTTCATCGTCGCCGGAGTTCGGGCGCGCGCCGCGCGCTCCACCGTCCCCGCCGGCGGCTGTGGCTCAGCTTGGGCTCGTTAGTTAGGCGGCATCACACTCACAAACGGAGACACGAATATGGAACACGAAGAATTCAAGAAGATCTATGGAGAAATTGAGCAGAAGTTAAACGAAAAGTTTTGGCTCATACCGCGTGAGCGCGCCATGCTCCTTATTGGCGCGGTCACGACATTCTTAGCGATCACAGTCGGCACGTCATGGCTAGCAGCTACGGCCGCGGTTTCGGGCGGGACCGCAGACAAGGCCACGAAGCGGATTCAGAATTTTGAGATTGAGGCAAGGAAAAACGCAACCCTCATCGCCGAACAAGCTTCGGCTGGAAGGCAGACCGAATACTTGGTAAACATGGCTCACTTGGCCAAAGCTATAGACAACGCTTACCTCCATTATCAACAAGAGTTTGTGCCAAAACAGACGGACGGTCGCCTAAAAAATGTGAATCAAGCTCTGGGAGATGATTACACAAACGATGTCATGCCGGCGGCCAAGTTCTTTAAACGAGTCGCAGGTTCGCCTAATAACTAGCCGATATGATCATGGCGCCTAACCCGCCTAACCCCTATTAAGCCCGCGCGGTCAATAGCAAAAAGAACTCCCTAACAGAAATTCTCTTTTTCAGTTAGGCAGCTCGGACTTGGAGTCCGGCTAAACACCTATTCGGACTCAATCGGGCCAATCGGAGTCCGGTTTGGCGGGCCGGCACGCGATTGTGAGCCAGTTGATGGCTGTGAATGCGGGCCAACAGTTCAGCGCGGTTTTGGACATAGAGGATCCGTTGGCGCAGCAGAGCCCGTGCCGGACGGCCCTTGGCCGGATAGACGTAGGCCGGCGGGATGAGATTGGAGTGCAGCAGATGCGTCAGTTTCTCCGAGTCGATGCGGTCGTTCTTGTTCTTGCCGCCATGAATGGCTTTGACGTACAGCGCATGGGCCAGGACAAAAGTCAGGCCGGCTTGCTGGCAGGCATCCGCCAGCCAGTACCAGCCGAACATGCATTCACAGCACACCGTCAGGCTGTGCTGGTAAGGCTTGACCAACTTGAGGAAGTATTGGAAGTCATTGTCTTTGATGTTGGTGTGGACCAGCTTTTTACCCTGTTTGTCCATCACGCAGACGTACATCTGGTGAGCGTGCACGTCGATTCCGCAGTTGAACTCCGTCGCGGAAGTGTAATATTTTGCCCATAGAATGAAGACGAAAAGCCAAGCGACGAAGAGACACCACCAGATGCTTGAAAGGACTTGCCCTGCACCAAAGACGCCGAACAAGGGCGCTGCACCTAACCGCCCTATGTCTTTGGCATTGTTGCCGTAACTGGTTTTCGATTCATCCTGTTTCATTTCTGGTTGAACGACATCAACACCAATGCCAGAGTCTCCAATCAAAGTCGATCTGAGCCAACTCTTTGAGGGCATCTCAAAGGTAAAGTTGCGCGGAGGCGTCGTCGGCAAGGTATCCATTGTTCTCATTTGCGCGTCGATCTCAATGGCCGTTATCGCATGGGCCGCCAGCATGCTATGGGTTTCGGTTCTCGCGCTCGTGTTGGTTTTCGCCCTGTGCTTCCCTCTCCTGTGGCGCTTAGTCAATTTTGCAGACCGGAATCCACAAGCTGCGCTGTTGGAAGGAGCGGAGTTTCTTGTGCACGAACAGATGCGGCTCGGGATGAAATCTTCACCGGTTTTGCCAGATACAGGCGCGTTGCCCGCGCCACCTCCAAAGCCCAAAGTCATACAGGACGCAAAGGCGGCTGCATTACCTGACGCGCCACCGCAGTCGGCAGTTGACCCTCCCTTGCCAAGAAATGAGTGATCTGTATCATATCTTTATCGTGCCCAACGCCGGTGTGACGCGCGAACAGGTTGAGGAAAAACTCAATCTTGCCGTAGATTGGTTTCGTTACCATGACCGTTGTTACGTTGTTGAGACGACATCTGATGAGGAGAAATGGGAAACACGCTTAGAGCCTCTGGTTCGTCCGAGCGGTTCACTTTTGATCTGCAAGCTTGATCCTTCTCATTACCAAGGATTCATCCGGAAGGATTTTTGGACTTGGTTTGAGCCAAAAATCAAACGATGACCAAATTGTCGTCTAACACCTAGTCGCCGGAGCCAACTGCCGTTGGCGCTGGCAGTTCCGCTGTCGCGGTTCACGCCGCGAGTCGGCGGTGGCTCAGCTTTCTACGTTCTGTCTCAAAAGTGCCATGTGAAGACGAAGACCAATAAAGCAGCAGCGGTCCCTATCCAGGTCAGGGAAGAGGCCACGCGCGTCGTCGAGGAATTCAACCGGAAGGAGCTAGCCGGGACAGGATCGCGTTACATCCCGCGTTTCAAGGGCAAGTATCTTTACCTGGACAGGGATGACTCTGGGGACTCCGGACATATCTGCCGATCGGAATATGCCGGTCCCAAAGGCGGCTGGTACTTTGCCATCTACAAATACAGCGATGAACGATATGACGAGGAAGAGTGGTTTTTCCCCGGCAACGAATTCGTTGATGGAACAGTCAAAGGCGCGCTGAAAGCAGGAATGGAGGCGTACAATTGACAGAACCAGTCGCTGGAGCCAATCACGAGGAGCGCCGCCACTTCGCTGTTCCAATCGGACTCCACTGGCGCGCTCCTCGTGATGGCTCAGCTCATCGTTGGCTTGTATGAAGCCCGACAGGATACAACTGGAGTTCAGGTGCCCGGAGTGTGGCGCGTCCGGATTGACCCCAGACTTGCCCGATGACAGGGCCATTGCGGTTACGCTCAAGGATTTGAGAATCCGGTGTCCGCGCTGCTCCGCCATTATCGAGGTGACAGAGTCGTTGGCGCGTGTCATGTTGAAGACGCGGATCCAGAAAGCGGGAGAGTCGGTCTCCTCGGTGCTTCGAGAAGCCCTTAAGGAACTGGAGCGGCGTACTGCACAAAGGGAGCGTCATGAGCGCGTCGCCGACCAACCAGATGCTCCAGCGGATGGGAGCCAGCCGGCCCGCTCAGAGCCAAATCAAACGTCAGGGGCGGCTGGCTCCCGCCGCTGAGCTTTATGTTGGGCGGAAGAACTGTGCTCCTAAGATGAACACGGGTGACTACGAGCGCGAAGACGTTTACTATTCGCTTTGGGGAGAGAAGTTCTTTCCGTCCCGCTTGAGGGTTGACGGAAAGGTGCAGATTACCGATGCCAGTGATCCAGGCGAGACCGGAACGACTGGGAGGTATAGGGGCAGGTCGATGCCTTACGGGGCATGCCGAGTACGATGCACGATCAAGGGAAGAAGGAAGATTGGCTATCTGGCGCGGCATCTGACGAAACGCCTCCCCTACTACAGGGCGCGGCATGCATCGTACGTGGTTTACTGGATTCTCTGGCGCGGGGTTCAAGGCAATATGGAGCTATCGGTCAACGAGGTGGCCAGATTGGCAGAGACCAGGGTGCCGCTCGCGATGGATTACATCCAAATGGACGAATGACCGACCGCACAACAAGACGGTGGAGCGGACGGCGGGAGTCCCGTCCTGTTTGTTGCTTTGGCTGCGTATCGGGCGCCGCTGGTTGCCGCCGCCACCGCTCACCTTGCCGTTGGGCCCGAACAATGCGCCATTCGCGGCATTTCAGCACTGAGATCAATGAGAAGTTCGAGAAACAATCAAGCGGGTTTTACACTGGTTGAGTTGCTGGTCGTCATCGGCATCATCGGAATCCTGGCCGCGCTTTTGTTGCCGTCGCTATCCAGCGCCAAAGGAAGGGCGCAACAAATCCAATGCCTGAGCAACCTGCGGCAACAAGGCGTGGCCTTGCATGCCTTCCTCTCGGACAACCGCAGTTATCCGTTGTGGATTGCACCCACAAACAGCGATCCGCCGGGTCGCTGGTGGGCAGACCAACTCGAGCGTGGCGGATTCGGCATCTCCAACCCGGGCGCACAGTTCTGGCAAAAGGGTGTGTGGCGTTGCCCGTCAGCCAAGCCGCGCGAAGGGAATCTCGGGAATACTCCGTATTACGGCTACAACGTTTTTGGTGCTCACGGAAATGAAACGAACAACTTCGGCCTTTCGGGCCATTACACCGAAAATCCAGAAACCCGTGCTCCCGTTGCCGAGTCGGAGGTGATTGCTCCCGCGGAAATGATGGCGATAGGCGAGAGCGATGCGTTCGCGTTCATGCGTGCTCTGGGTTATGACTTTTCGGGCGCTGTTTCACGGCACCTAGCCAGGGCCAACGTATTGTTTTGCGATGGTCACGTCGGATCACCGGCGCTGAAAGTTCTTTTTGAAGACACGGACGACGTGGCCTTGGCCCATTGGAATCGCGATCATCTGCCTCATCGGGACCGCCTGTGAGGAAGCTCATGAGTTGGCCCAACCAATCACTTGAGGCAACAGCCGCCGCCCTTTTCGTTTCGTGGGGCCTGCGAAAATTCGCTGCTCTCAGGCTCCTTCGTGGCGCCGTCTCCGGCGGCTGTGCCTCAGTTCCACGTTGGGCTGGAATACGACGATGAGGGACGATCCAAAAATTCCGCCGTGCCGAGCCGAGTTTCTCCAAGATATTTCCATCGAGCTTGGTCGGCGCTTCGCAGCGAGTCATCCATTCAGGTCTTTCAGCGCTGAGGTTGATACTTGCGAGCACGAAGGGAAGACTTTGGAACGGTTGACGGTTTGGGCCAGCACGTATTATGGCACAGCAGTAAATCTCACTCTTTGGGAGGATGGTACAGTTTCGGTTAGCGTCACTCTGCGGGCCGCTGAGAACAACGGGGAGTACAAAGTTGGCTTTTATCCGCAATGCGGCGGGTTTAGCTCAGAGTGCGTCTCTGAGGCGTTTCGTGACACAGTCGCGGTTTCGCACCGACTCTGCTACGGCGAATCGCCTTTGCCTTCGCTGCGCCAGATTTGGAAATATAATGGTGAGGTTGAGACAATGGGCACACTGAGCACACCCCAAAAAGCCCAACCAAAGGACTGAGCCAATGACGAGAAGCGCGGTCACGTTTATCCCGGATTTGACCGCTGTTGACGCGCTCCTCGTCATGGCTCATCCTAGTCGTTAGTTCTCCGCTGACAACAATGCACTCGAGCAAATCCAAAAGCCTCTTTCGATCCAACATGGTCGCGGCGATCCTCTACATGGTGATCCTGGTGCTGCTTGCTCTCAACCTTCCCAGTACGGAGACCCTGTGGAGCGACAGAGTTTGGGCATCCGAACAGATTCAGGCGGCCAATACGAAGGACCAAATGTTGCCCGTCTTTCAGATGGCAGCCAACCGTTTCAGCACCGCGATGCACATGAAAAACGCGATGTTTGGAGCCCTCTGGTTTACGGGTGCTGCGTTCTGCCTATTCATCTTCGTGAACGCCTTTAGGATCCGCCGCCTGGAACGTCAACTTTCAACCCGTGAACCCCAGAACTAACAAGACGCGTCAGCCAACGCCGGTCGACTGTCGGGCTTGCAATTGGACACGCTTCGCCCGGCGTGGCTGCGCTGTTCGTTAGGCGAGACAATGAACGCACTCGGCATAGCGGTTGCCACCGGCATCGGCCTCTTGCTGGTTTCCGTGTTCATTGACCGCGTATTGATCCCCTTTCGGGGACGTAGAGGCGTCGAGAAGCTTTTGAAGAGCAAGGCCAAGCATGACCCGCGCGCCCTCGAAAAGCCGGAATACGGCAGTGTCGTCGGGGACACCAATTGTCTGAGGATCAGGAGCGGCAAGGGCGATTCTTCGGAGTTGCGGTGGAGCGAGGTCGAGGAGGTTCACGCATACAAGCGAGACCTTCTTGCCACGGACTTGATCTGCCTCGCGTTTAAGAGATCAGGCAAGGAAGAGTATTATGAGATTCACGAGGAGATGGCAGGCTACCATGATTTGCTTCGGGTTCTTCCAAGCCGATTGCCGGAGTTCAGTTCGGAGTGGTTTCCAGCGGTTGCTTTCCCGGCTTTCAAGACCAACCACCAGATTATTTGGAAGAGATCGCCGAACCAGACGCTTCAGGCAACAGCCGCCACGCCTCCCAGTTGACCGTTTAGAATACTCGAACATCACCATTGCAGGCCACGCCCGTTTCCGGCGGCTGTGCCTGAGCTGACCGTTTGGTGGAATAAGCACCATGAAAAGGAGTAGGCGAATTTTGAAGTGGCTGGCGTGCATCTTCGGTGGTGCGTGTGCCGCCTCTTTTCTCACAGTGCTGGTTGCCATTTTCCGTTTTGGCCTCCACGATCCAGAGAG
>WNGL01011522.1_pt1 | contig 10125 bp, 10 predicted proteins | sample 5400591 | NCBI WGS metagenome assembly WNGL01 (sample SAMN13153377, study PRJNA577476) | soil metagenome | isolation source: 80 cm soil or saprolite under Garry oak tree replicate 1 | place: USA:California | collected 2016-06-15 | reverse complement strand
ACTGCTATTGTCGGTGTTCTGCGTACGTCCAGCGAGAATTACCACACCATCGCTAGTAAGCCGTTTCAAGTAATTGAAATGCTCGGCGACAATGCGAGATTCAAATTCAGTGGAACCATTCGCTAGCATATCATGACGGACAGGCTGGATTCGGTACAGAAACTGACCCAACTTCTCCATTGTCTCCTGATCTTCTAGAATCAGTTAGCCTCCGCGCTTACACTAAGGTTTCGTTCTGACCTACAAGTCCTTGTCCTCGAGAGAGAGCTGAGCTATGCCTTCGTACCCTCTTGCTGTGGAGTCTCCGGTCCTCCTGGGTTGGCGAGGGGATTCCTTCGGGCGCGGCTTCTACTCCTTATAACAGTGATTCCGATGAGAGTTGCGGAGATGGCAGCTGGTAGGAGAATTGCTGGAGGGATTAACCCCGTGTTTTGTCCAGGGTACAGCATGGAATAGACTGAACCAGTGTCCTTTGCTAGGGCTTTTGGTCCGGGGAGAAAATAGATGGAACCGCTACCAATAGAGAATGGGCCACCACCAGGGGGTCCGGCAGCGACAGCCCCGAAAGACCCGTCAGAAGACAACACGACTTGATGGACCAAGCCGACAGGCTTCCCCCATACAATACTTCCGTGATTATCGAGGACGAGGATTGTCTGACCCCAGTCTCCCCAGAGACCGACTAGAACGTAGGACCCGTCAGGGGTAACCGCAACGCTCGAACCGCCAGAACTGGGTAGGGTCATATTCCAGAGAGATCTCCCGCCCGTATCGAACGACATTATGCTGTAACCTGTCGCTAGGACCATTGTGCTGTCGTCTGCCGAGAAAGTTATGCTGAAAGGTGGGCTGTTGAAAGCCTGGGTTCGTAGCAGAGCACCAGTCTTGTTGTAGAGGTACATAGTGGCGTTGTTGGGACTGATCTCCTCGTCCACAGCCAAGTATCGCCCGTCGCGAGACATGGCTATGTTCTGGACAGTCGGAGGGATGATCGACGAGTTCCAGAGAGATCTGCCCTGGGTGTCGAATGCGCGGGCACGGTCGTCTACCGTTGCCACATAGGTTCCATCAAGGGACACGACGGTGTGTGTTATAACTCCGGATGAGAGGTGCGTCCATTGCACTTGCCCGTTATTATTGAGGAACAATATGTTGTAGCCGGTGTTGGCTATGATCTTGGTGCCATCGGAGGAGAGGCCGATTCCGAAGATTGGAACGTTCAGACTGCCCGAGTTGGGCGATGGTCCCGTCGTGTAGTTCCAGAGTAGCGAACCATCCCGTGCCAGATAGTATAGGATACCGTTCTCGTAGAACCCAGGCGGACCAATAAGCTGGTATCCACCGGCGGCTATGTAGGATCCATCAGCTGAGATGGCGACAGACCCTATAACCCTGTCGGTGTCATGCGTCCACAGTAGCGCGCCGGCCTTGTCAAAGAGGAGAATCTTACCACTCTGCGCACCAGATTGAACGCCTACAGCTAGGTATGACCCTTCAGAGGATATGGCAACTGAATTGGTCGTGCCGTAGGTTGTGTACCGCCATAGACCCCATTGTTGCCATAGAGCAAGGACTGGGACGGCGAGGAGTATCGCAACGCACAGTACAACTATGAGCACCTTGCGGTTTAGCTGTAACCTCATGGCACTTTCCGATCTAATGTCCATTATTCGTCCAGGCTTAAGAAGCATCAGTTTCCGAGAGGCTGGCTATGAAAATCCTAATTGTGGGATGCGGCAAAGTTGGCTCGGAGATCGCTCGGGATCTAGCTGGGTCAGATGAAGTTGACTCAGTGGTTGCGATGGATGCTAGCTCTCAGAACTTGGAGCTCCTGAGAAAACGGGTCCGTAGGAAGCTCCAGACTGTTAAGTTGAGTATGTCGCAAAAGACACGTTTTCGTAATCTCCTAGAAAAAGTCGACCTTGTTTGCGGTGCTCTACCCGGCCGGCTTGGATTTGATCTGATGACTGAAACAGTCAAGGCTGGGAGAGATACTGTGGACATCTCCTATACTCCGCGGGATGCTTTCCTGCTTCAAAGCAAGGCGAAGGAGGTTGGTTGTCGTGTGGTGCCTCAGTGTGGTGTTGCGCCTGGTTTTACAAATATGTGTGTTGGTGATGCTTCGAGGAGGCTTGATCAGATGAAATCGGTGGAGGTCTTTGTGGGTGGTCTTCCGGAGAAGCCTGAGCCTCCCTTGAATTACCGGATTGTTTTTTCCCTTGAGGATGTTGTGAACGAGTATTCTCGATCAGTCCAGGTCATCGAGAGGGGTAAGCGGAAGAGGGTTGAGGCGCTATCCGGACGCGGGCTCACGAGTTTTCCCGGAGTCGGGAAACTGGAATATTTCCTGACTGATGGTCTTGGGTCTCTTCCGAGAAGTTATCCGAAAACTAGAGAGATGCACGAGTTTACGCTGAGGTATCCGGGGCATGCGGATATGATGAGCACGCTCCAGGTCCTGGGCTTCTTCGAACGTAAACCGGTCAGGGTTGGTGGTGTTGTGGTGGAGCCGCGGCAGTTGTCGACAGAGCTGCTTCGCGGGGCAATGTCAAAGGGGTCGGCTGAGGATTTTCTGGCCTTGAGGGTTGACGTGAAGGGAATATCAGGTGGAAGGCGGATTCATCTGCGATACCAGCTGTTGGATCATTACGATCGAAAGTCAGGGGTCTCGGCGATGGCTCGGACGACGGCCTATCCGTGCACATCTGCCGCTCTTCTTTTGGGGCGTGGGGAGATCAAGGAGACCGGAATAATTACGCCGGAGAAGATCGCTCAAGATCCGAGGCTCTTCCGGTATGTGCTAGACCGGCTTGGGAAGCGCGGCGTGAAAGTGAAGATGACCACACTGAGCTAATCTCAAGCTTGAGGAGAGGGAGCGAATCTTTCGAGTGAAAAAATGGGAACGTTAGTGACGCCTGAGCTATTGTCAAACGGTGTTCGTGCTGCGGATATCGCCGTGGTTCTCACCACGATCCTTCAGGGCGGGTCGGGAGCTAGAGCGTGAAACCCAGACGCTTCTCCGCCTTCTACTTCGTGATTCCTGTGCTCGCGGTCCTCACCACCTGGACAACAGGTTTCTGGGGGCGCGTTGGAAATGGCACCACGGAATACGGCCTTCCGCTTCCCTGGAAAAATGTAGAATTTCTGCCAGTCTGCAATATGTGTCCGCTGCCTACGAGCTACAACTGGAGCTTCTTCATCCTCGACATAGCGTTCTACACAGCCATCGGATATGTAATCGTCCTCATCTACACCAGGAGGGTTTTGAGGCATTACTCGTTCCACACTTCGGACAGGTTATGGATGACAATTACGTCCCACAGGTAATTCATCTTGATTGGCGACCGGACAAAAAGATTGCTGAATTCTTAGTGCTTTGACTTGGCTTGGCTATTGGGGTCCTGGAGAGGTACCGATCTGTACTTTCCGGTCTTCTGGTGGGTCTCGGAGCACTGCTGACAGAAAGCGAGCTGGAAGCGCTCCCCATACATTCCCTTGACCAGTACGACCTTGCGCTTACACCCACACCCGCATCTACACGTATCCCTCTCCATTGACTTGGTCGCGGCTTCCGATGGTGGCGGATGCTTCAAGACAGGTAAGGGTGGAGAAGTCGAGGGAGTTAGGTTTCCGTAACCGGGATTTGGTAGTGCCCAGATTAGTTTCAGTGCCGCAATTCGGCCAGGTCTCCTCTTCTTTTCATCTCTCCTGTCAGATACGCTCTCGCCATCGGCAAACTCTGGGACCTGTGGCTAATGGGCCTCCGCCAGCCAATCCCCCAGCAAACCCAGCAACCCAAGGAAACAAAACAACCCCGCAAGCGCAGAAAGAAAGCACGATCCTCAAAGAAGGCTTTCTAGCCTTGAACCGCTAGATGTGGAGAAAGTCTGCAATCAGTCGCGACAGAAGCACTATGCCCCGAGCTTAACTAGAGCGTTGACTTTCGCAGTCCCGTGCACCTCCGGATAAAGGACTCACGAATCTATTATGAGACCTCAGGGGCTGGCGAGCCTTTGCTACTATTGCACGGAGGATTCGGGACCGTTGAAGACTTTGCTTCACAGACTCCAGAACTGGCGAAGCATTTCAAGGTAGTCGCGTTCGAACGGCCCGGGCATGGGCATACTGCCGATACCGCTGAACCCTTCAGTTTCGCGACTATGGCCGCGGTAACTGTCCACTTCATTGAAGCGCTGAAACTAGGAGCAGTGAACCTCGTGGGCTGGAGTGATGGGGCGATCACATCCCTTCTAGTCGCTATTTCTCGACCAGACTTGGTCAAGCATCTAGTTTCAGTAGGCGGCCTCTTCGATGCCAAAGCTCAGTCTCCAGAAGATCTGAACTGGATACGATCGCTCACCCCAGAGTCCTTCAGGAAGTCTGCCTCGGCTCTGGTAAAACGCTACGATGAAGCATCCCCTGACGGTCCCGACCACTTCCAGGTCGTTGTAGAGAAGACGAAGAGACTGTGGCTTAACGAACCCAACATCACAAAGGAAGAACTAGGAAAGATTAGCGCCCCTACACTCGTGATGGCAGGGGATAGGGAGGCAATTCCTATCGAACATACGCTGGAGATGTTCAGGTCGATCAAAGGAGCGCAACTGTGCATCATACCGGGAGCGACACATTTCCTTTTGTCCGAGAAACCGGATATGGTCAACAGGGCGATCCTGGACTTCTTGACCGCGAAATAGAGACCGAGGAAATAGGCCTATTTTCTAGTGGGGGACTAGCATTCGTTGGCGAGTCTATGTTTGTGTCTCAGGGCGTGGCTGCTTCGCAGCGCCTTTCTTCCTCTCTAGAGCGACCTTCCTCCAGCACTCCTCGTGGAAGAATATGGACGCGGTCTCCGGGACGAAAGAGGGAACGGAGTAGTGGACTTTGCCCTTTGCAAGACGATAAGCATCCTCTCCATCCTCAAAATCCTCTCCGCAAAAATCACATGTGGGGGTGTGCGGCTTCCTCAGTATACGAATGTCAGACGTTCCGGATGCCTTCAAACCTCGTCGACCCCTGTCCTGAGACGAGGGGCTGAACGGCTATCGAATATATTTGACGAGCGGTACCCTCGAATCTTACCCGATGAGGCGCCGCAACTGTATGCTTATCCTACGAGGGACGATGGAAGAACAGTCTTATCTGAATTCAGGTTTCGAGTGAGAGATGGTTGCAAGAAATAATCGACGCCCACACGCACCTGTCCGAACGCCGAGACGACGCTCTCAATCACTTCGCCCAGAAGAACGGGCTAAGGTACACTCTAGATGAGCTGTTGGGCACGATGAGAGGGCACAAGATCGCGCGCGGGTTGCTCCTCAGCCCGCCACTACAAGGAGGAGTCCCTCTTCCAAACGACGATGTCATTAGGCTGTGCAGGAGGAGTGGGGGGATGCTTGCGCCAGTGATTACGGTAGAGCCCACTGCCAAAAAGGTGAGGGCTGCTGTCAAACTTGCGGAGGAAAATAGGAAGGAGGTGAAGGCGTTCAAGGTGAGGCTGGGTTACGTGAAGGCATCTGCGGAAAGCCCTGTTTTCGATAGGGTATACGACTATGCCGAGTCAAAGAGTCTCCCGGTGCTCTTCCACACGGGAGACACAGCACTCAGCACCGGAGACCTCGCCCGCTCTCACCCGCTGACATTGGATGGATTGGCTAACAAGAGGGAGGAGCTGACAATAATCCTCTGCCACTTTGGCAATCCATGGTTCGAGGATGTCGCCGAGCTCATCTACAAGCACCCGAACGTCTACGCAGACATATCCGGACTGACTACAGGTGGTGCGTATGCCGAGAAATATGCGGGGTGGCTTGCCAGGAAGATCAGCGATGCCATCTATTTTGCGGGCGGTGCGGACAAGGTGATCTTCGGAACCGACTACCCGGTCACGAAGCACGCGGATACGTTGGCTCTTGTGAGAAGGCTGGAGGTGGATGATAGTGACAAGGAGAAGATACTCTGGCGCAACGCGGAGCGAGTGTTCGGCCTGTGACGGCCCAGGAGGATGTCGCGATTGTAGATGTTCCCAAGAGGAAGAGGGCGGGCTTCGAATGGATACTTGAGGAGGGCTTCGAAGGATGGTACCTGATGCATTCGAAGAGGACCCTTCGAGATATCGAGCTGGTCAGAGCAGCAATGACATCAGGCAAGCCTGTCGGATTGGTCATGCTGAAAATGCTAGTGGAAAGCGTTGGCTACGTGTACTACATCGCAGTTGCAAAGGCGAGCAGAAAGAGGGGGATCGGGAAGCGACTCCTGGAAGACGCCCTGCGGCGCTTCAAAGCCTCCGGTATGAAAGAAGTATTTGCTAGCGTGGAGGAGGACAACGAACCTTCTGAAGCACTCTTCTCGTCAGAAGGGTTCACGCGGACGAGCTTCGGCGAAGTCTCCAAGAGACACGGGGGTCTTCACGCGGTCAACATGTACAGGGAAATGTTGGTCGTCCCAGGCGAGGTACTTTTACGTAAAGCGATCCCCTGACAATTACTTTCGCCCAATTGTCACCGTTCTGCTCGGCGAGCAAAGATTTGATTACCGCTCGCCGCGAAGCTCTCTTGGAGTTCACTTTCGATGACGATGAAGGGTAGGATTGTCGAGTTCAAAGTAGAAGGCGGACAGGGAAAAGGATACCTGGCGTCGCCCGAAAAGCCACGAGGAGTAGTCCTTGTCCTACATGCCTGGTGGGGACTCAACGATTTCTTCAAAGGCTTCGCTAACAGGCTGGCATCTCAAGGGTTTCTCGCACTAGCGCCTGACCTTCACGACGGCGCTTTGGCAAAGACTGTCGAAGAAGCGAAGGAGCTCCACTCGAAAATAGCGGAGGAGAGAGTGAAGAAGATCGTCTTGGGCGCCGCAGACTATCTCCAGTCACTACCATCCGTATCAGGACGAAAGATTGGCGTCGTAGGGTTTTCCATGGGCGCAGCATGGTCTCTCTTACTCAGCACGCTGAAGCCAGAGAATGTTGGAGCAGTTGTTGTTTTCTATGGAACGTATCCGATTGATTTTTCCAAGGCGGGGGCATCATACCTCGGACATTTTGCACCCGAGGACGAGTGGGAACCTATTGGTGATGTGCGGGCTACAGAAGAGAAGATTCGCGGGGCTGGAAGGGAAGTAGCGTTTCACTTCTACCCGGGAACGAAACACTGGTTCGTCGAAGAGAATAGGCCCGTAGAATACAATCGCGACGCGGCGGATCTTGCCTGGAAGAGGACATTAGAGTTCCTGGACAGCAAACTACGATAACCTGCCCGGTGAGAAGCCAGTAGGATCATCGAGTCCTGGCTATTATCGTCTGGTCTTGGGTATGAATGCCATTATAGGGATGGTCCGCTTGGTCTTTTGTTGATACTGGGCGAACTGCGGGTAGAGTGAGGCTTGTTTCTTATACAGTCGGTCGCGGTCGGCTCCGGTTATTTCCTCTGCGTGTACGTCGATAGTCTCGTTTCCGACTTCGATTTTCACGTCGGGGTGGGCCTTGAGGTTGTGGTACCAGTCGGGGTTGGTGTCGGCTCCTCCCTTTGAAGCGAAGACCAGGTAGCGGTGGCCGTCCTTGAGATACATGACCGGGTTTGTCCGCGGCTTTCCGGTCCGGGCTCCCTTGTGATTGATAAGTAGTATCGGCGCGCCCTCGAAATTACCGCCTACCTTTCCATCGTTCTTGCGGAATTCAGCAATGACTCCCGCGTTCCAATCGCTCATCGTGATCAGCTGCCGGAGACTCGCTACAAGGGGGATTTATTGACTAGCATTGAGAAAATAGTAACGCGGTTCTGCGGAGAACCATGCCCTGAATACGCGAATCTGACCCTCATCACATGCTCCGACCAATGTAAACTACTCTTCGTTTTGTCTCCGACTAACGCGAATTAATCATCGGTCACGGAGCTGCCTAGTAGAATATCCGCTCAACGGTCGGGTTCAGCAGACTACTTTTTCGAAATAACCAGGTCTCCAGTTGCGGTAAGGGCTCTGAAACAGTTCAGGGTAACCCATTTGCTTGGCTTCCAGAGCTCTTCAACATCCACCAGCGCCTTCCTCTTGTTTTCTTGCGCCTCCGGCTCGCGAGACCAGTCTCCCTCTAACAACCACTTCCCATCTGGGGAACGTTTGGATAGGATTAGGTGGACCGCGTCCCTAACACGCTCATCGTCCCCGTACCCCAATTTTGCGAGGACCCTTAGACCGTGCAGGGCATCGTAATAGTAGTACATTGGAAAATGGAACGCTGTGGCGAATGGTAAGCTGTGCTTCCAGTGATGATGGTCACTCTTGTAGACTCGGTGCATCAGCAAGAACTCTGCTCCCTGCTCGGCGGTCCGTTTCATCTTACGCGTCCACTTTGTACGGGGAATCTCTGCGTAGGCCCAGAGTGGTTCGATTGTCGACATGAAGCTGCTGTGCTTCACTTTCTTCTCGGGATAGTTGCAGTTCCAGCCTCCATCGCCGAGCTGATGCTCGGGCAACCAGTCGATCGCCTTCTGCACCCTCTTGTCTTCTCCATACCCGAACACGAGAAGGGTCCTGATCATGTTGCCAGTGAGGCAAGGCTCCTCCCAGCGTTTGCCCTTTTTCTTCGGGTGGCGGCTAACCCAGCGCTTCACGTCCGGAGGGCTGGGACATGTGAAGGCACCGTTGTCTAGCTGGTGGAGGTCTAGAAATGTCTCGCAGGCGTGCTTGACGCCTTCGTCCGGGGTGAACCCCATCTCGCCAAGAAGCATCAAGGGCCAGACTGTCGATGTCCATTTGGGAGAGTAGCACGTCTCTTTCGGTGGCCAGTATCCGTCCTCTGTCCGAGCCGCCAGTACCTTTCGTACTGGAGAATATTTTCTGATCTGCTCTCTCGTCTCGAGCACTTCTCTACTTTTGGAAGACCGTCCAAGGATATCTTGAAGAGCAAATAGTCGAATAGGAGGATCCTCTCGCTCAAGGAGCCAGTCCAATCCTGCCGGTTTCATCGCACGCGGGCGGGCGGCGTAACCCTATCAAGATTTCGCCGAAAAGCTGATTTTGTCCTGCATGTGACAGTCTGACCATGCGAAGGGTAATCGTCTCCAACGTCATGTCTCTGGACGGTTTCGTGTCCGGGCCCAACGGGGAACTGGACTGGTTCGTGTACGCCGGGTTCGTAAAAGGAACAGAGTTCGGGGAATACGCACGCAGCGTCATAAGCAATGTCGACGCCATTCTGCTGGGACGCCTGACCTACGAAGAATTCTCCGGCTACTGGCCCACGGCCAAGAATGACGACCCGGTAATCACTGAAAGAATCAACAACCTACCCAAGTTCGTGTTCTCGAGGTCTCTGAAACAAGTCGCCTGGGGCGACTGGGGAACAGCGAGGCTGGTCAAGGAGGAGGCTGCCATGGCGGTCAGCGAGATGAAGCAGGAAACCGGGAGGGACATGGTGATCTACGGAAGCGCTACACTCGTGTCCACCTTGATGAAGGTGGGACTCATAGACGAGTATCAGCTGGTCGTCTATCCGGTCGTCTTGGGGAAGGGGAGGCCCGAGTTCAAGGACCTGACTCAAAGGTGCCCGCTGAGCTTGATAGACGTGAAGCAGTTCAAATCTGGAGCAGTGAAACTCGTCTACCATCCTCTCAAACAAGCGAAGCCGTGAGTTTGTATTCGCGAAGGCATATTTTTCCTGGTCATTCAAAGCAGGGCTTGTCTAGGGAGAGTAGAGTAGATGTGAGCCGTAACCTCTAAGTTGATCATTATTCATCGGTCGTCTTGACTTGAGCCCAAGTTCCGGCACCGAAACAATCAATGTCGCAAAAACTTCCAACGTTTCTCGGGATAAAAAAAATCTAGTTAGTAGGGTGGAGGCGTACGGATATTTCCTGCAGAGATACTCTGCAACAGTGATCAAGCATGCAGGGTTCCATGTCGAGGAAGAGTATCCTATCACACTCGGCTACTCATTGGGGCCACAGACCTGCGTATACGAGAGCTCAGTGGACGTATTAGCTCGACGTCATCATCGAGAAACTGATTATGAGCTGGTTCTTCATACCCAGTCCAAGCAAAGATCCTCGGAAGACTGGTTCTTTCTCCCTGAGATGGGCAAAAGCATTGTTCGGTTTAATCAGGTGAGCCGGTTAGAATCGAAGCCTTTTG
>WNGL01026304.1_pt1 | contig 10126 bp, 13 predicted proteins | sample 5400591 | NCBI WGS metagenome assembly WNGL01 (sample SAMN13153377, study PRJNA577476) | soil metagenome | isolation source: 80 cm soil or saprolite under Garry oak tree replicate 1 | place: USA:California | collected 2016-06-15 | reverse complement strand
AGATCCGCGATCGCGACACCGCCGACATGGCGGTGCAGGCGGCGCTCACCGGCCATCTCGTGCTCTCGACGCTGCACACCAACGACGCGCCCACCGCGGTCACGCGGCTGCTCGATCTCGGTGTGCCCTCGTATCTCATCAGCTCGACGCTGCTGGGAGTGATGGCGCAGCGACTGGTGCGAACGCTCTGCCCGCATTGCAAGAAACCGGGCGACGCGCCCGACGAAGAAGCCTGGCGCATGCTCACCGCACCGTTTCGCGCCGACCTGCCGCAGCAGACGCAGATGGCGATGGGTTGCCTCGAGTGCCGCATGACCGGCTACTTCGGTCGCATGGGGCTCTACGAGATCATGACGCTCACGCCTTCGCTGCGCCGGCTGATCCACGCCGAGGCCGAGGACGGCAAGATCCGCGAGCAGGCGTACAAGGAAGGCATGAAGCCGCTGCGCGTCTCCGGCGCGGTAAAAATCGCGGCAGGGCTGACGACGGTCGACGAGGTGGTGAAGGTCGCGCCGCTGGGTTAGCGTCCTTGCGCACCTCAGTCGGCAGATTCTGCGGTTCGCGCGATGCCTACGGCGTTGCTGCTTTTCCAGTCTCGATGTAGCGCACCAGCCTGTCGAGCTGCCCGGCGATGACGCCGTCGACCGGGGGCGCGCTCTTGTCGAGTGCGCTGGCGCTGGCAGCGTTGACCGTGTAGGTCACCGTCAAGAGCGTCGCCTTGCCATTCGTGGTCTCGTCGGGCTTGAGCTGAAAGTTCAACACGCCGGTGACTGCGCGGGCCTGCAACGGCCCCAGCGCGGTCTGAAGCCGCAGCACCTGATCGCGGATGACCATGATCACGCGACCGTGCTCGACTTCTCCGTCCTTCCAGCGCTCGCAGAAGCACCCGCCGGCTTCCGCCCGGAGAGTGAGATTGGCCGCGCTGCCCGAGTAGGTGTGCTCGTCGCTCCACCACCGATCGATCGCCGGCAATTCCGCGTAAACCCTTGCCGGCGTGGCGTCGATGCGCCGGCTATGCACGATGACGAAGCCATCGCTCGAGGCGCTCTTGACCTCCGCATGCGCATCGAGCGCAACCGCGGCGGGCAGCAGGACCAGCATGGCGAGGGGAACACCAAGTCGCGTCATCCGGGGTGGTGCCTAAAGGAACAGGTGTCGGCGGCGCCCTCACGAATACCGAACCGATTCTCGCAGATACGAAACTCGGCGCGCAATGCCCGGGGCCCGCGCGCGCGCCGATCGAACGGATCGGCTCGAGCGCTGCGGCGCGCGGATCTGCGCGCCCTCCGACCTGCGGCTGGAACAATGGGCCGACGGAAACGACTTCGCTTCAGCGCGCCGGGCGCGGCTCGCGCGACCGCGCGGCGCGGAGCGCGGCCGGTCGTCGGCGATCCGGATGCTCGGGGCGCAACTCGGTCGAGACTTCGATCGGATCGCAGCCGGGGTGTGGCGGCAGCGGTTCGAGGGGAATCTCGTCGAGCCATCCAGTCGGGTGCTCGTGCATCTCGTCGTCCGGGTTATCGGCTGCGATTCGTGGCGCATGCGGAAGCTGAGCAGAACGACCGGTCATGGCTCGGTACTTTCCGAATCGTCGTCGCTCGACCTGGAACGGGGTGCGGAGTCGACGCGCGTCATGCGGCCGATCTGTTCATCCTTCGGGGTCTGCGTCGCAGCGTCACGCCGCGAGTGTCTGGATCTCGGTGGGCGCTTGCCGATGGTGCGACTCTGGATCGGTCGTGCAGCTTTGTGTCGACGGATGCCGCCGGACTTGCGATCGGTCATGGGAAGCTCCTTGCTGGTCTGAATGGTCTGAACGCAAGAACCTGAAAAAAAGCCCGTGAAGCCGCGCCGGCATCGCCGCGGCCAACTGGCGCATGAGCGCAATATCCATGCCGACCTTAGTAACGCTGAATCGGCTGCAATTCGCAAAGCGCACGGTGCAGACCGGCGCGGTAGGAATTGCACGGTCGTGCAACTGTTACAGCGTTCTACCCGGCGGACGAGCCTCGCTGGGCCCCCAAAGTGACCGCGCGGCCAAGCGCGCTCGGCCGCGGATGCCCCTCGAAACGCACGGCATGGAAACTGCTTGACCAGCCTCGAAGGCAGTCGTCGGAGCGCACAGCGAGCCGCGTCTGCCGAAATCCGGGCTGGACCATGCATTCGTCGATTATTGGCACCCTCGCGGTTGGCCGACTCGGCCGGGCCGCGCCTCAGGGCGAGAGACCATGAAGCACAACTTCGCGGGCGCGGGCCAGGCGGCGCACGCGTGGCGCGATTGGCCGGGATTCGACTCTCTCGCCGTAATCGCTCCGGAGATTCTGGTGCCGGAGGGTTATCGGGCGGTGATCGTCGCTCCGCGCCCGAACGACGAGACGCTGGGCCTGAGCGGTCTGATCGCGCGGCTGCTTATGGTGGGGCGACCGATCCTTCTCGTCGCGGCGACCGACCGTGCCGCCAGCACGCGGGCTCCGAGCCGATGGACGCCGCAGCAGAAGGCGAGCGAGTGGCAGCCACAGCCGTTGCGCGCGCTACGCTGCCTCAGCGTCGCGCGCTCGACCGTGTTGCGTGCTGGACTGCAGGAGGGCGAACTGGCCGGCCTGGAGGACGATCTCGAATGGCGGCTGCGCGGCCTTATCCTGCCGTCGGACATCGTGTTCGCGTCCTGGCGCTACGACGGCCACGCCGATCACGAAGCGGTCGGCCGCGTTGCGTCGCGTGCTTGCGCGGCGCTGTTCGCGCGGCTGGTCGAGGTTCCCTTCTGGGCGTGGCACTGGAGCTTCCCCGGCGATCGGCGCGTCCCGTGGCACCGCGTCCGGCGCGTCTTTCTCGATCGCGTGTTGCAAGCGCGCAAGCGGCAGGCGCTCGCGGAAACCCGAGCCCGAGCCCGGACCGACGACCCGCGGGCGCGCGACGCTGCGCTTGCCCGCGCGGTGCACCCAGACGAGATCGTGTTCGTCTGAAGGGCCGGCCTCCGGCTCGTCGGACACGCGCGGACAGGCCCCGGGCGCATTCTTACACCCGAATCAGCGTTGCGCTGCTTACCAGTGCAGCGCCCGACGGGCTATAAAACCTCCAAGGATGTCTAATGGCGGCCGGGTCCGCCGGGTGACGTGCCCACGCCATCACGAGCACGATGAACGGAGATATCGTGAACATCAATCTTGCACTGGGGCCGGTCGTGTCGCTGCTGGCCGGAATTCTGATCCTGATCATCCCGCGGCTGCTGAACTACATCGTCGCCATCTATCTGATCCTGATCGGGCTGATCGGCATTTTCGGCTGGGGCGCGCTGCACGCCCGAACAGCGGCGCAGACAGGCCAACACGAGCAGGTTGTCGTGCCCGTGTACGTTTACGCGCCGAGCAAGCCGGCGACATGAGAGGCGCCCGGGAAGATGTCGCTCCGATTTGCGGAGATTTCGAGGGTTAGGCGACGGGTGGTGACGCTCGAGTCGCTGCGCATGCTCGTCAACCATGAGCTTGGCATGCACACCGAATGCTTCGCTATACATATCCGGCGCATCGTCGTGACCGAGCCCGACGCATCGGGCTGTAACTGGCAGGTCGAGTGGCCGGTCGTCCATGCCGCCCATGTCGAGCCGTGCCGCTCGCAATTGCGGGAGCTGGTCGATCAGCTGCGGGAACGATATAACGTCGAAAGGTAGCGGCTAGCTCACTGCCGCGAGAAACGCGAACTGCAGGACGGCCCACCCACCCAGCACGGCAACCGGGTGGGGTGACATTCACATTGCGGGGCGTCGCCTCCGGAACCGCCGGAGGTTACCGCCAAACCAAACCTGCCGTCGCGCGGCGTCACACCGAGGCTGACGGGGGCAGTGGTTCCCCCTGGGCCTACGAAGCCGGTTTGATTGACTTCCGTCCCGTCGACAAAAAAATGAATCTTCAGGTCGGAGCAGGTCAGGGGCCCGGGAGTGAAGCTAGCCTCTCCGGGTTTGTCGGGGCCGGGATGGGGTAAATTAAACGTGTCCGTGGTGTTGCAAAGCTGACCGCCACCCGAACAGGTTCCCCCGACCTGCTTGTTACAACAAGCGGCCGCGGCCCCGCTTGCAATGAACCCGAGGAACGAGACGACCAAGATCAGCATGCTGCGGTGAAGCGCCCAGCGGGGCAGAAGGTGGGCAAGTGTCATGAACGTCTCCCTTACGCTGTTTTGTCTTCGGGCGCCGTGATCGTCGCCCCCGTTTTGAAGCGTCGGTTCCTGTGCGCGCCTATTATCTGCGCAAGCGATAGGCGCCGCTAGAACAACGCCTCGAAACAGTGGGGTTGGCGGATGGGGTGGGATTCGAACCCACGAAGGACTTGCGCCCCTGCCGGTTTTCAAGACCGGTGCCTTCAACCACTCGGCCACCCATCCGTTTCCTGCCGGTGTCTGTGCAACGCCTCCCCCCGATGCCGCTCTCGGACTTGGAATTGGCGTAAGCGCCCATAAATCATAGCACCGCAGTGATTTACCCATTGAAACTCGAGGAATTTCTGCTAGTCTAAGGTCTCGTCACGGGCGGCCTCCGCCCAAGAGGGAATCATATGGAAACCGAACTGAAACCGGTCCCCAGCGATCCGCGCTCGCGCTGGGCGATGCCGTCGGCAAGCATCGAGCAAGTCGCCGTTGCCCCGAACCAGGTGCTGCGCAATACGTATTGGCTGCTCGCGCTGTCGATGCTGCCGACGATTGCCGGTGCGTACACAGGAATGGCGATCAATTTCGCCGCCTTCTACAAGGCCTCCCCGATCATGGCGCCCCTGCTGATGTTCGGCGCGATGATTGGAGCGCTGTTCGTCGTCTCGGCGCTGCGTAACAGCGGCTGGGGTGTCGCCGCGGTCTTCGGCTTCACCTTCATTGCCGGCATGATGCTGGCGCCGATGCTGCAGCTCGCTGCGGGTCTGCGCAATGGTGGTCAGCTGGTCGCGCTGGCGGGCGCGATGACCGCGGCCGTGTTCTTTGTCATGGCGACGATCGCCACGGTATCGAAGCGCGACTTCAGCTTCCTCGGCAAATTCCTGTTTGTCGGGCTGATCCTGCTGGTCATCGCCTCGATCGCGAACCTTTTCTTCCAGGTGCCGGCACTTTCGGTCACCCTCTCGGCGATCGCGGTGCTGATCTTTTCCGCCTACCTGCTCTATGACGTCAGCGACATCGTTCGCGGCGGCGAGAGCAATTACATCATGGCGACGATCCGGCTGTTTCTCGACATCCTGAACTTGTTCGTGAACCTGCTGAACCTCCTGATGATCTTTTCCGGGCAGCGCGACTAAGCGCGTTCGGAGCCAGGTCTTCGTACGGGCGCCGCGGGGCGCCCGTATTCTTTGGAGTGTCGCTGGACGGTGCGTTGTCCCCGGGGTTCGCTGCGGCTCACCCCGGGCTACGGACGAAGAGAGCGATCGACTCCACATGCGCGGTGTGCGGAAACATGTTCGCGACGCCGGCGGCTGACAGCGTGTAGCCGCGCTCGTGCACGAGCACGGCCGCATCGCGGGCGAGTGTGGCCGGGTTGCACGACACGTAGACGATACGCCTCAGGCGCTCCTCGGGCAGCGCCTTGACCAGCTCGATCGCGCCTTCGCGCGGCGGGTCGAGGAGCACCTTGTCGAGCGGTCCGAGGGTCTCGACGCTTTCGCGCGTCGCCGCGAACAGATCGGCGATGACGAAGCGCGCGCGCTGGGAGAGCCCGTTTCGTTGCGCATTGCCTTCGGCGCGGCCGATCATCGTGCGACTGCCTTCCACGCCGACGACCTCGGCGCCGCGGCGCGCAATCGGCAGCGTGAAGTTGCCCAGGCCGCAGAAGAAGTCAGCGATGCTATCGCCGGGTGCGGGCTCAAGGAGCGCTACCGCGCGCCGCACCAGCACGCGATTAAGACTGGCGTTCACCTGCGTGAAGTCGGTCGGTTCGAAGTCGAACGTGACGCCGAACTCGGGCAGCGCGTAGGAAAGGGGTCGCGCGGGCGGCCGCAGCGGCCGTACGCTCGCGGGACCCTGCGGCTGGAGATAGAGATCGACGCCGTGGCGCCCGGCGAAGCCGGACAGTTCGCGTTCGTCCGCCGCGGTGAGCGGTGCCAGGATGCGCAGCACGAGCGCGTCGACGGCTTCCCCGCGGTGTTCCGTTGCGCCTTCGCCCGCGTTTTTGCCCGTATCCGCCCCATCGGTAGGTTCTCCAATGGCCAGCTCGATCTGCGGCAGGCGATCGTGGATCGAGAGCGATCCGATGAGCGCACGCAATTCGGGCAGCAGCGCCGAAATGCGCGGTGGCAGCACCAGGCAACCCGCCATGTCGGCAACGTAAGTCGATTTCTTTTCGCGGAAACCGACGAGCACGCCGCCTTTCTTCGGTACGTCGCGCACCGACAACCGAGCCCGGTGGCGATAGCCCCAGGTGATGCCGTGGATCGGCGCAAGCAGCACGTCAGGGCGTACGCGGCCGATGTGCCACAGCGCGTCCTCGAGCACGCGTTGCTTGACGGCGACCTGCGCGACCGGCTCGAGATGCTGCAGGCTGCACCCGCCGCAAACGCCGAAGTACGGGCAAGGGGGCGTCGCGCGCGCGGGGCTCGCGGCGAGCAACTCGGACATTCGCGCCAGCTCGTAGTTGGGCTTGCGGCGAAGCACTTCGACCGCGACCCGCTCACCGATCAGCGCGCCTTCGACGAACATCGCCTTGCCGTCGACGCGAGCCACGCCGCGGCCCTCCTGATCGAGTGCGGTGACAACGACGGAGGAAGGAGGGCCTGGGCCGCTCGTGGGGTGAGGGTCGGTCATGAAAAATCGAGTCTGACCCTACTTTTCTGGCGCGCACCGATGTGATGTGGCCTGAAGGGACCAAGACGCGACTGAATTGTATCGCGTCGCGCGGCACCGCCCCGTGAAACGAATCACTCCGAGGTAGAATCGTGCGATGCCGATCCTCGCCTTCGACACGTCGACCGAAGCTTGCGCCGTGGCACTCGGCGACGGCGAGCGCTGGGCGGAACGGGTGGAGCACGCGGGCCAGCGTCACTCCGAATTGCTGCTGCCGATGATCCGCGCGCTGCTCGATGAGGCCGGCCTTCGTCTCGCCGATCTTGATGGGGTCGCCTTCGGCGCGGGACCGGGCTCGTTCACGGGCCTTCGCATCGGCTGCGGAGTCGCGCAGGGACTCGGCTTTGGCGCGAATCTGCGCCTGGTCGGCGTCTCGACCCTCGAGGCGATGGCCGAAACCTCGCGCACGCTGCACGGCTGGACGCGCGTCGTTGCGGGATTGGACGCGCGCATGCAGGAGGTCTACTTCGCTGCCTTCGAGTACGCCGGAGATCGCTGGCACGCCCACATCGAACCCTGCGTCATCAAGCCCGACGCCGCTCCATTGCCTGAAGGGGCCTGGTGCGCTGCCGGCAACGGTTTTGCCGCCTATCCGCTGCTACGCGAACGCCTGGCGAACGCAGTCTCCGCGTGCGATGCGCTGATTTCTCCCACCGCGCCGGCGATCGGCAATCTGGCGCTGCCGCGATTCGCCGCGGGCGAAGGCGTTGCCGCGCGGGATGCCGCACCGTTCTACGTGCGCCATCGCGTTGCGCTGACAACGGCCGAGCGGGACGCAGGGATCCGGCTGTGAACGCCGCGTTGGCGCGGGAATTTCCGCGGACAGTGCTGTGGCGGCCGCTGACCGAGAGCGACATCGACGAGGTTGCCACGCTGGAGCGCGAGTCGCATGCGGCGCCATGGACGCCCGGCAACTTCCGCGATGCGCTGGCCGCGGGCTACGGCATCGTGGTTGGCTTGGCCAGCGGACGCATCTGCGCGTACGGCGTGCTGTTGTTCGCACCGGGCGAAGCACAGATCCTGAACCTGACCGTCGCGCCGGAGGCGCGACGGTTGGGCCTCGGGCGCGCGCTGCTCAGGCGTTTCCTTGCCGACGCGAAAGCGCGGGGCGCCGCGCAATGCTTTCTCGAAGTCCGGGTATCGAACCTGCCTGCGATCGAGCTCTACGCATGCGAGGGCTTCATGCCGGTCGCTCGACGGGTCGGCTACTATCCAGCCGACGCCGGTGCGCGCGAAGATGCGCTGGTGATGCGTCGGGCGCTTGGGAATTACTGATATGGCAACCCGCAACGAGATCCTGGGCGAACTGGGGCTGCTGCCGGTGTGGCGTTGGCGCGTGGCGCGCGACGCCGCGAGCGCCCCGGGCGAGCGACGGCATTTCGTTGCGGAGGTGTCCGCAGTGGCGAGCGCGGCGCACCAGGTCGTCGACGCGCCCGTGCCGGTCGATCGCCTGCAGCGCATCGCGGCGCTCGGCTGGAAGGGATTCGCGGCCGACGTCGAAGCCTGCACTGCCTGTGGATTGTGCCGGACGCGAAACAAGGCGGTGCCGGGGGTCGGAGACGCGCATGCGGAATGGCTGTTCGTCGGCGAAGCGCCGGGCGCCGAAGAAGACGCACGGGGTGAGCCCTTCGTCGGCCAGGCCGGGCGCCTGCTCGACAACATGCTCGCCGCGTTGGGAATGCGACGCGGCAAGAACGTGTACATCGCCAACGTCCTCAAGTGCCGCCCGCCCGGCAACCGTACGCCGGAGCCCTTCGAAGTCGAGGCGTGCCGGCCTTACCTCGACCGGCAGATCGCGCTTATCCGGCCGAAGCTCATCATCGCGCTGGGCAAGAGCGCGGCCACCACCCTGCTCAACGTCGACGCGACGATCGCGAGCCTGCGCGGCCGCGTGCATCGTTATCAGGGCGTGCCACTGATCGTCACCTATCATCCGGCGTATCTGCTGCGCAACTTGCCCGACAAAGCGAAGGCGTGGGAAGATTTGTGCCTGGCACGCGCCACCACGCGTCGCTTGCAGGACGGAGGCGACGAGACTCTCCACTTGCAAGCCGCCCGCGCCGACCCCATTTGACGTGCGTCGCCATCCATCCTTCCACGAAGGGAGAAAAGACAATGCGCAAGCTCTTGGGTCTCCTGGCGGCCTCGCTCGCCGCGATCGCGCTGTCCGGCTGCGGCTACAACGACCTGCAGCGCCAGGACGAGCAGATCAAGTCCTCCTGGTCGGAGGTGCTGAACCAGTATCAACGCCGTGCCGACCTGGTGCCCAACCTCGTCGCCACGGTGAAGGGCTATGCCGCGCAGGAAGAGCGCGTGCTGACCGAGGTGACCAACGCCAGGGCCAGTGTCGGCAGCATCAAGGCGACCCCGGAGCTGATCAACGATCCGGAGGCCTTCGCCAAGTTCCAGGCGGCGCAGGGTCAGTTGCAGTCAGCGTTGTCGCGCCTGCTCGTGGTGGCGGAGAATTATCCGCAGCTCAAATCCGATCAGAACTTCCGCGACCTGCAGTCACAACTCGAAGGCACGGAAAACCGCATCACCGTCGCGCGCAACCGCTACATCAAGTCGGTCCAGGAATTCAACACGACGGTGCGCACGTTTCCGACCAACCTGACGGCGATGCTGTTCAAGATGGAGCTCAAGCCCAACTTCTCGGTGGAGAACGAGAAGGGCATCAGCGTGCCGCCGACGGTCGACTTCAGCAAGCCTGCGCCTGCCCCGGCCCCGGCGGCCAAGTAACTCGGCAGACGCTCGCGCGCACTCTGCTCACCGTGGCCCGTTTCCAATCGTGCCGCAGCACGTGGTACACGGCGCGGCGCTGCGTCCTGGGCGTGCTGGCGCTCGTCGCGCTGCCGGGCGCCGTCAACGCACTCGCGTGGGATCCCCCGCGCGAGGGACTGCAGCCGGTCCCGGCGCTCTCCTCGCGGGTCACCGACGCTACCGGCACGCTCTCGGCGGGGGAACGGCAAGCATTGGAGGCGAAACTTGCCGACTGGGAAGCGCGGACGACCAACCAGCTCGCGGTCCTGATCGTTTCGACCACCAAGCCCGAGACCATCGAAGAGTATTCGCTTCGTGTCGCGGAAGCCTGGAAGATCGGCCAGAAAGGCAAGGACAATGGCGCCGTGTTCGTCATCGCCAAGAACGACAAGCAGATGCGCATCGAGGTCGGCTATGGTCTCGAGGGTGAGCTTACGGATGTGGCGGCACGACGCATCATCGGCGATACGGTCGCGCCGCTCTTCAGCCGGGGTCAGTTCGCCGCGGGGATCGACGCCGGCGTGGATCGCATCATCGCCGTCGTGGGCGGGACCGA
>WNGL01014522.1_pt1 | contig 10127 bp, 10 predicted proteins | sample 5400591 | NCBI WGS metagenome assembly WNGL01 (sample SAMN13153377, study PRJNA577476) | soil metagenome | isolation source: 80 cm soil or saprolite under Garry oak tree replicate 1 | place: USA:California | collected 2016-06-15 | reverse complement strand
AGAGATTGGTTGCTCCGCTCGTTCGATTAGGGCTTTAGAAGTTCTTGCTCGGCGGGCGCGATCTTTCCATCACGAGTGACCTTTAGGGTTAGGATGAGCGAGCCGATCATCAAGATCGCTGAGAGCAGGAAGGGGGCGCCTGGAAGATTGAGGGGTGCCTGGCTTCCGATGAAGAATGCATATGTTAGTGTGAAGAGCGTGGGGCCGATGACGCCTGTGAGGCCCAGAAGGCTCCCGTTGATCCCTTGCAGTTGTCCTTGTTCGGCGGGGCCTACTCGCCGAGTCATTAGGCTTTGCAATGCGGGTTGGACGAATCCGATTGGTGCGTAGAAGATTATTGCAATCATGAATATGAGGCTGTTTGGGGCTAGGCCCCAGATCACGAACCCTATTGTGCCGGAGACTATTCCGATTAGTAGGGCGACGCGTTCGCCGAACCTAGCGACGACGCGCCGGACTAGGAGACCTTGGACGATGATGTTGCAGGCACCGACTAGAGCGAGTGCTGTTCCGACTAGCGCGTAGCCCCAGCCGTACCTGTAAGCGGCGTAGAGTACGTAGACGCTGGGGAGGACTTGGAAGGCGAGGAAGTTGAGGAAGTTGACGGTAACAAAGCCCGCGAGGCCCCGTCGCGCTCGTATCATGGATAGGGAGCCGATGGGGTTAGCTTTTCGAAGCGAGACCGGGCTTCTATGCGCGAGAGGAAGGGATTCCGGCAACACTATCAGTCCGTAAGCGGCGCTTGCGAGCGAGAGCACTCCTGCACCCCAGAATGGGTAGCGTGGGCCAATTCCGGCTAATAGTCCGCCGACGAGGGGTCCGATGATGAATCCTACTCCGAAGATGGAGCCTATCATTCCGTATGCGCCTGCCCGCCGTTCTCCTAGAACTGTATCTGCTACGTAGGCGAAGCTTACGGTGAAGCTGGCGCTTGTGATGCCGCTGACCACTCGCCCGATAAAGAGCCAGGTTAGGTTGGGTGCGAGAGCCATTATGATGTAGTCTATACCGAGGCCGAAGGCAGAGAGAATGAGGACTGGTCGTCGCCCGTAGCGGTCGGATAGTGCACCTAGCAACGGAGCGAATAGGAACTGCATCAGCGCCCAGGTTGTGCCGAAGAGACCGAAGATTTCAGCCCCTCTTGCCGGGTCTCCTCTGACGAAGCTGACAACCAGACCGGGAAGTACGGGTATTATGATGCCGAATCCCAGGGTGTCAAAGAGGATCAGTCAAATCGTGGACACTATTTTTTGGTTGTTTGGGGTTCGAAGGTGTCGAATTTCTATTTTGTTGTTGGGGTTTGAGGCCACTACTTCAAGTTGGTGAGATCCCAGAAAGTAATGCCTCCCTGAGAAATGAATGCTGCGTGAATTTTGTCCTGATTGGGCTAGCAACAGATGAGATTGTAGTCGAACTCGTGACCGTTCTGCGTGTAGGACAGTGCCACTCATTCGCAATCGCAGGTATTTGCAGTACGTATTGACGACCCGCTAGCACTTTTAGTCGAAACTTCGATTCGAAAGTAGCAATGACAACTGAAAGAAAAGAGTCAATCAGAGAGGACAAAGTGTTCACGGAATAAAATTTCCAGATTCAAGGAGCACCCAATCTTTTTTGTATTCAAACTCACAAAGTAAGCGGAGCCTGGTTGACTCTTGAAGACGGTTGTCGGGAACCTTTCTGATCGGCGACTGCGGAAGAGCATCATTCGTATTCTGCGAGACAGCGAACTCTGCTCAATGGCTACACTGGACCCACGGAATCGGCCGCACATCAACACAGCGTATTTCTGTTACAGAGGCCTCGATGATCTAGAAATATTCTTCCTGTCGGACACTAGGTCTAGTCACTGCAGGAACTTGTCGAGGAATCCGTCTATGGCAATGACGATCTTCCGGACCAACCAGCCTTGGGACGCTCCTGGCCGTGGACTACAACTATTCGGTACATGCTACCAAGCAGAAGGACCGTCGGTCCGAGAAGCCGAACGAGTATACGCGAAGCGATTTCTATCCTATGCGAGGTGGATGTCCAGTACGAAGAAAGACGAGAAAAAACTTGCAGAACAGTTGAGATCATATAGGTTCTACCGGTTTCTACCACGGCAACTGAAAGTATTGGACGAAGCAGAGTATGGGGGGGCAACATTCGTCATGGTGACCATCAAGAGAAGAAATCCCGCGTCAAAGACCCGATAAGGTCCTCTTGTAGGTCCACCGATAGCTGTTTGTCGTAGTAGAAACTCGTAGCGCCAGAGCCTAATTTTCCGGATTAATTCTTCGAGCCCATATTTTCTGGTCGAGGCGCCATGTCTGTCCCTTGTCGCGGGATTCCACGGCTCTCCAATCGAACGAATCAGGCGTGATCTCTGAAAAGATCCAGCGCTCTAGAAAACCTTCTGCGTTCTTGCCCTCGAGAATAATCTCATCGCCTACCTTTCGTGCCGTAAAAGTCTGCACAACTCGACTCAAGGGTGCGACCCATACGCAATGCCAAGCGTCAATGTTCGGGTCATAGAATCGCACCATCGTCCCAAAGCCGGTTCGCGGAAACCCAGGCGGGGGATCCAGAACCACCCCCGTCATAACATCCTGAATGGCTGTGCCACCTAGAATCCATCCAAAGTGGATTTCTCCTTTCGCCCTAGCTGTATTTCCATCGGGCAGGAAATACTGCGACTCGTATTCCCAGTTACCAGCAAATTGGCCGAAAAGCATCAGCTTGTCCTTCAGTTCAGAGTAAGGACCGTCAGCCTCTAGACTTCTCATCATCGGCCTCGCGGGTGTTTCGATCGGCTTGGTCGCCGTTTGCATTATTTCTCTATCTCTCGAAGAGGTGCTTAGTCGTCATTTGAACCAGCGCTAGGGCTTGCTGCGATGGGCCTGCATTTCCTCGGTGAGCGTCCAAGTCTTCTCCTTGTCCCGAGATTCGACGGCTCGCCAATGGAAAGATACTGGGGTAATCTCGGAAAATATCCAATGTTCGGGATAGCCTTCCTTTGTCTCGCCTCTCAGCACAATTTCGTCATCCTCTTTCCTTGCCACGAAGCTTTGCACGATTCCTTGCTTGGGCGAGATCCAGATACTATGCCAAGCGTCTATCTTAGGATCGTAGTATCGGACTGTCGTTCCGGATGGGATCGCTCTTCCTGTCCGCTGATCTTTGCTCATCCAGACATCCTGCACGCCCCTACCGTTTAGAATCCAGCCGAAGTGGATTTCGCCTCTAGCTCTGATCTCCGTTCCATCCGGTTGCGGATAGCGAGCGTCCATTTCCCAATCGCCAACGAACTGGCCGAAGAGCATCAGCTTCTCCTTGAGTTCCGGGAATGGGGCGTCCGCCCCCAATCCCTTGATTGTCCAAACCTGCCTTGACTCTTGCAAACCAGCAACCTCGCTTATCATGAGCGCCTAGAGGCAGGTGTTTTCAGATAAGCGATTCGCTGTCAAACACCGGCTATTTCGGGACAATTGTAACGGTCTTACTCCACGACCTCGCGGGACATAACGGAGATGGCTCTTTGACGACACACGGATTCTACCGTCACTTGACGGCTAGCGAGATATACCCTCCGTGGGTCCCGTATCCTGGACAATGACCCATTACGAGGTAGCCTTCAAACTCAAACACGAGTGTCCCTACAACGCCTTCTCGACAAAATATCCCAGCGTCATAATCTCACACTGGTGCAACTGGAGCAGAGATGTGCTCGAAATCGCTCACAAGAACCTGGAAGATCAGACAATTATCAAGAGCATTCGAGATCTGATTCAACAGCTCGGAACAAAGGTCATCAGAAGATCGCAAGCGATGACCAACCTGCAAGTAGTATTGCAACACTGTGCTTGCGACAAGCTCCCGCCACCCACCCTTCCGGTGATCGAACGGCGCAACTGCCTCGAAATCCAGCCTGCGCTCTACACTGGTGGTTGGGAATGGTACCGGGTAGTAGCTTTTTCGGAGAGGGACCTGAGGAACCTCTTCAAAGACCTCGATAAAGACTGCAATGTGGAAATCCTGTCAAAGACAGCAATCTCAGAGGAATCAGTCCGCGAAACTTTTCCTGTCTCCACGGCAACGCTGCTAGGGAAACTGACGAGCAGGCAGCTACAAGCATTAGTCATGGCTCTTGACAACGGCTACTACAACATACCGAGAACGGCAACCGCGGGAGAAATTGCTCAACGGCTTCGAGTTCCACGCACAAGCTTCGTTGACCACCTCCGGAAAGGAGAAAACAAGGTACTACACGCCGTCGGACCATACCTCCGCCTCAAACCCGGCGAGACTTAACGAGCTGGAAAAGCCGGATGGTTATACAATAGCGGACACTTGACGGCTAACAAGTTATGTCGTGCCTCGCACTAAAAGATAGAATGGCGCCTGCAAGGGAGGTGGAGTCTGAAAATGGCGAAGTACAAGTGCGAGGTTTGTGGAGATTATTCTAGCGAGCCAGGAAATTGTTGCGGACAGCAAATGAAGAAGGCGGCGTAGAATCATAGGGCTTGGATCAAGAGGATCGGCCCACCTTTTTTCCCACATTTTCTTGGCCTACTCGATCAGAGTTTGACTAGCTCAAGCCGCGCAAGATTATACGAAACCGTGAGGAGTGTGATATCTCATGTTCACAGTCGAGGAGCGTGATCGAGTTCGCGACCGCCTGGTGCAAATGAGCCGTGCGGACCCTCGACTAGTCGCCGGCGCACTGATAGGGTCTACAGCAGGAGGCGGTGGCGACAGATGGTCGGACCTTGACCTCACCTTTGGGTTGGCTGACGGCACGGCAATAGATGATGTTCTTGCCGATTGGACAACTCGTCTTGTGAACGAGTTCGACGCTGTTCACATATTTGACCTCCCGTATCTGTCAACGATTTACAGAGTCTTCCTCTTGCCCAACAATCTTCAGGTGGACTTGTCGTTCACCCCGGGAAACAAGTTTCTCGGCAAGGGTCTCAAGTTCGATCTGCTCTTCGGGAACCCTTTCGAAAGGGACCCGGCCAAGCCGGCCTCGGCCGAACAGACCTTCGGACTTGCCGTGGTCTATTTGCTTCACGCCCACGCCTGCATTGCTAGGGGAAGGATGTGGGAGGCTGAGTACTGTATCAGTGCAGCCCGAGACCAGGCGCTCGCGCTCGCGTGCCTTCATCGCGGTCTAAAGACAAGCTACGGTAGAGGTTTCGATGATCTGCCTCCAGAGACCTTGGAGCCTGTCACCGGAGCTCTCGTGGGTTCACTTGAAAAAACTCAGCTGATAGAGGCACTCGGCAGATGCGTTGATGTGCTCCTGCAAAAATCCCAGGACGTTTCCGAGCTTGCCGGGAGACTTGGAACGCAACTTCGTGAGCTCACAAAGAATTCAAACAGCGCAGGATAGTTCCCAGAGGTAATTCGTGTCACTGCCCAAGGATCTGGTGAAAACGTTGGAGGTTGTGAAACCGAAAAGATTGGCCGCGGGAGATACAGTTGCAGTATTGTCTACCTCTTGGGGAGGGCCGGCAATATTTCCCGAGATCTACGAGCTAGGAGTCAGAAACCTCAAGGCAAACTTCCATCTTCAGATCAAAGAATATCCAACAACTAGGGGTGACCCGGAGCTTCTTCACGGCAATCCAGAGATGCGTGCTAAGGATGTCAATAATGCCTTTTCCGATCGAGAAGTTGCTGGAATCATCTCCTCCATTGGTGGAGACGACTCTATTAGAATTCTCCCCTATCTAAGCAAAGAAGCGATTAGATCAAACCCGAAAGTATTGATGGGATATTCGGACACTACGACCCTGTTGTCTTACTGTAACCAGTTGGGTCTTGTGACTTTCCACGGCCCCAGCATAATGGCAGGGTTCTCACAGATGGAAAACCTCCCGGCGACCTTCACTGCCCATGTGGCCGAGATGTTATTTCACTCAAAGGCGTCGCATCAGTACAGTCCGTTCGAGGTTTGGTCAGACGGCTATCCCGACTGGGCCGAAGATGGAAACATTGGAAAGGTCAACCCTCCACGCAAGGACGACGGTTGGAGATGGTTACAAGGAATGTCAATTGTAAGGGGCGAACTTTTCGGGGGAAACATCGAAGTCCTAGAGGGCCTCAAAGGGACCGAGTTCTGGCCCTCCCGAGACTTCTGGAGAGGCAAGATACTATTCCTCGAAACCTCGGAGGAGAAGCCGTCGAGAGCCTACATCAGAAGATGCCTCAGGAACTATGGCGTTGAGGGAATATTCGACAAGATTACGGGTCTGCTCTTCGGACGGGCTAGGGACTTTTCCGACGAAGAGAAGAAGGCTCTAGACGAAAATATTGTCACTGTTGTCGCAGGCGAGTTTCGCAGGCGGGACCTGCCTATTGTTACAAACATGGACTTTGGTCACACAGACCCCCAGTTCATACTGCCCCTCGGCGCAAGAGCTGCGATTGACTGTGGAAGGCGAAAGTTCCAGCTTGTAGAGCCCGCCGTACTGTAGTTCCGAGGCACCTCTGTGCGGACTAGCTCCGCAGATGTTGAAAGGAATTCCTGACAAGTTGGCTCGAACCGGGTTGTTCCCGGTGCCTTAATCGCGTGTCGTGGCCGCGGCATTAGCAGCTTAGTGCGTCGGCCAGCCCTTCGTCAAGGGCGACCCGATGGAGTCGGGGCCGAGAAAGTAGTTGCGACTCATCACGTCACCGTGAAGTGCTAGTACAAGTCTCAGACAGCTCCCGTACTTGTTGATTTCTCTTCCGTTCGGTGATCAGAGAATGTCGCTTAAGTAAGAGTATCGGACAAATGAGAAATTATGAAGATCAAACTAACCAGCATATTTGTTAACGATCAAAACAAGGCGCTTGACTTCTACACGAAGACCCTAGGCTTTGTCAAGAAGGCCGATGTTTCCGCGGGTAAATACAGATGGTTAACAGTCGTCTCCTCTGAAGACGCGAATGGGCCTCAGCTGGTTCTCGAGCCGAACGACAACCCTGCCGCCAAAACCTACCAAGAATCCATTTACAAACAAGGGATTCCCTCAACTATGTTCTTCGTTGACGACATTCAGAAAGAGTACCAGAGACTGAAAAAACTCGGCGTGAAATTGATCATGGAGCCAACAAAAACACCCGGCTCGACCATAACCAGGTTTGACGACACCGTTGGCAATCTGATACAAATAACACAGCTAAGCTAGCAAGAAACCAAACCCCGGACGATTTCAACGCGATTCGTTCGGGTATGGGCTTCGAATGGTTTCTGCGGACTGATAGGTCTATGTTCTTGTCCCCGAAGAATTCATGATGGGGTAGTATTGACCTATCTAACTCATCATGCTCCAATCAGTAAGATACCCTGATGAGGGATGCCGTCCAAGTATGCTGATCAGGGTACACGTGACTCCGAACGCGAGAGAAGCCCGCGTGGTCAAGGTCAGCGAAGACTACTTTGAAGTCCGGGTCGATGAGATGGCTGTGGGCGGCCGAGCGAATAAGAGACTTCTGGAGATTCTAGCCGAACACTTCAAGGTCCAAAAATCGAGAATCTCCGTTCTAAAAGGAACAAAAACAAGAAACAAGCTCGTCCAAGTAACTCTCGAACATACTCCTGATTCGCCAATGCCTTAACAAATTTCCTGTCGGCACTGGTTTATTTCTGCCTAGAGGAGAGAGATTCTGGAGGGCGAGTATCCTTTGGTGGGCGGCGAACCCAGTGTTGATTATGGTCACGGCTTCCCAGCCGTCCCGGAGAATGGATTGGAGGGCCAGACGAAGAAAGCGACTGACAAACGGCCGGAACCAAGACTCCCAATCTTCTCGATCCTCGACTCGATAGACTTCTCGGAACACTTCATAATCATCGGTGATGTCGGAACGGGGAAGAGCACTGTAACCCCGATTCACGAATACGGGTTGTGGAAGGGGAACAAGCAGATTGTCATCCGTGAGCCCTCGAGGGCGGCCTGTAATGCTCTCTATTATTCGCTTCAGGTGCTTCATCCAGAACTGGGAGATGAGCTGGCTGTCATTACGAAGGACACTCAGATCAATGTCACTGGCAAGATCAAGATAGTCACAGACGGCGTCTTGCTAAGAATGCTGGCTGAGAACGCGATCTATGACTCTTCAGTTTACTTTGACGAAAGCCACCAGATGACATCCCAGCTAGAACTCTGCATGTCACTCGCAAAGAAGCAGGAAGCCAACGCGAGGAACCTGTTCCGGGTCATGAGCGCCACAATCGACCCGAAGGAGTTCCTATCGTTCCTAGGCATCTCGAATCTTTACCGAATGAGCGGTCGCAGATACCACGTCTCGCTCGAGGTGGAGCTTGCAGATGACATAAATGGAATGTTCAAAACTCTAGACCGCTATCTTCACTCGCAACCCCGCGACGAGTCCTGGCTAGTCTTTCTCCCCACGAGGCGGCTAGTCGAAAAGTATGCCAGCAGCTGTCGGGGCGTCTATATTCACGGAGGACTTGAAGGCTCGGAAGTCAACAGGATCCAGCGCCGAGCCGAGCTCGACAAGAATCTGAGAATCTTTGCAACAAACGTGATCGCTTCTTCCGTGAACATCTACGTGGACAACGTGTTGATTTTTGATGACGTGATTGACAGCAAGGACAAGCTAGGTCAAAAGACCCTACACTACACGAGTATCGACAACAACTCCCTATTACAGATGATAGGCAGAATCGGACGCTTCAAGCCAGGCCGAGCTGTCATCCTTACTGATGCGCCCCTTCCGAAGAAGATCAATCCGATACCTGTGCGCAAAGCTCTCGAAATCGAGACCCCGTTTGACTTGGTGCTCCTCATGTCAAAGTATGGCCTCAAACTCTCCGAGCTAGAGTTCATGTCAAAGGTGGACCATCGCGAGGTCGCCTTTGCAGAGAACTGGCTCGTCGAGATTGGAGCAATCGACCGGCACCGTAAGACTACCTGGAAGGGACTCTTGATGAGCGAAATCCCATACGAGCCTGACTTTGCACACATGATCTCCAGCGCTCTAATCTCCGGAGACCATGATATGGCAAGGTGGCTCCTAGCCAGCGGCTCGTTCGGCGACTCGCTCAACCACGCTTACAAATCAGAGAGGGAACGCGAGGCTCGCCGGTTCCTGTACGGCTTCGACAGAACAAATGAGCTTAACATCAAAGCGCACCTTCTCAAAGGCTACGCGGAGGACAACGACGGATCATTCGTCTCAAAGCTGGTCGCGAACGGACTCTTCCCCGGATTCGTGGAGGAAGCCTGGAAGAACCATGAAGCAGCTAGAGAAGCGCTGAATGACCTGCTCAGCGCGTCAAAGAAGAAACCCATACTCAAAGAGGTCGTGGTAGACGCTGATCCTACCGAGCTCAAGCCATACCTCGAAAACTGCTTATCGTTCGAGAGATTTGGCCCACATGAAAGAAGAGGCCACGAATTCAAGGAAATGAGCATCGAAGGATCTTTCTATGCAAGAGCCTTGACGATAAACTACAGACGCATACTGTTCGACATAGTTGGGCTGAATCCTTCGAGTAGGCAACGTCATCGAACCAGGCGATGAGACTTGGCTGCTATGACGTAGAGGTAGGTTTGGGATTGCCAAGCTTGCCGCCAGCTGCGGAGTTGAGTGTCGAATAAGGTTCCCTTCTAAGGCATCTCTGGGCCCGATTCTCGGATTTGACTCATGAGTTGAGCTGTACTAATTGCTGAGATCCTGTCACCATACCAAACGCGCACATAGGGTACGGTAAGCAAGGGCCTAGTGTTACTCGCTCCTCGTTGTTGGATTATAGTCCTCCCCACTTATCTCCAACTATTGGCCTCAGCAGTCGTATCCCCCACCATTGTTGTAGGAGTTCGCGCAGCCCTCTCAAACGTCTCATTCGAAATTCCCAAGAGTATTTTGACTTCCTCCGCTTCTCGCGGGGTTGCCGAAGGCAGGGAGCTGAAGTATTCGAGGAAACCCGTCCGAGAAAGACAGACGGAGCAAAGGTCCCATTCGACAATTTCGATCCCGAAAACTATCTCGGCGACGCGGGTTTGAGAAACGCCACAACCCGATGCGCAAGTCCCATCAAGGGTGCGAAAGGCGTAGAAAACGCTCTGAGAAGCGACTTTGACCTTGGGCTCGAGCAGGGTCACAGCTCCAACCCCGGCAGTTTTCCGAGC
>WNGL01012154.1_pt1 | contig 10127 bp, 8 predicted proteins | sample 5400591 | NCBI WGS metagenome assembly WNGL01 (sample SAMN13153377, study PRJNA577476) | soil metagenome | isolation source: 80 cm soil or saprolite under Garry oak tree replicate 1 | place: USA:California | collected 2016-06-15 | reverse complement strand
AGGACCTCCAGCTCCACGAGCTCGGTCCCGGCTGGGGCAGATGGGGCCGCGGCGGTAGAGGTGATCCCGGCGCCGGACGCGAGCGCGAGCGGCAGGATGAGGTGAGCGAGCGGTCCGTGCATGCTTCCCCCGGCCGGACTACTGCCCGGCGTAGCGCTGCACCCAGAAGATGGGGACGCAGCGATGCGCACGCACTGCACGAGGGGGAACTCCCTACTCCTCACGCTCCCGTTCGACCGCGTCGTCTTCCGCGGCGTCCTCGTCCAGCTCGCTGTCCTCGCTGCTCGCGTCCGGACGGTCGTAGGGCGGCGGAGAGCGCCTCGGCCGTCGCGCGCGGCACCCGAGCGGCGCAGCTCGGGCACTGGACGCGCGGCTCTGCGAGCAGATCAGAGACGTCCAGCTCGAAGCTCGTGTCGCACGCCTGGCAGGTGAGGTCGAGCGTCATGCGGGCGTCACTCCGGAAGACGGAACGGCAGGAGGATGCGGTCGCCATGCCGTCGCGTCAATGGGTGCGGCGGGGGGCGCGAGCAGCGCCGCGCACGCAGCCTTTGCGCTGGGGCAAGCCTGGCTCACGGTGCGTGCGCGAGCCCCATCACGGCCAGGCAGGCGCCATTCCTGCGAATTCCGCGGGATTGCGGCATGTTGCCACGGTACGCCGGGGGTCCATGCTCCATGTGGGTACCCTGGCCCGGATCGTGAAAGGTGCCGGGCCAACTCTCTCCTCTCCAGCCCCGAGGTCCGCACCGCATGGAATTCCTGAAGCAGTCGTTCGAGCTGCTCGAAAAGCGGGAGCTCGCGCCGAAGGTGACGCTGTACCGGGTGCTCGCGCCGCAGGTGGCGAAAGCGCGCAAGGCCGGGCAGTTCGTGATCGTCCGCGTGTGCGAGGGCAGCGAGCGTATCCCGCTCACCATCGCCGACGCCGACCCGGTCTCGGGCTCGGTGACGCTGGTGGTGCAGGAGGTGGGGTCCTCCACCGCGCGCATGGCCAAGGTGCCGGTGGGCGGGTGCTTCGCCGACCTGCTCGGACCGCTCGGCGCCCCCACCCACGTCGCGAAGATGGGCACGGTGGTGTGCGTGGGCGGCGGCATCGGCATCGCGCCGGTCCACCCCATCGCCCAGGCCATGAAGGCGGCCGGGAACCGCGTCATCGGCGTGCTCGCCGCACGCAACACCGGGCTGCTCTTCTTCCGCGAGGAGATGAGGAAGGCCTGCGACGAGGTCCGGGTGTGGACCGACGACGGCAGCGACGGGAAGAAGGGCCTCGCCACCGACGCCATCCGCGAGATCCAGGCCGAGGGGCCGATCGCCACGGTCATCGCCATCGGCCCGGTCCCGATGATGAAGTTCGTCTCGAAGCTCACCAGGGAGCTCGGCATCCCGACGCAGGTCTCCCTGAACCCCGTCATGGTGGACGGGACCGGGATGTGCGGCGGCTGCCGAGTCTCGGTGGGCGGCAAGGCCAAGTTCGTCTGCGTGGACGGCCCGGAGTTCGACGGCCACCAGGTCGACTTCGACGAGCTGTCCCGCCGGCAGGCCATCTACAAGGAAGACGAGCGGCACGCGATGGAGCGGCTGCAGAAGGAGGTGCGGTGATGGCTCCGACGATCGCTCCGATCCCGAAGGACCTCAAGGCGCGCTTCAAGACTGTCCGCCAGGACATGCCGAACCAGGATCCGATCGCGCGCGGCAAGAACTTCCAGGAGGTCGCGCTCGGCTTCGATGCCGAGGCGGCCAAGCTCGAGGCCTACCGCTGCATCTACTGCAAGGAGCCGGACTGCGTGAACGGCTGCCCGGTCGGGATCGACATCCCGGGCTTCCTGCACGAGGTCGAGAAGGGTGACTTCTCTTCCGCGCTCGGCATCCTCAAGTCGACGAACCTGCTCCCCGCCGTCTGCGGCCGCGTCTGCCCGCAGGAGGAGCAGTGCGAGTCGCTCTGCAAGACCGGCAAGTCGAAGGGCAACAAGCCCGTCGCCATCGGTCGGGTGGAGCGCTTCCTCGCCGACTGGGAGCGCGCCGGCGGCGTCGCGAAGCCGCAGGAGGTCGCGCCGGCGACGGGCAAGAAGGTGGCCGTCGTCGGCTCCGGACCGGCCGGCCTGGCCTGCGCCGCCGACCTCGCCCGCGCCGGGCACGACGTCGTGATCTTCGAGGCCTTCCACAAGCCGGGCGGCGTGCTCGTCTACGGCATCCCCGAGTTCCGGCTGCCGAAGAAGATCGTCGCCGACGAGATCGCCGCGCTCGAGAAGATGGGGGTCGAGATCGTCTGCAACTTCGCGGTCGGCCTCACCGCCACCCTCGAGCAGCTGCAGGAGGCGTTCGACGCCATCTTCGTCGCCACCGGCGCCGGGCTGCCGTACTTCATGGACCTGCCCGGCGAGAACCTGGGCGGCATCTACTCCGCGAACGAGTACCTGACGCGCGTGAACCTGATGGGCGCGTTCGATCCCGACCACAACGACACGCCCGTCGTGCGCGGCAAGAACGTGGTGGTGGTGGGTGGCGGCAACGTGGCCATGGACGCGGCCCGCACCGCGCTCCGGCTGGGCGCCGAGAAGGTCCGGCTCGTCTACCGCCGCTCGCACGACGAGATGCCCGCCCGCGGGGAGGAGATCGAGCACGCCGAGGAGGAGGGGATCGATTTCACGCTCCTCACCACCCCCGTGCGCTACCTGGGCGACGACAAGGGGCGGGTGGTCGGGGTGGAGTGCCGGCGGATGGAGCTCGGCGAGCCCGGTCCCGACGGGCGGCGCAAGCCCGTCGAGGTGGCGGGCAGCGAGCACCAGTATCCGGCCGACGTGGTGGTGGTGGCCATCGGTAACGGCCCGAACCCGCTCGTCCCGCGGACGACGCCCCAGCTCGAGACCAAGAAGGGCAAGATCGTGGCGAAGGACGACTCCGGGCGGACGTCGATGAAGGGCGTCTTCGCCGGCGGCGACATCGTGCTCGGCGCGGCCACCGTCATCCTGGCCATGGGCGCGGGCCGCAAGGCGGCCGCCTCGATGAACGAGTACCTCGCGACCGGCGCCTGGTAAGAGGCTCGACCGGGGTGTGCGCCCCCCACAAGGATGGCCCGGCGAACGCTCGCCGGGCCATCTTTTTTTTATCGCGCGCGGGTCCGCCCGGGCGAGCAGATCCGGGAAGTGCCACCCGCCGAGCGCCCGCCGATCGACTTTTCGCTCCTCGGATCCGTGCCCGACGCGATCGTCATCGCTCGGCTCGACGGCGTGATCTCGTACGCGAACCCGATGGCCGAGCAGATCTTCGGCTGGGATCCCGGCCAGCTCATCGGTCAGCCGATCGAGGTGCTCCTGCCCGCGCGCTACCGCGCCATGCACCAGCTCCATCGCGAGGCCTACCACGGCGCGCCGCGGGTGCGGCCCATGAACCTCGGACTCGACCTCTCGGGCCTGTGCCGCGACGGGCAGGAGTTCGCGGCCGAGATCAGCCTCTCTCCGCTCACCTTGGGGGGTGAGCTCTTCGCCGTCGCCGCCGTTCGCGACGTGACCGAGCGGAAGAAGCTGGAGGCGCGGGCGCTGCTCTACCGGAAGGCGCAGGAGGAGGTACGCGAGCGCGACGAGTTCCTCTCCATCGCCTCGCACGAGCTGCGCACCCCGGTGACCGCGCTCCAGCTCCAGCTCCAGCTCATCCAGCGCGCCGCCAGCCGGACGGGCGGCGATCTGCCGGAGGAGATGGCGGAGAAGCTCGCGGCACTGGAGCGCCAGTCCCGGCGCATCGGCGTGCTCGTGAACGCGCTGCTCGACGTCTCGCGCCTGCGACTCGGCCGGCTCGAGCTGCACCGCGAGGTGGTCGAGCTGTCGGCGCTGGTGCGGGAGACGGCCTCCCAGCTCGCCCCCGAGGGTGCGCGCGCCGGCTCGGCGCTGGAGGTGGTGGCGCAGGGCCCGGTGGAGGGACAATGGGATCGGCTGCGCCTCGAGCAGGTGGTGACGAACTTGCTGTCCAACGCCTTCAAGTTCGGGGAGGGGAAGCCCATCACGCTCACCGTGAGCAGCGATGACGAGCGAGCCATCCTCGGCGTGCAGGACGCGGGCCTGGGCATCGCCCCCGCCGATCAGCAGCGCGTCTTCGGCCGCTTCGAGCGGGCGGTGCCGACGCACCGCTTCGGCGGCCTCGGCCTCGGCCTCTACATCGCCCGCGAGATCGTGGAGGCGCACGGCGGCGAGATCTCCCTCGCGAGCACGCCCGGCGCGGGGACCACTTTCACGATCACGCTGCCGCGGGTCCCGCCGCCCACGCTCGCGCCCGCCTCCGGAGTGGAGGAGGACGTACCGGATCTGCGGCACTGAAGTCAGGTGAGAGGGTAGGGTGAGCGGGCTTGTCCACGACACTCATCGTCAACGCCGACGACCTCGGCTACGACCCCGCGGTCGATCGCGGGATCCTCGAGGCGCACGCGCGCGGGCTCGTCACTGCCGCCACCGCCATGGTCGAGACGCCGTTCTCGGAGCGTGCCCTGGCCGGGGCGCCCGCGTCGCTCGACCTCGGCCTCCACGCCGTCGTCGATCCGGCCGCCGCCACCGCCGCTGTCGAGGACGCGCTGGCGCGGCAGCTCGCCCGCTTTCGCGCCCTGCGTGGCAGCGCCCCCACCCACCTCGACAGCCACAAGCACGCCCATCTCCTCCCGGCGCTCCTGCCCGCCTTCGCTGCCGCCGCGCGCCGCGAGGGTATCCCGCTGCGCGCGGTCGACTCCGCCGTGCGCTCAGCGCTCCGCGCCGAGGGCGTGCTCACGACCGACGCCTTCCTGGGCGACGCGGCCCTCCGCCCGTGCTGGACGCGCGAGCGGCTCCGCGAGGCGCTCGCCGCGCCGCCGGAGGGCGTGGTCGAGCTCATGTGCCACCCCGGCTTCACGCCCACGCACGCTCGGACGAGCTTTGCAGCCGAGCGCGAGGTCGAGCTGCGGGCGCTGTGCGAGCCCGAACCCCGGGCCGCGCTCGCGGCCGCGGGGGTGATCCTGGCGGGCTTCGCGGAGGCGTTTCGGCGGTCGTGAGGCCGCTCGCGAAAGGGCACTCAAGTGCCCGCCAGATCTGGATCAAGTGACGGTCGGATGCGGCTTTACACCGCAGGAAGCGCGGTGTATTGAAGCCGCTCACCCCCCCCAGCAGACGTGAGGAGCCCCGGAACATGGCCGACGCGAAGCCCGCAGTCCCGAAGGATGGCGCCAAGATCACGCTCGCCAACGGCAAGCTGACGGTGCCCGACCGCCCGATCATGCCCTTCATCGAGGGCGATGGCACAGGGCGAGACATCTGGCGGGCGAGCGTGCGCGTGCTCGACGCCGCGGTCGCCAAGGCTTACGGCGGCAAGCGCCAGATCAAGTGGATGGAGGTCTACGCCGGCGAGAAGGCCTTCACCAAGTTCAACAACTGGCTGCCCGACGAGACCATCAGCGCGTTCCGCGAGTACCTCATCGGCATCAAGGGCCCGCTCACCACGCCCATCGGCGGCGGCATCCGCTCGCTCAACGTGGCGCTGCGCCAGATGCTCGACCTGTACGTGTGCCTGAGGCCCGTGCGCTGGTTCAAGGGCGTGCCCTCGCCGGTGAAGAACCCGCAGAAGGTCGACATGGTGATCTTCCGCGAGAACACCGAGGATATCTACGCCGGCATCGAGTGGGAGGCCGGCACCGAGCCGGTGAAGAAGATCCTCGGGTTCCTCGAGAAGGAGTTCCCGAAGGAGTTCAAGAAGATCCGCTTCCCTGGCTCGGCTGGCCTGGGCGTCAAGGCGGTCTCGCGCGAGGGCACCGAGCGCCTCGTCCGCGCCGCCATCGAGTTCGCGCTCACGAACAAGCGGAAGAGCGTGACCATCGTCCACAAGGGCAACATCATGAAGTACACGGAGGGTGCCTTCCGGAACTGGGGTTACGCGCTCGCCGAGAAGGAGTTCGCCGACAAGGTCTACACCTGGGATCAGTGGGAGCGGACCAAGGCGCAGAAGGGCGAGGAGGCGGCCAACGCCGAGCAGAAGGCCGCGCTCCAGGGCGGCAAGCTCCTCATCAAGGACGCCATCGCCGACATCACCCTGCAGCAGGTGCTGACCCGTCCCGACGAGTTCGACGTCATCGCGACGCTCAACCTGAACGGCGACTACCTCTCCGACGCGCTGGCGGCGCAGGTCGGCGGCATCGGCATCGCGCCGGGCGGCAACGCCAACTACGTCACCGGGCACGCCATCTTCGAGGCCACCCACGGCACCGCGCCCAAGTACGCCGATCAGGACAAGGTGAATCCGGGCTCGGTCATCCTCTCCGGCGAGATGATGTTCCGCCACATGGGCTGGTTCGAGGCGGCCGACCTCATCATCAAGGGCATGGACCGCGCCATCGGCGCCCACCACGTCACCTACGACTTCGCTCGCCAGATGAAGAACGAAGGCGTGTCGGACGTGGTCGAGGTGAAGTGCTCGCAGTTCGGGGACGAGATCATCAAGCACATGTAGGCCACCTTCACGCAGGGAGGATACCCATGGCTTCTCGAAAGAAGATTGCTCTCATCGGCGGTGGGCAGATCGGCGGCGTGCTCGCGCAGCTGTGCGCCCTGCGCGAGCTCGGTGACGTGGTGCTGTTCGACGTGGTCGAGGGGCTGCCGCAAGGCAAGTCGCTCGACATCGCCGAGGCCGCCCCGGTCGACGGGTTCGACGTGGCGATCAAGGGCACGAACAGCTACACGGACATCCAGGGCGCCGACGTCGTCATCGTGACCGCCGGGCTTCCCCGCAAGCCCGGCATGAGCCGCGACGACCTCATCTCGGTCAACTCGAAGATCATGACGTCCGTCGCGGAGGGCATCAAGCAGCACGCCCCGAACGCCTTCGTGATCGTGATCTCGAACCCGCTCGACGCGATGGTGACGCTCTGCCAGCGCATCACCGGCTTCCCGCAGCACCGCGTGGTGGGCCAGGCCGGCGTGCTCGACTCGGCGCGCTTCGCCGCCTTCATCGCCTGGGAGCTCGGCGTGTCGGTGAAGGACGTGACCGCGGTGACGCTCGGCGGGCACGGCGACGACATGGTCCCGCTCGTCCGCTACACGAGCGTGTGCGGCATCCCCGTCATGGAGCTCCTGGAGCGCAAGTACGGCGACGCCGCCAAGGCCAAGGAGGTGATGGGCGCGATGGTGAAGCGGACCCGCGGCGCGGGCGGCGAGGTGGTCGCGCTCCTCAAGACCGGCAGCGCGTTCTACTCGCCGGCCTCCAGCGCCATCGCGATGGCGGAGTCGTTCCTCAAGGACTCGAAGCGGGTGCTCCCCACCTGCGCCTTCCTCAAGGGACAGTTCGGCGTGGACGGCCTGTACGTCGGCGTGCCGGTGGTGATCGGTGCCGGCGGCGCCGAGAAGATCATCGAGTTCAAGCTCGACGCCGAGGAGCAGGCCATGATGGACAAGTCCGTCAAGGCCGTCCGCGAGCTCGTCGCCACGCTCAAGTAGGCCCGCAGCTTCGATCGACGGCGGGCCGGTGGGGAGACCCTCCGGCCCGCTCTTTTTCTGCACACGGGCCGCGCGGCGGCCTATAGGTGACGCCGCCATGAAGATCCACGAGTACCAGGCGAAGGAGATCCTCCGGAAGTTCGGGGTGGCCGTGCCGAGGGGTTATCTGGCGGTGACTCCCCTCGAGGCCGAGGGCGCGGCGCGCCAGCTCGGCGGCGGCATCGTCGCGGTCAAGGCCCAGATCCACGCCGGCGGGCGCGGCAAGGGCGGCGGCGTGCGTCTGGCGCGCTCCCCGGACGAGGCGCGCTCCCACGCCGACGCCATGCTCGGCATGATGCTCAAGACCCCGCAGACCGGGCCGGAGGGGCAGTTGGTCCGCAAGGTCTACATCGAGGAGGGCTGCCGCATCGCCCAGGAGATGTACCTCGGGATGACGCTCGACCGCGACACTGGCCGCGTCACCGTCATGGCCTCGACCGAGGGCGGCGTCGACATCGAGGAGGTGGCCGCCCGGACCCCCCAGAAGATCCTGAAGGAGGCGGTCGATCCCCTCACCGGGCTCCTCGCCTTCCAGGCGCGCCGGCTCGCGTTCCTGCTCGGGCTCAGCGGCGAGACGGTGGGGGCGTTCGTGCGCTTCGCGACCGGGCTCTACAACGCCTACGTGGTGACCGACGCGTCGCTGGCGGAGATCAACCCGCTCGTCATCACCGTCCAAGGCGACGTGCTCGCCCTCGACGCGAAGATGAACTTCGATGACAACGCGCTCTACCGCCATCCCGACATCGCGGCCATGCGCGACCCCGACGAGGAAGATCCCAAGGAGATCGCCGCCAAGGAGTTCGACCTCCAGTACATCGCGCTGGACGGCGACATCGGCTGCATGGTGAACGGCGCCGGCCTCGCCATGGCGACCATGGACATCATCAAGCTGGCCGGCGGCCGGCCGGCGAACTTCCTCGACGTGGGGGGTGGCGCCGACGAGGTGCGCGTGACCGCCGCCTTCAAGATCCTGCTCTCCGACCCGCGCGTGAAGGCGGTGCTGGTCAACATCTTCGGTGGCATCATGAAGTGCGACATCATCGCCAACGGCATCGTGGCGGCGGCGAAGCAGGTCGGTCTCTCCATCCCGCTGGTGGTCCGGCTCGAGGGAACCAACGTCGAGCTCGGCAAGGACATCCTCGCCCACTCGGACCTCAAGATCGTGCCCGCCGACGACCTCGGAGACGCCGCGCGCAAGGCCGTGACCGCCGCCAAGGCTGCCTGATCCAGGGGAACCCCATGAGCATTCTCGTCGACGGGAACACCCGCGTCCTGGTCCAGGGCATCACCGGCTCCGCCGGCTCCTTCCACGCCGAGCAGATGCTCGCCTACGGGACCAAGCTCGTGGCCGGGGTCACGCCCGGCCGCGGCGGCACCAGGTTCCAGGGCGAGGTCCCCATCTTCCACTCGGTCCGGAGCGCCGTCCGCGAGACGGGGGCCAACGCGGCCTGCATCTTCGTCCCGCCGCCGTACGCCGCCGACGCCATCATCGAGGCGGCCGAGGCCGCGGTGGCGCTGGTCGTCTGCATCACCGAGGGCATCCCGATCCTCGACATGGTGAAGGTCCGGCGCTACCTCCAGGGCGTGCCCGGGACGCGCCTGCTCGGGCCGAACTGCCCCGGCATCATCACGCCCGGCGCTTGCAAGATCGGCATCATGCCGGGCCACATCCACAAGCCGGGCCGCATCGGCGTGGTATCGCGCTCCGGCACGCTCACCTACGAGGCGGTGCACCAGCTCACCCAGCTCGGCCTCGGACAGTCGACGGCGGTCGGCATCGGCGGCGATCCCGTGCACGGCACCGACTTCATCGACGTGCTCTCCGCCTTCGAGGAAGACCCGGAGACCGACGCCGTCATCATGATCGGCGAGATCGGCGGCACCGAGGAGGAGCGCGGCGCGGAGTACGTGAAGAAGCGCATGTCGAAGCCGGTGGTGGGCTTCATCGCCGGCCGCACCGCCCCGCCCGGCAAGCGCATGGGCCACGCAGGCGCGGTCATCTCGGGCGGGAGCGGCACCGCCGAGGCGAAGATGGCCGCCATGCGGGCGGCCGGGATCGCCGTCTGCGACGGGCCTCACCTGCTCGGGAAGACGATGAAGGACCTGCTCGACCGGAAGGGGCCGCGCGTCCGCGCTGGATCGCCCGCCCGGGCGAAGGCGGCGGCGCCGCGCAAGGCCGACGCAACCCCCCGCAGCGCCGCGCCCTCGCAGCGCGGCGGCAAGGCGGCCAAGAAGGCCGCCAAGGGCTACCGCGAGTGACGGAGAACGAGCACCACATGGTTACTGAACGCACCCTGTCCATCATCAAGCCCGACGGCGTCGAGAAGGGCGTCATCGGCAAGGTCATCGCCCGCTTCGAGGAGAAGGGCCTGAAGCCGGTCGCCATCCGCATGGCGCGCCTGTCGAAGCCCGAGGCGGAGGGCTTCTACGCCGTCCACAAGGCCCGGCCCTTCTTCAACGACCTCGTGAAGTTCATGACGAGCGGTCCAGTGGTGCTGTTGGTCCTCGAGGGCGAGGGTGCCGTCCTGAAGAACCGCGACGTCATGGGCGCGACCGACCCGGCCAAGGCGGCGCCGGGGACGCTCCGCAAGGACTTCGCCACCGACATCGAGAAGAACACGGTCCATGGGTCGGACAGCCCGGAGAACGCGAAGA
>WNGL01029247.1_pt1 | contig 10128 bp, 8 predicted proteins | sample 5400591 | NCBI WGS metagenome assembly WNGL01 (sample SAMN13153377, study PRJNA577476) | soil metagenome | isolation source: 80 cm soil or saprolite under Garry oak tree replicate 1 | place: USA:California | collected 2016-06-15 | reverse complement strand
TCGGTCTGGCCGTGCCCACGGCCGTGGCGCTCGCGGTCGGGAGCCTCGCCACGTGGCGTCTGCTCGGAGAAAAGCCGCTGTCGGTGCTGCGCCGCGAGTAGCCCCGCCTACGTCACTCCGTGACGGTCAGCTCCAGGACAGCGCCGTCCTCGAGTCCGAGTTCGCTCCTCAGATGGACCGCCGAGATCACCTCCAGCACGTCGTCGTCGTACCTGGTGACATCGGGAACGATGACGGCCGCCGCGACACCCCGGGGCAGCGTAATCGAGACGAGCCGCCCGCCACACGTTTCGGGAGGTGGCGGAGTCAGGAGCAGCGCGCGCTGCTTCGAGACTTCCCGCCAGCGCGAGCGCATGTCGGGATCCGCGAGTCGGACGTTGAGCGTACCCGGGTACGGCTCGAAGCCGAGCGATCGGTGGACAGCGCTCCGCACCCACGCCAGGCTCATGAAGTACGCGCCCTGACCCACTCCGGACGCGACGATCCCGCGCAGACTAGACAACACCCTCGGCGTGCAACGTCGCGATCTCGCCGTCCGTCAAACCGAGCAGCCCGGACAGGATCTCGTCGGTGTGACGACCGAGCCTCGCTCCGGCGTGCGTCACCCGCCCGGGCGTGCGCGAGAGTCGCGGCACGACGGTGGGCTGCGGCAGCGTGCCCATACCCTCGGCGGGGACGTCGATGATCGTTCCCCGCGCGCGATAGTGCGGGTCGGCGAAGATGTCGGCCATGCTCATGATCGGCGAGTGCGGGATGTCGTGACCTGTGAGCTCGGCCAGTGCCTTCGCGGCCGGATCCACTTGTCGTCGAGCGTCCGAAACGCGCCGCCCGGCCAGCCCGCGTGCTGGAGCTCACCGCGCTCGCGGACGACGTGCTGGCGGCCGTAGAGCGTGGTCGCGTACTCCATGACGCGAAACGCCGATTCGTAGAGCGCGGCGTCGATCCACTGGCCTTCGCCGGTCGCGTCGCGGTGGCGCAACGCGGCCAGCACGCCGAACGCCGTGAACAACCCCGTCATGTAGTCGGGATACACCGGCGTCGGCCGCGCCGGCGGCCGATCGGCGTGGCCGTTGACGTACCAGGTGCCGCCGAAGGCCGAGGCGATGGCCGCGTAGCCCGGGCCCTGGTTGAGCGGCCCCGTCTGGCCGAAGGCGGTGATCCGCGCCATCACCAGACGCGGGTTGATCGCGTGGAGCGCCTCCCAGCCGAGTCCCCAGCGCTCGAGCACGCCGGGGCGGAAGTTCTCGAGGACGACGTCGCAGTGGGCGACGAGCCGGCGCACGATGTCCTGTCCCTTCGCGGCGTGGAGATCGAGCGTCATGAGCTTCTTGTTGCGGTTGTCCACGGCGAACCAGTACGAGCAGTCGCCCTCCGACGGGCCGAGGCGCCGCAGGTCGTCGCCGCGGCCCGGCATCTCGGTCTTGATCACCTCGGCACCGAACTCGGCCATGAGCGTGCCGCAGAACGGGCCGGCCACCACCTGAGCCAGCTCGAGCACCCGGATGCCATCGAGAGGAAGGCGCGCGTCGGTCATGGCGCCGGAGTCTAGCACCGACGCCGCTCGTCGACGGCGATGGAAGTCATAGGTTCGCGAGGGCGCGAAGCCGCGGGTCGAGCTCGTCGCGCAGCGCATCGCCGACCAGGTTGACGGCGACGACCGTCAGCATGATGCAGAAGCCAGGCACAGACGAGATCCACCACGCGCGCAACAGGTAATTCCGGCCGTTGCTCAGGTCGATGCCCCACTCGGGGATCGGAGGGCGCGGGCCGAGGCCCAGGAAGCTCAGCGACGCGCCGAGGATGATCGACCAGGCGATGGCCACCGTGGAGAGCACGATGATCGGCGCCACGACGTTGGGCAGCACGTGCTGAACGGCCACGCGGGTCGGCCAGCAGCCGAGCGCCCGCGCCGCCTCGACGTAGACGTTTTCCCTCACGGAGAGCACGTCACCGCGCACGAGCCGCACGAACGTCGGGACCAGGGACACGCCCACGGCCAGCATGACGTTCACCGTGCCCTGCCCGAGCACGGCGACGACGACGAGCGCCATGAGGGTGCCGGGGAACGCCATCATGATGTCGACGAGGCGCATGACGAGGAGATCGGTCCAGCCGCCGATGACGCCGCAGGAGAGGCCGACGACCACGCCCGCGACGAGCGCAACAGCGACGGCGCCCAGGCCGGTGAGCAGCGAGAGGCGAGCGCCCATGATCGCGCGACTGAGGATGTCGCGGCCGTACTGATCGGTGCCGAAGGGATGGCGCAGCGTCGGCGGCGACAACGCCTCGGCCGGCTTCACCTGGAGCGGATCGTAGGGCACCAGCGCCGGCGCGAAGAGCGCCGCCAGCCCGATGACGGCAAGGACGATGGCGCCGACCAGGGCGGTCTTGCGCCGGCGCAGCAAGCGGGCCAGCATCACGCCTCGGCGACGTCCCGGTGGCGAATGCGTGGATCCAGGGCCGAGTACGAGACGTCCACCAGGAGATTGGTGAGCACGTAGCCGAGGGCGCTCACGAGCACGACGCCCTGGATGAGCGGATAGTCCTTGTCGAGCACGGCCGTCACGGCGAGCCGGCCCATGCCCCGGCGCGAGAAGACCGTCTCCACGATGATCGTGCCGGCCAAGAGATTGCCGAGCTGGACGCCGATGATCGTGGTGACGGGAATCAGCGCGTTGCCGAGCGCGTGCTTCAGCGTGACGCCCCACTCCGACAGGCCCTTGGCCCGCGCCGTCGAGATGTAGTTGTTGTTCAGCACGTCGAGCAGGCTCGAGCGGACGAGGCGCGCGATGACCGCCGAGTAGTTGAGCCCGATGGTGGCCGCGGGCAGGATCAGGCGGCTCAGGCCGCCCTGGCCGGTCGCGGGCAGCCAGCCGAGCTGCAGCGAGAAGATCAAGATCAGCAGCAGGCCGAGCCAGAAGCTCGGCATCGACACACCGCCGAGGGCGACCAGCATCGCGGCACGATCGATCCAGGTGTCGTGCCGGACCGCCGCGAGGAGGCCCAGCGCGACCCCGACGACGACGGCGATGACGATCGCGGTGCCGGCGAGCTCGAGCGTGCTCGGCAGCTGGTCGCCGATCTCCTCGATGACCGGCCGTCCCGAGAAGATCGAGCGCCCGAAGTCCCCGACGAGGGCGCGGCCGAGAAATCGCACGTATTGCACGACGAGCGGATCGTCGAGCCGGAGCTGCGCGCGCAGCGCTCGCTCCTGCTCGGGAGTGGCGTTGGCGCCGCTCAGGATCGCGAGGACGGGGTCGCCGGGGAGCACGTGGATGATCGAGAAGACGACCACCGACACGCCGACGACCACCGGCACCGAGAGCAACACGCGGCGCCGGATGAACGTGAGCAGCGAGCGCTACCTCGTCAGGCTGACGTCGTAGAGGACCGGGAACGTCACCACGTTGAACGCATAGCCCGCGACGTCCTTGCGGACGCCCACGACCGTCACCTGATCGACGAGCGGGATGCCGGCGCCCATCTCGAGCAGCACGCGCTGGGCCTTCTTGTAGAGCTCCATCCGCGGGCCCTCTTCCACCGCCATGCCGGCCTGGTCGAGCAGCTTGTCGACCTCGGGATCGGACAGCCGCGGCGGGTTGAAGGCCTGCAGCCGGCTCGTGTGGAAGTTCGTGGCGAGGATCGAGGGATCGGGGAACCACCAGTTCAGCTCACCGATCCCGTGCTCGCCCTTGCGCCACGCCTCGTACATCTGCACGCGGGGCTGCTCGCGCAACTGGACGTCGATGCCCACCTCGCGCGCCATGCCCTGGACGAGCGGCGCCATCTCCTCGTAGCCGTTGTTGGTGCCGAAGATCCAGAGGATCTCCAGCCGCTTGCCGTCCTTCACCCGGATGCCGTCGCTCCCCGGTTTCCAGCCGGCGTCGTCGAGGATCTTGCGGGCGCGCCCGGGATCGTACGGGAAGAGCTCCTTCGCCACGGCCACGTAGCCCGGCGTGGGCGGTTGGATCAGCGAGCCGGAGGCGTGACTCTGGCCGTGGAAAACGACCTTCACGATCGCGTCCTTGTTGATCGCGTAATGGAGCGCCCTGCGCACCGCCGGATCATTCGTCGGGAAGCGCTGGACGTTGGGAAAGATCGTCCACGGCGTGCCCGCGGGGACGCCGCGCAGGATCCGGAGGTCCGGATTGCGCTCGAGCGCGGCCACGTCGGCGTACGAAAGGTCCTCGGCGACGTTCGCCTCGCCGGTCTGGAACGCGGGCGGCCAGGCGTAGTCAGGATTCCGCACGAGCGTCACGTGGCTCTTCGGCACCCACTCCTTGACCATGAACGGGCCGGTGCCGACGGGGCGACGAGAGAAGTCCTGCCCCATCTTCTGCACCGCCGTCGGCGAGACGGGCGCGAGCGGCGAGAGCGCGACCATTCTCAGGAACGGCGCGTACGGCTGCTTGAACCGGATCCGGACCGTCTGGGCGTCGATGACGTCGGCTCCGTCGTAGGGCCCGAGGAAGGCGCGGGCAACGCCGGGCGCGCCGAGCGGCTCCTGGATCCGATCGAACGTCGCCTTGACCGCGGCGGCGTCGAACACCGTGCCGTCGTGGAACTTCACGCTCTTCCGCAGCTTGAACGTGTAGCTCTTGCCATCACGTGCGACGTCCCAGGACTCGGCGAGGCCCGGCCCGACCTTGCCGTCCTTGGGATTGATCACCGTCAGCGTGTCCGTGAACTGGATCAGGATCTTGCGCGTCGCCGCGCGATTCGTGATGTGCGGGTCGAGCGTGTCGATGTCCTGCCGGGCGGCGAAGACGATCTTGCCGCCGGGCTTCGGCTGGGCGTGCGCCACCAGCGGGGCGAGAAGGAGCAGCAGGATCGCGACGGTCGTGGTCATGGTCGTCTCCTCACGCGCAGAGCCGGTGCGTCGCGTAGGCGATCGCGTTCGCGGCGGTGACGAGGTCCCGGAGCGGCACACGCTCGTCCGGCGTCGGCCACTCCTTGTAGATCCGGATGTCGCCCGCACCGTATTGCACGGTGGGGATGCCGTGGGACATGAGGATGTTGCCGTCACCGACGTTGCCGAGGCGTCCCCAGCCACCGACGACGGCCGGCGCGCCGGTGGCGAGCCGCTGGCCCTCGGCGAGCGACGTCACCAGACGATGATCCGGCTTCACCTCCATCGGATCCTGGAACCACCCGTCCTCCATGCCGTTGGCGGGAATCGTCATCTCGGCGTCGAACGCGGGATGATCCTTCTTGATGTCGGCGAGCAGGCGCTGCACGTCGTCACGCACCGTCTCGAGCGTCTGGCCCGGCACCGTGCGGAGCTGGAAGATCATCTCGCACTCGCGGCTCGACATCCCGGTGTAGCTCTTCTGGTAGTAGTGCTCCTTGTGCATCGTGTCGAACGTGTGCGTCGGAAATCCCGGGAGATCGGGGTGCGGCGTGAAGCGCAGCCAGCCGCCGGGTCGGATCGGATCGAGGCTCGGCCCGACACGCCGCATGATCTCGGCCTGCTGCTCGATCGGGTTCATGTACTGCGCCTTCGCCTCCTGGCTGTACCGGAAGAACAGCTCGGGGCTCTTCGTCTTGATGCGGACCATGACGATGCCGACGCAGACGTTGGCGATGGTGTTGGCCGAGTGCTCCATGTTGATGGCGAGGTCGGTGCGCACACCCTTCTTCATGAGCGCGCGCGTGCCCGCGCCGCCGAGCTTGTGCGCCACCACGGGGCAGACGACGACGTCGCCGCGGAGACGGACACCCGAGCGGACGATCGCTTCGACGGCGCAGATGGCGGCCACGACGCCGCCCTTGTCGTCGTGGGCGCCCATTCCCCACACCCAGCCGTCCTCGAACTTGGCGCCGTACGGATCCACGCTCCAGCCACTCATCTCCACGCCGGGATCCATGTGGCCGTTCAGCATGAGGCTCGGCCCGCCGCCCGTTCCCCGGAGACGCGCGATCGGCTGGCGCGTCGTCTTGCCGGGCTTGGCCCAGTGGGTGACCTCCATCATCTCGACGTCGAGGCCGATGTCGGACATGCGGTTGGCGAGATGATCGGCGAGCGCGCCCTCCTCGAACGTCGTGCTCGGTATGCGGATGGCGGCTTGCTCGAGCTTCAAGACCTGCTCGTCGCTGATGCCCGCGACGATCTTCTTCCAGTCGCCCGTATCGGCCATACCCGTCGTCGCTCCTAGCCGACCACGAACATCTGATCGGTCGCGAACTTGTCCGAGATGAGCTGCGGCGCGCCCGCGCGCACCACGACCATGTCCTGGATGTGGTAGTACTCCCGGGCCGGCTCGAGCGCGAGCACCATGCCTTCCTCGAGCACGAACGTGTTGCCGCGCGAGATGACCGGCTCCTGCTGGTGCCACCAGCAGCCGACGCCGTGGCCGGCGAGCTGGCTCGTGTACGACCAGCCGTGCTTGGCGAACTCCTTCACGACGAATTCGTAGACCTCGCCCGCGGACACGCCCGGCCGGCAGCGGTCGATCGTCAGGCCGTAGATCTCGCGGGTGATGCGATAGTCGCGGAGCTGATCGGCGCTCGGCGTGCCGAGCACGGCGTTCCGCGACTGGTGCCCGGGGTAGCCGTCGACGTACGCGACGTAGTCCGTGCGCACGACGTCGCCCGTCTGCCACGTGTTGTCGCTCTCGCCGGCGTACGGGATCAGGTTCCGGCTCGAGTTCAGGATGCCGTGGGCCCAGTTGGCGCCGCGGCGCAGGCAGCTCGCGATGAGCCGGCTGTGGACGGCCCGCTCGGTTTCACCGGGTCGAATGGTGGGAAAGACCTCGAGGTACGCATCGTCGAGGAGATCGGCGCCCTTCTTCAGCAGGCGGATCTCGCCTTCCGTCTTGACCCAGCGCACCTCGTCCATCATCGCGGCGCAGTCGACCATCTGCATCTGCGGTAGCTCGCGCTGCACCTCGTCCCAGTGCGCGGCGCTGACGTAGTTCTTCTCGAACCCCACGCGCTCGCGGCCGAGCCCGAGGCTCTCGAGGACCTGCGCCAAACGGTGGTACGGCGACTCCGAGTAGGCGTCGTACACCTCGATCCGCTCGACCCACGAGTCGCGCCGCGTGAGGCCTTCGGCGATCTTGTTCAGCACGACGACCGGCTCACCGTTCCGCGGCCACACGAGCAGGATTCCGCGCACGGAGTCGGGGAGATCGAGATGACGCGCCAGTGTCCCCGGATACGCCAGGCCGGACAGATAGGTGAAGTTCTGGCCCGAGCGCGCCACGACCGCGGCCAGTCGGTGGCGATCCATGTGCTCGCGGAGACGGGCGACGTTGGCGACGATGTCGCGCTTCGACTTCGACATGTCTCTCCCCTCTCGGCTCGCTGAGACGGCGGCGGTGATTATAGACCCGCGTTGCGGGTCGGGACGTTGTGGGTCGGTGGCTGGGCGTCAGCGCTGGTGGATCGCGCGCCAGATCTTCTCGGACGTCAGCGGCGAATCGACGTGACGAATCCCGAAGGGCGAGAGCGCGTCCACGACGGCGTTCACGATCGCCGGCGGCGCGACACAGGCGCCGCCCTCGCCGACGCCCTTCGCTCCGAGTGGATTCAGCGGTGACGGCGTGACGGTGCGATCGAGGACCAGCGCGGGCATGTCGTCGGCGCGGGGCAGCGCATATTCCATGAACGTTCCCGTGATCAACTCCCCCTGTTCGCCGTACACGACGTGCTCGAGCAGCGCCTGGCCGATGCCCTGAGCCAGGGCTCCCACGATCTGGCCGTCGACCAGCAGGGGGTTGATCGCGTTGCCACAGTCGTCCACCGCGACCAGACGTTCGAGCCGCACCCGCCCGGTTTCGCGATCCACGCTCACCACGGCGATGCCGGCGCCGAAGGCGAAGGCGGGCAGGTCCTGTCGAAAGAACACCGTGGCTTCGAGCCCCGGAGTCTCCTCGGGCGGCAGGCCCATGCCTCGATGTGCGAATTCGGCGATGCGGTTCCAGCCGATCATCCGCTCGGGCACGCCCTTCACCTGAAAGCCGCCGCGCACGGGCTGGAGGTCCTTGGGACTCGCCTCGAGGAGCCTCGCCGCCAGCCGTTGTCCCTTCTCGCGCATCTCGATCGCGGCCCGCGCGAGCGCGCTGCCGCCGAGCCCGGCGCTCCGGCTTCCGAACGTCCCGATGGCCTGGGGCGCTCCGAGCGTGTCGCCATGCCGCACGATCACGTCCTCGTAGGCGACACCGAGATGATCGGCGACGATCTGGGCGAACGTCGTCTCGTGCCCCTGCCCGTGCGGGCTCGATCCCGTGATCGCGGTGACCTTTCCGGTCCGCTCCACCCGTACGACGCCGCTCTCCCAGCCGAGCACGTTGGTCGATTCGACGTAGGTGGCGACGCCGATCCCCATGATGTCCCCGCGCTGGCGCTTCTCGGCCTGCTGGCGACGGAGCGCTCCGTAGTCGGCCAGCTCCAGCGCGCGATCGAGCGCTCTCGCGTAGTTGCCCGAATCGTAGGGAGTGCCGAACGCCGTGCGATACGGGAACGCGTCGGACGGGATGAAATTGCGACGGCGAATCTCGACCGGGTCGAGCCCGGTGAGCCGAGCGGCCTCGTCCATCACGCGCTCGATGAGGTAGACGCCCACGGGCCGCCCCGATCCGCGATAGGGACCCGTCGGCCCCGTGTTCGTGTACACGCCGACGCTGAGGAGCTCGGCATTCTGGATGCGGTACGGGCCGAGGACGTGGATCGAGTTCGACATGGTCGGGACGATCGACAGCGAGAGCAGGTGGGCGCCGAGATCGAAGATCGCTTTCGCTCTGAGGCCGATGATCTCGCCATCGCTGGTCACTGCAGCCTCGGCCTCGGTGACCGTCGCGCGGCCGTGGTGCGTGGTGAGCAGGTCCTCGTTCCGCGTGGACATCCATTGAACGGGTCGCCCGAGCTGCCGCGCGAGAACGGCGGCGATCACCTCCTCGCGATAGAGCGGCCCCTTCACGCCGAACCCCCCTCCGACATCGAGGGCGACCAGACGAAGCTTGTGCTCCGGGTAGTCGAGCACCGAGGCGAGGTCCGCGCGCGTCGTGAACGGGTTCTGCGTCGTCAGCCAGAGCGTGAGCTCGCCGGTTCCGGCGTCGTAGCGGGCGACCACGCCCCGCGGCTCCATCGGCGCTCCCGCGAGGCGATTGTGCTCGACACGGACCTTTGCGACGTGAGCCGCCCGAGCGAACGCCGCGTTCACGTCCCCGCCCTTCATCGGGAAGCTGAATGCCTGATTGGTGCCGAATTCGGGATGGACGAGCGGAGCCCCGGGCCCAAGCGCACGCTCGGGGTCGGAGACCGCCGGCAAGGATTCGTACTCGACCTCGATCAGGTCGGCCGCGTCGCGAGCGAGGGACGGGCTCTCGGCGACGACCGCCGCCACCGGCACGCCGGTCGAGTCGACGACTCCGTCCGCGAGGTACTGATACGGAAATGCCTTCAGCCCGGGCAGAACGACCATGTACGGCGTCGGTCGAAGGGGACCGAGGTCCTTCGCGGTGACGACTCGGACCACTCCGGGCGCTTTCTGAGCCGCCTCGATCCGAATCGCGGTGACGCGCGCGTGAGCATGCGGGCTTCGAAGGAACGCCAGGTACGTCAGCCCGGGAAGCTTGAGGTCCTCGACGTACTGCCCCGCGCCGGTGATGAGCTTGGGATCCTCCAACCGTTTGAGCGGCTGGCCGACGTATCGTTGCGGGTCGGTGTCCGGTCGTCGTGGGCTGGGGTCAGGCATCTCGATTCCGTCGATTCTGCGTCGGCCATGGCACTGCACACGCTGAGCCGATCGGCGAAGCGAGTGTAGTCACCGCACGGAGGGTGTCAACCGGGTTCCGGGCCGCCGCACCCCGTCGCGCCTGCGGCCCCGCTCTCGTTGTGATAAGACGTCGGCCAGCCCCGGTGACGGTCGCGCCAGGCAAGGAGATGACGATGAGATTCAGAGATCAGGTGGCGGTGATCACGGCGGCAGCGAGCGGGATTGGAAAGGCCACGGCCGAGATCATCGGTAGTGAGGGCGGCATCGTGGTGGGCGTCGACACCGATCAGGGACGGCTCGACAAGGCGATGGCCGGCATACGCGACACTGGTGGCCGCGCGCATGGGCGTCGCGCCGATGCCCTCGACGCCGCCAATGTGCAGGACGTCGTCGACGGCGTGATCCGTGAG
>WNGL01025098.1_pt1 | contig 10129 bp, 8 predicted proteins | sample 5400591 | NCBI WGS metagenome assembly WNGL01 (sample SAMN13153377, study PRJNA577476) | soil metagenome | isolation source: 80 cm soil or saprolite under Garry oak tree replicate 1 | place: USA:California | collected 2016-06-15 | reverse complement strand
TGACTGTGCCATAAAGGCGTGGCCCAGGCCGGGGTAGATCGCATGCTCGAAGGCGACACCGCGTCGGGCGACGAGATCTGCAAAACGAGCGACGTCGGTCATCTTCACGCCGGGATCCTGATCGCCCCAGAAGCCGAGAATTGGTCCCGCGATTCGGTCGACCTCGTCGATTGGCGCCGGCGCGGAGCTGGCCGAAGCGTGCGCTTCGCCGGCCACAAAGCCGTAGTAGCAGACTGTGGCCAGGTCGTCGAGCCTTGCCGCAAGGTTCAGCGCGAGGGTGCCGCCCATACAGAAACCGACGACGCCGACGCGTTCACCGGGCTCGCGCCTGATGGTGTCCGCCGCCGCACACAAGTCCTCCAACGCGACAGTTTCATCCAGCTGTGCACGTCGGGCGAACGCCAGGTCCAATGAGCGTTCACGAAGTGGTCCCTGGCGAAAAAAGAGCTCTGGAAGGAGTGCCTGGAAGCCGGCGGTCGCCAGGCGGCCAGCCAGGTTCTCATAGAACGGACTGCGTCCGAAGATGTCGTGCACGATCAATACGCCAGGTCCGCTCCCGACCTCAGGCCGCGCCACCATCGCGGGCATAACCTGGCCGCCGCGTAGCGGAATCTGCACGTCGTCGGTAACGACGTCGGGTGTCGGCTGGCCCGCTGGAACCTCAGGATGGCACATGCGCGCTGGCTTATGACGCGGTGCACCACGGGATAAGCGACGCCATGCGGCACGCTGCGCCATGTCGTTTCAGCTCGGCCTCGAAGATCGCATGGATCGGCGGATCCTCGTCCTCATATTCGATCTGCCAACCACCGAGTTTGCCGCTGATCGCGATCGCATCTTCGCCGCCCCTGTTGGCCGGCTGGATGAAGCGCTTGCCGTGCATGCGCAAGGCGAGATAGCGCGCTGAACGAGAACCCGTGTTGAAGTGCTGGTGGAGCCAGTCCTCCGGTGGCACGATGACCGTCCCCGGCCGCCAATCGCAGCGGCGGCGCTCGGGATCGCCCGCTTCCCACAGTAGTGAGAAGCCGTCACCATCCAGGATGATCACGTGCGCCCCGGGCCCGTGGCGATGACCTTTCTTGTACATGCCCGTCTGGAATTGCGAGATGTGGGCGCCCATGCTGTTCTTCGCCAGCTCGATCAGCATGACACGGCCACCGCCGCCGCGGTCGCTCCACTCCGGCAGCTCAACCGTATGCACGTCCGAGATGAAGTTGGTTTCCCACTGCCGACCGCGATACGCTGTGCCTCGCCCGCTGAACGCGCCTTCCTCGTCCGCGAAGCGGTCGGTGAACGCGTACGGATTGTTGAACACGAAATCGTGGTTGTGGAACATGTTCAGAATCGTCGGCGCGTTGGTCACCGACACCAGACGCGCGGGCTTGCCGCCGCTGGCGTTGAAGTGGCGGTAGTGCGCGTTCAGCGGGATACTGAAGAGACTTCCCGCGCTCCATTCAAAGGTTTGCTTGCGAGCCTCGTCGTACCACACGCTTGTCGAGCCGCGCCCATCCACCACGTGGACCATTTCTTCATACAGGTGGTGCTCGGGTTCCGACGCCCGACCGGGCGCAAGTTCCGCCAGCTGCATGTCATTCTGTCCGCCGGTACCTTCGAGGTTCACGAACAGGCCACTGCCGCCTTTCCGCGGCCAGGGGGCGAGCTCCACCGTCTTCAGGTCCTCGATGTAGAACCCGGTGAGTGCAGGAACACCCTCAGAACGCTGCCACTCCTTGTAGACATCCGTTACCGGTAACGGATCAAGGGACTCGCGTTTGTCCCACACACTGGTGGGAGCGTCAGTTGTAGCCATTTCTTTGTTTTCTTTTAAAACCTCCGCCTACTGGTTGCTGCCGATTCCGACTCGTCCGCCCAGTGCACGCGCGATCAATGCCGCGACGACTACCAGGATCACTGTCAGCACGGAGACGACCGTTGCTTTCTCGAACTGACCGCCATAGGCGAAGTCAAGCGACAGGAGCGCCAGCGTACGCGATTGCGCCGATCCCAGCAGGACGATGGTGCTGATATCCCGTGCGGAAGACATGAAACCGACCACCGCGACGGTGATCAGTGTTGGCGCGAGCAGCGGCAGCACCACACGACGAGCCGTCGCGAACCACGAAGCGCCGGCGATTCTGGACGCCTCCTCCAGGTCGTCGCCCAACTGGAGTAACACGCTCTTGGTGAGCTGCACACCGAGCGGCATACTCTTGATCACCATGGCCAGAATCAGCACCCAGATCGTGCCGTAGAGCGGCAGCAGTAATGGCGTCTGAAACACCGTCCAGAGCAGAGCCAATCCCATCAGAATGCCGGGAATCGCCCACGGCAACCACGACAGCAAGTCCAGCAATCCGCGCGCCGCGAAGCGCGTTTTGACGATCACGTAGGCGATCAAACCGTACAGGCTGGTGCCAATAATCGCCGAGCCGAGACCGACAATCAGCGTATTCTGCACCGAGCGAAGCAGGACTGGATCGGCCAGCACGCGCTGCCAGTTCTCAATCGTCCAGGCATTCGGAATAGTGAAATAACCGAAGGCGCGCATGAAGGTGCCCATCACCAGGACCGCGATTGGCAGCGCGCTGATCATGGTCGCGATTGCCGCGACCACCCCAAAGACAGGCCATTTCCAGCGCCCCAACGGGGTCACCCGATTACTGAATCCGCGCCCCGAGACGGTGCGGTACACCCGCTTGCGCAGATATCCACGCTGCAGCGCCACCATCAGCAGGAGGACCACCAGGAGCATGCTCCCCAGGGCGGCCGCTGGCGCGTACTGCGGCGGTTCGAAGGTCACCAGGTCGCGAATCTTTGTGGAATACACGAACAGGCGAATCGGAGTCCCCAGGAGCAGCTCGATCTCGAACGAGTCGAGCGAGCGGATGAGCCCCAGAATGGTGGCGACCACGATCGCCGGCGCCATGAGTGGCACGATAATTCGTCGAAGAGTACCAATGCTGGTGACACCGCAACTGCGCGATGATTCCTCGAGCGCCGCGTCCAGATTGCGAAAGGCGGGCGCCAGAAGCAGAACTTTGACGCCGATGGTGGTCGTCAGGTGGACCCACACGATCCCCCAAAACGAGTAAATACCGAACGGGGCCACCCCGATGACCGACATGAGCCACTGGTTGAACAGACCGAAGTGCTCGTCGAGCAGCAGAATCCACCCCATCGCCACCGGCAACGGCGGTAGAAAGAACGCGATCCAGAAAACGAACTCCAGGATGTTCTTGCCTATCAAATCGGTGCGCGCGATCAACCATGCCAGGATGACGCCGACGACCAGCGCAATACCCTCGCGCACGATGCTCAGGCTGATCGTGTTGCCGAACGCGCTCAGGATGGAGCGGTCTGTAAAAGCGGTCTGCCAACCCGCGAGGCCGTACTCGGCTGGCTGGCCAGGACGCGCCAGCTGAAAGCTGCTGAGCAACATCAACGTCAATGGCGCAAGCACGAGGAACGCGACAACACCCAACAGCAGGGTCAGCAACACCGCCGAACGTTCAATCGAAAGTGTCGGCGCGCGCGGCGCGGGGAGTGCGACAGCGGGCTGCGCCATGACTATGCGCTGTGACTGGCGAACGCGGTCGCGGGCGTCGGCGCCAGCGCCATTGGCTCCGCGGCTCGCACGTCGACTGGTCGTGACATTAGCGAGCGCGAGACGACCAGCGTGTAGTGGAGGTCTTCATACCCCAGCAACAGCTCGCATTCGGAGCCGAGGTACAGCACCTTCTCAACCGCGACGCGGATGGTGTTTTGACGCGGGCCTTCACCTGCGCGATGGACCTGGAGGTCCTCGGGCCGGATTGCCGCGAGTACCTGATCGCCAGGCGCCAGGGTGTCGTCGACGGTTTCAGCGCGAAGTCGAACGTGAGAGACCTCGATCAGCGCGGCGTCGAGCCCCCGTTCGATTACCTGTCCGCGGAAGCGCAGCACATGGCCGAGGAAGTCCTCCACATAGGGCGTTGCCGGCCGCTCATAGACCTCTTGCGGCGTGCCGAGCTGCTCGATCTGGCCGTGATTCATGACTGCCAGTCTGGTAGACAGTGACATCGCCTCGATCTGATCGTGCGTAACGAACAGCACCGTGACGTTCACGCGTTCCTGCAGGCGTTTGAGCTCGATGCGCATCTGTCCACGTAGCTTCGCGTCGAGGTTGCTGAGCGGCTCGTCAAGGAGCAGGATGCCTGGCGAGTACACCAGCGAACGCGCGAGCGCGACGCGTTGCTGCTGGCCGCCGCTCAGCGCCATAGCCGATCGCTCGGCGAAGCCGCTCAGCCCAACGAGCTCCAACGTTTGTTGAACCTTTTCTTTGATCTCGGTCGACGACAGGCGGCGGACCGTCAACGGATAGGCTACGTTCTCGAAGACCGTCATGTGCGGCCAGATCGCGTAGCTCTGGAATACCATCCCCAGCGCCCGCTTTTCTGGGGGGATTCCGATGCGTCGCGGGTTGGAGAAGACCGTCCGACCGTCAATATCGATCTCGCCAGCATCCGGCTTCTCAAAACCCGCGACCATGCGCAGCGTGGTGGTTTTGCCGCAACCGCTCGGGCCGAGCAGTGTCAGCACTTCTCCCTGTTCGACGCTGAACGAGACGTCGTTGACGGCGGTGACGCGGCCGAAACGTTTTGTGAGATTCCGAGCCTCGAGCGCGCGACCACTCATACGGTCAGAGGAACTCTCGCGTGCTCCGGCCGTGAGCCACGTCCCGGTTGAATGCCATAGCGCTCCCATTCGCGCTGCACCCTGGCCATGGCCTCCGCCGAAGGCAGACACACTGGTGGGTAATTCTTCGCATCGTAGCGCGTCGCGTCGATGATCATTTTTGACGTTCGGGCCGGACCTGCCTGCTCGGCCGGCGGCAGGGAGGGATCGAGAAAAATACCGGTGACCTCGCGCAGAATTTCGACATCCCGGGCGGGCTGCACGCGGGTCGCCACCGCCCACTCTACCGCGAGGGAGTCGAAGGGATCGACATCGTCATCCACCACCGTGACCTGCTTGAAGTGCCTTCCGCTCGGGCAACTGAGCACGGCCATGCCCACCATTTTGCCGTAGCCCTCGTACAGCTTCTCAACCGACACCACCACGTGCAGCACGCCACAGCCGCCCTCGGTAATGTGGACCGCCTTGATGCCCGGCAGTGGCACCGTGCGAACCACCTCGGCCTCTTTGCCCGCCGCGGTGAGCACATCCGTCTCGTGGGGCGGAGCACCTTGATAGGCCAGGTGGAGAATTGGATCGCGGCGACGCGTGATCGACTTGACGTGGATGGTCATGCGCGGCAGCCGCGGACCGCCGTACGTGCCGGTGAACTCTCCAAATGGCCCTTCGTCGCGTTTCTCCGTCGGCCGGACCTCGCCCTCAATGACAAGCTCGGCGTCGACCGGGACCTCCAGCGGAATGGTCTTGCAACGTACGAGCTCGAAGGGCTCGCCACGCAAAGCCCCGGCGACTGCGAGCTCGTCCGTGCCGAACGGCAATGGCGATGAAGCCGTCTGCACGATGCGCGGGTCGACACCCATCGCGATCGCCACCGGGAATGGTTCGTCAGGTGCACTGCGGTGCTGCAGCATGATGTGGGTGTAGGGCCCGGCGAGCAGACCCAACGTGTGAGCGTCGTGCACCTGATTGCGGTACACACCCACATTGCGCAGTCCGGTCGTCGAATCGCGCGTGATATGGCATGACAGGGTCAGGTAGGGGCCCCCGTCGCGGGCATTCCAGATCGGCGCTGGCAGCGCAGTCACGTCGGCCTCGTCGCCAAGCAGTACCACCTCCTGGCAAGGAGCCTCGCGCTCGACGACTACCGGCGGGAGCGGGCGCACGACGCGGCGGTTCCATTCATGTTGCGTCTCGGCGGGGGCGCACCCCAGCGCCAGCCCGTAGCGACGCCGCGTTGCCAACAGATTCGTCAGGATTGGCATCGAGCTATCGCCAGGCCGCTCGAACAGTAGCGCCGGTCCTCCCGATCGCAGACTCTTGACGCACACGGCGCCAAGCTCCTGGTTGAGCTGCACCGGCACGTGCACGTACGCTAGCTCGCCCTCCCGCTCGAGGATGTCGAGGAACTCGCGAAGGCCGCTGTAACGCGTCACGGAATGACCGTCTTCAGAAATGCGACGAGCTCCGGCTGCAGCTTGACGTACGGCTCGCTGCTGTTCTCCTGGTAGGTGACGCCTGGCTTCGGGATCAGCAAGTCCTGCACGTTATTGGTGGGCACATCTTGACGCAGGCTGGGGAAGCCCTGCGATTTGACCCAGTCTGTCTGACCAGCCTTTGACAGCAAGTAGTCGAGATAGACCTTCAGTGCGTTGGGGTGCGGCGGATTGTGCACTGCGACGAGGCTGCCGTTGCCGGATGTGTAATAGGCGCCTTCTTTCAAGCGCGCGGAGTCCATGTCGCGCACTGGCAGACCTTTGGCGATGTACTGGTTCACCAGGGTGTCGCTCGGGCCGAGGATGATCGGGTACTGTCCACGGGCGACCCAGTCGACGAGCTGCTGATCATCGCTGGAGATCACGACGTCCTGCTTGAAGAGCTGTGTCAGGTAGTCCTTACCGAGCGACTCGGTGGTATACATGAAGGTCGCCGAGGCCAGGCCACCGCCTGCCAGCCGCGGATCGCGGAAGGCAATTTTCCCCTTCCACCTGGGATCGAGCAAGTCGCGGTACGAGGTGAATTCGTCGGGATTCACCATGTCCGGGTTGTACACGAAGGGCGCCTTCACGTAGCCGCTGAAGACCAGCACGAATTGCTTCTGACTGTCGGCAAAGGTCAGCCTGTTGCCGAGCCAGACTGACAGGTCGCGGACATCAGGGCCTACCAGCAGCGGCGGGATGGGATCGACGGCTTTGGCTGGCATCAGGCTCGAGATGGCGGTGGCGGTGCCGGTGATGATCAGGTCGGTCGTGTTCTGGTTGGCCGCCTGCTCGTTGATGACTTTGGGGCCAGTCTGAGCGCCCGCCAGGCCGGCGTATTCGACTTTGATGTCGGGGTACACGCGATTGAAGCCCGCGGTCAAGCTGTCCTGGCTGGTGCTGCCCTGAGGACCGATGACCGACACGCTGCCTTCCTTTTTGGCGGCCGCGACGATCTGGTCCCAGTCGGCAGAGGTGCCCGCCGCGGGCGCGGCGGTCGGCCCGGCTGGGGCAGTTGCCGCGGGGGCTGAGGTTGGGGCGGGTGCAGGAGCAGCGGGTGCGCAAGCCGCGAGCAACAAGGTAAGCACGGCGCTCACGCCGACGATGCGATGCTTCATGGCTGGGACCCCCGTTGGTCGGACTACGTACGACCGTGATTGGATCGGCTCGCGTCGCGCGTGTCAATCCCGTAGTGGTCCCATTCGCGCTCGACCCGCGCCATGGCTTCGTCGGCGGGCAAGCAGATCGCCGGGTAGTTGTTGGCGTCGTAGCGCGTGGCGTCGACGATCATCTTGGATCCTCGCGCCGCGCGCGTTTGCTCGGCAACAGGCAGCGAAGGGTCGATCGAGGTGCTTGGCATTTCCGTGAGGATCTCGACGTCGCGGTGCGCCTGGACACGCGTCGCGATCGCCCACTCCACGGCCAGCGAGTCGAATGGGTCGATGTCGTCGTCCACCACGACGACGCGCTTGATGCTGCGGCTGGCCGGCGTGCTAAGGAAAGCCATGCCGACCATCTTGCCGTAGCCTTCGTAGAGCTTTTCGACCGACACGACCAGGTGCAGTGCGCCGCAGCCAGCCGCGGTCAGATAGACCGATTGCACGCCGGGCAATGTGACGCTGCGCAGTAACTCGGCCTCCTTGCCGACCGCGGTGAGGACTTCCGTCTCGTGCGGCGGGGCGCCCTGGTAGGCCAGGCTCAGCATGGCGTTGTGCCGACGGGTGATCGCTGTCACGTGGATCGTCGGACGCGGCGAGCGCGGTCCAGCGTAGTGGCCGGTGTACTCACCGAACGGTCCTTCTTCGCGACGGTCGCCAGGTGCCGGGTGTACCTCCCCTTCGATCACCAGCTCGGCATCCGCGGGTACCTCGAGCGGCACCGTCTTACAGCCGACCAGTTCCAGGGGCTTGCCGCGGAGCGCTCCCGCCATGGCCATTTCATCCACGCCGAACGGCAGTGGCGTACTGGCCGCCATGACCAGGCGCGGGTCAGTCCCCATCACCAGTGCGACTGGAAACGGGGCATCCGGGTCGTGACGCCGCTGCAGCATGATGTGCGCGAACGGCCCAGCCAGCAGGCCGAGTGTCTTCTTGTCGTGGATCTGGTTGCGGTACACGCCCACATTCCGCGTACCAGTCCGAGGGTCGCGGCTGACGTGTAAGGACAGCGTCAAATAGCGTCCCCCGTCCAGGGCATTCCAGCGCGGCGCCGGTAGCGCTGTCACGTCGACGTCGTCGCCGGTTAGGACCACCTCCTGACATGGTGCGGCGCGGTCAACCAGCACCGGCGGCAGCAGGTTGGCTGACGCGGCATTCCAGCGCTGGTGGACCTCGCGCAGGCCGCAGTCCATAGCGCGGGCATAACGCCGCCGCGTGGAAAGCAAGTTCGTCAGGACCGGCATGCGGTGATCGCCCGGCCGCTCGAACAGTAATGCCGGACCGCCTGCGCGCAGGTTGTACACGCAGATGGCCGCTAGCTCCTGGTCGAGCGCGACCGGTGTTGACACGCGAGCAAGATCACCGTCCTGCTCGAGCACCTCGAGAAACGCGCGCAAGCCTGAGTACGTATTCACGTGGGGCGCCGAAAGTCAGGATGTTCTTCCACCTGCTCAATCTGGCTCGCGGTCCATTCGCGAATCTGGTAGTGGATGAATGCGATCCACTTCGCCGGCCGGTCGTCATGTTTGTTGAAGTGCTGGTGGACCACCCCGCCTGGTTTCAGTGGCAATAACAGAAGGTCGCCCGCCTCCCATTGGTGGCGTTCGCCGTCGACCTCGGTATAGCCCTCGCCTTCGAGGACGAAGATCACCAGTCCCCCCTGGTGTTTGTGCTTACCTGAATGAACCTTGATGTCATTAACGAACACTCGCCAGTCGTCGAGAACCGTTTCCACCGGCTTGCCCGAGGAGCGCGACGGCGCCATGTACATCTTGTTGCGCGCCTGGCGGTTCTGCGTCCACGGCACGTCCTTGCCGCGAATCACGACCTTGCCCGAGCGGGCACGCTCCATCTTCTCCTTGTCACGCGCGATTTGCTGTTCGTAGTCGTCGGTCGCCCGCTCACGTGCGCGGTCGCGCATGACCATCGCCAGTGTCCCTCGCCCTCTTCTGGTAATTCACTATGCACACGACCGTGTCGAGTGTAGTACCCCAGGTGTCGGACGGCGTCAAGTCAAGTCGTGTGGCTATGCCCATCGGGTCGGGATCGACGGGCTCGCACACCATGGGCATGAGCACGCACAGCGGATCGCCAAACGCAAACGTACCAGCGGACGTCGAAACTCGAGCGCGAGAATAGCGAGCCAAGCAGGCAGCTACTCGGAGGAGACAGATGTGCTCTCGACGCCGCGACCATCAGAATCCGCTGTCGGACTGACAGGTCTCAGGCTGTCCTTGACGAGATGCAGCAGCTCCAGCACGTCGAATGGTTTGGTGAGCCAGTGGATGCCCCGCTCGCGCAGCACCGCCTGCTGATCGAGCAGAGCCAATGTGTCGGCCGTGCAGACAATGACAGGTATCGCGGCCGTATGTGGGTTTCGGACGAGCTGGTCCAGCAATATCCACCCAGTCGCACGGCCGCCCAGAACGACATCGAGTATCAGGAGATCCGGCTGCTGCCGCTCGATTAGCTCGAGACCACTGTCCAGTGATGCGCCCGCCAGGCAACGGTAACCTTCGCTCTCGAGCAGATCCTCAAGTAGTGTTCGAATCGCGTCATCGTCCTCGACGATAGCTATGCGCGCAGAGTCGGGAATGGACTGCATATGAGCATGCGACATGTAGACGGCTCGCCCCGCATACGCCTACCACCACGGGCGCGGGTAAGCAACATGCAACCCTGCACATCTTTTCTACTCATCGCAAGCGCTTTACGTAGCAGGGCGCTCGGAGTCCTCGCGATGCAGCGGCAGGGACTCTACGCCTTCAGCCAACTCGCGCGTTGCTTGGGCTAGCGCCGCGCCGGCTTGTTGGTCGGTCCGCG
>WNGL01023009.1_pt1 | contig 10129 bp, 8 predicted proteins | sample 5400591 | NCBI WGS metagenome assembly WNGL01 (sample SAMN13153377, study PRJNA577476) | soil metagenome | isolation source: 80 cm soil or saprolite under Garry oak tree replicate 1 | place: USA:California | collected 2016-06-15 | reverse complement strand
AGCCAGCGCGGAAGCTATTTCGGCGTCTGCAGGACGATGCCGTAGCGTTGGTATATCCGATCGACCGTTCCATCGGCGCGCAACCGCTCGAGCGCCTCGTCAATGGCCTCGCGCAGCTTCTCATCCGGCCGGACCATGCCGACGCCCACATTCCATGTAAGGTTCGCCTCGCTCTCGTCGGGCCCGAGGATGCGGACTGCATTGCCCGCATGCGTCAGGTTGAAATAGCCGGCCGCGGTCGGCGTGACCGCCGCCGCATCGATCTCGTGATTTGCCACCGCTTCGAGGCTGTCCTCCTCGAAGCCGAAAGTCGACGTTGCCACGTGGCGCTGGCTGAGGACCATTGCCGCCATGGAACCCACTTGCACCCCGACCTTGGTGTGCTCGTTGAGATCCTTGAACGAGGTGAGCCTGCTGTCCGACGGCACGGCGAGAGCGACGCCTGTCCGGTAGTAGGGCTTCGAGATCCTGAGATTGGTTTCGCCCTGGGCTTCGCGATCGGCAATCGTATCCATGAGAATGTCGCAGTCGGCACTGCGAAGCTGGTAGATGCTGATGATCCAGTCCAGCTCCAGCGAGACGCCGAGCTGCTGGGCAAGAGCGCGACCCAGCTCGATCTGGAACCCCGGAGGATCGCCGGCCTTGCTGGCGAAGGGAAGGGAGTTGGGATGAGCACACAGCCCGAGTGTCCCGGCCGAGCGGATGCTATCGAGAGATCGCGCCGCAACTGGCGCCGTGAGGTCTAAAGTGGCGAGGAACGCTAGCGAGAGAATTACTTTCATTTTCCTCGTTCCAAGACGGATGGACCAGATGGCTTGACCATTCCTAATTGGGCTTCAGCGATCGGATGTACTTGAGGATCGCAACGATTTGCGCTTCGCTGAAGGCTTCGCCAAAAGCCGGCATCGCGCCCTCCTTGCCGAGCTTGATGCGGTCGCGGAGGAAGTCGTCACTGCGCGGCGAATCCATGAGCTTCGGCCCCTTGCCGGCGGTCCTGCCGCCATCGGAATGACAATAGCCGCAGGTCGACGCGAACAATTGACCGACATCGGTCGTCGGCTCGTTCGGCGCGGTCGTGGCTTGTTGCGCCGCGACCGGGAGGCCGCAAGCGATGGTTACGGCGACTACGCCAATCGGCATCAACGCCAGGACCCATAAGTCTCGTCTCATCAAGATCAAACCCGCCTGCACGAACTCCTTAAACGCACTGGGGAGCGCGGCTTGCGCCGGCTCCCCAGCCGGAGGATCGCAACGGTCTATTTCAGGCTGTAGACGATGAGCGCGCCATCGTCCCGCGGCATGCTCGTGTAGACCCCGCCAAACGTGGGAGCGTAGTCGTCCGACGCCATGCCGCCAAAACCCGCCGTCACGGCGATGTATTGCTTGCCCTCGGCGGAGTAGCTGACGATCCCGCCCTGGTGGCCGGTACCGTCAGAGTGCTTCCACAGCTCGGCGCCGGTTTCGGCATTGTAAGCGTGGAGCACCCCGCGGGAATCAGGCACGAACACGAGATTGCCCGCCGTCGATAGCACGCTAGCGAGCGGTGGTTCGGGGAAGCGGACCTCCCACTTCTTCGCCCCGGTCACCGGGTCGCGAGCGTCGAGGTGACCATAGATCTCGCCACCCGGAGGAGGCGCAATCTTGAAGTCGGCGCCAATGTTCAGTTGGACTTGAGGCGCGGTAACCGGCGTCGTCTTCTGGACGTCGAGGGTCATGCACCATTCCTGGCCGAGCTTGTAGTAGAGGCCGGTGTTCGGGTTGTAGGAACCCGCGTTGAAGCTCACGCCGCCCGAGATGTGCGGGCACAGCGGTTCAGCTACCTTGCCGGCCGGGAAGTCGCGCCGACCGATCAGCTCACCCGTTTTGGGGTCGATGTTCTTGACGAAATTGCTGTTCTGCGTGATGCGCCATACATTCTTGATCTTGGCGCTGCGGTCGTAGACGAAGATGTAGCCGCTCTTATTGGGATGCACCACAAGCTTCTGGCCGTCGCGATCGAGCATCACGAACTCGCCGACCGCGCTGTCAAAGTCCCAGGCGTCGTGCGGGAGTTCCTGATGATAGAACTTCAGCTTGCCGGTATCGATATCGAGCCCGATCACGGAGGAGGTATAAAGATTGTCGCCGGGGCGCGCGCCCTGCGTCTTGTAGTCGGGGCCCGACCAATCGTACAGCGGGGCCGGGTTGGCCGTGCCCCACCAGATCGTGTTGGTCTCGGAGTCGTAGGTGCCCGGCATCCAGCCGCCGCCACCTCCCGTGCGCCAGGAGTCGTTGCCCCAGGTCTTCATGGCGTCATCGGTGCCGGCGACAGTCAGGAACTCCCATTTCTTCGCGCCAGTGGCGGCGTCGACGCCGAAGATCGGACCACGGCCCGGCCATTCCCCGCCCTGCGCGCCGATGACGACCAGGCCTTTGGCATAAAGCGGCGCACCGGTGAAGCCGACCGTCAGCTTCTGGGAATCGATCAGCTTGGTCTCCCACGCAGGCTTGCCGGTCTTCATGTCGAGCGCAATCAGTCGCCCATCCATGGTGCCGACGAACACCTTGCCCTCGCCGATTGCCACGCCGCGATTGTAAGGCGAGTGGGTCTGGCGCTTGATCAGCGCTTCGTCCAACTCCGGGAAATACGACCAGATTAGCTCACCGGTGGCGCCGTTCAGGGCAAAGGTCCGGCTGTAGGAGCCGGTGTAGTAGAGCACGCCATCCGCCACGAGCGGCATCGATTGCACGCCCCGGGTGGACCGTCCCGGAATGTGGATCCAGGCAATGCTCAAATTGGACACGTTGTTCGCGTTGACCTGGTCGAGCGGGCTGTAGTGATAGGATTTGTAGGAACCGTGATAGGTCAGCCTTGGCCGCCGGCTTCGATGCGTGCGGTATCCACCGTTTGAGCGAACACCGACGCCGCGGCGAGCGTCGCACTGAAGGCGAGCGCAACGGATACAGCAAGACCTTTCGGTTGGTTCTTCATGGTGGTTTCCTCCAGTTTTTGCATGGTTGTCGAGATTTCCGACGCCTGTCCGATGTTCCGATTCCATCCAGTGTCCGAATTTGAACGTTTCCGCCGCGCACCGGCGTCGTCACGGTTTGAGCGCGCCTTGGGTCTCGACATAGACGGCATAGACCGAGGTGCTGCCCGTCATGAACAGCCGGTTCCGCTTCTTGCCGCCGAAGCACAGATTGGAGCAGGTCTCCGGCAGGTGGATCTTGCCGATCAGCTCGCCGGTCGGCGCGTAACAGCGCACGCCGTCCTCCTTGGGATCGGCCCAGCCCATGCTGCACCAGACATTGCCGTCGATATCGGTGCCCGCCACGATCGTCGCCCGGCCGGTTTTTCCGTCGATCCGATAGACCCGCGGCGGCAATTCGAAATCGGCCTTGTGGCCCTCGTAATTGCCGAGGATGCCGTAGCCCGGATCGGTGAACCAGATGGCGCCGTCCGAGGCTACGACCACGTCGTTGGGGGCGTTGAGCTTCTTGCCCTCGTAGCTGTCCAGCAGCACATCGATGGTGCCGTCCGGCTCGGTCCGGGTGACGCGCCGCGCATCGTGCTCGCAGCTGATGAGCCGCCCCTCGCGATCGCGCGTGTTGCCGTTGGTATAGTTCGAGGGCGTGCGGAAGACGCTCACATGCCCGTCTTCCTCCAGCCAGCGCATCATGCGATTGTTGGGAATATCGCTCCACACCAGAAATCCGCCGTCGCGGAAATAGACCGGGCCCTCGGCCCAGCGGAAGCCGGTGGCGATCCGCTCGATCGCCGCATTGCCGACCATGTATTTGAACTTCTTGTCGTCGAGCACTTCGACGCGAGGGTCGGGGTAGCGCCAATTGGGCAGATTCCCCAGGGGCAATGTGTCCGCCTTGGCGGGATCGAGCGCCATCGCGGTCGCGGCAGCGGCGGCACTAGCCAAAAAAGTGCGTCGTTCCATGACAACCTCCTCCCCCGCCCCCGGAAGCCGGATGGGTCATCGTTGCCGAAAGCCTGCCAGACGGCACGGCGCACCGCTCGATGTCCCACAACAGCCGAATGCGGCGATTGAGTCGCGAGCGAATCGAAGCGGTTTGTCTGGTTGTTGAATTGCCGGCCGAGGCCTGAGCGTTTCCTGTCCTGCGGAAGTGGTGTACGCCTCCCCCTTTCCAGGGCCGACCGCATCCTCAGGGAAAAGACTGAGGTCCAGCGTAGGATACTGCGTTTGGCTGTCAAGCTTTGCGCAAGCTCCCGGCAGCGGTGCTGGCATGTCCGTCCCGCAATTCATGCGGCGGTGTGGAGTTTCCACGCCGAAAATTTTTCACGCCGCCCGGCCCAAGCTGTCCGTTTCGCAACTTGGCGACTGCTGCGCAGCGAAGATCTCACCCCGTCCCGGTGAATACGATGGCGACGGGGCTCCCATTCCGGATCACTTGGCCGGTCGGCGCGAGCAACCCGGAGCCGGCATCCACCCGAAACGTCACGATCGTGTCGCCCTGCTCGTTGGCCGCATGAAGAAAACGGCCCGCGGGGTCGAGGCCGATGAATCGCGGGCCGCGGCCCTGCGTGAGCTGCCAGCCGATCGCGGTCAGCGATCCCTCGTCCGCATCGGCGGCGTAAGCGGCGACGCTGTCGTGGCCGCGGTTCGAGCAATACACGAACCGGCCGTCCGGCGTGACCGCGATCTCGGCGGTCGTGCTGTAGCCGGTGAAGTCCGTCGGCAGCGTGGTGACCACCTGGATCGGCGTCAGCGCCCCGCGCCCGGCGTCCCAGCGGCAGGTGGCGACCGTGCTGTCGAGCTCGTTGAGCACCCAGACGACCGGAAGCTTCGGGTGAAATGCCAGATGGCGGGGACCTGCACTCGGGCGGGTCTTCACGCAATCCGGTTCGGCCGGGGAAAGCCGGCCGCTCGCGGCGTCGAAGCGGAACACGAACACGCGATCGAGCCCCTTGTCGGGGACGAGCACGAAACGGCCGGAAGGATCGAACACGACATCGTGCGGATGCGAGCTCGGTTGCTCGGTCTTGTGCGGGCCGGGCTCGCCCGGCAGGTCCAGGAGTTGATGCTGATCCTGGAGCGATCCGTCCGCAGCGATGGGCAGCACCGCGACGCTGCCGCTGGCGTAATTGGCCACGATCAGGAACTTGCCGCCGGGGTCGACCGCCTGGCGCACGCCGTTTTTTCCTCCCGCGGCGGCCCGATTGAGCAACTTGGCCCGGCCGGTCTCGCGATCGAGCGAGAAGGCGCTGGCATAGTCGCCGTCCCCGTGAACGCAATAGAGGAAGCGCTCATCGCGGCTCACGGCGAGGTAGGACGGGTTGACGAGGTCGCCGACGTGCTGGACGTGGGTCCACGCGCCGCTGGCGGGATCGGCACGATAGACGTGGATGCCGTCGCCGCGCGCCTTGCGCTCGACGGTCGTGAACGACCCTACGTAGGCGAACATCGAAGTGTTTTCCGGGCGGTCGCTTCGACAATTTGCAGCTTAAAGAACCCCTGCTTCGTAGACGGTCTCGCCGTCGAAGACCGTCCGCAACACCTTCACGTCGGCAATCTCGTCGACCGCGCACACGATCGGATCCCGATCGAGGATCACGAGGTCCGCGCAGGCTCCGGGCATCAGACGACCGATGTCCTTCCATTGCAGCAGCCGCGCGGCATCGCGCGTCCACATCGAGACCGCCTGGACTCGGTCGATCTGCTGGGCCGGACCGAGATTGGAATAGCCGGACGGCATCCTGTGCGTCAGCGCGAGCTGGATGTGCTCGAACACGCTCTTCGGTCCCCAATCGGTGCCGCCGGTCACTGCCATTCCGGCATCGAAGAAGCGCCGCAACGGCAAGAGATCGTGGAGCATGCGCTCGCGCCGATCCGGCTTGAACCGGCCCCGGAAGAGGTCGCCCATGCCGAACAGGTACGTCATCGTCGTGGTCACGTCGAAACCGAGCCGGCAGTAGCGGTTCACCTGCTCGGCCTCGATGAACGGCGTGTGAACCAGAATCCACCGCAGAGGCCGAATGTCATGCGTCGAGGTCAGGTGCTCCAGCATCTGAAGATTCTCTTCGTGGGCTTGCGTTCCGACGCACAGCGTATTCAGGCGGATGCGCCGTTCTGCGCAAAACCGCATTGCGATCTCGATCTTGTTCGGATCCATCGCATGGCGCCCGTGCGTCTCCTCGCCGTCGGGGCCATAGTACGCTTCGCGCATCATCGTGTGGCCCGGAAAAAAGCTGCCGTCCCACTGTATGCTGATGCCGTTGAAGCGAAGATAATCGTCGTCGAGATTGATCGAGCTCGCGGCCTCCTCCAGGACCTGCAGGAATTTTTCGGGATCTCGCGGACGGCTCCAGGCGGTGCCGAACGATTCCGATTCCTGAGCTACCGTGACCCGCATCTTCAGGTCGCCGGCTTGGCGCAGTTGCCGATAAACGTCGATGTGATGCCGGTGCATCATGTGGTTCTCATAAATGCCGGTGACCCCCAGGCCATGATAATGATCGATGGCATGCCGGGTGGCGGGCAAGTACCATTTGGAATGGTCCATCGGGAGTTTGCGCCAGAGCCTGTAGGCGAATTCATTGCCGCTGTAGACGGCATTGACGGCTCCGCGCAGGCGCCCCGTCGGCTCGCCCTGAGCGTCCTTTTCGATGACGACGCCCTCGACGCGGTCGGGATGCTCGCGGGTGATGCCTAGCCGGTGCAGCGCCATCGAGTTGAATGCCATCACGTTGGGAATGTTCGGCTCCCAAGCGGCGATGACGACCGGGTGCGCGTCCGAAGCCCGATCCAGCACCTGTCGATCCGGCAATTCGCCTTCGGCGAGATCTTCGTACGAGCGTCGTATGAAATAGTGCGGCTCGCCGACCGGGGTCGTCATGATCCACTCGCCGGCCGGCGTGTTCCGCGCCCGATCGGCAATCCGCCGAACGATATCCGCATGGGATGCCGCGGCGGTGATATCGACCAGCGACGCTCGCCCGGCCGCAAAATGCAGAAGGTGCGGGTGCGTGTCGATCAACCCAGGCAGGATGGTCGCGCCGTGCACATCCCAGCTCTCGACGGTTCTGCCGGCGCGACGGCGCAGGTCGCCCTCGGAGCCGACCGCGGCAACTCGCCTACCCTCGATCAGGATGGCGCCGGCGGTCGAATCGGCATCATCGAACGGATAAATTGTCGCGTTGTGAATTAACAGCAAGGCCGTGCTCCGGATTGATCTCGACGGCATTTGCTTCCGGAATCGGTGCCGGCCAGGGCATCTGCCGAAGCACCCGCCGCGTCAGGCGCCCCGCACGGACCGTCGCCTCATTCGATCACCTGGTCGGCCCGGATGAGGAGGGACGGCGGAATGTCCAGGCCGAGCGTCCGCGCGGTTCGCAGATTGACGATCAGCTGGAACCGGGCCGGCCGCTCCACCGGCAGATCGGCAGGCGCGGTGCCCGCCAGCACCTTTCCGGTCATGGTGCCCGACTGGCGAAACAGGTCGATCAGGTTGGGACCGTACGCAAGCAAGCCGCCGGTCTGCGCAAACTCCGGAAACAGCATGATGGCAGGCAGCCGGTCCCGCAGCGCCAAATCGGCGATCATTGCCGGACTGGAGCCGAAGATCGGGGACGACAGGACCAGCAGCCCGTCCACTTTCTGCTTGGCTGCCGTTCGGAACGCTTCCTCGATATTGCCGACGTCAATCACTTCGATGACGCTCAGATGCACGTCCATCGAGCCCGCGACCGCCTCGACCGCCTTCAGCTGCATCGGTCCAGTGCTCGGATCCCAGAATACGGCGAGGCGGGACAATTTCGGCGCGGCATCCCGCAGCAGCTGCAGCCATTTGGCGCCGAAGTCGGGAAAATCGAAAAACACGCCGGTGAGATTGCCGCCGGGGTGCGACAGGCCTGCTATCAGGCCGGCCTCGATCGGATCCGTTTCGAGATCGAGCGCGACGATCGGAACACTCGGCGAGGCGGCGCGCGCGGCTCGGACCGCCGCGGGCCCGGCGGCAAACAGCACGTCGACCTTGCCGGCGACGAGCTCGGCGGCAAGCGTCGGCAGCCGTGCCTGGTTCCCGTCCGCGATGCGGGCGACCAGCTCGATGTGGTCCCCCTGGGCGCGCAGCGCGCCGCGCACTCCTTCCAAAAACGCATTCATCCGTACCGCCGCCGCCTCGGCCACGCCGCTCCACAGGAAGCCGATACGCGGATCTTTTGCCGGCTGCTGGGCGAGGGCCGGGGAATGGACCCATGCAACGGCGATGCACAACGGCACGACGAGACGCACCCACGGCTTCATTCCGTCACCTCGTTTGGTCCGGGCGAGCAGCAGAGCCACGATCGCGCCGACTGCCTCGGTGTTTGGGAGATCCATCGCAAGCTGAACTGCGTGGCGCCCGCCGCGCAGTTGGCGATACCGTCCTTCCCGGTGTCTTCATCCTCAAGGGGTAGCCGGCTCGTATGTTACGGGATTCATCGTCCTCGGCGGAAAATTCGCTGGCTCAGCCGTGCAGGCCGGCAAACCGATCGCATTTTCATAAACAGCTGTCGAGGGGCGGGATATTTCCGTGCAGCGAAGATTCCGGATCGCCCACACTCACCGCGCCGGACCAAGCTTTTGCGGGCCCGATGTTGCCGGCTTCTTCCTGGCTTGCGGCGCAAGCTGGACGAACACCGGGTTCGGCGAGAACTGCGGGTCCGACACGCCCGGCTGGCCGGGCTGAATCCGGATGTTGACCGCGGCGGGTGCGTAGCCGGGGTGCGTGAACGTCACCGTGAACGGCGCGTCGGCCGAAATTTCCATCGCGCAAGGCGTCTCGCAGCCGGAGCCGAGTGAAGTCGCCGCCTGCGCGCCCTGCGGATGGGAATCCAGATCGATGGTGCCGTTGTGCGATACCGCAGCGATGCCGACCGGGGACGGCAATGGCAGCGTCCGGGACGCCGGGCCCTGCGCTCCGATCCTCGGAGCCGCCGTAGTGGGAACCGGCTGCGGTGCGACCGATGCCGGGCTCGGCTCTCCGGCTCCGAGCTGCTTCAGCCGCTCGCGCAGCGCCTTGTTGTCATTTTCGAGGCTTTTGACCCTCTCCTGCAGCTTCTCGTTTGTCCTTCCGAGATCGTCGATGTGCTCCAGCATCTCGGTTGGCGTTTGCGCCGAGGCTTGCGTGAGCGTTGCAAAAATTGCCGCGATTGCCAGGACCGAGTGCCTCATGGAAGTGTCCTAGAGTGGTTGCCACAACCGTTGTGCCGCCGGACGCGTTTGCCTTGTGCGTTCCCAAACCATTGCTATAGGTTGGGAAATTGCCTCGATCAAGAACTGCCGCGCGCACGGGGAGAATCCTCATGAGACGACATGCATTTGCGGGGGCGGCCGCGGTCCTGCTGCTCGCCGCGGCTTCGGCGTCCGCCGAGGAACCGCCGCTGCGGACCGCGGTCGACGGCACCTTTGCGCCCCACGCGATGCCGAGCCTTTCCGGCGGCTACGAGGGCTTCAACATCGATCTTGCCAACGAGATCGCCAAACGGCTGCATCGCCGGATCACGATCGACGCCGCGCAATACTCCGGCCTGTTGCCCGCGCTGCAGGCCGGCACCTACGATTTCATCGCGGCTCCCACCACCGTGACCAAGGAGCGCGCCGAGAACCTGCTGTTCACCGAAGGCTATCTCAACACCGACTTTCAGTTCCTGATCAAGAAGGGCGCGCCGAAGGTGGAAAAGCTCGAGGACCTCAAGGGCAAGGTCGTCGCCGTGAACAAGGGATCGGCCTACGATTCCTGGGCACGCGACCTCGAGCCGAAGATCGGCTGGAAGGTGGAATCCTTCGGCACCCAGACCGACGCGGTGCAGGCGGTGCTCGCCGGCCGCGCCGACGCCAATGTCGCCGGCAACACGGCGATCGCCTGGGCGGCCAAGAACAACCCGCAGCTCGAATTGTCGTATTATTATTCGACCGGCCTGGTGTGGGCGGCGCCGCTGCGCAAGGATTCGACCGAGCTGCGCAAGCAACTCGAGAACGCGATCGAATGCATGAAGCTCGACGCCACGATCGCCAAGATGCACAAGAGATGGTTCGGCATCGACCCGCAGCCGGGCTCCGCGGCCGTCACCGTGTTCCCGGGCTACGGCGTCCCCAACATGCAGGGCTACGATCCGACCGAGCACACGCCCAAGTGC
>WNGL01011512.1_pt1 | contig 10129 bp, 13 predicted proteins | sample 5400591 | NCBI WGS metagenome assembly WNGL01 (sample SAMN13153377, study PRJNA577476) | soil metagenome | isolation source: 80 cm soil or saprolite under Garry oak tree replicate 1 | place: USA:California | collected 2016-06-15 | reverse complement strand
TGTTCTTCGTCATCCCGTGCTCGCTCGAGGTGCCGCTCAGCCTTCTGTACGCGCTCTTCGGTGACGAGGGACTGCCTCGTCGACGCAGGGGGGGATCCGAGAGCAGTGGCGCTAACTAAGCGACGGCCTCACCAGCGGCCATAACCTGCGACGCGCTCACCGCTCCTGTCGGTCACACTCGGCGAACTCGGTCTACGCTTCCCCAGCGACGTCGGGATGCGGCGCGGGCGTCCGGTAGGCGGCGTTGTCGCGCCACAGCGCGTAGAGAATCCCCGCCAGGCGCCGCGCCAGCGCGACGGCCGCCACACTGCGCCCGCGGCGGAGCGCAATGCGCTCGGCCCACGTCCGCAGCGGCGCCGCGGCCGGGGCATCGCTGCGCAGCACGCGCCACGCCGCCTCGACCAGCAACGCTCGCATCCGGGGGCTGCCGGTCTTGCTGATCCGCCCGCGGTGCTGCCGCTCGCCCGAGCTGTACTCGCGCGGTGTGAGGCCGAGATAGGCCGCGACGTGGTGGGCACTCGCGAACCGCGTGACATCATCGAGCGTCGCGACATACGCGACGGCCGTCACCGGCCCGATCCCCGGCGTCGTGCGCAGCCGCGCCACCACGGGATCTGCCGCGGCCACCGCCGCCAGGCGCTCGTCCGCCGTGGCGATCTCCCGGTTGAGGGGGTCGAGGATGGCGCGCAGGGGGGCGATTTCCCCGGCCAGCGGCGCCGGCAGCGGCAACGCCGTCAGCTTCGCCTCCGTGTGCACGGGATTGCCGGGCGGCAGCCGCAGCCCATCCCGGCGCGCCAGCGCCTTCACCACGCTGACGTAGCGAGTGCGCGTCCGGATCAGGGCGTCGCGCACCGCGAGCTGCGCCCGCACGTGGCGCTGGGAAGCCGAAGCGCGGTGCACCGGCCGGTAGGCGCCGAGGCGGCACGCCTCCGCCAAGGTGCGTGCATCCCGCCGATCGGTCTTCACCCCCCGGCGCCGCGTGGCGTACATCGGCGCGAAGTTGGGATCCGCGACCACCACCTCGTGCCCCAGGCCCTCCAAGTGCCGGGCCACCCACTCGCTCTCGGTCGAGGCCTCCATGAGGATGCGCGCTGGGGGCCGGCCCCCGAGCACCGCCGTGAACCGCTCCCGGCTCGTCACGATCCGGCGCTCCACGATCTCCCCCACCTCCGTCAGCACACAGAGCTGACTCTCGCGCTTGTGCAGATCAAGCCCTATCGTATCCATGGCGGCTGGCCTCCCGTCCCTTTGCGGCTGTACGACCGCGTTCAAGGTTGTGGGGCGATGTTGCCACCACGTATCGTGGATGGCCAGCCGCTTCATCCCAACTAAGCGCGACCCGTTAGGCGGCACGATAACTTGGCGAAACCTCCTCTAATCTCAGTGATGGTTGCGGTGCCCAACGCGCCAGAAGCGGTCGCGTGGTACATCCGCGCGCTTGGCGCCGTGGAGCTGTGGAACCTAGGGTCTGTCGCTGGGCTGGAGATCGCGGGCGCGCCCTTCTTCGTCGGCGAGCCCGCGAATAACGGCTGGGAGAGCCCGACGAAACTTGGAATGACTTCTGCGCGAATCGAGGTGTTCTGCGACGATCCCGACGCCTTCATCGCCCGCGCGGTAGCCGCAGGGGCTGATGGCAGTGTAGACACCATCCGGAATCATGAGATGCCGTGGGGGCGTCATCGGCAAGGTGGCTTTCTTGATCCCTTTGGGCACATGTGGCTGGTTGGCGATCGGTCGCCGTTGCGCCCTCACCCAGTGTGACCGTGCCGCCTAACAAGCGCCTGAAGCTGGCGGCGCCGTCTTGCTGTGGTAGTCTTCTATTTGTGAAATCTTCTAGTCGGCGCCGCAGCTTAGGCGCACCCCGTTAGGCGGCAGCGCATGTCTTTCTCTAAATTCGCTCCAATAGTTGTCCTCGCCTCGGTAGCCGCCTCCACGTGCGTTCCCATGCCGGAGGAGGCGAGGCCTCGAATCGGTGAGGTCACGGTTAGCCGCCATGGCGCGATCGGTTGCTGGCGGCTCGGCCTTGAGCGGCACGATAGCACGTACCTTCGTTGGCCCGCTCTCGTTCGCCTCGATACAGTCCCTACGGAATGGCAGAAGGAATACATCGACCTGCGGGTGGCAGTCGACTCCGGCGCACAAGCCAGTCGCATCTTGCTCATGTCATGGGCACCCTTGTCTTCGACCTGGATCTCAGTATCGGTGGGGGACGGGTTCAGCGGCATCGATTTCAGGCTTCGGTTGATTCATGCGGACACTTTACGTGGTGGGGGGCGGAAGTTTGTCGACGTGGTCCCTGCGTTTCCGGGTTTCGCACGCTCCATCACGGGCGTACGAGCTCCGTGTAGTGGAAACTGGGCAATACTGCGCTAGCGGAACGGCTACTGCCTAACAAGCGCTTAAAGCTGGCGGCGCGCGTAGATTAAGGAATGAATCTTTCTTCGGCGCGCCGCAGCTTAAGCGCGATCCGTTAGGCAGCCGGCTCGACGCGAGGATAGTGAGCTGATGCATGATGCACCAATCGAGGCTCAACGCGGCACGCTCCGCCTGTCCACGAACCGTCAGCGCCTCGACCCCTCTGCCGTGCTCGCTCTGCTCCGCACGACCTATTGGGGAGGTTCGCTCACACCCGAGGCACTAGCCCGGGCAATCGACAACTCCGTTTGCTTCGCCGTGTTCGATGGTCAGACCCTAATCGCGTTCGGGCGGGCCGTCACCGACCTCGCGACCTACGCCTACTGGACCGACGTCGTCGTCGCCGAAGCTTATCGCCGCCAGGGCATCGGCCGATGGTTATCTGAGACCATGCTGGCCCATCCGCAGCTCCAGGGGCTGCGACGAGTCAGTTTGCTCACGCGCGACGCGGCGTCACTCTACGCGCAGCTCGGTTTCCGGCCAAGTGCTGGACCACTCACTTACATGGAGTACCGTGATCGTGGCTCCCGTTCAGAGACGCCGGCTGCCTAACAAGCGCTTGAAGCTGCCGGGCGGCGATCGCTCTAAAGGAAGCGGAGTGTTTGCGCCCTGGCGGGCGCGGACCGTCGCCCACTACCCTTGCGCCGGCAGGCGAGCCGCCCGCAGCTGGAGCGCGATCCGTTAGGCCGCCCGCCCATGCATCGAATGCAAGGAACCCGCTTGGCTCTGCTCGTTTTACCCTTCGCGATCGGCTGTCATCGCCAGCGGCCGAGCGGTGGTGAAGTAGCTACCCTCGACACGGTGCTGGTCTTCACTGAGCGAGGTTTTGGCACCTTCCCTCAAGTCATGGATTCGTCCCGACTCTTGCCGGATCGCTCTTTCCGCTTCAATCCCACCGCGGCACCATGCCCTCTCAAAAAGAGCGCCGAAGATTGGCCTTTGACTCAGGTGGCTCTCCCCACCGCGCCTCCCGGCAGGCTGACCCTCCGCCTGCCTCCGGCCTTAAGACGGCGGTCGGAGGGCGCATCTTGGGTGGTCTGGCAAGGCGACAGCGCCAGCATTCCGCCGGCGAACTTCCGCGTATCGTTCAGAGAGCCGCCTAAGGGCTATCCCACAATCGCGATTGGGGGGACGCGGGGTCAGACCCAGCTCCTAGAATGTACCGTGCCCACAGGACCCGGCATCATCCATGTGGCACTCTTCACCATCGCGCGGCTGGATGCGCGTCCGGACCGACAGTACGTCGTAGCGTATTGGGAGTTGCTACCGGGACTTCCTGTCCAGGTCTTTGCATCCGGCGTCGGCCCGACTGTCCAAGCTGAGTTCTTGGCCTCCTTACGCTCCGTTGAGTATTCGCATCAATGATTGTCGATCGCAATTGTTCTCAGGGGCGGCCTAACATGCGCTTGAAGCTGCCGGGGCGCCCACGGGGAAAAATTGCGCTGCCTCGCCGGCCAGCCATTTCTTCTGCGGCTCCGCGGCCTTGCGCCAGCGGGCGCTGCGCCCGCAGCTTAAGCGCGATTCGTTAGGCCGCGACGTTAAGGCTCTACGAGATGTCCATGCTCAATCGAGTTCTGCGTCTCATTGCACCCGTTCTCATTCTTACCGCGGCCGTCGGAGCGTTCATGGCGGCATCCTCCGCACTTGGTGCACAAGAGGATGCTACGCTCGTATACCCAGTCGGCATTGGTTTTCAGATTCTCGCTGTGGGCTCCGTTACAGCCTTGCTGAGCTTGGCCGAGCGCACCGGGTCCCAACCCTGGGCCCGAACGCATGCTCGGCAGGCGTCCTTGCTATATCTCGTCACCATTGCGCTCATACTCTTATGGCCGAACGCTGGTCATGGTAGCGGCGTGGTGGGGTTCATGGCATTCCTAGCTGCGACGGGCGCTGCTGCTAATGCAGGGGTTCTGTTGTTCGCGGAGCGGCGGCGTCGCCACGTTGCGGCCTAACAAGCGTTTAAGCTGACGGGCGCTCGCGTGGGAAGAATTGCGTTGCCTCGCCAGCCAGCCCTTTTTTCTGCTGCTCCACCACCTTGCGCCTGCGGGCATGGCGCCCGCAGCTTAAGCGCGATCCGTTAGACGGCGGCCAAGCATCCAATGATCGACCACCGGGTTGCGACCCTGTTCGTCGCCGCGTTCACGATCCTCCGTGGGGAGCTCGCGAACGCGCAAGTGGTGCACCTCGAGCGCGACCTCGGCTCGACAAAGGGGGCTGTCTCAAACGCGGCTATCGATGGTCGAATCAGGGACGCAGCCGCGAAGCTGCGGGCCTACGCGCCCGTGCCGCGGATCGGACTGTACGACCTCGCTTATCCAAAGGACTGCACCGAGCTCGACGCGATGAATGGTTACGGCATCGTCCTCATCACTGCCGTCGCACAGGACAGCGGCGAGCTCCCACCGGCTCGCGCGTACGTCCGCTCCTCACGTGGGAATACGCAACTGTCGTTGCTTGCGGAGGTTCAGTCCAGGGTCGCGGCAACAGACAGCGTCGTTCGGGCGACTTTCGGGCCCTTCCGCAATGACGCGCTCTACTTTTTTCCCGTAGAGGCTAGGCTCACGGACAGCGACCTCCTGCTCGACTTCGCCGCGCACCGTCAGCAGTTTCGTATTGCGCATCTCACGCCGCAGCTCCCGCAGATGCTGCAGTCTTGTATCAAACATAGCGCCCAGGCTCCTCTGGATTCTATCGCGTGGGCATTGGCGCAACGGGAGTATCCCGACCTGGCTGGCACGCTTCGGCCACACCCGTGATAGTCATGCTCATACGCCGCCGTCTAACATGCGCTTGCAGCTGACGGGCGCGATCGTTTTAATCGCGCATATTGGGTCGTGCCCTAGCGACCACCGGACTGCGTCCACTGACAGCTGCGCTGGCGCGCCAGTCGCCCGCAGCTGAAGCGCGATCCGTTAGGCGGCAATCCCTAACACGGGCAATTCGTGTTCACGGAATCGGCTGAGCTATATGACCTCATCTACTCGAGCTTCAAGGACTACGGGGCGGAAGCTGCGCAAATCGCTGCACTCCTAGAGTCAATCGATCCCGTCTACCGGACTGTACTGGACGTCGCGTGCGGGACGGGCGAACACGCTCGCCTCCTGGCGGAGATTCATGGTTTCACGGTGGACGGTCTCGACCTCAATCCAGAGTTCCTCCGAATTGCGCGAGCGAAGAACCCCGCCGGGCAATTCTTCGAAGCCGACATGAGCGACTTTCATCTTCCCACTCGCTACGACGTCATCCTCTGTCTCTTCAGTTCCATCGGATATGTGAAGACACTGGACCGAGTTGCACAGACGCTGCGCTGCTTTCGGAAGCATCTGGCGGGAGACGGGGTCGTCATTCTTGAGCCATGGTTTCCGCCGGACAAGATGCGGACGGGGCACCACTCAGAGCGCACGGGCCAAGGCCCGGATGTACGTGTCCGCCGCGTCGGGACGACCGAAGTGGACGGTCGCCTGTCGCGTCTCCGGTTTGAGTACACCATTGAGAACGGGAGTGGAACGCGGCAGGCGACAGAGGTTCATGAATTGGGCCTCTTCACCATCGACGAAATGCTTGCGGCATTTGCCGCAGCGGGACTAACGGCAGAACACCAACCAGAGGGTCTCGCCGGTCGAGGTCTGTACATTGCCCGGATTGCTGCCTAACAAGCGCTTGAAGCTGACGGGGCCGGGTCCTGAAGGAATCGGTCGTTTGTGCCCGCGGCGAGCTCGTACCGTAGGGCGAAGTGCTTGCGCCCGCCGGCCTTCGCCCCGCAGCTTAAGCGCGATCCGTTAGGCGGCAGCACACCTCCCGTCCTGGAGATCCCCAATGATCCATCCAATTCCTTCGCGGATTACTGGGACCGCGCTGGTCCTGGGAGCCCTTCTGCTGCTGCCGGCCCGCGCCGTCAGTCAGCAGCCGACAGTCTCCGAGTCCCTGCGCTCTCAGATGGCGCAAACGTCCGCGATGATGGGCCCGATGATGGGCCAGATGATGGAGGCCATGATGGAAGGGATGCTGCGCGTCAGGCCAAGCCCGAGAGTGCGGATCGGCTCGCCACGTTCACAAAGAACTACTACGATGCGCTGATTCGGAAGGGGTTCACGAAGGAGCAGGCGCTGCAGATTGTCATCGCGACCGGGATGCCGCGAATGCCCAATGCGGGCAGGTAGGCTAAAGCTGCTGCCTAACATGCGCTTGAAGCTGGCGGGCCTATCGCTTCTAAAGGAACCGGAGTGGTTGTGCCCAGACGGGCACAGGACTTCGTCCAGTGCCCGTTGCGCCGGCGGGCTCGACGCCCGCAGCTTACGCGCGATCCGTTAGGCAGCACGCGAATTGGGGGACGACCTCTGACGATTCACTACTCAGCTACGCCCGATGATGTCGGAGCAATGTATTCGTACGCGCTTCGCCATTCCTGGCGCTTCCGCCTCACGCTCGCGGCCTATTCAGCCGTCCCAGCTCTGATCTGGCTGCTCGGAAGTGGGCGTTCTCCCAAGCCGATCGACGCAGTGCTGTCCGCCATTGTTGCACTCTTCGTCTTCTCCTTTATTCCACTCCTCGCCAAGTGGCGGACGAAGACCGACTTGCGTACGCTCTCGATAAGCCCCGGCGGAATGGACACGAGCATTGGCAAGTTGGCGGGCGCCGTCCCCTGGAGTAAGGTGCACGCGATATGGGATGCGGGGCAGCACATCTTCGTCCTCGGCAAAAATCTCAACGGCATGGCGATACCAAGCCGTGCCTTCGCGGACCCAGGCCAGCGAGCTCAATTCCTTGCGGCAGCTCAGCAGTTCTTGGCGGACAGCAAGAGCCCGCGGTGACAGGCGCGCTGCCTAACAAGCGCTTGAAGCTGCCAGCGCACGTAGGGGTATTTGATTTTTCACCAGTGCGCTGCAGCTTAAGCGCGATCCGTTAGGCAGCACACGCTTGCCCATGGTCGATCACTCACGAATAAACTGCCTGGGGGTGCCGACATGCCTCGCATTCTTCCATTCCCGCGGACCACAAGCACGGTGTCGCGCCTGACCACGGCCGCGGCCCTTACCCTAGCAGCGGCTATCGCCACAGGCGGATCGGTGGCTGGCCAGGGGATGCCGCCGTCTGCTCGCTCGACTTTCATCGGGGTTGCCGACAGTGTGCAGCTCGAAGTCGTGGACTGGGGTGGGGAAGGACCGACACTCATTCTCCTCGCCGGTATGGGCCATTCGGCGCATGTGTTTGATGGATTCGTACCGCGGCTCACGTCCCACCTACACGTCATTGGTATCACCCGCAGGGGCGTGGGAGCCTCGAGTAGGCCGAAACATGGCTACGACTCGACGACGCTCGTGCGCGATTTGATCGCGGTACTCGATTCGCTTCGGCTCGCGAAGGCCTCATTTGCAGGACATTCCTTCGCGGGCAGCGAGATGAGCATCCTCGCCGCGCGTTTCCCCGAGCGCGTCGACCGGCTGATCTACTTCGATTCCGCCTTCGACTATCGCCAACTGCTGGATCGGATTGGCGTCGCGACGGCGCTCGGGAGCCCCCAGCCGCCGGAGGGGACCTACAACCGGAATACGGTCGCCGATTGGACACTCTACGCTGAGCGCAGTTCCGGTGCCGGATTCCCCGAATCCGAGGTGCGGGCAATGTTCCGATTCGGTGCCGACGGTATCTTCCAAGCCTCGGCAACTGCTCCGGAAACGCTCCGCGCGATGCTCGATGGCATCGAGCCGGCACCGCTCACAAAGATCCGCGCGCGCACTCTGGCGATCTATGCGGCACCCACCTCAGCCGAAGTGATGTACCCCTCCTGGTACGCCTTCGATGACAGCGCACGGCAGCGGGGCCGGACGGTATACGCAGCGGTTTCAGCGGAGCACGCGCTGCAACGCGCGCGCTTCAAGCGCGAAGTCGTCGGATCGCGGCAAGTCATCATCATGGGAGCGAGGCACTATCTCTTTCTAACGCATCCCGGTGAGGTGGCGCACGAAGTACTCTCTTTCATGCTGAGTAACTGAGACAATGACGGTTGAGTCGTACCCGTGTGCGGCCTAACAAGCGCTTGAAGCTGGCGGCGCCTGGCAGTCAGGGTAGAATTCCATTTGTGACCGACAACCTTGTGCGCCGCAGCTTAAGCGCGATCCGTTAGGCGGCGGTCGATGGCACGCACAGCTCGCATTACCGATATCACTCCCAAAGCTGGAGCCTGGCCCAACCTTCTTGACGCCACGATCCCCGGGGCTCCCAATGTTCAGGTCGCTCGCGTTATCGCATCGCACGGTGATCGTGAGGAGCGGATTGCTATCGTATTCCCGCAACCAGCTCAACCCGTAGATCGAGCTGCGGTGTTGAGTGCAGTGCGCGCCCAACTGGCCGACTTCAGTGTTGCGTACGTGGTGAGCAACCAGCTTGGTCTCGTGCATCTGTGGGTCGATGACGCATCACCCAGCGAACTAGTGTTCCTCGCTGCGGCCGCGGCAGCCAAGCTGCAGCACAGTTGGGGCTGGGATGAGAGTCAGAGCATCAAAGTCAGCGTTGGAGATCAGTCATTTTGCTTTCAGGTCCAGCACAGCGGTGAGAGATCCCATGAGGTCCTGGAATTGACCGCCGCCTAACATGCGCTTGAAGCTGCCGGGCACTTTTGTGGGAAGAATTGCGTTGCCTCGCCGTCCAGCCCTTTTTGTCTGCGGCTCCACCGTCTTGCGCCAGCCGCCATTGCGCCCGCAGCTTAAGCGCGAGCCGTTAGGCGCACGCACGGACATTAGGAGGCTACACCATGTTCGGCCACAAGGTGAACGAGCTGCATCCACCTCCTGCTGCCGAGGCTGATCGAGAAGCCGTCGAGATCGCGCGCATTTGGGTCGCCTCAGGAGATCAGCACGTTGTGCTGCGGCCGGATGTCTGGGAAGACCCAGCAGCCTGGGGAATTCTCCTAGTGGATCTAGCTAGACATGCGGCTCGTACCTATCACCAATCCGAGGGCCATGATCTAGCCAAGACACTTAGCCGCATCAAAGCGGGCTTTGATGCAGAATGGGGCACCCCCACCGATGAGCCCACTGGCGGGCTCCGCTCGTAGCGGCGCGTAACAAGCGCTTGAAGCTGACGGGCGCTCTCGTTTTTAAAGGAGACCGTTGGGTCGTGCCCTGGCGGGCACGGGACGTTCGTCCACTACTCTTGCGCGGGCGGGCGAGTCGCCCGCAGCTTAAGCGCGATCCGTTAGACGGCGGCTTGCCTGGTGCACCATGCGCTCACACTGTTAGCGTGTGGACTTCCGCATTGTCAGCCCAATCACTGATGTCGAAACGATCGCCACCGGCTCAGGCATTCGGGAAGTCGCACGGTTACGGCGGCGCTATGGCCGCGCTCGGTGGAGAAAGCGGAAGGGACGTGCCCAAATCGAGCTTCCGAGCGGAGTTGTTCGCCTTGCTGAGCTGCACTGGTATGAAGGGACGGGCGTAGGGCAGCGCGAATTCAAGATCAAGCGTTATCTTGACTGACATGGTTACACGCGCACGCCAGCTCGCTCTCTGTCTACGCAACAAGGGGTATGAGGTGTCCCTGGAGCGTCGCAAGATCTACCAGGTCATTCCTGATCGGGATGCGGCGAAGCATGGCCAGCTTCGTGTGATCGATGAGTCCGGTGAGGATTACCTTTATCCTGCGACTTTCTTCGCACTCATTAACCTTCCGCGCACCCTTCGACGGCGCGTTCTCGCCGCCGCCTAACAAGCGCTTG
>WNGL01074026.1_pt1 | contig 10130 bp, 8 predicted proteins | sample 5400591 | NCBI WGS metagenome assembly WNGL01 (sample SAMN13153377, study PRJNA577476) | soil metagenome | isolation source: 80 cm soil or saprolite under Garry oak tree replicate 1 | place: USA:California | collected 2016-06-15 | reverse complement strand
GGGGGCCCTTGGTATCGGCGGCCATGGCGCGGCATTCGTCGGCTGCCTGTCGCCAGCGCCGGATTTTCGCTTCTCTCTCCTCCCTCTCGTCGGCCATTAGGTACGTGCGTTTTCAGCCTACGAACGTAGGAGATAATCAACGAAACCGAATTTTGTACCTACCTCAGAGCACCTTCGCCAGATCCGGACAGCAGGCGCCGCATTGATCGTTCACGTCGCTGGCGCGCTTGCGCGGGCAATCCGCCGTCACCTCGTCCGACCACTCGAACAGCTGCGTCGCGGGGCCGCCGCAGAACAAGACGCCGCCACAGAAGATGATCCAGCAGCGGACTACCTCCAAAGGCGCTTGGCGGATCTATCGTCTTGGAAATGCTCCGACGCCAGCATCGGCTCGTGGCAACGATCGGCTACGACGTTCTCGCAAAGGTCCGTTTGGGGATGGGTGGGAAGGGGATATAATTTCCGTCACTGAATGGGAGACTTGAACATGCTAATGTGCTGCGGCCGTCGGAGAGCGCGTGGCGGCGAAGAGCCGGAGGTCCACGAGACCGCTTCATGGAGATTTTGAAGGAGCGGTTCGCGAAGGGCGAGATCGACAAGGCTGAATTCGAGGAAAAGCGCAGACTTATTTTGGAGTAGCGATGGCCCAGGAACGAGCCGGCGGAACCATCCGATAAGCCGTGGTTGGCGAGCGGGTAGACCGACGGCTCATGTCCATGCTCGCGGCCGATGTAGCTGGCTACCCCCGGTGCTGCGACCGAATGCCGCTTGGGGACAAGAGAACAGAAAACCCCGGTAGCGGAACCACCGGGGTTTAGGTGCCAGCCGGTATTGACGGGGGCTGGGGACAATCGACTGGATAAGTCTTTTCGTGAGCTTCTAGATGGGTACCGTTTCGTTCCCATGCGTTATCACGCCGCATCACCCGTCCAGAGTTAGCTGGGGTTCGTGACGGTTGTCACCTCTGTTGGCTGTCGCCGGTGCTCGGTGGTTGCCGGTTGCCGCAACCATGGTGGCTATGACTACAGCCTGCACCCTGTCGCGTCCCGGCCCGCCAAGGTTCGGAGACCAACTGGAATGGAACGGTTGAGCAATGAGGCTCGACCTGTATCAGGCAATAGTGCAACTTCATCTGAAGGAGGCGCCTGGTGTCTTACCGGTACAGTCTCGAAGATCTGCTGATTCTTATGCACGGGCATGCTCCGACGAAAGTTGATGCGGTTACACTCCATCGTCGGCGCGTTGAGCATGGCCGTCTGTCAGTGGGCCTCAAAATCCACTGCCTTGGCGACGCGAGTCAGTTCTCTACTCTGGTGGAGGGTCTTGGAGGGGCGCAAAAAATCCTCGACATCAACTACTACAAACACTCCTGTGCCTCGCTGTGTCTCGTGTTGCCACCGGTGGGCAGTGCTCGTTCGGCGATACTCCTCCTTGAGTGCATCGAGCACTTCATTGGATCTGCGCTTTTCAGTAACCCGGAAATCCAGATCCAGGTATGCTCTCCAGGGCGACTCGATGCTCGTCGTTCGGCATTGTTGGCGATAGGATTCTACTTGGGGTCGGACACGCTGCGGCGCTATGCTCTGGGAGACCTCGCAACAACCTTTGCAAAAAACGGACACTACCCGCGCGGGAGGCGTTTGGTGCTCTACGATGCAGAGGGGGACTTCGACCGAAATTTTGATTGGTGGGTGGGATCTGGCAAGCATCGTCTCGTCGAGCCCCAACTGCCGTTTTATAACGGTCGCAGCGATCTGCTCACAGGCAGCGGCAGTAGGTTGGACATCCAGAATATCAACCTTCTCGCCACTCTTCTCGTCCATGCTCAGTACCAGGGTTACTGGAATCAGCTCGGCATGCAGTTCCAGGAGGAGATGGAAGCATTGCTAGAGCGGCATATACTCAACGGTCTCGTCGATGCTCCGTGGGTCCGGACGAATGATCCAGAGAGCGACGACGACGACAAGTTCTTTGCCGCTCTCCAAGAGCTTGTTGCGTACGCTTTTCAAGAGACCGTTCGTATCAAGAAGAAAGGCGGATTCTTTCAGGGTTGGTGCGAGATACCAGCCAGGTCATCTCGCGGAATTCTGCAGGAAGTGCAGTCTTTGCTTCAGAAATACCGCAGTGAATTGGTCGGGCAATTCCGCCTGCTCGATCAAGGAGGTCGCGCGTGATTCGTGCTCATCAACCCGGCTCGGAACCCATCGACATTCCGGAGACGATCCCCAATCCGGTTGTGGTACCCAAGCCAATACCTGCTCCGACAGAACCTGCTCCCAAGAAGCCAGTTCGAACCCCGGAGAAGGTTCCTTAAGATGTTTTCGCCCCGGCACGTCCTCGTTGCGATGCCGATTTCGCGCAAAAATTAATGGACCCTCTGCCCCCTAAAGCGATCTCGTCCGCGAGCCGCGGGGTGGCCATCGCATTTCAGCCCAGCGAACGCGCCTTGGCTGGAAGCCTGAAAGGGCCCCCGGCTCTCCCATGGAGCAGGTTGCGCGGGGTGGAGTTATCAAATCTTTCGATCGCGGCGCCTGAGCCATCGGCGCTGTTGGGCCGGGGCGGTCGACGACCTTGGCGTCTGGCTCGTGTTTCTTCTCGCGAATAGATGCGCGGCAACCGCGGGCTGATAGTGCACTTGTCGCCCACCCTGAACCCAGGCTCCATCAGCTTTTCGCGGCTGATTTCCGCCTTCATCGGCGGACGGGCGCCCGCCGACTCGGCAGAATGGCTACCCGTGTCATCAGCGTCCGGCGGGCGCTGTACCACGTTCGTCGAGCAACCGGTCTGAACAGGAGTGCGCGTCATGCGGTTGGCTGCCGTGGCATCGGCCCTGATTTTGGTCACAGCGTCCACGTGGAGCAGTGCTTTAGCGCAAGGAGCTCCCTCACGTGAGGCTCCAGTTGTTCACCGCCAGCCAAAAGCAACTGATGTGCCACCAGATCAGGAGACGGCCGCCGAGAAGAAACAGAAAGAACTCGACAAAGCGCTCAACAAAAAGCTGAAGAGCATATGTCGCGGCTGCTAAGGTTCTCGGGGCAAGATGTCTCTCGTGTTCACTCAGATCGCCTCGATGGTAGGGCTCTGGCTCGGGCTCGCTCTCATCATCCTCTTCGCCGAGGTAATCCTTCTTGACATCTTTGACCACAGAGCGGGCAATGGGCAGCTCCGATAGAGACAACGAGCAAACGAAGCCGCCGAAAATGCCGATTAAACGCCCGCGATATCAGCGAGAACGCGCGACAAGCTGCCGGGCGGCCGAGGGTTTCCGGGAATATCAGCTCAAGAGTCGCTCAGCCACGCAAGCCAACGTCAATGCCATGTTCGAGTATGCACACGATCTGCTGCAGGCACAGTCCATGTCAGAGCTGGTCGACGTTTCGACCGCGCATTCGCGGCACCAATCCGAGATGATGACAGAACAGACCAGAGAACTTGCGAGCAGCGCGCAGAAGATCGCGACTGATACCGCACGGCCGCTCTCGAGCGTGTTCGGCAGCCCAGGCGTCCAAATGAGCTGATCCGGCGACGAAAATGACTTTATGGACGGCGGGTGGAGCTTCCGGGGTTAGGGGACTCATTGGCCGCCAAAAGGCGCCCCGGCTGGGTTCACGGAGTGGCGTCCTCAACCCAACCGGGGCCTTGCCGCCCAGTGTGGCCGAGCGGCAGCCATGAGCTTAGCTCAGAAAGCGGCCAAAGTTGGGGAACCGAATTTTCTGAGCCGCACTCAGCTTCAATGGAAGCGCCCCGCGCCGGCCGAGATCGATGAGGCAGCGGGACTTCACGACTCACGGCGGGTCCCTCTATCGCTCACTCATGGGGACTGAGGAGATCCGACGCCTCTCACCGGGGACGATCTACAAGATCGTCCGGAAACGCAGCTTCCAATCAAGGAGCGCCGAGGCAGGGAGTTGCCACGGCAGGTCCTGTCAAGGAGATTTCGGCGCCACCCGCCAAACCTTCGGCGCAATCAGCCCCCGCCCAGAATGCGCTGCCGCCTGCCCAGACATTGGAATGACGAGTTCGGTGCTGGCCCGCACGGTGCTGGCCCGCACGCTGTCCCGATAGACGGCCGGTGTTCGCGGGTTCCTCGTTGCCCAAGTCAGCGCCCGATTCTAACCATGTCCGATGCAGTCCATCCGCCCGCCGTCGACCGTCAGCAGCTGTGCCGTGATCCAGCCTGGCGAGCGGTGGTCGTCGGCAAGCTCGCGAACGCGCGTCGTTTTCAGCGCGGCAGCCCTGGTTACGGCCAGCTCCAGAGCGGATCGCCCCCCGGCACTGATGGCGTGGTGAACCTTTCCAATTTTTCATGCGGCGGTCATGGGCCGTTCAGGTAGATTGCGGCACTCTGGATATGCCGATCCACCCTCTTTCGCCCGGAGGCCTGATGGCTCGCGATCCCAAGCCGGAAGCCGCGCTGGCGCTGCATCGGTTCGGGTTCGGGCCGCGCATCGGCTCGATCGCGGCGATCGCCTCGGACCCGCGCGGCGCCTTGCTGGCCGAACTCGATCGGCCGGGCATCGGGCGCATCTCCGATCCGGATCTGCTGAGCGGCGGCGAAGCGGCGCGTGCCGCCTTTCACTTCCGCCAGGAGAAGCGCGCGCAGCGGCTCGCTGAACGCGCCGAGCGCGAAATGGAGAAGCAGGCCGCGAGCACGCCGCCGCAGCCGGGCGCGGGGGCAGCCGCCACGCCGCCTGATGCCGCCGGCGCCGGCATGGCCAACAACATGGCCGGCGCTCCGGAGAATTCCATGGCGCCCAAGCCGAAGCGCGATCCCGGCCCCGGCATTCCGCAGCAGCTCTATCTCGAGGAGGCGAAGGCCCGCATCGACGCCGCGCTCGGTGCGGAGCTCGGCCTGGTCGAGCGGCTGGTGTGGTTCTGGTCCAACCATTTCTGCGTCTCCGCCGACAAGGGCGGCGTGCGCCCGCTGTGCGGCGCCTATGAGCGCGAGGCGATCCGCGCGCACGTGCTCGGCCGCTTCGCCGACATGTTGCTCGCGGTCGAGAGCCATCCGGCCATGCTGGTCTATCTCGACAATGCGCGATCGATCGGGCCGGACTCGATCGCGGGCCGCAATCGCGGCAAGGGGCTCAACGAGAATCTCGCGCGGGAAATTCTGGAGCTGCACACCCTCGGTGTCCGCACCGGCTATACCCAGGACGACGTCACCAGTTTCGCCAAGGTGATCACCGGCTGGACCGTGTTTCCGCCGAAGCAGAATCCGGAACGGGGTGGCGAGTTCGTTTTCAACACGCGCATGCACGAGCCGGGGCCGCAGCGGGTGGCGGGCAAGAGCTATGCGGATACGGGCATCGAGCAAGGCCGCGCAGTGCTGCTCGATCTCGCGCGGCATCCGGCGACCGCGAAGCACATTGCCCAAAAGCTCGCGCGCGCCTTCGTGGCCGATGTGCCGCCGCCTGCGCTGGTCGAACGACTCGCGAAGCGATTTCTGGACACCGACGGCGATCTTAGAGAAGTGGCGAAGACGCTGTTATCCGCTCCCGAGGCCTGGGCGGCGCCGCGCGAAAAGCTGAAAAAGCCGGGCGAATGGATCGTATCGGCGCTGCGCACGACGGGGGTGACGCCTCCGGACATTCGTCCGGTGCTCCAGGCGCATAATCTGCTCGGCGAGCCCTTGTGGCGGCCGCCGGCGCCGAAAGGATTTCCGGACGACAGCGCCGCCTGGATGGACGGGCTCGCCGAGCGCCTCGACGTCGCCAATCAGCTCGCGCGCCGGGTGGCGCCGCTGGTTGATCCGGAAGGCGCGGTCGATCTCGCGCTGGGCCCGCTCGCCTCCGCGGAGACGCGCCAGGCGGTCGGGCGCGCCGAGAGCCGTCCGCAGGCACTGGCACTTCTGCTCATGGCGCCGGAGTTCCAACGGAGGTGACGTGATGCCCCTGAATCTGCATGCACCGTCGCGTCGCGAGCTGCTGCTCGCTTCCGGCGTGCTGTTCGCCTGGGCGCATCTGCCCAAGGCGGCGCGGGCGGAGGGACGCGATCCGCGCTTCCTGGTGATCGTGCTGCGCGGCGCGCTCGACGGGCTCGCGACGGTGGCGCCGGTCGGCGATCCGGATTGGCTGAGATTGCGCGGCGACAAGGCTTTGACACTGGAGGGGCCGAATGCGGCGCTCGCGCTCGACGGCTTCTTCGCGCTCAATCCGGCCATGCCGAATGTGTACCGGCTTTACGGGGCGGGGCAGGCGGCGTTCGTGCACGCGGCCGCGACGTCCTATCGCGAGCGTTCGCATTTCGACGGCCAGGACGTGCTCGAAAGCGGCCTGGAGTGGCCGGGCACCGCCGATACCGGCTGGCTCAATCGCGCGCTCGCGGCGCTCGCAAGAAGCGCGAAGCATTCGCGGTCGGCCCGGTAACGCCGCTCGTCGTGCGTGGGCCGGCGCCCGTGCTGTCCTGGACGCCGCCGCGGCTGCCGCCCGCAAGCGACGACACCATCCAGCGGCTCGCGGATCTGTATCGCCACACCGACCCGGCGCTTGCGCGCGCTCTTCAGGAACGCATGGGCTTGGCGGCAATCGCGCGCGTCGGCGGCATGGAGAACCATGGCACCGGCAAGCCGCCGCCCGGCGGCGCCGCGCAGGTGCGGGCGTTCTTCGCGGAATCCGCCGGCGCCGCGGCGAAATTCTTGGCGCGGCCGGACGGGCCGCGGATCGGCGCGCTCGCCTATGACGGCTGGGACACCCATCAGGACGAGGGCGCGATCGGCGGGCGGCTCGCCGCGCTCCTCGGCGCGCTCGATGGCGCGATTGCCGCGATCGAGACCGGGATGGGACCGGCCTGGAGCGAGGCCGCGGTCGCGGTCGTCACCGAGTTCGGGCGCACCGCGCGCATCAACGGTACCGACGGGACCGATCACGGCACCGCCACTGTGGCGTTGCTCGCTGGCGGCGCGGTGAAGGGGGGGCGCGTCGTCGCGGACTGGCCCGGGCTCGGCGGTGCCAATCTCTACGAGGGCCGCGACCTCAAGCCGACCACCGACCTGCGCGCCGTGCTCAAGGGCGTGCTGAAGGATCACCTGCGCCTCGATGAGGAGGCGCTGGCGGGCCGCGTGTTCCCCGGCAGCCGCGTGGCGAGGCCGATGCCGGGCCTGGTCGCGAGCGCGTGAGGCGTCGAACTCGAGCCGGGCGAGGCCCTAGATGTCGGCAGGGTTTATCGCCGCCCAAAAGAAAAGCCCCGACCCGGCTTAATGACGTGTCGGCCCTCCCAGGCCCATATCAGTTATTGGAGCGACTTTTCCCGCTCGATAACGACGCCATGGCCTTCCGGCCGGAGGATGATTCTGTCGCGCGGCATCAGCTCGATCGGATCGAAGCCTTCGGCGAGAATCCGCAGCTCGCCTCGGCCTCGGCCGCGCACAATCCGGAGCGTCAGCGGCACGGCGCTGACCACGAGTTCCTCGGTCTTGGCCATCGTCACACTCCATCGATCGGCTCGACATATCCGACCTGACACGGCTCGCTCTTGCTTCCCCGCCGCGGGCAGTGCGCGAGCTCGTGCCGCAGATCCGGCAGGGCAATATCCGGCCCCTTGGCGAGGCCGTCATGGACTGAGATCGACCGCTCGGATCATGATCGTGCCGTCGCCTTGGAAGCGATGTGCCAGTATCTTGTCAGCCGCTATGCGCTCGATTTCTTGACGGTTGCTCAAAAACACGCTCCAGTTCGGTTGGGAAACCGCCTGAGACCCCCCACCGGAGGGGAAAGATTGCAGTCGCAGCGCGCGCTCCTCCTCGGCCCATGCGCACTTGGCCCGAATATCCGGGGGGCCCGATTTTTTTGGTCCGGGCGAAATTTTCTCAAGGGAAAGGCAGCCCAGCCCGACGAGGAGACACTGTGTTTTTCTGGCCAGACACGAAAAAAGTAGCTGCGGTTTGGCCGCTTGCTGTGCAGGCGCAGCAGCCCAAGAAGGTGCCCCGAATCGGCTTCCTGACGACTGGGTCGCTTGAACTTCCTGAGACGCGCACCACCCTCAACGCCTTCCGTCAAGGACTACGCGAACTCGGCTATTTCGATGGTCAGAACATCGTCATAGAGGTCCGAGCGGCGGACTCGAAAATCGAACGGTTTCCGGTTCTGGCCAGCGAACTGGTCGGTCTCAAGGTCGATGTCATCGTCGCATCGAACTCGCTCTCCGGCCGCGCTGCACAGCAAGCGACCACCACGATCCCCATTGTTGTCCCGGTTATGGGCGATCCAGTTGCAGACGGGCTCGTCGCCAACCTCGCGCGACCGGGCGGGAATATTACGGGGTTAACCTTCCTTGGCCCGCAGCTGGTTCCCAAGCGTTTAGCCTTGCTCAAAGAGGCGCTCCCCTCGGCTTCCCAAGTGGCGGCCCTCTGGCATCCCCGCGCATATGGCGAGCGCACGATGGATGACATGATGAAGGAGACAGAGGCCGCAGGACTGACTCTAGGGCTGCACCTTCGATTTGTTGCTGTGCAGGGTCCCGATGAGTTGGATCAGGCATTCTCCACGATAGCCGCAGAGCGTACTGATGCCGTTATGGTATTTCCAAGCCCAATGCTCTTCACTGAGCGAAGACGCATTGTGGATCTCGCCGGAAAGCTCCGGTTGCCCTTAATATCCATGGGCAAGGAATTTGTTGAACTCGGTGGGTTCATGTCTTATGGAGCGGACATTACTGATTTCATCCGGCGTGGGGCCACCTACGTGGACAAAATCCTTAAAGGTGCCAAGCCCGCGGACCTCCCGGTTGAGCAACCGACCAAGTTTGAACTATTCATCAACCTCAGGACTGCGAAGGAGCTTGGCATCGAGATTCCAGCTACGCTGCTGGCCCGTGCCGACGAGGTGATTGAATAAGACTGAATTTGCTGCAGTGCTTGAGTCGGCTTGTGGCACGACTCAGACGAGCCGATCACGGTGGGGCACGTCAGTTCATTGGGGTGAAGCGGGCAACGCGACTCCGCGCTCGAAATGACGCGATTGCCCATTTCCGACCTTGTCTAGCAGGAGTATGATTGCATCCTGGCTCCTTGCGATAGGGAGGTCACAATGTTCGAGGTGGAACAATTTGTCGGTGATTGCCGCGCAGCATTCGCCGAGGACGCAACTCACAAGGCGATCCGTGAGGTGCTGGCCCGCGCGATGTCTGATCCAGCAGCTGTCCTCAAGGGTTTGGGCGAGCCGAAGCGCCCCGAAATCCGAAAACTCTTTCATTCGGACAGTCTCACCATCATCAATGTGGTATGGGCACCGATGATGACGGTCATGCCCCACAATCATCGGATGTGGGCAGTGATCGGCATCTACACAGGTCGAGAGGATAACATATTCTGGCGCCGTGTTCGGGGAACGCCAAATAAGATCGAGGCCGTAGGTGCCAAAGCACTTTGCGAAATGGACGCTGAGCCATTGGGCCCCGACATCATTCATTCGGTTATCAACCCGATCGAACGGCTGACTGGCGCTATCCACATCTATGGCGGAGACTTTTTTGCCGCCGAGCGCAGCGAGTGGGATTCGTTGACGCTTCTGGAGCATCGTTCCGACGGCGAGCGCACCCGACGCATGTTCGAAGAAGCCAACGTGCGCTTCGAAGCAAGCAGACGGCTCCTGGCAAGCTGACGTTACCTTCTCCGGTGAAGAATTTAACCTTCGCCGTTGTGCGCGATGACCGCTCATGGCACTCTCGGACTTGGCGCGATGTCTAACTTGAGTCCGTAATGCGCTCCAAACCGGACGTGGACTAGCCGCTGCGGACCAACCTCCGCTTATGCCCCGGCGGGTCCGATCAGTTCAGCCGGAACAGCGTTGCCGGTTCGGTGCTCGCATGAACGGCCACCGGCTCGATGAGGCTCGGATCATCGCATCGATCCGTATGGGCCGGGACTCAAGCATAGTCGGTCAGGGTCGCTCCCTAGCGAGCGGCGCCCTGAGACTCGCCGCAGCGAGGAGGTACAACGCGATCGCGATCAGCATGACGCATGTGAACCCGATGTTCATTGCCAGGAGGGCGGCCAGAATCGCGCTCAGCACCGAGGCACAGCCGTTGATGCCCCACGCCCAGGGCACGAGGCCGGGAGCCCAAGCCGAAACCCGCGACAGGGCCAGCGGGAACGGCATCCCCATGCAGAAGGCAAGCGGCGCGATCAGCAG
>WNGL01016509.1_pt1 | contig 10130 bp, 6 predicted proteins | sample 5400591 | NCBI WGS metagenome assembly WNGL01 (sample SAMN13153377, study PRJNA577476) | soil metagenome | isolation source: 80 cm soil or saprolite under Garry oak tree replicate 1 | place: USA:California | collected 2016-06-15 | reverse complement strand
GATGCCGACGCGGCTTGCGCTGGTGGCGCCGGCCGCTGGTCGCGTGAAGCGGATACGTCTCGAGCGGAACGAGATGACGCGGTACTTCTCCGAGCTGCAGTAGGCGCGCATGCCCGCGACCTTGCTGCGATCTCGCGTGTTCCGGACGACAGTGCTGCTCCTCGCGGGCGTGGGAGTCACCGCCGGAGCGGTCGCCTTGGTGGTGCGCTCGAGGAGCGACCTCTGGGCGTTACCCGTCCTCCCGGTTCTCGGCTTGGTGCTGGTCGGCGGGACGCGCGTGCTTCCGGACGCGTGGACCGTTCCGTACGACCCGGTCGGCCACCCCGTGCTGTGGGTAGTGGGACTCATCGCGAACTCGGTCTACGTCGCGGGGGCGGTCCACGCGCTCACGCGCGCGGTGAGGTGCATGGCAGCAAGGAACCGGAACTCCCGCACGACCGCCGAGACAATTCCGGGTTCGATTCCAGGCGCCTCCACATCAGAGCTTCACAGCCCCCCATGTCCCCGGGGCTTTTCCCTTTTGGGACCGTAGGCAAACTACCCTGCGCCCACAAACGCTCTTCCACCGGCTGGCGCGTCGCGCCCAGGGCTCGCCAGATTCGAATCGGCGGACATGTCGTACGCAGGCTCGGGGGCGTGGGGAAGGACGCGAAGGTCGCGATCCGCGCCTTCGCGTTTGATCCGGCCACGATTCACACTGGACGTGTAGTATCGATGCATGTTCCCCGCCCCTCCGCAGGCTCGCCGCCGGGTCTCCGCAACTCGAGGGATTCTCGGACTGGCGGCTGCGCTGGCCGTCATTGCGGTCGGCTGCTCATCAAGCGGCGGGGACGTGCGCGGGCCCGTGTCGGTGACGGTCCGACAGCCGCTGTTTCCGGAAATCCCGGTTCCGGTGCCGCAGCCCCGCGTCGCGTTCATCGATGCCGACGGAAGCACCCAGGTCATGACTCCGGGCGCGGACGGAGCCGCGACGGCCCTCGTGCACCGCGGGGCGTCCGTCGTCGCGGTGTGGCAGACCGGCCTCACCTCGTGGGAGGCGGTCGTGTACCTGGGGCTCTCGCCAGGAGCTTCCCTCGATGCGCGCGCGTGGAACCCCGATGCGGGCACCCTGGTGACGACCTCGCCCGGTCAAGTGACGATGTCCCTCGATTGTCCCGATCCGCCGTACGGGCTGGTAGTGAACACCCGATGCCTGGACTGGGTTTCGGCTCCGCACCCCCTCTCGGCAGCGACGGTGACCTGGACCGGCAGTGTCCTCGCGTACTGCACCGGAGTGGACGACGGATGGGTCATCGTCGAGCAGTCGACGCCCACAGCGACCCCACGCTACACGGCTCTGGTCCATCAGGACTTCACCGCACTCGCGGGAGGGCCGCTGCCGCTGCCGCCCTTGGAGCCGAGCACCCTCGTCACGGCGACGTGCACGGGCGTACCGGACGGCGCCGACGTGGCGTTCACGTTGTGGGAGAGGCACGGCTGGCGCGCGATCTGGGGACGACTTTACGAATCCGGCACCGTGCCGGACCCGTACCCCGCCCCACCACCCGTGGGAGGCACCACCGGGTTCGCGCAGTGGATTCCCCCGGTCGCCGACGATACGGCGGCCAGGACCGTCGTCACGGTCGGCGACGGACGGACGGAGCGGTTCCTGCGGCGCAAGGGGTTCTTCAGCGTATGGACCGCGGCTTTCGACGGGCCGCTGCCGCCGGCGGCCTCCGGCCTGAGGTGGGATGGACCCGCCCGCACTGTGCGCTGGGACGAAGCGCTGCCGGCAAGCGCGCGCCCCGTCGACATTGTCACCGCCCGGGGTGTGTACCAGGCGGCGCCCTCGGGGCGGACCGTCGCGTTCACGATCTACGCGCCTCACACGAGCAGCAGTGCGGTGAGGCTCCCTGCCTTTCCACCCGCCCTCGGAGACGTCGACCTCGGCCCGGAGGACGTTGTCTCGGTTTCGAGCGTGCGCCTTGTCGACGTTGTGGGACTCGATGGATTCGACGCCGTCGTGGGGACCTCGCACCGGGACCTGGGCGACGCGGGGAATCCGTACCCGGAAGCATCGTCCGTCGAGCTCTGGGCGACGGAGGCGTTTCGCTGATCGGTGCGCCTCGTCCACAACTTGACCAAGGGCCAGAAGCCGGCGAAGCAGACCTACCCAGCGGCGTCACGCCCCGGGTGATCGCCTTGCCGGAACGGGTGATCGGCATCGGCCGGAATGGCCGATCGGTATGGCCGGAATCCGCACTGCCATGGCGGCGCCGGTCAGGGCCGCCGGTAGCGGATCGTGACGCTCACCGCGTCCGTTGCGACCTGCGCCATGCCCGCGGCGGAGCTCGACCCGCTCGGCACGAGCGCGAAGGTGAGCTCCCTTGCCGGGCCGCGGAAGAGCGCCGCTGCGGGGATGCCCGAGGTGCCCGGCCACGTCCAGGAGACGGTCGCAGGGGACACTACCGTCGCGCCCGTCGACCCCACGTCGCGCCAGCCGCCCGTCCACGCCTGCAGGATCGCGCCGTTCGCGGTCGGCGCGGTGCCGCCGCCGCTCCAGGTGACGTCGATGCTCTGGATGGCGCAGGCCGCTCCCGCGACGCACCCCGCCGGGGCGGGGCCGTTCGCGCGGGAGAAGTCCACCGTGAACAGCTGCGCCGGGTTCGCGGTCGCGGGCGACTGCCACACCCAGGGGAGCGCCTCGACGGCGACCGCCATGCCGACCCCGCTGTCGAAGGCCATCGTCGCGCCGGTGGGTGGCGTCAGGCCGAACGGGTTCGTGACGGCGATCGGCACGTAGACGCTGTGGGCCAGGTCCGCGAGGTACGGGCCCGTGTAGTCCACGACCACCGGCGCGTTCAGCGTGGTGTCCCAGAAGAAGCCCTGGAAGCTGGAAGGCGTGTGGCCCGTCATCGCGTGTCGCGCCCAGCTGTTCGTCACCTGCTTCCACTCCCAGATGTCGCCGGTCTCATTGTGGAAGACGAGCAGCGTGTTCTGCGCGGGGCTCCAGATGGTCTTCTCGCGGCAGCTGCAGGGCGGGTAGACGAGGAACGCGGAGGACGGGTTGCCGTCGCCCTCCGGGTCGTTCGGCGCGCCGGCGAGCTTCGTCCACGCGGCGCCGGTCCACTCCCACACGTCGAGGTAGCAGGTCGAGACCGGCTGGGTCGTGAAGACCACGTCGTAGCCGCCGACGCGGTAGAGCCGCCCCGTCCCCGGGTCGGTCGCCATGCCGGCCTCGGTCCGGAAGGTCTCGTCGTTCGTCGTCGCGCCCGTGCGGCTCGGGTTCGCGACGAGCTGCGTCCACGCGGTGCCGTTCCAGCTCCACGTGTCGCGCCGGGCGAGGTTGTTGATCTGCCCGCCGAACGCGATGACGTTCGAGCCGTACCAGCCGACGGACATCCCGCTCTGCGCGGTCGGGCCGCCGCCGGTGGCGCGGAGCGCCCAGGAGGCGCGGTCCCATTCCCAGGTCTGGAGGGTCGTCCCGGTCTGCGGGAACACGGTGACCCCGCGCGAGGGCACGTAGACCGGGCCGGACGTGCGGAAAAGGAACGACGGGTTGCCGTCGCCCTGCGGATCGCCGGGGGCGATGGTCGCGTAGGCGTTGCCGTCCCACGCGCGGAAGGCGTACAGCGCGGCGACCGTGCTCCCGAGCATTACCACGCGGCGCGAGGTCGGGTCGTAGGTCGCCGCGTGCTGCGAGAGCCCGATGACCTGCGGGGTGACGTCGAACCAGGTCGGCGTTCCGCTCACCCGCCGCAGGACGTAGGTCCGTCCCTCGGGATTGGCGTCGTTCTGGGGACGCCCGCTCTGGAGGAAGAGCTCCTTCCGCTGAGCGTCGTACGCGACGGCGTAGTCGCTCCGCGCGAACGGGACGGTGCCCGCCTGCGCCTGCGGCGTCCAGGTCGTCCCCGTGTAGCACCACAGGTCGTCGAGGTACGTGCCGGCCTGGGTGCGGCCGCCGTAGAGGCACACCTGCTCGACCTCGGTGTCGTAGTAGAGCGTCACGAAGCTGCGAGCGGACGGGGCGCTCGCGGGAGCCGCGTTGCGCCAGGCGGTTCCGTTCCACTCCCAGGTCGTCCCGAAGCCGTCGAAGAAGACGATGACGGCCCGGCGCGCGTCCCACGCGATGGAGCCTCCCGGGGTGGGCACCGTGGTGAGCCGCTTCCAGCTCTCCCCGTTCCAGAGCCACAGGCCGGTCGACGCGAACGCCACGAGCCCGCCGCGGATGGGGTCGTAGACGAGCGGGCTGAACAGCGCAGACTTCGGCGGTCCGCCGTCGCCCTCGGGGTCGCTCGGGTAGACCTGTCGCCATGCGGTGCCGTTCCACTCCCAGGTGTCGCCGGGGCTGGAGCTGTCCGCGAGCATGCCGCCGTACAGCACCACCACGCCGCGCCCGGGGTCCGCCCCGAGCGAGTAGTAGATGCGCCGCCCGGGGTCGGCGAGGCCGGCCACCGGCCGATAGGCGGAGGCGGCGGCGCTCGTGACGAGCTGGTTGTCGCCGCGCAGGCCAACGTTGTCCGCCGAGGCCTCGACGTCGTCGAGCTGCTCGAGCGCGCCGAGCGAGCGCCGGCGCAGGTCGAGCCGGTGCGGGTTCTCGAACGTCGAGCCCGCGACCTTGCCCGCGAGCCCCGCGGTCCAGACCACGTCCACGACGCGCGTCCGGGGACCCTCGTTGCCGGCGCGGTCGAGCGTCGAGACCCACAGGTCGGCCGGATCGGTGCCGAGCGGCACGGTGAAGCCGCCGCCGCCGACGCCCGCCCGCGCGATCTCTCTCGCGCCGGGGTCCGCACCGTCCCACGCGATGAGCACGTCGGCGTCGGAGCCGACCGCCGCGGCCGCGGCGGCGACCTCGAACACCGCCGCCGACGAGGTGTCGTTCCCCCACGGTGTGCGCGTCCACACGAGCGTCGGCGCCGACACGGGGCCGGTCGCCGGCGCCGGCGGCGCGACGCCGTCCACGTCCACGGTCGCGATCTGCACCGGGCTCGCGGCCTTGTTGCCGGCGACGTCCGTGGGGTCCCACGTGACGGTCCAAGTGCCGGCGGGGTAAGGCGTCGCGCTCGCCGGGAGGACGTACGTGAAGCTCGTGTTGGTGGGCTCGTTCGAGGACTGCAGGACGAGCGCCCGCGTGGCGCCCCCGCCCGGCTGGACCGCGACGACGGCGGGCGGAGCGGCGAGGCGCTCGGAAGCGAGGATCGCGATCTCCCATGAGGAGCCGGTGCCCACCGCGCGCACGTCCACCCCGCGCGTGGTGGCGCTGCCGAGGTAGCGCGTCGCCGGGGCGCTCGCGAGGCCCGGGGGCGAGAAGTCGAGCAGGATCGCGGTCGAGACGATGCGCGAGTTCCCGGCGGTGTCGGCGACGGAGACCGAGACGCTGGCGGTGCCGTCGAGGAGCGCCGCCGCGAGCGGCGGCGAGGTGCAGGTGTAGCTTCGGGCGGCCCCGGCGGTGCACGGGAGGTCGAGCGCACCACCGGTCGCCTCGAGGCGCACGGCGGGGAGGACAGGGACGTCCTCGCTCAGCGTGAACACGACCCCGACGGTCTGGCCGGCGCGGTAGAGCTTGTTCGCATGGTCCGGCGCGAGACCCGAGACCGCCGGCGCGGTGGAGTCGAAGGTCACTGGCCCGAGGGGCCCCTGCGACGCCGGGTTGCCAGCGCGATCCTCGGCCGAGACGAGCGCGAGCGTGAAGGCGCCGTCGCCCGCGGCCGGGGACACGTCGTAGGAAAGCGCGTAGTGGGACGCGTCGAGCGCGCTCACCGTCACGGCGAGGCCCGCTCCCCCACCGACCGGGACGAGCTCCACCACCGGCGTCCCGCCGAGCGGTTCGTCGAACGCGAGCGACGCGACGAAGGTGTCGCCCTTGCGAACCGAGGGCGTGCTGATGCTCGCGTCCGAGACGTGGGGCGGCGTGAAGTCGAGGGTGACCGCGTCGGTGTAGCGGCGCTCGAGCAGGTTGCCGGCGGCGTCGGCGGCGCGGAGGAGGAGGTCGGCCGCGCCGGGCGGCTCGGTCCCGTCGAGCGTCAGCGCGAAGGTCCAGGTGTTCGCGCCGCCACCGGGCGCGACGGCGAACGCCGGGCCGGTGACGGAGCCGAGGGTGAGGGCCGGCGCCGCGCCGAGGGGCTCGGTGAAGGTGATGCTCCCCGTGATCACCGACGAGACGCGCGCGAACGCGGGCGAGAAGGTGGGCGGCGCGGCGTCGGGCGGCGTGAAGTCGAGCGCGAGCGTGCCGACGGGCACGGTCTCCGCCACGTTGCCGGCGAGGTCCACCAGCCGGGTGACGATGGTGTGCACGCCGTCGCCCATGGCCGTGACGACCGGGAACTCGATGGTGTAGACGCGGCCCGCGCGACTCGGCGCGCCGAGGGTCGCGGTCTCGCCCTGGAACCGGACCTCGGGGGGCGCGGCGAGCTCCTCGCTCACCTCGAAGGAGACGGCGACCTGAGCGCCGGCGCGCGCGGAGGCCGGGCTGACGGAAGGGGTGCCGACGATCGTGGGCGGCGTCTGGTCCGAGCCGCCCCGCTCGACGCAGCGGCCGCCCAGCGCCTGCGAGCAGAAGAAGCCGGACGGGCAGTCGGCGTCGGAGCCGCAGGTGACCAGCGCGCCCAGGGGCGGCGGATCGAGGTCCGCGGAGCAGGCGACGAGACCGGCGGCGACGAGCAGGGCTCCGAGACGCGCTGGCACGATCATCTAGAAAGTCCCCCCGACCTTCACCGCGCCCGACTTGTTGCCCACCTCGACCTGCGCGCCGTAGCCGTGCCAGTCGGTGAAGAGGGCCGTCACGCCCGCGGCGGCGGCGAGCGTGCCCGCGGTGATGAAGAGGACGTTCGCGTTCGTCGCGCGGCTCTTGGCGGTGAGCTCGAGCTCCTTCAGCTGACCGCCCGGGACGGACGCGGTGGAGGACTGCTGCAGGAGGTGGTTGTACTGGTTGCTCGCGTCCTTCGACATGACGGCGTAGACCGCGCCCGCGCTCGCCGCGGCCAGCGCGGCGCCGGCGGTGATGTAGAAGGGCCACTTCGGCAGCGGCGGTGGGTTGAGCCGCAGCGCGACCGCCTTGTCCACCCCGCGGGTCGTGCCGGCGCGCAGGTTGCGGTCCGGGAAGAGCTCGTGGACCCCTGGTCCGACGGCGCCGAGCAGCTCCTCGCCGTTCGCGCGGGTGAGGCGCTTCGAGTGAGAGCCCGTGACACGGGCGGTGCGCATGTTGATGCGCCGCAGCGCGAGGTTGGCGGTCTTGCCGTCGACGATGACCTCCGCGTGGACCATCTCATCCGTGCCGAGCGCGCCGCCGATCTCGGCGAGGCAGGTCTCGTTCGCCTGGCATCCGAGCATCTGTCGCTGGTACTCGAACGAGAGCATCTCGCGGATCTCGCTCATGCCGATGACGGAGACGCCCTCGAGCTTGCGGACCTCGGCGAGCAGCGCGGACTCGAGGAGCGCGAGCTGGCGCGGCGGCAGGTCGCCGTGGACCTTGACGTCTGGCATGGCGACGCGGAGCGCCTGCTTCGGCTTCGGCGCGCCCGTCGGAGCGGCCGGTGGGATCGCCTTCAGGTCCGGCGCGGGCGTCCGGGCGGTCGCGGCGGGTGGCGGCGGCAGCGGGATGTCGGTGGAAGGCTTCGTCGAGGTGGCCGCCTTGGGACCGGACTTCGTGGTCGTCGAGGGAGAGACCTGCGCGCCAGCGGTGGCGGGTGACGCGAGGAGGGCGACGAGCGCGACGTGGACGAGGGGTGAGGGCATTCCTCGGGCAGCCTACCAATCCTGAAAGCGGCGCGGCAGTGCCAGGGATCACACGAGCCTCGCGGACGGCGGCAGCGAGACCCTGCAGGCACACGAGGTCCCGAGATGGGGGCCATTCGAGAACGCAACGCGATGTTGATTATGATATGCGTTCTCGTCTTGATGGTTGGTTCACCCACGCTCGCTCACCCTGGTCCCGCACGTTCTCGAGGAGGACTTCACTTGGAAGCACGCATTTCATCCGCAGCTCGCATGATCGCCGCAGCGCTCGCCCTCGCCTCCTTCGCGGGATCAGCCGTGGCGGAAGAACCCGCCGCCGCGGCGAAGAACCAGGGCTCGGCCCCCCCCGAGCAGCAGGTCCCGGACACGGCCCTGCCGCGCGAGAGCGCCGTCGAGACGTCGCTCGGGCGCAGCGAACACGTTCGGCGGCTACGGCGAGCTCACGCTCTCGAGTCCGTCGAACGGCCCGTCCGTCGTGGACATGCGGCGCTTCGTCCTCTTCTTCGGCCACGACTACAACGAGCACATCCGCTTCTACTCGGAGGTCGAGGTCGAGCACGCCATCAGCTCGGCGACGGACCGCGGCGAGGTCGAGATCGAGCAGGCCTACCTGGACGGACTCCTCCACCGGAAGCTCAATCTCCGCGGCGGCGTCATCCTGATGCCCGTGGGAATCACGAACGTCTACCACGAGCCGCCCAGCTTCAACGGGGTGGACCGCCCGGACGTCGACACGTTCGTCATCCCGACCACTTGGCGCGAGCCGGGAGTCGGAATCTTTGGAGAGCTCGCTGAGGGCCTGAGGTACCAGCTCTACTTCGTGAACGGCTTCAACGCGAACGGCTTCACGGCGGAGTTCGCGCTCCGGGACGGTCACCAGGAGGCGCAGCTCGCGAACGCGGGGGTCTTCGGTGGCGTCGCACGGGTCGACTACGAGCCCATCCTCGGCACGGTCTTCGGCATCTCCGCGTACGGAGGCACGTCGCGTACGCCGCCGCTGCCGCTGTCCATCGGCCGGGTCCCGGTGGGCCTCTTCGAGGTGGACGTGCGGACGCGCCGCGGTGCGTTCAGCGCGCGCGCCGAGGTGGCGGTGCTGTTCATCGGCGACGCGGGCGCGCTCAGCCAGGAGCTCGCCGCCGTGTCGCCGGACGCGGCGCCGGTCTCGTCCCAGTCCCGCGGCGCGTACCTCGAGGTGGCGTATGACGTCCTCGCGCTCCTCGCGCCCCGCTCGAGCCAGGGGCTCACCGCGTTCACGCGGTTCGACTACGCGGACACCCAGGCGGACGTTCCCGCCGGATTCGCTGCGAGGATGGAGTTCCGGCGCTACTCGGAGGTGCTCGGGCTCGTCTACCGGCCCATCCCGCAGGTCGCGCTGAAGGCGGACTACCGGTTCCGCCAGTTCGGCGACTACACGACCGCTCAAGAGGTCGCCTCCGCGATCACGTGGCTCTTCTGACGAGGGAACGGACGCGATGCAGGTCTTCTCCAGGCGTGGCTTCCAGCTCAGAACGGCCTCTCTCGAGACGCGGCTCGCCTACACCGCGTTCCTCGCGCTCACCGTCCTGGGGGCCGTCTCGATGGGCGCGCTCTCGGTCGGCCGCATCGGGATCACCCCCGGCGCCATCGCCGTCTACTACCGCGGCAGCGAGAGCGAGATGAGCTTCCCCAAGCAGTTCTGGCAGCTCGCGGAGGTGACCCACTTCCACCTGTTCTCGATCTCGGTCGTGCTCCTGATCCTCTCTCACCTGCTGAGCGCGACGCCGGTGTCCACGCGCGCGCGCCTCGGCGTCATCGGGGCGACGTCCGCGGGAGCCTTCCTGGACCTCTTCGCCCCGTGGGCCGTCCGGTACCTGTCCGGAGCGTTCGCGTACGCCCTCCTCTCCGCCTGGCTCCTGCTCGCGGGAGGGATGATCTGCATGCTCGCCGTCTCGCTCGTTTTCATGTGGGGTCCGGAACGCTGGAGCAACGGGCGGGCGGCTCCGGCGCCGGTCGAGACGGCGGAGGGGACGTGAAGCTCGCGGCCGCGCTCCTCGCCGTGGCGCTGCCGGCAGCGGCGGCGCACGCGGATCAGGTCTTCCTGCGTGAGCCCGACACGCCGCGCGCCCTGTTCGGCGACGGCGTCCGCGCCGAGCGATCGACGCTCGACCTCTCGGCCGCGGAGCTGGGCGAGCTGAGCCGACGCGTCGGCCGGAAGGTGGACGTCCGGCAATACCCCTACTTCGCGGTCTCGTCCGGGTCCGGGCAGCTCCTCGGGTGGATCTTCGTGCTCGACGTCGTAGGACAGAGTCTGCCCATCACGTTCGCGGTCGGGGTCAAGCCGGACGGGCGCGTGCAGGACGTCCAGGTGATGGTGTACCGGGAGCCACACGGCTCCGAGATCCGCGAGCGCAGGTTCCGCGCCCAGTTCGCGGGCAAGG
>WNGL01011510.1_pt1 | contig 10130 bp, 14 predicted proteins | sample 5400591 | NCBI WGS metagenome assembly WNGL01 (sample SAMN13153377, study PRJNA577476) | soil metagenome | isolation source: 80 cm soil or saprolite under Garry oak tree replicate 1 | place: USA:California | collected 2016-06-15 | reverse complement strand
GCCCAGATCCCAAGGCCGCCACCCCTCCAGGCCCGGCTCCTCGAACTGCTCCGGGTCGATCCCCGCCGACCTCGCTGAGGAGCTGCAGGTTATGACCTCAAGAGGCAACACCCTTGCATGTGCTGAAAGCCCGGCTAGCCCGCTATGCGGAGGGGTTCCGGCAGGGTCTCCTCGGCCGGGGGTATACCGAGGGCTCGGCCGCGCGCCAGGTCCACCTCATGGCGCACGTGAGCCGCTGGCTGACGGCGCAGGATCTTCAGCCTGCCGATCTGGGCGAGTGTGTTGTGGTCGGGCGGTTCGTCGCCGCGCGCCGCGCCGATGGTTACGCGGGGTTCCTGTCAGCCCGGGCTCTAGCTCCGCTGCTCGGCTACCTGCGTGGCCTGGGGGTCGTGGCAGAGCCGGTGCTGCCGGAGCCCCGGACGCCCGCCGAGGTGCTGGCCGGGCGGTTCGGGGAGTACCTGGCCCGGGAACGGTGCCTGGCCGCGGAGAGCATCCGCAGCTACCTGGGAGTGGCCAGGCGGTTCATGGCCGACGCGGCCGCACTCGCAGCGCCCCCGACCCGGCCCGGTGGGTGCGGAAGATCCGCCGCAGCCCGGCCTCAGTGAGCGGCCGCCCGGCGGTCGGGCCGCGCAGCACCACGAAGCACTCCGGCGTGCGGCACCCGGCGGGACGTTCCTCGCGCAGGTAGGCGGCCAGCTCGGCGAAGAAGGCGCCATCGACCGGGACGACGCGTTCCTTGCCCCGCACCCGGACCCGGCGCATGCCCATATCCACGTCTGCCAGCCGCAGCGACCGGACCTCAGCCGCGCGCAGTCCGCCCAGCAGCATGACCAGCGTGATCGCCCGGTCCCGGAACGTCCGCAGGTTCGCCACGAACGCCGTGACATCGTCGGGCTCAAGCGACTCGGGCAGCCGCTGAGGCTGGCGCACCAGCCGCCCGCCGGCCCGGGGGCGGCCCGGGCCGATATGCCCGAGCAGGCCACGGCGGCTGGCCCGCAGCCCGCTGAACGGTCGCGCCGCCGGCACCGGGTTGTCCGCACGCGCCCCGGTCATCACCGCGAACTCGAACAGGCCGCGCACGGCCGCGATCCGCCGGTTCATCGTGGCGGGCATCGCACCACGGGCGGCTCCGAGCCGGACCACCGTCTGGCCGGCCGTGCCCGGCGGATGCTGCTGCCAGTCCAGGTAGTCGAACAAGTCGGTGGCCACCACATCGGCCAGCCGGGCATTCCGGGCAGCCAGGAACCGCAAGAAGTTCAGCAAGTCAAAGGCTTATGCCGCACCGTCGCCGGCGAGAACACCCGCGACCCCAGATGCGCCAGGAACCGATTGACCAGCTCACCGTCCGCCCGGTAGTAGTCCAGCAGCCCGGCCAGGATCGCCGCGTCGACAGGTCGGTCTTAACCCTCGCCCCGGCGATCGCCCGCGTCTTCGCCGGGTTGGACACCACCACCCGGCCCGCCCGGCTGGCCAGCAGTGCCGCGATCGCCCAGCCGTTCCCGGTCGCCTCCAGCGCCACCTCATCGGCCGGGCCTAGGCCCGCAGCGAACTCGCGGACCCCTTCCGGCGTGGTCGCGAATACGCCGGCCTGCGTAACCGTCCCAGCCTGCCAGATCGCCACCTGAGCGAACTCACGGTGCGCATCCAGCCCGATGCACCTGCGATTAACTCCCAGGGTCGAGTCTCGATGGGCCCAGTCCGTAAATCAGTAGGCTGAGCCAGCTCTTTCCGAGCCGCGTACGCGTAGCCGGCCTGGTCTTCCTGCTGCGCGCCGGGAACGTTGTCAGCGTTGTCTCTGAGGCGGGGGTAGCCGAGTTGGGTGTGCAGGCGGGTGATGCGCTCGCGCACCGGCCCAGGGATCATTTCTACTGGCACCGTGAGTTCGGCTGGTCGGGGTGCTGTGTCTTGTGCCGGGAGGTCCATGCGTTCCGGGAAGGCTCTGCCGGATACTTCGTTATGCAGCCCCAGGAAAGCCCTGACTGTAGTCAGCGCCTGGACGGGATCTGCCGCCACGTCTTCATAGCGGACGTGGGTTGCCGCAGGGTGTTCTGCTTCGAATGCAAGCAGTTGCTCGGTTGACTGTGCCCAGTACGCGGCCAGGGCGGCGACGCTGTTGCCGGGGTGGGACAGGAGGTAGGGCAGGAGCCCTTGGCCTTGCAGCCCCCATGGGCTTGCCTGGACACCGGCGCGTATCACATCAAGGCTGGAGCGGTGGATACACACGATGCCTGTATGAGGGAAGACCTGGAGGAAGGGCGCCATGGCGCTTGGGGGCGCGGTCGCTAGCTCACACCACCGGGATTTGCCGGAGCCAGCCAGGATCACCGTCACCTGGACCGAAGCAATCCCCCGGATGGTGGATACCGCAAGCCGTGACAGGTCCTGCCCGCTTCGGCCCTCCACCCGCCGCCAGGTTTCCGCGGCCACTTCGCACAGCGGGATGACGCCGGTAGCCAGTGTGCATGCAAGCTCGGTGTCAACGGCGAGCAGCTCTTGGACGCGGCGGGCGCCAGAATAGGCGTAAGACAATACGACGATCGGGCTCTGCCCGGCACTGCGGGGGGGAGACTGCTGCCCGCCCCGCGGGGGAGACTGCTCGTCATTTCGCATGGCCGGTCACTGCCAGCTAACCAGGCTAAGCAGGTGGGCGATAATGCCGATGCGGGTGTCGGCCGCCAGCGGCGGGGGCTGACCGTTGTCACAGTAGCGGAGCTGGCAGGAGCGCAGCGCGACGCTGATGTTGACCTTACCGTCCATGACATGTTCCCAGGCATCCACCGAGCCGATCATGTCCCAGTCGGAGTTCTCCTGGGCCTCCCGTCCCGTCGGCGTCACCGTGGCCGCCCCGAGATCTACCAGCCAGTACTCGGCTGGGTTCATGGGATCATTGGTGACCGCGACGGCCACGAATGTCTCACTGCCATACGGCCCCCACAACTCCGTAAGTCTTGTGCCAGTAAGTGCCGCTGTGCCAGCCCGCAACCGCTCGCCCAGCCGCCGCCAACGCGGCGAACCGATGTGAGCAGCCGCCGCGGCAGCGGTATCGCCTGAGCCCTCAGTCAAGGCAGGTGTGATACCGCTCGCCGGTTCCCGGCCGCTGGCAGTGGCGTGGCCCGTGACTGCGGTACCAATGTCTGCCTGGGATGCTGAGGCAGCAATGGGGACACGGAGGTCGCCCGGTGGCTCGGTCGTGCCCCAGTCGCCGTCCACCGCGAGATAGCCCAGCTTTTCCGCCAGTTCATTAATGACATCCAACAGCTGCGGAGCGATCATGGCGGCCGGCACCGACCAGCCACGGCCGACCGAGTCACTTGTAATCCGCGACGTATACCAGATCTTGTAGTCCGCCGGCCCAAACCGCTCTCGCTCGGCCGAGAAACACGACTGCGAGATCCCGGGCACCGCGTCCACTCCCAGGAACTCGAACACTGCCGCTGCCGTGCCTTCCGGCTCGGCGACCAGGTCCTCATACCGGACCCGCAGACACTTATCAGCGAATCGTTCCTCTGCCGCCAGCGTCGCCCGGGTGTTGTCCGCCCAGAAACTTGCCAGTGCCATCACCGCGTTCCCTGGCGTGGCAGCGATGTAAGGGTCGAATCCGTACCCGTTCAGTCCCCACGGGCATGCCTCTGCTCCCGACGCGATCACATCCATCGGGTGGCGGTGCATGCAGACAAATCTCGCGTCCGGGTACACCCGCATCAGCAGTTCCGCGAACCGTGCGGTTCCCAGGCTCTTGTCGCAGTAACGCTTCTTTCCCCGCCGCGTCAGGTACGACCCGACCATCCGGTCCAAGGTGTCCCGGACCCCGGCGATCGCCGCCGGTGGGATATCTGGGGGCTCATCCCCCCTGTTCGCCGACAGCGGCGCTGCCTCGATCAGTGACCACACGGTCGCTAGCTGCACGCACAATCCAGGCAGATTCGTCTCCGGTGGGCACGCCAGGTCTGGGTGGGCATCCAACAGAAACCGCAGCAACGTCGACCCTGACCGCCCGTTACACAACACGAAGACCGGATCACCGAGCCCGGGTATCCTTTCTGCTCCCGTCACAGAACGCTCCCGCGCGAGATCTTCCATTCCCCCAGCCATATCTCCGCCCGTGATACTGTAACTCAAGCACGCACAGCTACGGCTAAGTAGACACCGAGCAGAAATTCTCGGATAAGGTAAACAAACTTCCTTACCCAACCGCCGGGATCTGACCTGGCTAAACCAACTAGCTGCCCGTAGAGGAGCCGGAAGAAACCGGCTCAGCCTACTGATTTACAGACCGGCCCCTGCTTGACTTGGCTGCCAATACTACTCACCGCCGCTGTACATACCTGAATGGGCAGGTAGCCGTAGCTTCTGTGAACGCCATCATCAAAGAAGTGCTTGGGTGGATATGCGCCCCAGAGCTGGCGTGAATAAACTCTGTGCTTAGCACCGTTAAGGTAATGGGCATAGATCCGGACCCGGTCGTACGACGTAGGACCCACCCCCCCGAGGAATGACGTATCCACTGTGCCGATGCACGAAGTGCCGTAGGTTGGGTTGTATGTGTGCCAGAAGAACAGCTTCACGGATATGTTCTTTGCCGAAGCATACGTGTTCCCAGTACAGCCTGACGCGGCGGCGCTCCTGCGCTGAAGAGAAACCGTCTTCGCCGTAGCTTTCTGGGCGTGTGCCGTAGCCGCCGCCGTAGCAGGCATCATCATGCCGACTGCCGGGACCGCGCCCACCGCACCGAACGCGTAGCGCACTTTTTTCATCTACGGCCCTCTCTTCTCTCCTCGGCCCTTTGGATCTCCCGCTACCGGGCATTCTGTCGATTACTGGCGGTGTCGGCAATCGTCACACATGTCGCTAGCGCCGGGCTAGCGCCATCGCGCTAGGAGCCTGCTGAAATGGGCCAGTTCGCGGGCCACGGCCGATGCCGACGCCGGGGCATTCGACGTGGCGGTGGGTACGTGGCTGATGAGTCTCGCCGGGTTCGCCACCCGGCCCCGGCCGAAGCTCGACATCGCGGACTGGGGCCGGAACCCGGCCGCGCCGGAGTTCGGCCGGCACGGGATGCTGCATGTCCGCTACGGGAAGGCGAAGCGCGGCCAGCCGCCGCGGCGCCGGAACGTCGCCTCGGTGATGGGGTGGGCGGTGGACGCGGTGGCTGACTACGTCGGGAACATCCGCCCGAAGTTCGGCTGCGCCGATCACCCGGCCCTGTGGGTGACCGAGCGCGGCGGGAGGGTCAAGCCGGCGGAGATCAACGCCCGGTCCGAGTCCCACCGGGACGCCGTGGACCTGCCGGCGATCCTGACGCCCCATAGCCTGCGGCACTCGTCACGCATCTGACCGAGGAGGCTGACGTTCCGCACTTCTCGGTCGCGTTTTGGCCCCCACTTCGGCGGTGGTCAGCGTGGCTCGCGGTGGGCGGCGGTCTGGCGGAGCAGGATCTCGCCGGCGTCGGCTGACACTTCCTGCATCTGGGCGATGATCGTCTCGAGTCGTTTGCGGTTGGCGATCCAGGTCCGGTAGATCTCGGCCTGCTCGGCGGTGAGGCGGCGGCTGATGGTCTTGCCGGCGACGGCGCGACTCCACTGGTAGTAGGGGCCGTGCCGCTGTGGCGGGTCGGCCTGGCACCGGCAGCCGGGTTTGCCGCAGGAGGTCTCGCGCACGACGAGGCTGCCCGGGCTGATGAAGCCGATCTCGGCCAGTTCGGCGGCGAGTTCGCGATACCTGGCCTGGTAGCGGTCCAGTTTGGCTGCCACGCGTGTCCTTCCCGGGCTCGTCGTCTGTCAGCGTTTATGCTGACCGACAGGGGTGGCGGGTGTCAAGGGAGGCAGGCGATGAGCACGCCGGGACCGTTCGAACTCCGCAGCCAGACCTTGGGCGCGCTGCCGGTGCTCAACCACTTCCTGGCCCGCATCCACCTGGCCGAGCGGCTGGCCCGCTGCCTGCCGGCCGGCGACGCCCGGCTGCGGCTGGACCCGGCAGCGGTGATCGCCCTGGTGGTGCGCAACATCATCCTGGCGCACCGGCCGGCCTGCGCGCTGGGCGAGTGGGCCGCCGGCTACGACCCGGCCCTGCTCGGGCTGGACGAGGACCAGGCGGGCGCGCTCAACGACGACCGGGTCGGGCGCATGCTGGACCGCCTGTCCGGCGCCGACCGGGCCAGCCTGATCACCGAGACGGTGCTGGGTGTGATCGGCGAGTTCGGTATCGACTGCTCCCAGTTGCACAACGACTCCACCACCGTCACCCTGACCGGCGCCTACCCCGGCGCCGACGGGCATACCCGCGGCGGCAAGCCGACCCCGGCCGCGCGCCGCGGTCACAACAAGGACTTCCGCCCAGACCTCACTCAAGCAGCTGCTGTTCATCCTCACGATCGCGGCGGACGGGGCGGTGCCGATCGCCTACCGCACCGCGCACGGCAACACCAGCGCCGAACGGATCCTGAAGATCTTCACCGGCATCCAGCGCCACCACCTGACCAGCGACGGCGCCGCCGTGCAGACCTTCGAACCGGACCTCACCCCGCTACACCAGCAGGTCCTGGACCTCCTGCACGTACCCGCCAGCGTCTACACCGCCGCCAGCGACTCCTGATCCGGGGGCGCAACTGCCAGCCGAGAAGTACGGAACGTCAGAGGAGGGGGTGGACCGCAGGTTCATCCAGGTTCAGGTCGGCCACGAGTGTGACAGTTCCACCGCTATCTACACCAACCCTCGGGAATTGCATCAGGTGAGCGAGATACGCGAAGTTTGCCCGGAACCAAGGGTAGGCAATGCAGCGCCGAGGACATCCCGGCACAGCTCCGTGACCAGCACTTATACGACGACGAGCCCTTCTGATGCACAATCCGCCCGCCAGATGGCAGCGGTGGCTGGCGGCTTCTCTTAAAGCGCATCGACGAGGGGATAGGGCTCGCGGTGGCTGGACTCCGACGCCCAGGCGAGGCATTCCGAGGCATTCCGAGGCATTCGGACAGTTGCAATATCTGACTGTGCCGTTACATGTCAGTGACGACTTCATGAACACCGCGCTTGCTCCTGCGTTCGAGGAGCAGCCGGGCGCCGGAAGGAGCAGCCGGAACAACGGAAGTCCCACCCGGCAGCAATCCCACATGGCCCGGCGGCTGGCCCGCGGCGCCATCACGTTCCTTGACTTGCTCGACGCGCACGACCTCACCCTGAACAGCTGCCAGCAGGCCGACCTCGACCGTTGGCTCGCCGGCGAGCGAGCTGTCTACCGCGAGGAAGCCGGCCGGTTCATCCGCTGGGCCCGCGGCAGCAAGCTCACCGCCGGCTACGTCGCTGCGGCCCCGCGATGGAACGGGCCGGCCCAGCTACTCGATCACAAGGACCGCTGGGACATCGCACGGCGGCTCCTGCACGACGGCAACCTCAAGCCCGAAGACCGGCTCGCCGGCCTGCTCGTCCTCCTCTACGCCCAGGGAACGACAGCGATCAGCCGCATGACCGTCAGCCAGATCAGGGTCAGCGAACACGGCGTCCGGCTCCGCCTCGGCCGCGCCCCATCCAGCTACCCGAGCCGGTCGCCGGCCTCGCCCGCGCGGTCCTGGCAAACCGCAAAGGCCACGCCACGATCGGAGCGGCGGAACCATCGCACTGGCTCTTCCCCGGATGCCAGCCCGGACGGCCCGTTAGCACCGCCCGGCTAACCCAGCGGCTCGGCGACCTTGGCATCCATCCCGGCCAGGCACGCAGCACCGCGCTCCTCCAGCTCGCCGCCGAGATCCCCGCCGCCATCCTCGCCCGCACCCTGGGCATCCACACCGCCGCCGCCATCACCTGGCAGCGACTGTCCGCCGGCGACAGGACCACCTACGCCGCCGACGTCAGCCGCCGGACTCCCACCCAGCCAGGCATTCCGACAGTTCGAATATCTGACGTCGCCAGTACCGACCTCGCCCTCAAAGAACGCGCCCCCGCGCGGACCACGCCACCCGGCACCCCGTCAGGCCGCTACCAGCCGCCGGACACCATCATCGCCTTCCTCGAAAGCCTCTGATTATGCCGACTATATGCACGTCAACACCGCCGTTACCAGCGGCATCTCCCGCTAATCGGGCATAACGGCGAGGTCCGCATAAGACGCCTTGCACCCGCAGCGCGAGCACGCCACTTACCTGCACGCCCGCGGCGCGCACTACCCGGTCACGGTCAAGGGCAACCAGCCGGGCCCGCTCCGCCAGCTGCAGTCCTTGCCCTGGAACAGCACCCCGACCAGCCGAACTCACGGTGCCAGTAGAAATGATCCCTGGGCCGGTGCGCGAGCGCATCACCCGCCTGCACACCCAACTCGGCTACCCCCGCCTCAGAGACAACGCTGACAACGTTCCCGGCGCACAGCAGGAAGACCAGGCCGGCTACGCGCGCGCGGCTCGGAAAGAGCCGACTCAGCCTACTGACTTACAGACTGGGCCCATCGAGACCCGACCCTGGGAGTTCACCGCCGCTGTGCATACCTGAATGGGCAGGTATCCGAAGCTCCTGTGAACGCCATCAGAGAAGCGGAGTTTGCCCGAGAATGTGCCATAGCTGGGGTGTGAGTAAACCCTGTGCTTGGCACCGGAAATGTAATGAGCATAAATGCGGACCCTGTCATAAGAATGACTATGCAGAAATTTAGAGAAGGCAGTTACCACTGTGCCGATGCACGAAGTGCCGTAGGTAGGGTTGTATGTATGCCAGAACTCCAGCCTCACGGAATGAATACGTGCCGAGGCCTCTGTGGTGCCAGTACAGCCTGACGCGGTGGCGCTCCTGTGCTGAAGAGAAACCGTCTTGGCCGTGGCTTTCTCGGCGTGTGCGGTAGCCGCCGCCGTAGCAGGCATCATCATGCCGACTGCCGGGACGGCGCCCACCGCACCCAGCGCGTAGCGCACCTTTTTCATCTACGGCCCTCTCTTCTCTCCTCGGCCCTTTGGATCTCCCGCTACCGGGCATTCTGTCGATTACTGGCGGTGTCGGCAATCGTCACACATGTCGCTAGCGCCAGGCTAGCGCCATCGCGCTAACCCAGATCATTCGTGCGCCCAGCAGAACGGAAGGTGACACCGCGACGTGCCGAACGCGCGGAAGCGGCGCGACCCGGCCGGGCTCGCGGCGCTGCGGGCGGCCTGCGACGACGATCCGGCGTCTCCCCGGCGGTCGCGCGGCTGGCGGCCTACCGGACGGCTATGATCTGCGCCGCCAAGGGCGGCCGCCTGGGCACTGTTGCGTTGTACGTTAACGCGCTCAGCGACGAGGGCAGCGCTGGCGTACGCCGCGCCTACCCGCTTGAGAAGCTGGCCCGGTTGACGGCGCTAAACCGAACTTACTTGATCTTGGTGAGGATGCTGTTGTGCTGACGTGGGGTTATGTCGGTCAGCGGGTGCCGGGTGGGGGGTTGGCACTGGCTACTGGAGGGTGAGGGGGGCCGGGGTGCCGAGCAGTTCGAAGGCGCGCCGCTGAGCGGGCGTTGGGCTGGTGAGCTTCTCGATCCGCTGCCCGCTGAAGGTGATGGTCTGGCGGTCAAGGGTCGACAGGTGGCTGAGCAGGTCGCCGTATTTCCGGAAGCTTGTCGCTGTTGCGCTTTGCGGCATCCTTGCTCTTGGCCCCTGGCGAGCGCCAGGCGGGGGCGACGGGGCTTTCGGCGGCCGGGATGTGCTGGTCGGTGAAGGTGAGCTCGGCGAGGGCGGCGCGCAGGTGCCAGGTGAGGTAGCAGGCGAACACGCAGATCAGGACGTGGCCGCGGCCAGCTGGCCAGCTGGAGGCATTGTTCGCCGGTGGCTGGGAGAGTGTCAGAAAGATTGTGCGGGGGGTGATCGACGAGAATGTTTCCGCAGGTCACATGGGGTGACCTGGACCAGGGGGAGGTCAAGATGACAATGCTAGAGAACGCGGCGGGGAAAGTCGAGGACCCGGCGGGGGTATCTTCGACGGGCCCGGATGGCGGGGGCCTGGTGCTGCCGGAGGAGGTGCTGGCGTCGCTGGCGGGGCAGCTGGCGCAGCGGGCACTGGCCGGGGAGCCGGTGACGCTGACGGGGCCGGGCGGGCTGCTGACCGGGGTGATCGGGCAGGTGCTGCAGGCGGGGCTGGCCGCGGAGCTGGCCGGTCACCTGGAGGACGGCGACGGCGCG
>WNGL01019297.1_pt1 | contig 10132 bp, 9 predicted proteins | sample 5400591 | NCBI WGS metagenome assembly WNGL01 (sample SAMN13153377, study PRJNA577476) | soil metagenome | isolation source: 80 cm soil or saprolite under Garry oak tree replicate 1 | place: USA:California | collected 2016-06-15 | reverse complement strand
TCCTATTTCCTTACCAACCTATACGCGGACATCGAATCGCTCCGCCTTTATGCGGGAATCCATCGCAAAGCCTACAAGCGATTTCACCGCCTCCTGTCAAAGCGGTTTCCGTTTGCGGTGTTTTACACCGTCCAGAGCGCAACAGTTTACGTTCATGCGATTCTGGATTGCCGGCGCAATCCTGCCTGGATCCGAAAACGCCTGAAATAACCGGACTCGTGGCCCGTGGTCCGTTGTCCCGTAGTTCTTTTGACCCTCTGATGTCTGATCTCCGACCTCTGACCTCTGATCTCCGAAAAAAGCTGAGATTGCGAAAGCAGAAAGCAGAAATGAAGGGACGGCTACCGGACGATTTCCGGCAAAGAGTGAAGGGTTATGCTGCCGGAGTGATTCGCTTGTTTGTCAAACTCCCAAAGGCACGGGAAGAAGTGAACATTCTGGGCAAACAGTTGCTCCGGTCAGGCACCTCCGTCGCCGCCCACGTGCGAGAAGCATCGCGGGCAAGGTCGGATATGGAATTTGTGTCAAAACTGGGTGGAGCCCTGCAAGAGGCTGACGAATCTCTGCTCTGGCTTGAGCTTCTGCGTGAGGAGTGCGGCATCGCCCCGGCGCTCACCGAATCGCTTGAGAAAGAGTCCTCGGAGTTGATGGCCATTTTCACAACCATGATCAATCGCACGAAAGGCGAAAACTGAAATTGATTTCTGCTTTCTGCTGTCGGTATTTTGAGCTGCTCTGATTTCTGCTTTCTACTTTCCACTTTCCAAATTTTCATGTCCGCCCCCGTCATCTCCGTCGAAAACCTCGGCAAGAAATATCGGATCAAGCACCAGGCCGAGCGGCAGCGCTACGTCGCGTTGCGCGACGTGCTCGCGGACAAGACGAAGGGCGTCGCAAAGCGTCTGTGGTCCGCCGTTCGCGCCTTCCCTCTCCGCCTCGATCGGGGAGAGGGTCAGGGTGAGGTGTCGCGTCCGCCTTCTACCGAAGACTTCTGGGCTTTGAAAGACGTTTCCTTCGAAGTGAAACAAGGTGAAGTCGTGGGCATCATCGGCCGGAACGGCGCTGGGAAAAGCACTTTGCTGAAAATCCTGAGTCGGATCACTGAACCGACAACGGGCCGAATCCATCTAAGAGGCCGCGTGGCCAGCTTACTGGAGGTCGGGACTGGTTTTCACCCGGAACTGACTGGCCGCGAAAACGTCTTCCTCAACGGGGCGATCCTCGGTATGGCTCGACAAGAAATTAGACAGAAGTTCGACGAGATCGTGGCCTTTTCAGAGGTCGAAAAGTTCCTCGACACGCCAGTCAAACGGTACTCTTCTGGCATGTACGTGCGGCTGGCGTTCGCAGTGGCAGCGCACTTGGAGCCGGAGATTCTGATCGTTGACGAGGTGCTGGCGGTAGGAGATACGGAATTTCAGAGAAAGTGCTTGGGTAAAATAGAAAGTGTGAGCCGAAGTGGGAGGACGGTCCTTTTCGTGAGTCACAACATGGCTGCAGTCCAATCCCTCTGTTCTCGCGCCGTCGTGTTAGAACAGGGCAGGCTGTTGAGCCAAGGCGCCACGAATCATCAGGTATTGCTCTATCTGACCCAAGGCCAAACGGAGGCATCTGTCGCATGCGTGCAACTTTCGGTAGATCTTAAGCTATCGGAGTTATCGGTGACCCCGCAGCGATTTCAGCCCGGAGCAACGGTCATTCTTTCATTCAAGCTCGATTCACAGTTTCCGCAAGAGATCAGGGAGTTTTGTATTATCCTAGAGTCCGCACATGGTCAGAGAATAGGGATCATAGACCTAAGAGAGATAGACCTAATTCGCAAGCTGAACAAGGCTACCACGTACAACGTCCAAATCGAACTGGTTGATTTGCCTTTAATCGAAGGTGACTATTTTTTTGGCTTTTATGTCGTCGCAAATGATCGTTCGTATCTCAAGCCTCGCGTATCATCGGTCACCGTCCTCCCTCAGCCAGTTTCGACGGAGCGCTACGAAGTTAAACACCGAGGCTTGATCTCCCTCAAAGCTCGAGCAGTAGTTTCCTAAAGCTCATATTTTATTCATGACACCTCGTTCAATTCTACGACACCTAATTTCGCTTGTTCCATACCATCCCTGGCTCTACCATGCCGCAGACACATACATTTCCTCCACCAGCAATCTTTATGATCACCGAATTGCTAAGAATGGCGAATTACGGTTGTTGCGGTCAATATCGCCAGAACTTCGAGTCGTTATTGACGGCGGAGCGAATGTCGGTGAATGGGCGAAGTTGGTGCTGCGACATGCGCCGGGTGCCGAAATTCATTGCTTTGAACCAGTATCGACGAGCTTCGCTTTGCTTACAGCCGTCGATTTCCCGAGAAACGTGGTTCGTATCAAAAAAGGTCTCCATTGTGTGACAAGCTCCGCAGAAGCCTATGTCTATGCAGATGGAGGCGAAAGCAATTCTCTTTTCTCACAATTTGCCAAGCCCGAAGGGACAACTTGCAAGGAGATGGTGTCTCTTCTGAGCCTAGACGATTATTGGATTGGGCGCGGTGAAAACCGACCCATCGACTTTGTGAAATTAGACAGTTCACGTTGTTCAAGGTCATGCCGTGGGGGCTTGTACATGTCCCGCATTACGATGTCTTTGCCGAAGATTTTCGGTTGCGAAATTACTTGACCGTCAGCCCGGACTGCATCGACTTAATCAGCTGCGCCCGGACACGAATTTAGGTCGGCTCTCCGACACTCGCACGGTACCAGTCTGACACGCTTCACTTGTGCTTAGTCAATACCGCATACAAGAAATCAGGCTCATCCAAGCACTTTTAGAAGCGCGGTGGCAGATTGGATTGCCTGTGGGAATTGACTTAAGGTTTGTATCTTTCGGCGAGAATTACTGCTGCTCGCACTCACCGAACACCGAGCGACCGCGAGAACTCGACGTTAAAGTCAACCACACGGCGCCGGCAACTCGGATCGGCAACGTGCGTCGCAGACTGGTCTTTCGGTACCACGGTCCAAGAGTCCCTGGAGATAACTGACGAGAAAAGCTCCGGCCACATAGAGTGGCTTTGGGAGCGGTCCAGAAAGGGTCGACCCAAGATGTACCACGACGCGAAAGCGAGCTGAGCTACCGCGGACATCTTCTGAAACTGCCAATCCAGCTCCGTAATGAAAGTAGCGGGAAAGCAACTAATTTGGATTTCAGCAACTGAGCAAGAGCCTATTTCCAGCTCTCCAGTTGTGCTGAAGAACTACCGAATCCAAGAGATACGTCTTATTCAGGCATTGATCGAAGCAAATTGGGAAGTCGGGTTGCCCTCCGCGCTGGCGAATTCATTTCTTAACTCTGACGCCGGATTTCAAAGCATGCCCGCTCCATCCACGCCCAGAATGGTCGACCTGGAAATCTCGACGGATCACTCCAAGCCGTTGACACGAATCGGTTGCATCGAAAAGGTACTTGTCTTTCCGGAGTCCTTTTTCGAGCGGGTGCGCAGACGATGGAGTAACCAGCGCCGAGTCCGAATGGTCTTTGCTGGATTCTTCACAGTGAATCGCGGGATGCTCATGCGGGAAATCGTAGAAAGCATGGCATGCTCGGCAGAGAGGTCTTTTTCCACAATCTGCGTCAGACTTCTGTTCCGGCTATTCTGCCTGTCCGGGAGGTGTTCCATTGGCCTGGTAAATCTCCTGCTCCGGAGCGCTTTGCCGTTGGATAGTATTGAGTTCACAGATCGGGGAAGAGACACTCTTTTCAAGCTGCAGGACGACATCTATTTGGAAAAACTCTTGAGTGGCAAGTTCGCGCTCTGCCCAGATGGTGACTTCGTGTGGACCTATCGGTTTTTTGAAGCGACCGCTTGTGGATGCACTCCGGTGATCCAGAGCTATTGCGATCATTACGAGGGCTATGCGTTCATTCACAACCGTGACAAGCTGAGGTTGCTAGACAAAAGGCAATTGGATTCGAATTACGACCGCAGCATTCAACATCTGACTTGCCGGAACGAACTGCTCTCACTTCATCCCCAGTGATCTTCCAGAATTCCATGGAATCTCAACACGCCCTGAGATCGTTGATTGCCACGTCCCTGCCTACCTCTCTCAAACGATCGCTAAAGCGGGTCATTTATGCCAGTTACGTTCATGCTTTCTGGTCTAAGACGTCGAACTGGGGCGACGCGTTGAACCCCGTGCTCATCCAATTCCTTTCGGGCAAACCTGTAAGGTTCGCTCAGGGAGTTGATTCAGAGAAGCACATCGTAATTGGAAGCATTTTATCAACGGCGGATGCACGAACCGAAGTCTGGGGCTCGGGTTTTATACGTGCCGGCGAGTCTGTTGTCGCGCCTCCCCGTGCCATACATGCATTACGGGGGCCCCTTTCTCATGCAGAGATCCGCAAGTCTGGGATCGAGGCTCCTGAAGTCTTCGGAGATCCGGCGCTGTTGCTGCCGTATTTCTTCAATCCCGAAATTCGCAGGCGATACGAAGTCGGAATCGTGCCACACTACGCAGACAAAGCGCATCCTTGGCTCCGAAAGTTTCGCGGTGACTCGCGAATCCTGATTGTGGATGTGGAGGGCGATATTTTCGAATTCGTAAGAGCAATTAAGTCATGTGAAATTGTGCTGTCGAGTTCGCTTCACGGACTAATCTGTGCGGATGCCTATGCGGTGCCATCGCGCTGGATTGAACTTTCCATGGAGGTAATTGGAGAAGGATTTAAATTCCGCGACTACTTTACGTCGGCGCAGAGGCAAGAGGCTAAACCAATTCGACCATCAGAAGGCACACCGCTCTCCCATGTGACCACGCAGGCAAAGTATTCGCCTCCTAAGATAGATCTGCATGAGTTGGTCCGCTGTTGTCCCTTCGTAAAGAGGGGCTTGGTTGACACATTGTTCACTACTCGGATAAATGCGATGAAGTGACCCGTGGACGCATTTACTACGCCGCCGAGTTTCCACGCGGACCATCCGCTCCACGCCTTCCCGACGGCCCACCGCCGTGGTTGACTCCGGCTGTCCCAGCGAAATATCATGCGGTCGTAGCGCGTCCCCTACTAGATCTTGCTAAAGGAAGAACTGAAGGTGTCCAATTCCAAGTATATTGCTCATTTCACATCGGAACTAAACGGCGGCGCTGGCGTGGCCGCGCAGAGGCTGCACAACGCGCTTCGCCGAGACGGAGCGGACAGCAGCCTTTATTTCAACGTTGGTTCGCCGTTTGTGGCAGGCTGCGAGAGGGCCTTTCAGAATCGCTCATTCTTCTGGCGTAACGTTGCGGCGCTGGCGGAGAGTTGGCGCCATAGGAGGAGCGCCCCGGACGCATTTGTGACTAGTCCTCGCTGGATTCGGAAAACACGGCTCTCCGAATTCAACAGACAGCCTGATGTCGTGAATCTGCACTGGGTTTCCCGCTGGCTTGATTTGCCAAGTTTTTTCGCATCAATTCCGTCGGGTTTACCCGTCGTTTGGTCGCTTCACGACATGAATCCATTAACGGGTGGCTGTCATCACGCAGGGGAGTGTGAGAGCTTCACGAGTCATTGTGGTTTGTGTCCCCAGCTTAGGCGACCGGGTCGCCGAGACAATGCGTATCGATTCTTCGAAACCAAAGCTCGTGCTTACACTGGGAAAAACCTACACGTGGTCGGAAACAGCCTCTGGACCACGGCCCAGGCCCGGCGCTCCGCCTTGATGCGCCACGCGAAAACGTTTCACACAATCCCTCTTGGTCTCGATATCGCGCAGTTCAAGCTGGTGGACCGGAACTGCGCCCGAAAGGCTCTCGGCATAGATGAGAAGCGATTTGTGGTAGGGTTTGCCTGTGCGGATTTTAAGGATCCAAACAAGGGTGGCCCGTTGCTAATCGAGGCGTTGCGCGGCCTCCCGCGGGAGACCGGGACTATGCTGCTGGCATTCGGTTCGGGGAGGCTGCCGCAAGTTGACCCGCTCCTTGAAATAGTGGAGTTGGGGACTCTCAATTCGCCGAGGCTTCAATCCTTGTTCTACTCTGCCACAGATGTTTTCGCCGCTCCCAGTCGCGTTGAATCCTTCGGGCTCACTGCGCTTGAGGCAATGGCCTGCGGTGCGCCTGTGGTGGCGTTTCGCACTAGCGGCCTGGCCGAGGTCGTTGCTGACGGCGAGACAGGACTGTTAGAGGACGAAGTCGGCAACGTTGAGGGACTGACGCGAAAGCTCCATTGGCTCCTGCAGCATCCGGCTGAGCGGCAGAGTATGAGATTCGCCGCCCGCCAGCGTGTTGAAACTCATTTCACCGACACATCGATGGCTAAACGATACATTGAACTGTATCGCGAGTTGATTTCAAGTCGGGATCAGCCGATCCCACGATGAAGCAGGTTCTAATCGTGCCACCCTGGGAACCGTGGCAAAACAATCAGATGTTCTCTGGTGCGGAAGGATGTGTCTATACCAAAGCTTTCGCATTATGGCGTGACCGTGCCGGCGAACAAGGGTTTGAATTGAACACATGGGAAATCAAGCCGCTGTCAGAGGCTGACTGCGTCTGGATGATGGACCTGCCGCGACGGAAAGCCATCTTCCAAGAAGTAAAACAGGGTGCTCGGCCCAAGGTGCCGTTTGTGCTCCAAGTGCTGGAATCGCCCGTCATTACTCCGCAGAGTTTTTCTGATGCGAACCGGCGTTATTTCGATGCTGTGGTCAGCTATGAGCTGGAGTTGGATGAGAAGCAAAACGCTTTTCGATATTACTTGCCTAATTCTCCGTGCAGACCGGCGCGGAACCTGTCATTCGGCGACCGGCGCTGCGCGGTAATGCTGAATAGTAACCGGGTTGAAGGTTGGTTCGCCGTGCGGCAAAAAGGCCGCGAAGGACTGCCTGGGATAGGTCGGCATCTTACAGGTTGGAGAGTCCCTCTAGCACGATTGCTTCAGCCAGCGCAAGGAGAGCTTTACTCGTGGCGAAGGAGATTGGTACGTACCGCCGACGCGCTGGATTCAGGCGTTCTTGACGTTTACGGCCACGGCTGGAAGGGCGAGCAAATCTCGTGGTGTCCTCTTTATCAAAATCTAAGTTACCGATCCGCAACGCCACCGGCCATTGCTTGTGATCCTAGAGTCGAAAAGCGGCAAATCAAGACAGACCTGTTTTCCCGGTATCGTTTTGGTATTGGCGCGGAAAACTACATAGGGCGGCTTGGCTATATTTCCGAGAAAATTTTCGATGCCATGGCGGCGGGCGTGGTGCCGGTTTATCTCGGTGAGGAGCGAGTTGTCGATTACGAACCCGCTAGTGCTTTCGTAGATGTAAGGAATTTTGGAAATGAACGGGAACTGTTACTGTATCTCCGGTCTTGCTCAGAAACGGAATGGGGAGCGATGCGCGACGCTGGACAGGTTTTTCTGCAATCCGGGCGATTCAGCCCATTCACTGACAGGGCTTTCGCAGAGCGTATGGTAGAGATTCTCAAACGCCTGCTCTGAATGCACCGTTCGGCGTATTCGGAAATCTCCGCCATCATCCCAACATGGCGAAGACCTGATACCTTGCGGCGGGCGCTCCTCGAGATCCTCTCCTGTGATCCCTCTCCCCCTGAGGTTTTAGTTCATATCGATGCTAGCGATGACCAAACGCCACCGATGCTTGACCGCGATTTTAAAGTACGTGTAGCATGGTTTCAAAGCACAACCACGCAGGGACCTGGTGGTGGGAGGAATTTGTTGATTCAACGCGCTCGGCATCCACTGGTCGCGTCATTTGACGACGATTCGTGGCCAATTGACCGGGACTACTTTGCTGTTGCCGCTGGGCTTTTGGCTGAGCATGAGGCAGCGGCCGTTTTGACCGGCAGCGTCACAGTGCCGGGACAGACTGTTGGAGCGCGGATTTGCCGCGTATCGGAGGTCGCTTCATTCGAGAGTGGAGCCTGCGTTTTCAGGCGGGATGCGTTTGCCCGAGCGGGGGGGTTTGTCCCTCTGCGCTACGCTTATGGGATGGAGGAGGCCGATTTGTCGCTTCGGGTTTTGGATCGAGGTTGGAAGATCCTCAAGACACCAGCACTCCGTGTGTACCACGATTTCAGGCTGACGCATCATGCGAGCCCAGCAATTAACGCGGCCCACATCACGAATACTGCCCTTCTGGCGTTTCTTCGGTATCCGGTTTGGTATTGGCCATTGGGCGCCGTTCAGCTACTCAATCGCGTCCGTTACGCGCTCAGCGTTGGTCGCCGACGGGGCGTATTGGCGGGCTTGCTAGGCATACCTTTCGCGCTGCAAAGGCATCGGCGATTTCGGAAGCCGGTCACGCGAGCGGCGATCGTGCGCAGCCGAAGATTGGCTCGCAGCCCGACTAGTTCTTCGTGACGCAAACGCGATGTGGATTTGCTCCCAAATCGGCGCTCGCGAACATTACGCGGTGCCGCGTGCGTTGCATCAGGCCGGACGCCTCGACTCTCTTTACACCGGTTTCTGGGCTCGCGCGGGGCTGCGTTTTCTAGCTGCGCCGCTCGGTTCCAGGGCGCTGCGCTCGTTAGCCGCGAGGTTTCATCGCGACCTAAACGCGGCTCCGGTCGTATCGTGGAACCTGCGCTCGATCGGCTGGGAGGCTGAACTGCGGCGGCAGTCGCGCTTTGGTGGCGCAGCGGGACGTTATTTGGGTTACGTGGAGTTTGGACGGCGTTTTGCCTGCAAGGTGCGGGATTCGCTCTGCAGACGTGGCGAATTGTCACGCACAACCGTCTTCTTTGGTTACGACACAGGCGCCTTGGAAACGATGCAGTGGCTCCGCGAACGCGGCATTCCATCTGTGGTCAACCAAATGGATCCCAGCCGGGTCGAGACTAACTTGGTCCGAGAGGAAGAGAAGCGTTGGCCAGGCTGGCAGAGCTGCATTGCCGACGTGCCAGACGAATATTTCCAAAGGCGCGAGCAGGAATGGGCCCTGGCTGATCGGGTTGTGGTGAATTCGGAATTCTGTCGGCACGCACTGGAGGAGCAGGGGGTGCCGCCCGAGAAATTAGTTGAGGTGCCGTTGTGTTATGAGACAGCGAGCCCGGGCGAGGAAACATATACTAGGAACGCCGGAACAAGGACTTTTGATTCCCGGGCAGCGACCTGTGGGCCTCTAACGGTTCTATGGCTTGGCCAGGTGATCCTGCGCAAGGGGATCCAGTATCTGTTGCAGGCTGCGCGGCAACTCGAGAGCGAGAAAATCGGCTTCGAGGTCGTCGGGCCGATCGGCATCTCGAAAGATGCTGTCGCCACGGCTCCGTCAAATGTGACTTTCCATGGGCGGGTCAATCGGGACCAGGCGGCACAATGGTATCGCAACTCGGATGTATTCGTGCTTCCGACATTGTCCGATGGCTTCGCCATTACTCAACTGGAGGCGATGGCTCATGGCCTGCCCGTGATCACCACCCACTGTTGTGGAACAGTGGTGACTGACGGCATCGACGGGTTTCGGCTTGCGCCACGAGATGCCACGGCGCTCGCGCAAGCGCTGCTCCGCTATGTTTCAGATCCTAATCTTCTGCGAGACCATCAAGTTGCCGCTTTGCAAAAATCAAGACAGTTCACAATCCGTCGATTAGCTGAAAGGCTTCTGCTCCTGGAGGCCGATTTGGCGCAGCGGCAAGGCGAAAGCTCGCTGAAGACGAAAAAAAACTGACCGATGCACGCGGCGAATATATACTTCGCGATTATGGTGGGGATGCTAATGGTAGCGCTCGTGGTAGCGCTGATCAAACAGGAGCGGATTTATGAATATCCTTATTTCATGGCAGTTGTGTTCGCGGTGTTCATAGTGCCCCAAGCAGTCTCCTTAATTCGCTTCCCTGGCGAAGCCCAATCAGAGTGGGTTGCCAATGTGCTCCTTATGGCGTGCTTGTGCTTCGCCATGTGCTGGTTGGGTTATATCCTTCGTCCACTGCAGTCGGTTCAGCGGTTAGTCGCACAGCCGGTTAATCGAGACCGGTTATTCCAAGGCGGCTTGGTTTTCATCTGCGTAAGCTTTTTCTTTTACCATCTCCTTTCCCAGATGACTCCGGAAGAGAAAGGGGGAACTCAGTGGACAGGGCCGTCAACGATCTATCTTTTTTTTGCGAACCTCATTTACCCGGCTTTCGCAATCTGCCTGTACAGGGCCTTG
>WNGL01011508.1_pt1 | contig 10132 bp, 8 predicted proteins | sample 5400591 | NCBI WGS metagenome assembly WNGL01 (sample SAMN13153377, study PRJNA577476) | soil metagenome | isolation source: 80 cm soil or saprolite under Garry oak tree replicate 1 | place: USA:California | collected 2016-06-15 | reverse complement strand
CGGTGGAGCGCGCGGTCCGCGAGCTCGCCCGGGGCCAGGTGGAGAGCATCGTGGACAACGTCGGGATCCCGGTCTCCTACAACCTGGCCTTCGTGCAGAGCGCCAACGCAGGCGGCGAGGACGCCGAGATCCGCATCTCGCTCCACGCGGGCCACGCCCCCTCGGAGCAGGTCATGGAGAGGCTCCGCACCGAGCTGCCGGGACGCTTCCCGGGCGCCCAGTTCTGGTTCGAGCCGGCCGACGTGGTGAGCCAGGTGCTCTCCTTCGGCCTGCCCGCCCAGCTCGAGGCGGAGGTGGTGGGGCGCGATCCCGACGCCGCGCTACGAACCGCACAGGAGGTGGCGGCGGCGGTGCGCCTCGTGCCGGGCGCGGTAGACGTGCACCTGGCCCAGGTGTTCGACCGGCCGGCGCTGGGGGTGGAGGTGGACCGGCAGCAGGCGCAGCAGCTCGGTCTCTCAGAGCGCGACGTGGCCTCGAGCCTGCTGACCTCGCTCAGCTCGAGCACCCTCTCGGCCCCGAGCTTCTGGGTGAACCCCAAGACCGGCATCAACTACATCGTCGCGGTGCAGACCCCCATCGGCCGGATCAACGACACCGGGGATCTGCTCGCGACGCCGCTCTCGGCCGGCTCCGGCGGGGGCGGGACCGGCAGCGGGTCCGGCGCGCCCGGGGCGCCGGCGGTCGGCGCTACCAGCTCTGTGGCGACGCCGCAGCCGCCCGGCGGAGCCACCGCCCCGTACCTCGGCGCCGTGTCGTCGCTGCGCCCGCGCACCAGCCGTAGCTTCATCGCCCATGACACCGTGCAGCCGGTGGTGGAGGTGCAGCTCGCCGCCCAGGGCCGCGACCTCGGCGCGGTGGCCGGGGAGGTCCAGCGCGCCCTCGACCGGATCAAGCCGCCGGCCGGGGTGAGCGTCAAGCTGCGCGGGCAGAGCGACAGCATGTTCCGGGCTTTCGGCCGGCTCGGGCTCGGGCTGATCCTCGCCGTGGTGCTCGTCTACCTGCTCCTGGCGGTGCTCTTCCAGTCCTGGTCCGACCCGCTCATCATCGTGGTGGCCGTCCCGGGCGCGCTGGTGGGCATCCTCTGGATGCTGGCCGTGACCGGCACCACGCTCAACGTGGAGTCGTTCATGGGCGCCATCATGGCGGTGGGGATCGCCACCTCCAACAGCATCCTCCTCGTCTCGTTCGCGAACGACTTCCGCGCCGAGGCCGAGAAGGACCCCGGGCCACTCGCGGCGGCGCTGGAGGCCGCCCGAACCCGGCTCCGGCCGGTGCTCATGCCCGCCCTGGCGATGATGCTCGGCATGCTCCCCATGGCCATCGGCATGGGGGAGGGCGGCGAGCAGAACGCGCCGCTCGGACGGGCGGTCATCGGCGGCCTCCTCGCCGCCACCTTCACCACGCTCTTCCTCGTGCCGGTGGCCTACACCTTCCTGCGCCAGAAGGCGCCGCGGAAGCACGAGCTCGATCTCATCTTCGCCGCGGAGGCCGGCGAGGAGCGTCCGAAGAGCTCCGGGCTGCCCTCTCCCACCCCCGCCCCCGCCCCGAGCTGACCCATGGTCGAAGACCGCAAGTCCACCCGTCGCCTCACCGCCGTGCTCGCCGTGGCGGTGGTCCTGTGTGTCCTCGGCGCGGTCGCCCTGGCCCTGGCGCGCCACCACCGGGAGACGAAGGAGCGCGACCGGCTCACGCGCGCCGAGAACCAGGGACCACGGGTGGTGGTGGCGACGGTCGCGCGTCCCACGGGCGAGCGCGAGGTGACGTTCCCCGGCGACGTCCGTGCCTTCTGGCAGACCACCCTCTACGCCAAGGTGAACGGCTACATCGCCAGCCTCGAGGTCGACAAGGGCGATCGGGTGCGCAAGGGAGAGGTGCTGGCGCGCATCGCCTCGCCCGAGACCGACCAGCAGGTGCAGCAAGCCCGCTCGAATCTTCAAGTAAGGCGGCGCCTGGCGCGCCGGGATCGGCTGCTGGCGCCCCGGGGCATCGTCTCGCAGCAGGAGCTGGATCAGGCCAACGCCGATCTGGCCATCGCCGAGGCCGAGCTCAGGAGGGTGGGGGCGCTGCAGGAGTACGAGGTGCTGCGAGCCCCCTTCGACGGCGTGATCACGGCGCGCTACGCGGACCCGGGCGCGCTCCTCTCGGCCACCGGCAGCGGGCAGCCGGTGGTGGAGGTGTCGGACCCCACTCGCTCGCGCGTGCTGGTGTACGTGGGGCAGGACGTGGCCCCCTTCGTCCGACTCGGGGACGAGGGGGTGCTCCGGATCGAGCAGCACCCTGGAGTGGAGGTGCCGGCGCGGGTGCGGCGCCTGGCCGAGGCGCTCGATCCGCGCAGCCGGTCGATGCTGGTGGAGCTCTGGCCGGAGGGCACGCCCGAGTTCCGGCTCGTGCCCGGGCTCTTCGTCCACGTGGCGCTCAAGGTGAAGGTGCCGGCGCTCCCGGCGGTGCCGGAGGAGGCCCTGGTCTCGCGAGGGGAGAAGCTCCAGGTGGCGCTGGTGCGGGACAGGAAGCTCCACTTCGTGGAGGTGCAGCCAGGGACGACCGACGGGAAGACGCTGCAGATCCGGCGGGGGCTGGAGGGAGGAGAGGTGGTGGCCCTGTCGCCGCCGTCGGACCTGGGGGAGGGGGCGGCGGTGCAGCCGGTGGAGCCGAAGGAGAAGAGGGCGGCGAGGGCGCCCCCCCGGTGATCCGGGGTCCCGACGAGAGGGGTCAGAAGATCCCGGGAACAAGCCGGTAGCGCACTTGTTCCGTATACGCGCGGTACCGGCCATCGCCTCGGAGGAGGCGCTCCTCCTCCAGGATCAGGCCCACCTGCAGCGCATAGATGACGAGATAGACGGCCAAGTTCCACCAACTGAAGCTGACCAGCACGAACCCTATGTGGTTCAGCAGGTATCCGAAGTAGATCGGGTGTCGTACCAGCCGATACGGCCCGCTGGTCACGACGCCGCGGTTCGCGGGCAGGAGCCCGAAGCTGCGTCCGAGCCACAGCGTGCCCGCGATCTGCAGCAGGTTCCCACCAGATTGGATGACGAAGCCCACGCTGGCCGGGACGAGCATCGTCCCCGGCGTCAAGCGGATGACGAGGAACGAGAAGGTCACAGCCAGCGTCGCCATGACGATCAGAGGTGCACGGTTCACGTTTTTGCTGAAGCGCGCGAACAGCACGCACAGCACCATGATCGCCTCGCCGGCGAACAGGAGCACGAGGTAGAGGTGGTGTTCCGCCAGGAACTGCGCGAGGGCTCGGTAAGCGAAGATGCTCAGGCCCACGGCGGTGATCACCCGCCGGGCGATTTCCCATCCCCACCGGGCATCTTCACGCGAGTCGGCGAGCGGTGGAGCAGCAGCCATAGGACGACGATTCTATAGCACGGAGTGCCTGGTCAAGGCTCGATGCCGCCGGGGGAGCTGCCCGCCAGCGGCCTCGACGACCTCGCCAACATCCTCACCGGTCACCCGATGTGGTGCGAGTGCGAGCCCCCCTTCCTTCTGGTATGCCTGGCTCGTGCGATCCGGCACTTTGAAGGCAGCGCTTCGCTCCGGCTCCTGGCTGACCGGCCGGACCATCGTCGCCGTGAGCCTGGCGATGCTCGCCGTCGAAGCTGTCGTCTTCGCCGGTTGCCTGCGAGGCGGATTGGTCGGGAGCGACTTCGCCTTCTTCTACGCGGTCTCGGAGGCAGCCCGGACCGGACGACTCGCTCTCTTGCGAGCTCCGCTCGAGCTGGTTCCGCTCGTCGAGCATGCTCTCGGCCGATCCCTGCACGGGTACACTACCCGTGGCTCTACCCTCCCATGACCTTGCTGCTCGTGTATCCCGTCTCGGCCTTGCCTTTCGTGAGCGCGTTCGCGGTGGTGCAGGGGATCGGGCTCGGCGCCTACCTGAGCGCCGTGCTGAAGGTCACGTCTCCGAGCAGGACGGCGGCGCTCGCCGCGCTCGCGTTCCCGGCCGCTCACGTCACGCTCATCTATGGGCACCTCAGCTTCCTGACCGCCGGGCTCCTGGGCTGGTCGCTCGTCCTGCTGCCGCGTTCACCGGCGATATCGGGGATCCTGCTCGGGCTGCTCACCTTCAAGCCACAGCTCGGGCTGCTCGTCCCGGTGGCACTCCTCGCCGGAAGGCGATGGCGCGTCTTCGGCTGGGCGGTCCTGAGCGCGCTCGTCTTCGCCGGGCTTGCGACCTGGTCTTTCGGCCCTCAAGGCTGGGCAGGGTTCTTCGCGACCACCTCCACGGCGCGCGCGATCACCGAAGCGGGGCTGGCGCACGCCCAATCGGTCTTCGGGGCGGTGCGGCTCCTGGGCGGGAGCCTCGGTGCCGCTTACGCCCTGCACGGGCTCGTCGGTGTCCTGGCCTTCGCCGGAGTTGCGTGGATCTGGTCGCGCCCGGTTCCGCTCGATCTCCAGTGTGCCGCGCTGGTCTGTGGAACCCTGCTCACGACGCCCTATCTCTACGATTACGATCTCACTGGCCTGGCGCTGGCCATCGCATTTCTCGTGCGGCACGGGACGAGGAACGGTTGGTTCGCCTGGGAGCGGTCGGCGCTCGCCGCCAGCGTCCTCCTGATGTTCCTCGGGCGATCGCTCAGCCGGATGACGCACATGGAGCTTGGACCGGTCGTGATGCTCCTGCTGCTTGGGATCGCGCTCCGTCGAGGTGCTTCCGTGCACCCCGAGCCGCGGCCGCTGGCAGCCTCCGTTCCGATCTGAGGCAGGGTCGTTCCAGCTTCATCGGGTGTTGCCATGTCCAAACGACTTGGACCGTGGAAATCAGGTGCAACCTTCTCCCTAACGAACACGAGCCGCCTGGCTGCTCGTCAATGCCGCGGATAGCGGCGCGGGAGAGGCAATGAAGAACATCATGATGAAGCTGTGGAGGGACGAGGAAGGCGCGACGGCGGTGGAGTACGGCATCATGGTGGCGCTCATCGCGCTCGTGATCATCGTCGGCGTGAAGCAGCTCGGTACGAACCTGAACACGACGTTCACCGATGCCGGGACGGCGGTCCCGGGGTAGCGCTCCACTGGCCCCAGGCGGGCGCCCCGAGCAGCACCGTGGCGCCCGCCCGGCCAAAGTCCCCAGGAATCGTGCCCGCCCTGCAGGCGATGGCGCGTCTTCCCGTGGGCGGTCGTGAGCGCGATCTTCTCGCCGCCTTGCGCCTGGTCCTTCAATTCCACCTCTGGCCTGGCTCCGCGATCACACTCACGGGACTGTGGCGGAACCTTCGGTCTCCGCTGGCGCCATCTGGCGCAGTCGGCGTTCCGCCATTTCCCCCGGCTTTGACACGAGTCAAGGCGGCCTCGTCCCGTGCAACACCCACAGTGAACGCTTCTCTCCGCGGTGCCCCGTTGGGTATGCCATATACACAGGACTGGGTCCCTGGAAATTAGGTGCAACCTTCTCCCTAACGAACACGAGCGCTTGGCTGCTCGTCAATGCCGCGGGTAGCGGCGCGGGAGAAGCAATGAAGGCACTCATGATGAAGCTGTGGAAGGACGAGGAAGGCGCGACGGCGGTGGAGTACGGCATCATGGTGGCGCTCATCGCGCTCGTGATCATCGTCGGCGTGAAGCAGCTCGGTACGAACCTGAGCACGACGTTCACCGATGCCGGCACGGCGGTCCCGGGGTAGTGCTCGACTGGCCCCAGGCGGGCGCCCCGAGCAGCACCGTGGCGCCCGCCCGGCCAAATCCCTCAGGAACTCCGACAGCCATGACGCACTACCTGCCCATTGTCGCCGTCGGGGTCCTGCTCTTCATCGGCGCGGCGGCCGACCTCCTGCACCGCAAGGTGCCGAATCTCGTGAGCGGCGCGGTGCTGGCCACGGGGGTTGTCACCCAGCTCATCTCGACGGGCTTCTGGGGCATGGGGGCTTCGGTCCTGGCGGGGCTCGGGGTGGGCGCATTCCTGATCTTGGGCTGGTCGGCGCGGCTGATCGGCGGCGGAGACGTGAAGCTGGCTGCCACCGCAGCCGTGTGTGTCGGCTGGTCGCAGCTCCCGGTCTATCTGTTCGCCACCGCCATTGCGGGCGGTATCGTCTCGATCGCCTGTTATCTCGCGAGCAGCCGCCAGGCCCAGGCGAGTATGCGCTCGAATCTCGCGGCTGGGGCTTACGGGCTGGCGCCCGCCGTGGCGACGCCCTCGGGTGGCAGGTTCCCGGTGCCCTATGGCGTGGCGATTGCGGCAGGAGCGTTGTTCGCCCTCGTGAAAGGGAGCCTCACATGACCCGACTCCGTCCGAACCGGTGTAGCGAACGGGGCGCGGCGGCCGTCGAGTTCGCCATCGTCCTCCCGTTGCTGATGCTCCTCGTCTTGGGCTCGATGGATTGGGGCTACTACTTCTTCGTCGAGCAGGTGGTCGTGAACGCCGCTCGTGAGGGCGCTCGGGCAGGTTCCTTGCAGCTCTACGCGAACAATGACACCGCGGCGCAGTCCGACGCGGTCACCACCTGCACGACCTTCATCACGCAAGCGGGGCTGTCGCTGGCGAACTCACCGAATCCCTGCACCGCTGCCGTGACCGCGAACACCGTCACGACCACGGTCACGTACAGCTCCGGATCACTGACAGGTTTCGCAAAGACGCTGGTGCCGCCCCAGGCCAGCGCCACAGCCCAGATGAGAAGATGAGCCGGCGATAGCCGGCAGGGAGACAGCATGGCGGATCGTACGGAACCCGAGCTCGGACGCTCACGAGGCGAACAGCCCACTAGCAAGTCGGCGGTGAAAGCCATCCTCTTCATCGTGGTGGCCATCGTCACGGCCGGGGCCACCGCCGTGCTCCTCACGAAATGGATCAACGCCCGGACCTCGTCGGCGAGCCTCGCCACGACCAAGGTCGTGGTGGCGGCGGTTGACCTTCCGCTGGGAACGCAGCTCCGACCCGAGAACCTCATGGTCCTCGACTGGCCGGCCTCGGCCCGCCCGGCGTCGAGCTATGCGAATCCGGCGGAGCTCGTGGGCAAGGTGGTCTCCGCCCACATCTACAAGAGCGAGCCGGTGTTGACCGAGAAGCTCGCCGGGGCGCACGAAGGCGCGGGGCTCGCCTCGCTGCTCCCGGACGGTAAACGAGCCATCTCGGTGCGCGTCGATGACGTCGTGGGGGTCGCAGGGTTCATCCATCCCGGCGATTTCGTGGACGTGATCGTGACCATGGTGAACCCCGCCGTTCAGATGCCGGTGCCCGTTTCGAAGATCATCCTTCAGAACATCAAGGTCCTCGCGGTCGGCAAGGAGATCGACTCGAACGAGAGGAAGGGAGACAAGGTGCTGACCGCCACGGTGGCAACCCTGATGGTCGATACCGAGGAGGCCGAGCGGCTGGCCCTGGGCGCCTCGAAGGGGCAACTGCTCCTGGCGCTCCGCAGCGCCGTCGACTCCGAGCTCGTGGAGACGAGCGGCATCGCTCCGCCCGTGCTGCTCGCGAGCGACACGCCCGCGCCGCCACCCCCGGCGCGTACCGAGCCGCCTCGCCGCGCGCGGGAGCGCGTCCGGGTCGCGAAGAAGGTGGCCCCCCCCCCTCCCGAGAACCAGGCGCCCAAGCCCGAGCACGTGGTCGAGATCCTCCGTGGCGATCTCTTCGAGCGGCGCGACTTCGACAAGGCGGCCAAGCGATGAGAACCTCGATTCGAGCGGCGGTGCTCCTGCTGGCGCTGCTTCCCTTCGGTAGCGGCCGCGGTGAGACCGGCCAGCCGCAAACGCTGAGGATCGATCGCGAGCTGGGGTCGGCTCGCGAGCTGGCACTCGAGGTGGGGCAGAATCGGCTCCTGCTCCTCTCCGAGGAGATCGGGCGCGTCTCCGTGGCCGATCCAAACGTCGCGGACCTCAAGGTGGTCACGCCGACCCAGGTGCTGCTCACCGCCAAGGGGACCGGCAGCACCGACCTCACGCTCTGGAACCGGCAGAACCACCCGCTGGTCGTGGCGCTGCAGGTGACGCGCAATCTAGAGGCGCTGCGCAAACAGGTGAAGGAGCTGTTCCCGGGCGAGGACATCACCGTCTCCGCGGCGGGCGACCTGGTCGTCCTCTCCGGCCAGGTCTCGGACGTTCGCCTGCCGGAGCGCATCGCCGAAGTCGCACGGCTCCACAGCAAGCAGGTCGCGAACCTGGTTCGCGTGAGCGGCAACCAGCAGGTGCAGTTGGAGGTCCGGTTCGCCGAGGTCACGAGGAGCGGCCTGCGCGAGATGGGGGTGAACGGCTTCTTCAAGACGAAGGACGGCAGGGGCGTGGGCGGCGCCTTCGGACCGCGCACCTTTCCCGGCGACTTCCTCAATACCACCAACAACCCCGCCATCCCGGGCACCGGTCCACGAGGTCTCGCCGCAGCCGGCATGCCGCCGGACGTCCCGAACCCGTCCTTCAACAACGCCTTCAACCTCTTCTTCTCGGGCAACTACGGACTCCCCTTCAGCGGGATGCTGAGCCTCCTCGAGTCGAATGGCCTCGCCAAGGTGCTCGCGGAACCGACGCTCGTCACGCTCTCCGGACAGGAGGCGAAGTTCCTCGCCGGCGGCGAGATCCCCATCCCGCTCTCCTCCTCCTTCGGCTCCATCTCGGTCACCTGGAAGAAGTTCGGCATCCTGCTCAACTTCACGCCCACCGTCATCGGCGAAAACACGATTCACCTGAAGCTCGCCGCGGAGGTGAGCGATCTCGACCCGTCCGCTTCGGTGACCATCGCCGGAACGACCATCCCGGGCCTCTCCAAGCGGGAGAGCGAGACGACGGTGCGCCTCGGAGACGGCCAGAGCTTCGCGATCGCGGGGCTGCTCTCGGACAAGGTGCGATCGCAGATCGACAAGGTGCCGGTCCTGGGAAACATCCCCATTCTCGGCGCCCTGTTCCGCTCGACCGCCTACCGGCGCGACGAGACGGAGCTCCTGGTGGTGGTGACGGCCCGGCTGGCGCAACCCGTCGCCCCGGAGGAGGTGAGGCCGCTCCCGACCGACTACGCGGGGGCAGAGCCGAACGATTTCTCGCTCTTCCTCATGGGAATGGACGCGGTCGAGACCGCCGATGCCCGCGGACAGCCGGCGGGGAGCGACAAGGGAAGCCGGCCGGCCGGTCAGGCCGGGTTCGAGCGATGAACAGGGAAGGAGCAACCGTGGACCGTGCATCCGTGCTGTTGGCAGGCTTGAGACAAGAAGCGGAGAGCTTGCTCACGGCGGCGCTCGAAGGCGACGCCGTCTGCCGGCTGCTGCCGCACGTCGGCGCAGAGGCCGGAGATCCGCTCCAGGGCAGGCCGGTGGTCGCCGCCGTCTCGCTCGAGCAGGACGCACCGGCCGCGTTCCGCCTCATCGCGCGCCTCGCCGGCGCCGGAACGCGCGTGGTGGCGCTCGGGCCGGACAAGGACGCGGATCTCATCCTCAAGGCCATGCGCGCCGGCGCCGGCGAGTTCGTGCTGGCGAGCGACGTGACCGAGATCGCGAAGGCCGTCCGCTCGCAGCTCCGGCCGGCGTCGGCGGCGCACCTCGGATCGGTCGTGACGGTCTTCGCGGCCAAAGGAGGCGTCGGAGCCACCACCATCGCCGTGAACCTCGCCGGCACGTTGCAGCGCCGCGGCCAGCGCGTCTGCGTGCTCGACCTCGACGTCAACCTGGGTGACGTCCTGGCGTTCCTTGACGTGGTCGGCACCTACTCCATGAGTGATGTCGCGGCGAACCTGCACCGGCTCGATCGGGAGATGCTCGACAGCTCGCTGCCGCGCCACGCCTCGGGGATCCACATCCTTGCCCAGAGTGGAAAGCTCGAGGAGGCGGATCGGATCGACGGGCCGGTCCTCGCCGAGCTCCTCGACTTCCTGCGTCACCAGTACGACTGGATCATCGTCGACGGCGTGCGCTCCTTCGACGCGCTGCCGCTCGCGGCGCTCGACGTGAGCGAGCACGTGCTGCTGGTGGTCACCCAGGAGATCCCCTCGGTGCGCAATGCCCATCGCTGCGTGGACATCTTCAAGCGGCTCGGCTACGCGGACGGGCGGGTACAACTCGTGGTCAACCGGCACCAGGCCCGCACGCGCGTTCCGGACGACGCCATCGCCGAGACGATCGGACTTCCCATCGCGGCGAGCGTCGCCAACGACTTCTCCGCGGCTTCGGAGGCGATCCACCGGGGGTCGCTGATGACCGAGGTCGCG
>WNGL01058742.1_pt1 | contig 10133 bp, 11 predicted proteins | sample 5400591 | NCBI WGS metagenome assembly WNGL01 (sample SAMN13153377, study PRJNA577476) | soil metagenome | isolation source: 80 cm soil or saprolite under Garry oak tree replicate 1 | place: USA:California | collected 2016-06-15 | reverse complement strand
GGAGAGTAAACGGCGGCTGCAAGATCGGAGACGTTCATGGATGGGAACATCTGCTTCAACCCATCTGGCTCAAGCCAGAGCACATGACACCCCAGCCGCTGCTGGGTATCGAAGTTGCGCTTCAACACATCGCGTGCAGACGGCGGAACGATGAAGAGATAGCCATGCTTTTTGAGACCGATGTCGGCCTTCACGCCATCCAGAGCCATTGTCTCTGCGAAGTGGTCGAAAAACGTCATGCTGAATTTTGAAAGCTCAATATTCTCCGGCAAAGAAAAGAGCCGTCGAACGCCGCCCGATCCTCGCGGTGTTGACGCCTGGCTATAGGTCGGGTCGCGCTCGACAACGCTGACCTGAGTGCTGGGATCGAGGAACTTCAAGAAATAAGCGACGGCTGCCCCGACTGCGCCGCCCCCAATAACTACGACATCGGTTCTCATGCTCTTATCTCCTTGGTGCAACTGGTTTTCACATGTGTCCGCTCACTGGATAGGTCCTCCAGACACCTGTTGGAATAGGGTTCCTGCAGAGGAATCTCTCATCAAATAACATGGTTTTCTGGATGGAGTCGTCCCGTTGAAAAGCGCTCGATCCCCAGATCACTCACATCTAAGGTATGGGCTTTCCCATCCAGAATGAACTCACTCATAATCATTCCTGTGGCCGGGCTTTGCATCACACCGTGACCGCTAAAGCCTGTTGCGACGAGCAGGTTCTCCACTCCAGGGATAGGCCCCAGGATAGCATTGTGGTCAGGCGATGTTTCGTACAATCCTGCCCACCCATGATGAATCTTTGCCTGCTCTAAAACAGGAACCCGCTTGGCAGCATCTTCCATCACTCTCTCCAGCCATTCCCATCTCATCGTCGTATGGAAGCCGTATGGCTCGTCCTGGTCACTCGTCCCAAGCATGAAGCCTGCTCCTTCCGGTCGAAAGTGGAAGGTGTTCGGCATTTCAATCGTCATGGGGGCATCCTGTGGGATCGCATCAAAAGGATCTGTGACAAAACACATCCGGCGCAAGGGTTGGACGGGTATCTCGACGCCTGCCAGACGACCAAGCTCACCGCTCCATGGGCCAGCACAGATGATGACGCTCCCTGGCGAGAAGCTCCCTTGATTGGTCTCAACCGTCATAATCCGCGCCGCCTTTCGCGTGATCGCAGAGACTTCGGCTCCTTCAACGAAGGACGCACCAAGACGCTGTGCCTGTGTCGCGAACGCTTGCATCACGTTATGAGGCCTGCCATAGCCATCCGTCGGACAGTAGGTGGCTCCCACTAGATCATGCACCGAGAGCCACGGCCAGCGGCTTCCTACTTGTTCTGGTGTCAGCACCTCAACCGGCAGTCCCAGGCGCTGCTGGAGAGCGGCACTGCGTTCAAAGGTCGTGAAGGCTTCTGGCGTCGAGAGCAGAAAAAGATAGCCAATCTGATGAAAATCGACCCCTTCTGCATCAGGAGGAAGTTCTAATCGTTCATGAAAATGCTCAAAGAAATTGATCGAATACATTGCCAGCCGTACGTTGGTCTCATAGGAAAACTGCTGCCGAAACCCGCCAGCCGCTTTGGCGGTCGAGCCACTACCAATTGTATTGCGCTCGACGACGACCACATTGCGACAACCGCGCTTGGTCAAGTGATAGGCAATGCTACAGCCAATGACTCCACCTCCAATAATTAACACATCAGGAAATCGGGAATTCTGTGTACTCATAGCTGTGTCGGCATCACTTCTTGCTTCCTCCTCTTACCAGGGAACGAAGAGAAGCCAATGCTCATTTCCTTTCTGATTGGTAGGCTTGATAATCCTTCCTGGAAGTATAGAGGCACAAGAGCGTAAAATGAAGAAAAAAGCATCGGTGTTTTGGGATCTGAACCAAAAAAAGAAAGGGAAACAGGGACAATGACCGAAAATACTGAGAAACTGCTGGATGATGTTGGCTGGCAACTGCTTTATCTCCTTCAGGAAAACGCTCGTCTCTCCTTCAAAGAACTGGGACAACGTGTCGGACTCGCTCCTTCTTCCGTCGCCGAACGGATTCACAGAATGGAAGAGGCAGAGATCCTTCTTGGCTATCACGCCCAAATCAATCTGGAGAAAGTGGGCTTGCTCATTCTGGCATTTATTCGTATGAGTACTCCCGGACAAAATAGTGCTCGCATCGCCCAGATCCTGGCTGCCTTGCCTGAGATCCTGGAATGTTATCGTCTCACTGGGAGTGAGGCATTCATAATGAAAGCCTGTGTCTCCTCAGTGAAACAGCTTGAGATCCTGATTGATCAGCTTTCGCAGTATGGTCAGCCAACCACCTCGCTGGTCTTATCGGTCCCTTTGACAAGACGCATTGTTGAGAAGAGATAAAAGCCACTCTGTCCGGAACCGTCGGGAAGTCAAGTCCAGGTTTGGTGCGTGGTGTCAGTTGTTGCTGATACCACGGGATATCGTCCGTTGACGCGGCAATCACCAACAGAGCTGAGCTTGAGCTGAACCGTGTGGCTGACTTGTGATGTCTTTTCTTTCTCACTGTCTCATTCGGTTGCAATGTGCTTCTCTGCATCTCGTTGCGCAACCTCAGGGAACAGCAGCCCAAAAGGAGTGCAGTGATAATCCACCTGATGCTTGGCATCGGCTCGCACGCAAGCATCAGGCTCAAGAGCAACAGAAGCACCGCTTCTGGCCTACCGTCTCATGCCTGTTGAGCAGCCTGATTTTTTGCCCTCATGTGCTCAATGAAACAGGAGCCGATCTAATCCGCGTACCAGTCCACTCACCTCCATCACTTTGCGGGCTGCAAGCAAGGTGCCACTCACATAGGGCTCGGCACCAGAGCCGGCATCGTGGCGAATACTCAGACGCTCATTGGGTAAGCCAAAAATCGTTTCAAAGGCAATCACATAGCTTGGCAGGCGGATAGAATGCACTTGTATTCCGTCAATAGTGGCTCCTCGTGCCTCTTTTGGACCATGGGTCTGCTCAAGAGCAACTTCCAGGTGGTTCTGGGAGACCGTTGCCAGTTCTTCAGCCAGTTCGCGGGTGGTCCCGCTGGGAGCATCCATTTTGGCCGCACTCGCATAATCAATGATTTCCCAGGAAGGCAGATAGCGAGCCGCAATCAAAGCAAAATGTTTGGCCAGCGCTGCCGTGATGGAGAAGTTGCCTGCGGCAATGACGCCGAGCTGGCGTTCTTGTGCTCGTTGTTCAATCTCCACATAATCGCTTGCCGTCAGCCCGGATGTTCCCACGACCACGCGGACGCCCTTGTCCAGTGCTGCTAGAATATGGCCTTTCACCACCTCAGGCCCGGTGAAGTCAATGAGAACATCAGTTGGCACTGCCAGTGCCTCTTCCAGAGAGGCTACAATGCTCACATGAGCTTTCTCCTGGCCCAGTACCTCTCCGATATCCCTACCAGCTTGCCGACGCGCAATGGCACCGGTCAGTTGGAATTCGCTTGATGCGCAATGGCACCGGTCAGTTGGAATTCGCTTGATGTAATCATGGCCCGTGTCACTGCGCTCCCGGTCCAGCCTGTCGCCCCTGCGACACACACACGTATCGTCATCATTCACGATCCTTTCTCACCATTTGGTCAAAAGCGGGATGATGAAGGCCGATGGCTTCACACCATCCTGCCCCTTCTTCAAGATACCACCAGTGTACCTGCGTCGTGAACTCGTAGGACCGCTCTCCTTAATGAAATTATGAAACTCTTTGCATTATTCCGGCGTAACCTTGAATGAACACCTGACAACAAACTGGAGAGAAAGCGAGGAACTAATGTCGAGTTGGAGTCAACCTATTGAGGGGAATGGAAAATTCCACCTGTGGCCCTGGGAAGATGAGGTGATTAGCACAGCGGAATACGAGCGTTCACTTCAAGGTCTCAAGAATTTTGTCGCGAAAGTAAAGTTAACGAATCTGCTGTCCATAGAAGATCTTTCAGCCACCGCTTCTTTAGTTGGTCATGATATTGCAGTTGTAATAGCGCCTAAAGGGCGGAAAATCGAGAAAAAGTCCCTGGAGATCGGACCGGGGGCGAGCGAGTTCATCAGGAGCCTCGAAAGGGAATATATATTCACAAGGTCTATGTATGGTCAGGAGATCGTAGTGACTACAGGTTACGGTCATACCCTCATCTCAGAGCGTAGAAGCATTGGATTTCAAACCTATCAACGCGAGATATTGCGCATCAAGCTGCCGCTGGATAGAGACATCGCTTTCGGGAATACCCCCAACGTTGATGACGAAAGTCTCTGGGCTCTAGACTTGCGCCGCGGGAGCCTGCAAGAATATCGCCCGGTAAAAGCTCCGGAGGACCCGGCGGTACTACAAGGATTCACGGCGGCTCTCAAAGACGCGATTCAAGACATTTTTGCTGTATTGAACTAATCATCAGCCCACTCTGCTGCTTCTCCTCTCGAATTAACACGGCAGCAAATAAACCTCATCGGACCTCCGCCTCTGGAGACCTCCGGCTCTATCCGTGGGGTCACTTGACTCATAAATATGCCAGAGCTATTCCAAACTATCGATGTGAAGAGGCTCCCCAATACCATACCAATACTTCAGTATTTGCAGCATTGGATATGACAACGTATAATAGTGACATTCAGGCAGGAGGGCTATGAAAGCAGAAATACGCATCATCCCGATTTCGGGGATAGACGAAATACCTATAGGCAGTGACCTGGGTGCTATCATCTTTCACGCGATGCAAGGGCACCACCTTGCGCTTCAGCAGGGCGATATACTCGTGGTGACGCAAAAAATCGTCTCAAAAGCAGAGGGCCGCGTGGTCAACCTGGATGAGGTACAGCCCTCAGAGTTTGCCCGCGCCATCGCGCAAACCAGTCCGAAGGATGCGTCGCACATCGAGGTAGTGCTGCGCGAAAGCCGCCGCATTGTGCGCATGGATCACGGCGTGCTGATTAGCGAAACGCCGCACGGCTTTATTTGCGCCAATGCGGGTGTCGACGAGTCGAATGTCGATGGGGCGCGAACTCTTAGCCTGCTGCCGCTTGACCCGGACCGGTCGGCCAGGGAAATGCGCGCGCGCCTGCAACAACTCGCGGGCGAAGGCGCGAACTTTGACCTGGCGCTGATCATTTCGGATACCTGGGGACGACCCTGGCGCGAAGGTCAGGTCAACATGGCGATTGGCGTAGCAGGTATGGAGGCGATCGTCGATTATCGCGGGCAATCCGACCCCTACGGCTACGAAATGCACGCCAGTATGATTGCCGTCGCAGACGAATTGGCGGCGGCGGCGGAACTGGTCATGGGCAAGGTTGACCGCGTTCCAGCTGCGCTTATTCGCGGCTATCGCTATCTTCCCGGCGAGGGCAGTGGGAAAACGCTGTTGCGCAACCCGGCAACCGATATGTTTCGGTGACACTCTCACCCCCTTTGGGGATAAGCTTCTCAGTGACTTCGCTGGTGTGGCCTGTCCCATTTAGGACCCTCTCTTGTAAGAGGTGGTTGACCCATTGACTCACTGGGCTAACATGCATCCTGGGATGCAAGGGGCGTGTCTGCCCTACTACTACGCCTGGATGGACCAGGACGTAGATACGTGACCAAGCGAGGGAATGTCACCTGTTCACCATAGGCCAGCCTGTGCATATTGACGCTGCCGACCACATCGCGATGGCCCACAAATCCGCACTTCTTGCACTTCCACACCCTGCCCCTGGGCTTGTGTTTATGCCTGCATACCGGACACTGGCTGCTCGTTCCTCGTTCTGGACCAGTGAAGCTCTCGATGCGGGCTTGTGTACTCTTGTGGGTTAGATAGTCGATGTCCTTGCCGTATTCCCATTGGGCCACGCGCTGGTTGTGATGGCGTCCTCTGTTCTCCCGCCTGACGCCATGCGGGTTGCCGATGAAGAGCGTGCCGACTTCTTGCTCTTGGCAGAAGTCAATGACCTGCCGCGTGGCTTTATGGTGCAGATCGCGCACGCGCCGCTCGATACGCCTCATCATCTTACGTTTGGCGCGTTGCAATTTATGCCAGCGACGGGAGTATTTCTGGCAGCGAACTTGTTTCTTGGCTAATTGCCGATGTCTCATGTTGCGCTGGCGTTTGAGAGTACGGATACCACGCCCTGTGACGACTAGTGCGGCACCCGTGTTCGTGGTGACAGCCGCGAGGTGGATTTCTCCAAGATCAACAGTCGCCCGATTCTTGCCAGGGGCATCTTTTATACAGACATGCAGTTCAAAGCCGCTGTTCCAGACCAGGGTGCATGCCCCACTGTTCTCAGGTAGGCTAAGAGGCAAGACAATGGAGGCACGTCCACGCCCCATCGGAAGTACAACCCGCCCACGCTCTCGGCTCACCGCTTGTGCAGGCCATCGCACTGGATAGAAACGCTTGGTTTTGTAGGGATACCGAATCGTGCGGTTTGTCCGCCTTACTTGCACAGTGGTCTCGATATTGGCGAGGAAAGTACGCATAACCGTCTGCACTGATTGACTATGCAAGGCAAACCGCCCTTTGGTGGCTAGTTGTAGTTCCTTCAGACCAGGCCACGTGCTGCGTGCTTGTCGTGCCGCTTTGTGGAGTTCACAACAGGTATTCCATACCTGAGCCGCTTCCATTTGCGCCGCTTTCATGCGCTGAAAGAGCGTTGGTGAGAGATGGTCGAGCCGATAGATTCTGACAGTCTGCATGACTTCCTACCTCAATGAGCCTGGATGACAGGGAGTATACCTATGAGATATACTCCCTGCATAGCTACAGGACGATGCCGACTCTGGCACGATAACAGTTAATGGTTCAGTATCCTGTCTCTGCCTCTCCTGATCTGGTTCTTGGGCAAGATACTCCTTCATGAAAGCATCTGCTTCCACCTGCCACTGCTGCCGCTCCTGATCAGTCAAAGGGAACAGATGCCCGCTCAATTCTCCAAGCAGACACCCGACGCTAAAAAACCAGACGCCCTCCGGGTCATGCCAGGTAGGAGCGTCCTTTGTCAGCTCACGAAGTCGTTCGATCAGTTGGTCATCGCTCATCGTGCATTCATCGGTGTCTGCCTCCTCAAAGAACCATTGACGCCCGGCCTTGTACCCCTGGATGGCGTCCTGGCTGTCGTCAAAGGTGACAAGGGTGGTTACATCGGGACGAAGCGTTCTCTCAGGGGCGAGAATGCCGCCGTGAATGCACCCGAACTCAAAGCCGACAAAGCGATAGATGTCGGCGGCTGACTTCCGGTCAAAAAAGTTGCGACGGATTGTCAGTTTGAGGAAGGAAACCAGTTCCCGTATGGGATAGTGGCGGCGCTCGTACTGGATTTGAGAGCGAATGCCCTTGCGGTAGCTGTGCAGCGTCTCTTTGCACTGCATGTCGAACAATGGGGTAATGACGACCTCGGTCGAGTTCACCTTGATTGGTACTGGCATGGAATCTTGCTCACTCTCTTCTGGCTTGACGCGCTCTCGCGTGCGTGTCATACTGCTAACGAGAACGAAGCTACGAGTACAACGATGGTGGACGTTCTCATCTGCTAGCCTATCGGTTCCGACGGTAGGCTAGTTTGTTCTCACCTCCTCTCATCAATCAAGCAACCTTAGCATCTTTTTAGGACTATCAGTAACTACTAGAAGTAGTATAAACCGTTCAGAAGCAGTTGTCAACCCTATACGACCTTTAGAGGTATATTAACTGACTCTACGCCTTAAACCGCTCAGGAGCGGTTATCAACCCTATACGCCCCTTAGCGACAGATTGATTGACTCTACACCTTAGCCGTAGTACAATGCGGAAAACCTTAATATCGGGGAGGGTTCAATGCCACAAGGCGAAGACTGGCTGACAACCGATGAGATAGCGAAAGATTTAAAGGTAAACGTCAAGACGGTTCGGAACTGGATAAATTCGGGCGAGCTTGCGGCTATAGACGTGGGTGGTGAGTACCGTATCTATCGGAGAGACTATGAAGACTTTATTAATCGTAGGAAGATAGACAGGGGGAGAAGAGAATAGCTTAGCTATCAACATGCTTTCCTCTCGTTGTTCCCCCACACAGGGGGTCAAACTTTCTGATCCCGTTGGGGAGGGAATGGCAGTGACCCCGTTCTCTATGAGTTGCGAAAAGAGGGATTTTTGATATACGAGACTTTTCATCAATCCGCTTCTCAGCTTACTTTATCCCTGCTGAAATGACAACAAACAGGCAGTGTCCCATCGGTGGCATACTCCATTACCAGGAATGGGGTCTCGTCAGGGGCGATGCCCACATCGAGGATGGGCACAATATGTGGATGCTGCAGACGCAAGGTACGCACCTCGTTAATGAAGGCCCGTAGCTCCTCTGAGCGCGTCAGGCACATCTGTATCGCTTTGACCGCGGCCAAGCTCCGGTCATGCACGTGTTCGCCCAAGTAGACATCACCGAAAGCGCCTCCCCCCAGCCAACGACGCAGCCAATAATCACCAAAGCGTTGACCGACCCGCTCTGTCCGTTCTGCCATCTGCTTGCCTCCTTCAACTTACGAGAAGACATGGCTCAAGGGTAATTCCTACCAGGTTCGCTTGCATGCAGCGAGTTCGCTCACCGAAATTTGTTACCTCGAACTGTACAACCATGGGTAGCATTATCCATTTCACCGGTGAAAACGCGGACAATGAGGTATGATTGAGAGTGATTCTATAGTTTTGATATCATCCGCCCTACATGCCTGTCTGTCGTACTCTATTGTAGAGCAAATCGAGCAACAGCACAAGAGAGTGTGTGTAATGAGAAACTGATTTCTAATGAGAGCAGCACATCTCCAAGTATCCACTTTTGTAAGTCACCTCTTTTTACCCTCGAGAAGCTATCTTCCTCTAGATGGCTTCTGCTCACAAATGCTACTGACAGAGGTCTGTAACTCCTGATTAGAAGCCATTTCCTAGAGGGAATTTTTGACAAATAGCTCTACTTCACTAAACACAACGAAATGAGGTAAACCTTAGAGAGATGGAATGAAAACTGGGCATAGACTGTTCTAAGCTAGCAGGGAAGGAGAAACGTTAGCTATAATAACAATGATACATACTAACCCGACTCGATAATTCACTCATATCCATGAGTCAGGGGTATCATGTTTCAGGAGAGAAGAGTTAAAGGCAATAAGAACACATGGCAACACATTCTGAGCAGCGATCGGTGACGCTTCCAACGCGCACAGACACGCTGGCAACATTACTCAGAGGTCGGCGCAGTGTGCGGAAATTCCAGGATCGACCTGTCCCGCGCGAGTTGATCGAGCAGATATTGGAAGCGGCGCGCTGGGCGCCATCGCCACATGGCAGACAACCCTGGCGCTTCATCGTACTGACGCGCCCGGAACTGAAGAATCTGCTCGCTGATCGTATGGGCGAAACCTGGCGGCACAACCTCCAGATGGATGGGCAGGATAGCGAGGTCGTCAACCTGCGCCTGGACAAATCGCGCCAGCGCATCCTGAATGCTCCCGTGATTATTCTTCCTTGCCTGTACCCGGAAGACCTGGATCGCTATCCCGACGAGCGAAGGCAGGCGGATGAGACCACTATGGCCATCCAGAGCATCGGCGCGGCCATCCAGAATATGCTGCTGATGGCCTATGACCTGGGCTTAGATGCCGGTTGGATGTGCGCGCCGCTCTTTTGTCCGGAAATCGTGTGCGATGCGCTCAACCTGGATACGCGGCTGATTCCCCAGGCCATGATTACGGTCGGGTACGCCGCGGCAGACCCACAGCGCCGCGAACGGCTTCCATTGAGCAACTTGATAGTACGCTTTGATTGATAGAGGTTCTGTATGATTGTCGTGCTTGCGGGCGGCGTGGGCGCTGCGCGCTTCTTGCAGGGATTGGTGCAGGTGGTTCCCCAGGAACACCTGACGGTGATTGGAAATACCGGAGACGACCGCGATTTCTACGGACTGCATGTCTCACCCGACCTGGATATCGTGATGTATACGCTCGCGGGCGTAGTTGACGAGACGCATGGCTGGGGTATACGAGGCGATACCTATTACACGATGCAGCAGTTGACTAGCTACGGCAATGAAGATTGGTTCATGCTCGGTGATCGCGACCTGGCTACCCACATCCACCGCACGAACCTCCTGCGCCAGGGAAAGACGCTCAGCGAGGTGACAGA
>WNGL01025654.1_pt1 | contig 10133 bp, 10 predicted proteins | sample 5400591 | NCBI WGS metagenome assembly WNGL01 (sample SAMN13153377, study PRJNA577476) | soil metagenome | isolation source: 80 cm soil or saprolite under Garry oak tree replicate 1 | place: USA:California | collected 2016-06-15 | reverse complement strand
GAATCCGGGCAATGATCCCGCCTGTCTCTTCCCCTTCCTGAATCCGATCGAGTCCTGGTTCGACATCCCGCAGATCGACCCCACCCTGCAACCCGACCCTCACTTTGCGCCGGGGTTTCCGGTAGAAGCGCAGTGCCCGGTCAACCCGAACGATCCGCGTGGCCGCATCGTCCTGGTGCGGCACACCACCCTTGGGGTGATCGTCTTCTCCCTCTCACAGCTGATCATCTTTGGCCTCTTAAGCGCCCTGCTGGCATTTGTGGACCTCTACCTGGCGGTCTACATCGGACAACTGCTCACCGCCAGGCTGCGTAACCAGTTGTTTGAACACCTGCAACGACTCTCGTTGGACTGGCACGGCAAGCAGCAGAAAGGCGATCTGGTCCAGCGCGTCACTGGCAACATCACCGACATCGAGAAGCTCGTTACCGATGGCCTGGTCGATCTGCTGGCAGGGGTGCTGACCCTGGTGGGCGTCGTCACGGTGATGCTCTTCCTTAGTGTCTCCTACACGCTCCTCACGCTGGCGATGGGCCCAGCGCTCTTTCTGATGGTCATGGGCTACACCAAGAACATCAAAGCGGCGACGAGAAAGGCGGCCAAAGCCACCGGCCAGCTCGCATACGTCGCCACCGAGGATATCAATGCCCTGATACTGATCAAAGTCTTCACGCGCGAAAAGCTCGAGGCCATACGCTTTGGCGCCTACGTGGATAAGAATAAACGGGCGAGATTGCGTGCAGGCTGGCTTCAGGCGCAGTTTACCCCCCTGGTCACGCTGCTGGTGATCCTGGGCACCACCACCATCATTGGCGTCGGCGGCTATGTAGCAAGCGGCTATGCGTTCAACATCGGCCCCCTTTCCATCGACGCCTACAGCGTCGATGTGGGCACGCTGATCCTGTTCCTCACCTTCCTCAAACTGCTCTACCAGCCGATGCGCGACCTCTCCAAGCTGGCAACGCTAGCCAGCACGGCGGCATCCGGCGCGGAACGCATTCAGGAGGTGCTGGATCAGGCCCCAGAAGTGAAAGACTCTCCGCTGCCCGGCCCATACACCGGTCCACAACGCTTCCAAGGAGAGATTACCTTCGAGAACGTGGTGATGGGGTATCTGCCCGGAGTGCCGGTCTTACAAGGCATCAATCTACATATCAGCCCTGGCAAGAAGATCGGCCTGGTCGGCCTCTCCGGCGGCGGCAAAACGACGCTCGTCAGTCTGATCCCGCGCTTCTACAATATTGAGCAGGGGACAATCACAATCGATGGGGTTGACAACCGCCTCTACCCGCTGGATGTGCTGCGCAACAACGTGAGTATGGTGCTGCAGGACTCGGTGCTCTTTGAGGGCACCATTCGCGAGAATATTGCCTTTGGGCAGCCTGGAGCGCCCATCGAAGACATCGTAGAAGCGGCGAAAAAAGCCTATATCCACGAGATGATCACGAGCCTGCCCGATGGCTATGATGCCTCTGTGAACGAGCAGGGCAAGAACTTCTCCGGCGGGCAGCGGCAACGCCTCGCCATTGCCCGTGCCATCTTGCGCGATGCTCCTATCCTCATCCTCGACGAACCAACAGCCAACCTGGATGTGGAGGCAGAAATAGAAGTCCTGAAGGCTCTTCATACACTGATGGCTGGACGAACGGTCTTAACCATTTCTCATCGGCTCAGTACCCTTGGTCAGGTTGATGAGATTGTGATGATGAGCGAAGGACGAATCGCCGAGCAGGGGACGTTCCACGAGTTAAAGCGTCTGGGAGGACTGTTTGCAGCCCTCTTAGAGGAGCAGAATCGCTACAATCTTGATCGTGACGAGGACGATTCGATGATCCGCCCGGCTTTTGCCGTTAAGTCGCCACACCTGCCTGCTGTGCGTACTGGTGAGATCCCACAAACACCTGCTCTGTCATCTGCAACCTTACCAAGTAGGCCCGGTATCACGTAAGCTGTCAGGAAGCGCAAAGTGGAAACAAGAAGAATGGGAGAAAAGAGCAGAAAGTGCACCACTTCAACTCTCCAAGAGCTTTCTCTAATGAACGCCTCGGTCATCTCGTGTGCCAGATCATCGGGATGCTGCACAGGCGGGGATTTCATGATAGCCTGCTATATCGACATGCATTAAGCCTGGGACAAAATCCCCAGCTTTTGCATCGCGGTAGTAGTGAACGCCTTGCGCGAGCGAGCTGGCGCAGTTGCCCACGCCGATGATGGCGACGCGCACTTTCTTTGAATGTGTCATGATGCTATTTCCTTTCATGAAATATCCTGGTATCTCCATTCATTGGGAGATGGATAGCGTTGTGGGAACCATTGTACATCCCACATCCCGCTCAGGCGTGGCTGCTCATAGAGGTACTCATTTATCTTATCGCAGCGTTTATACCGTAAAGATTATTCCTGTATCACAGAGAAAACAAATATACCAATGTGACGACCGTTGGAAACTGTTCAGACTTGACAAGAGTGCTAAAATAAGAACTGGCAGAGCAAGAGGTTACACGAGGTACAGCAAGAGACTTTACCGAAAATGTGAATAATGAGATGTTGTTAGATCGGCCTCTCAAGACAATGTAAGGCGGCGTAGCTCAGTCGGTAGAGCAAGGGACTCATAAGCCCTGTGTCACAGGTTCGATTCCTGTCGCCGCTACTCTTATTTTTGAGCACATTTTGTGCTCTTTTTTTGTGCAGCTTGCAAGGTCGCTTTGTCTCAATGACGTTTCACCATGTTTCAACCTTGCATGTATACCATCCTTTCACAAACTACCACAAAGTTTGAACAATATAAAACAAGTCAAGGGAAAGCATAGGTGACCAAAGTGGGTCATGGTTACTCCTTCACGACTCGCAACGTTCCACACAATGGGACCATTCATTCGAACATGGGACAAGGTCATAGAGCAATGGTTCCAATTTTTGCTCGAAATACCTTTCTTGGTGGGGCAATTCTTGTGAACTGCCTGAAAAAATAAGCGAACCGTGAGTACATACATATTGAGAGAAAAACAGTTGCATGAAACGTGAAGGTGTATCTATCCAGGGACTGCGGCAATGGGGTGTGAATTGGTGGATATTTGGCGGCGTCATCGCCTTCATCATTGGCACAATCGGTTCGACACATTTAGCGATGAGCGACGTCTTAGCCGACTGGTCTACCTACCAGTCAGAAAATGGACACAGTGGCTTCAATGGAGCGGAATCGATGATCAATTCATCAACTGCCCCTCATCTGAAACTACACTGGACGCAAACCGCGGCTGGCTCGATCTCAACACAACCGGTGGAAGCCAATGGCCTGGTTTACTGGGGATCATGGGATGGCTATGAGCACGCCACGAACCTCAATAACAATCAAGTCTGGACAACCCGGCTTGGAACAACGACCAATAACAACTGTTATCCGGCCAGCGTTGGTGTTTCCAGCACGGCAACGGTAGCAACCGTCAACGGCCGCTCCATGCTCTTTGTCGGTGGCGGAAACGCTCACATGTACGCGCTCGACGCTCTGCATGGCACCATCCTCTGGAGCACTTCACTCGGTTCGTCACCGGATCATTTCATTTGGAGTTCTCCGCTTGTCTACAATGGTAGCGTGTATATCGGTCTTGCTTCCTTTGGCGGTTGTCCCCAGGTGCAGGGAGAAATGTTCAAGCTCAATGCGGCAACAGGAGCTGTTCAATCTACCTGGGCCGCCGTTCCTCCTGGCTGTATTGGCGGCGGTATTTCCTCTACCCTGGCATTGGTGGGTTCGTGGACTCTTCCAGCCAACCAGCAGTCGTCAGACAGCGATTTTCTGAGTACGCCCACCCTGTTCACCACCAGTGGCGGCACACAGATGGTTGGCGTGGCCAACAAGAACGGCAAATTCTACGCCTTCAAGCGAGATGCAATTAGCAGTGGACCTGTCTGGAGTGACCAGGTGGCCAACTCCGGGAATTGCCCCCAGTGCGACACCAGCAGCATCTCTCCTGCGGCCTGGGATGGTCACACGCTCTACGATGCTGGTGGTGGCATAACCATCAATGGCGCGAGTTGTCAAGGAAGCGTCAGTGCTATTAACCCGAATAACGGAGATTACATCTGGCGGGACTGCCTCACCGATGGACCCGTGCTCGGAGCTGTGGCGATGGCCCCCGGCGTACTGGTCATCGGGCAAGGGCGCTTTGTCATGGTAATGGCCGCATCCTCAGGGCAAACGCTTTTCCGTTACTTTGACACGAACACGGGCTCTGCCTTCTGGAGCGGCGCTTCCATCTCAAATGGGGTAATCTATATAGGTAATATAGATGGGCGCCTCTATGCCTTTGGTACCTGATGGAAAGGTGGACTACAGGGGCTACCGGCAGTACCGGCCTGTTACAAATACTCTACGCCCGCGTTACATACAATGCAGCATGCAAGTGCTGGACACTGAATCTGGACACTGAATGAGGAAAGGATACCAGCATGAGTCAACAGCCTCCATGGTTCACACAGCAGGTCCCGCCATCAACAAGCTCCGGTGGAGCGCCGCCGCAGGCACCCTATGGACAGCCACCCTATGGACAACCCCAGTGGGGACCAGAGGGCCCGCCATCATCGCCCTATGCTGAAACGCAGGTGTGGCCCCCTCTGCCGCCTCAGCAGCCATTCCCAGGGACAACGCCACCACCAGGACAATTTCAACCACAACCAGACCCGCAATACAGATTGCCACAAAGCAAACAACGTAGCCGACGGCCGTGGTATAAGAGGCGGGGAGTAATAATTGGCCTGGTATGCGCTGTGCTCATCGTCGTACTCCTGCTCGGCTACGGTGTCGCAACGGTATTGGGTAATGAACTTGCATCAACTCCGGCAGCCACTCCGACCCCTTCCGGTCAGTTGACGGCAGCAAGCCCTACGGCAATACCCACGCTCGCTCCCACACCCGTACCTACACACAAGCCAGAGCCGACACCTACGCCAAAAGCCAGGGCTACACCTACACAGGCACCCACACCCACACCCACACCAAAGCCAAAACCATCAACGGTCAAGGTCATAGTCAACAACGCTGGCTTCAGCCCTAAGACGCTGACAGTCCCTGTTGGTACGACTGTGATCTGGACGAATGATGGGGGCATTCCCCATACGGTCACCGACAATGGGGTGTTTGATAGTGGGAACCTTCCTATTGGTGCTACCTTTAAGTTCACGTTTACTAAACGTGGTACCTATCACTATATTTGCACCTACCATCCTTATATGGTAGGGACCATTATCGTGCAGTAGGCTTGAGGGCGCATATGGAACCATCACTGCAACGTGTCCAACTACATGTATCCCGCACGGTGGGTCCAGGGGAAGCACAGGGAGGAGAGGCAGCGCAGCCTATTCAGCTTCCTGGCCCAAGCGTGTGGCCGCTTCTGTTGAGTGTATCGGTGGTTGTCTTCGCGGCCGGACTGTTATTCATTGACAACTATCCCTGGCTTTCTCTGATTACTATCCCCTTAGTGCTCATAGGCATCCTGGGTTGGGCGCTAGAAGATCCAGTGGCTCGACCAGCGCCGGCATCTCAAGCCGGATATACGCCGACCGCGGGGGTCGAGATTATGTTGGGGGAGAGGCAAGAGGAAGCAGGCTATCCTATGACGTTCGGTAGGACGAAAGTCGGTGCGTACCCGGTCAAGGAAAAGGAGGAGGTACGAGGCAGGAAACATGAAAGACTGCCTGGTAATCTATCATCACCTCGAAAAGTTCCTGGCCGTATCAGGTTGCTCCGTGACTGACATTAGGGTATGAAACCCTACCTACCCCCACAAACCCGGATAAAATATCTTCCCATCCTGCACCTTCAGAAACGGCGTCAGTTCATGCGCCTTGAGCAGCGCCAGAAACTCTTCAATGCTTCGTGTCGAGTGACCAATCGTATAGATCGTATGCATTCTCTTCTCCCGCAACAACCTACTCTAATTACGTTAATTACGTTGCCACGAATAAAATGTACCTACCCCGTCTACCAATGATTTTGGTACCATGAAAAAACGTATCTTTCCAAAACTCTAACCCAAAAGGATGGAGACGGTCACAACATATAGTGAGTGATGCTATAATAGGAATATGCTTTCAAGCAACTTATTCGATTTGAGATGAGGGGACTGCTGGTATATGGCGAAAAAAATACTCATTATGGACGACGACCCTACCATTGCTGACCTGCTAACAGAGGCCTTAGCAGACGAAGGCTATGAAACCTACATGACCACACAAAGCCTCCGCTTCTATGATGCCGTGCGTGAACACCAACCAGATCTCATTCTGCTAGACCTGATGATGCCCTATCTGGATGGTCACGACGAACTCAAACTTATGGCAATGTGGGTCGATCATAAAATCCCGGTCATCGTTGTCACAGCCCTCCTGACCGCGGGAAACGATGAATCTGAATTTCGCGAGGCCGGCGTTGTGCATATCGTTTACAAACCTTTTGACCTGGAGAAACTCATAGAGCTGGTCAAATCCACCATTGGAGAACCAGAAGGATAATACTATCATGAGTAAAACTGTCCGCGTTGCCCTGGATGCCATGGGAGGCGACCGTGCTCCAGGCGAGACGGTACTGGGTGCTGTACAGGCCGCGCGCGAATATGGCCTTGGCGTCTACCTTGTCGGAAAACAGGATATCATCCAGGCCGAGCTTGCCAAACACGATACCAGCGGCCTTGATCTCCCCATCGAACATACCAGCGAAGTTATTCCCATGGACGAGCACAACCCGGCCAAAGCCGTGCGCAACAAGAATACCTCCATGGTGCGTGCTCTGCAGTTGGTACAGGATGGCTTAGCGCTTGGCGCGGTCTCAGCCGGCAATAGCGGCGCTATGATGGCCGCGGCCTCCCTGGTAACGCTCAAACGCATTAAAGGCGTAGAACGCGCGGCCATCGGTGGTGTATTACCCACCAGAAAAGGCACCTGCATGGTCATCGACCTGGGTGCCAACACAGATTGCAAACCCGAATATCTCCAACAGTTCGCATTGATGGGCTCCATCTACACGCAGCGCATCATGCACCTGCAATCACCACGCGTTGGACTGCTCTCCAACGGCGAAGAGGAAGGCAAAGGCAACCAGCAGGTACAGGAAGCGTACCAGTTACTCAAAGCCAATGCAGCCATCCTGGGCATCAACTTCATCGGCAACGTGGAGGGACGCGACATCTTCACCGGAACCACCGATGTCGTTGTATGCGATGGCTTCGTCGGCAACGTCGTACTAAAAGTCTCTGAGGGGCTATCCGAAGCGCTCATGGGCATGATTCGCGACGAGATGACCCGCACGCCCCCCAATAAGCTTGCCGCCGCCATCTTACGTTCAGATTTACGTAAAATGAGCAAACGCCTGGACTACGCCGAATACGGTGGCTTCCCGCTTCTAGGCGTCAACGGCTCAGCTATCATCTCCCATGGCCGCTCAAACGCCAAAGCCATCAAGAATGCCCTTCGCGTAGCCCGCGAAACAGCCGAGTCCGGCGTCGCCACTGCTATCGCCCATGATCTCGCAAAATTAGGCACAGAAGAAGGCAAACAACAAGCCGGCGTCTAGCTTCATAGTGTAATGGACGAACAAACGAAGACGGATATCTGCTTACAACCATCCTTTTTGTTCAGCGAGCTGTGCTGCCTCCATCCTATTGCGTGCGCCCACTTTCTGCATGGCTACCGAGAGGTGATTGCGGACAGTCCCCTCCGCAAGATACAGCCCTGCGGCGATGTCCGCAAGGCTGGCACCAGAAAGCGCGGCGGAAAGCACCTCGCGCTCCCGGCCGGTGAGCGGGTTGTCGCCTTCAGAGAGCGCTGCCAGGGCAAGTTGAGGATCAACCACTCGCGCGCCTTCCATCACGCGACGGAGAGCCACCGCCAACTCACGAGCCGGAGCATCCTTAAGCAAAAACCCGACGGCGCCGCTCTCCATAGCCCGGCGCAGATAGCCACTGCGCCCAAATGTGGTCAGGATCACGACTCGGCAGGACGGCAACCGCTCGCGGAGTGCTTGCGCCGCGTGTAATCCGTCGCCGCCTGGCATCTCAATGTCCACGAGCGCCACATCTGGCTGCGTCGAGAGCGCTGCCGGGACCACCTCATCTCCCCGTGCGGCTTCGGCAACCACCTCGATATCCTCCTCAAGGTTGAGCAGCGCCGCCAGTGCTCCGCGCACCATCGCCTGATCTTCCGCCAGGAGTACCCGTATCATGCTTGTTCCTCCTGTGATTCCTCCATCTCGCCACGTATCGGGAGTTCCACCAGCAGGCGAAAGCCCTCTTTCCCAGATGTTCCCACGGGACCTGCCTCTATACCTCCACCAAGCGCGGTAACGCGCTCAGTGAGACCGACGACACCACTGCCTGCCTCTTTTGTCCCTCTGGGCACAGGTTCCTGTTCTTGCCCCAGCTGCTGGTCTCCGTCGTTAGTCACCTCGGCGCGGACGGTTCCGCGCTCGCAGGTAATCCGAATGTGGCAGCGACGCGCACGGCCGTGCCGGATCACATTGGTCACTCCCTCGCGCACTGTCCAGGCTAGCACGACGTCCGTAGCCGGCGGCAATGCTCGTGCCGTGTGCTCGATGGTGCATGCGATCCCCGCTGCTTCCAGCAACTGCCGCGCGCCGTCCAGTTCACTCTCTAGTCGAGGTTGTTGGTATCCGGCAACGGCCTTACGTACCTCGTGCAAGGTCTGGTGGGCTATATCCTCGACATTGTGGATTTCTCGGGCCGCGCGCGCGGGTTCCTGTTTGATCAGGCGTTTTGTTAGTTCGCTCTTGAGGGTGATCAACGACAGGGTGTGCCCAAGCAGGTCATGCAGATCGCGCGCCAAACGCAGCCGCTCCTCTATCACCGCCAGGCGGGCCAACTCTTCACGCGCCGTCTGTAATGCTTGGATCGTGCCGGACAGGCGGGCCAGGCCGATCATATCCAGGCCCAGTCCCCTGACCAGCAGCACGAGCGGGACAATCAGTAGCCAGTCGGCCCTCATGATGCCTGAACTTTCTCCCACGGCGACGAAGAGCGTGAGGAGCGTCAAGACCATGACAGTCACGAAGGCGCTCCGTGTTGGGAGTGCAATCCCTGCAACGGCACTGACCCCGATGAAGAGCCAGAGAAAGGTGGTCCCATATGCCAGACTGAGCACGAGCACGAGCATCGTGAGGACGGCCACGAGCAGCAGCGCTGTGCGGAGCCTGAACCGTGCGTGTGCATCACGATTCAACGGATGGGGCCACATCACCCAGGTATAGAGAGCCACGAAGAGCACCAGTCCGATCAGGGCCATGAGCAGCCGTATCGGTGTGGTATGCACCTGCACCAGAGAGAGGATGGGAAACAGGAGGCACACGAGCCAGAACTGCGCGTACAGCCGCCAGAGGCGCGGGGAGATGCCGCTGGAGACAACAGCCTCCTGTGCTCCTTCCATTTCGGTGAGGTGGCGTTCCCACCACGCATGCCCTCGCGCTATAGATGCTCGTATTGTCTGTATCACTTCGGCGCTCCTTTCCTGCTGCCGAAACGATCTCTTCTCGCCAATCCATTTTACCATCTTCTCGTCCAGATGGTCTTTTTCAAGAAAGGATCTTCACTTGTCCGGTCTGGGCGAGACCATTCCAATCCGGGGGCAAACCGACTGCTTGGTTTGCTTTAATCTCGCAAGGGGGGGTACTTCTCTCATGGACAGGCCCACCCTGAAATGGTCTTGTGCACAATAGAAGGGTGCTCTGTGTTCTAGCAAGCAAGCAGTTTGCCCCCACTTTGGAATGGTCTCTCACCCTGGTGGTCATGACATCTTCGGCTTTCATGCCTCCATCTCCTTCCTCGGTAGTTCGTTCAGTGCAGGGACTGGGGCCATGATTCCTTCGTAGATGAAATCACGGCAGGAGCGTTCAACGAGTTGCGGATCGACGTGTAAGCGAGCCACCCCCGTCTCCATAGCTGCCTGGGCGACGGCCGCTGCCAGGACAGGAGCGACCTCGTAATTCATGGCCGGCGGAATAATCTGGCCTTCCTGCAGATCGTGGTCGCTCACCAGTGCGGCTAAGCGTTCCGCGGCCGCGATTTTCATAGCCTCGTTGACGCGACGAGCACGCACGTCTAACGCCCCGCGGAAGAGGCCAGGGAAAACCA
>WNGL01012929.1_pt1 | contig 10133 bp, 12 predicted proteins | sample 5400591 | NCBI WGS metagenome assembly WNGL01 (sample SAMN13153377, study PRJNA577476) | soil metagenome | isolation source: 80 cm soil or saprolite under Garry oak tree replicate 1 | place: USA:California | collected 2016-06-15 | reverse complement strand
GCGCGAATCTGCTGCTTCACCTCGACGAGCTGCGGCTCCAGCTGCGCTTGGACGCGCTGTGCCAGTCCGATGATCTCCCCACTGCTGATCGTGAGTCCATGCAAGCTCGCTAAATACGCCTGGATTTGTCGCACGGGCAAGCGCATCACCGTCCGCAAATAGGCAATCAGGCTGGCAATCTTCACACCGAAACGTCCTTGTCCCACCACCTCCCGACTCACATCCAGTGGGGCTTCCCGCCAGGTGCCGCATTGGCTACACCAGCCGTGGTACACCACATGCTCCGTCACTTCGACGGGTGGGGGCGGTGGAAGCTCGATCACTTGTCGCCGACGTGCCACGCTGATCCCTCCCAGCGCATTCGCACACACTGGACACTGCTTGATCGGATGCTCTACGATACGCGTCGGAGCTTCCAGACGTCGAGCGTGATTGTAGCGCGCATCGCGCTTCTTGCGCTTCTTCTGCTCGGCTTCTGGCTTGACCACATTGGCTTTCACGAACGCTGGGGGCGGCGTCTTTTGCTTCTCCAGTTCCTCGATGCGTTTCTGTGCCACGGCCAACTGCTCCTGCAGCCCTTGATTTTCGGTCTGCATCGCGCTTACTTGTGCCAGCAACTGGCTCTCCCGCGCCTCCGCCTTGCTCAGTTGCTCCACCACCTCGCTGAATCCCTCCAATAGCTCGCTTAGCTGCTTTTTCAGTTGCGCGATTTCTTCTTCTTGCGTCATGCCCTAAGTGGTGCATCCGCCAAGTTCATGCCGCCAGTGACAGACGCGCAATCCCAGGTTTTCTGCGAGGACGATGGCGCCTGTGCCGTCCCCACATATAGGGATGCTTGTGCGCATTCCAATAGGCCGTCGCCTTCTGCACCGCCTCCTCGACTTGCTCCCAACTCTCAAAGCGCCGTCCTTTGAAGGCCAGCGACTTGAGCGTTTTCCACCACGGCTCGATCAGGTTCAAATAGGCAGCAGCAGTCGGTTGGAAGACGAACTCCCAGCGCGGATAGGCCAGGTTGAAGAAGAGCACATCCATGGCTCGATGCATGGTGAGATTGTCCAACACGGCATAGACCCGCTCCACGTCTTTAGGGATCCACTCCTCCACGTGTTGCAGAAAGTCAATCCAGTTGACGAGCTTCCGACGCGTGTAGGTCGCGGTGAACACCTCCCCATCCGTTGGCGTCATCGCACCAAAGACGTAGCCCGCTTTGCCGCGCCTGCCATAGTCGATGGCTTGCTTGGCTCGGCCGGCTGGCTTGGTTTCCGCCGCTGCGGGATACACCAGTTGCTTGCCTGGATAGCTTTTGACGCCTTGTGGCCCCATTTCATCCAGACACACCGTCACGCTCCGTTCCGGAGGAGCGGTGTAGAGGCTGGTGATGGCCCCCCTTTTTCTGGCGAAGTCGGGATCGACCCGCTCGCCAAACCAGCTTTCTTCATGTCGCCATGAGAGGCCTTCGGCAATGAAAAGCTCGCTGATGCGACTGCGCTTCATGCGGATGCCTTTGACCCGATGCAGGTAGTCCACCAGCCGATCCAGCGTCCAGGTGGCGTAGTCCTCTCCCAGATCCCGGGGCTTGGAGAGAGCCGTCTGGATAATTTCGCTCACGACCTCTGGCTGGTAGGTCACCGGACGTCCAGATCGCGGTGCTTCTTCCAGTCCTTGCAATCCTTGCTCGCTCTCTGCGGTGGAGCCGATTGCGCACCATGCGCTCGACTTTCGTGCAGACGTTCTGCAATCTCGGCAGGACGCAGTCCTTGGTTCGTCAGCCAGACAATCTGAGCTCGTTTCAGTTTGCCGACTGGCACCTTTCGCGCATGAAGCAGCAGTTCTATGGTGGTGTGTTCTTCCTGAGTGAGTTCTCGCAATCTTAAAGCCATTTTCCCTCTCCACTTCTTGCCCTAGAAATTCCTTTCTACATTATACCATATTTAGCGGATGCACCACTAAGTACACAAAATCACTGAAAAGGGTCGGAAATCAAGCCAGAGGGACTTGAAGAGGTGTCGGAGCGATACCTCGGGAGGGCCACCCCGGATCACGTGACGTGAGGCCGACCCAGCAGTGCCTCGTAGGCGCAAGCCAACCTGGTCCCCAGCATGGGCCAGCTGTAGCGAGTGTGGACGGCAGCAGAGGCGGCGATGCCGCGGCGGCGGCGTTCGGGAGCATCATTGACTGCCGCGACGAGCGCCGCCGCCAGCGCCCGCTCGTCATTCGGTGGCACGAGCCAGCCCGTCTGTCCGTCTGTGACGATCTCGCCGGGTCCGCAAGTGGCGACCGCGAGAGCGGGCAGCCCACAGGCCATGCCCTCCACAAGCACCAGAGGGAACTGCTCGCACACGGAGGCCAGCACCACGACATCGGAGGCGGCGAAGATGTCCGGCAGCTCGTCGTGGTCGTGCCAGCCCGCCAGGAAGACGTCGCGAGCTCCCGTGCGCCCAATGGTGGTGAGCGGATGCTCGCCCTCCCACTCGCCGGGAAAGCCGCCGAGCAGGACGAGGGGTGCGGACACGGCGAAGGCCTCCCGCGCACGGGTGTAGGCGCTGATCAGCAGGTCAAGGCGCTTGACGGCGGTGAAGCGCCCGACGTAGAGCAGCACGGGCCCCTGAGCGAAGGGGCCAAGCACGTGGGGCGGGTAGCGCACTGAACCCGGCTCACTGCCTGGGCCCCAGCCCTGGGGGCGCTCGACGAGCAAGCGGTGCCACAGCGCCATCCGATCGACCGACCGCCGAGCGAAGCGCCGGGGATCGAAGCCATTGGGCAGCTGGACGCAGCGGGCGGGATCGATTCCCAGCAGCGCCTGCGCCCGTGTGAGCTGGGTGGCCGAAGGCACCACCAGCCGCTGGCAGGCGGCCGCCCAGCGACGCATGCGCTGGGCCCAGGCCCCGGCATACACCCAGTGTGCCGGAGGTCCCTGCTCAATGGTCTCCAGCAGGAGCAGCTCGGTCCCGTGGAGGTGTCCGACCACAGGCACATCGGGTGCCACGCGGGCAGCGGCAGCGTTGAGCGGGGTCAGGTGATGCAGGTGCAAGAGATCGGCCTGATCCGCGCCGGCCTCACGCAGGCTCCGTGCCCAGGTGGCGACGAGATGCTCATAGGTGGCGTCGTCGACTGCGGCAACGACCCGGTCGGGTGCCGCGGGGCGATCCTCGTAGGAGGGGGGCAGCGGGGGATCGGCGCACAGCGGGTCGTTGGCCGAAAGCGCGGCGGTGCAGTCGACCGGACGGATGTCCAGGTCGCCGAAGAACGTGCCGGCGTCGCCCAGGCGGCTTGGCAGCCGCAGGGAGCTACAGACGATGGTCACCTTCCAGCCCTGCTCGACGAGTGCCTGGGCAAGCGAGCGCGTCACCAGCGCGGAGCCACCCCGCGGGAAGAACAGGAGGCCCATCACCACACGCGGTCGGCTCCGTGCTGGAAGATGAAGATCCATACTCTACCTCTCCTTTGGCAGGGCCAGGGGTTTCAGTCCGACGGGAGTGAGCCCCGAGCGAGGGCAGCGCTGCGGCCAAGGATCCGCATCCGGACACACAGCCCTGGCGTGGCTAGGGGCAGGGAGCGGAGGTGCGAAGACGACGGCGTGTACAAGGCCCTGTCCCTCTGGCAAGGTGGCTCTGCACGCCAGTATACCCCACGCAAGCGCTCCACGCAAGAAGCACGACCAGGCATAACTGCTCGGGGGCTTCTGCAGTGGGAGCGATGTGGGACTCCGACAGGAGGTGCACCCGAGACGATCCCCCGACCACCATAAGACCTCTTCAAGTTCTTGGAGCTTGATTTCCGACCCTTTTCAGTGATTTTGTGTACTTAGGATACCCTATGGTGGCCCACTGTGTCAAGACAGAAAAATCGGCTAAACTCAGTACAGTACGGCATTGAAAAGGGTCGGTGATCATGCCGCCGGGATGCGAACAGCCTGAGCTTCGCACTTGGCCATGACTTTGGCAGCAGACTTGGTAGACCAGTTGAACGGATGCGCATAGGTATTCCATTGCGCGACGAAAGCCTTCAGGCGTTCTGCCAGCTGATCCAGGTCAGAGAAATCGCTGATTCGCAGTCGCTTGCGCTGCACGATGCTGAACCATTGCTCCACCTGATTCATCCAGGAACAGTGAACAGGTAAGAAGTGGCAGTGAAAGCGGGGATGAGCCTGGAACCAAGCTCGAACAAGCTGCCCCTTATGGACTTTCGAGTTATCCAGTACCAGGTACACCTGTGTCTTGGTGTCTGGAAGCTCTCGCTCCAATTGGGAAAGAAAGGCCATGAACTCGACTTGGCGTTTGCGTAGGTCAGTGCGTGCATAGACTTTCCCGGAGCGAGTATCAAACGCTGCGAACAAGTGCAAGGCTCCCACTCGCTTGTACTCGTGCTCCAAACGAATTGGGTTGCCTGGTCGAGCGGGCAACGTCGAGGCCTTACGCGGGCGGGGCTGCAGGTTGGTCTTTTCGTCAACACACAGGACCATTTCCCCTTCCTTCAAGGGACAGGTATACATCTCAACCAAGTCCTGCATCTGCTGTGCAAAGTACTGGTCACGGGGCACTTTGGTTGAGAGCCATAAGTGGTGCCGCCAGGGTTTGAGCTTGTGGGACTGTAAGATCCGCCGGACCGTTTCAGCAGAAATGGAGGAGACGACTCTGTCAGCTGTGAGCTTGCGAGCCAGCTCAGGGCAATCCCACTGTGAGAGGGAAGATCCGACCTGATCGGGTCTTTCACAGGCCAGCTTGACCACGTGAAGAGCCACCTCTGGAAGAAAGACCGGTATGCGCCCTGGACGTGGCTGCTCACGCAAGCCGGTGACTCCTTGTTCAAGAAAGCGCTTTGCCCATTTGCGCAGGTTTCCTTCGGTGAAGCCGACCCATGTAGCAGTTTGAACATAGCTGTGACCTTGTTCCAGCAAAAGCAGAGTACGAGCACGCCTGGCAAGACCTCCAGGGATTTTTCGATTTCGATGACGCACCCATGCTTGCAGCGTGAGGCGCGTCTGAGCATTCATCTGGATCTTCAACATGGTACGACGACCTAGCATCTTCACCTCCTCAGGGGTATGGCAGAAAAGAATCACTAGAGGGAAGTACAAGAGCCAAAGAGTTTTCTATTCCGACCCTTTTCACTGCGGTTGCGTACTTAGCCTGGCACCGGCGCAACGACGACACACCAGGACATACCGCACCGAGGCCGATGAAAAACGCAGTCGCATCACACGATTTGAGCTTCCCTGTGCCCGAACAGAGGGGCACACAACAAGCAGACGATGCCGACATGGCCTGAAACCAAAGGCCGCCCATACGCAAGAAACGACACCACGATCCTCACCGTGTAATGAGTGGCTGGCACCTCTCCTCAGGTTTGGCTCAGCCTGTTTTGAGACGTATGCTAGACAGACTACCAGAACGAGCATTCCGAAACTACTTGGAGATACACCCTGGCAGGATCAGGGCAGAAGCTGTTGAAACACAGAGGCATAAAATGAAAATCTGGCATGTAGAACGGTCAAGCGACCGTGAGGCGCAACAACTGGCGGCGAAATACCGAGCGCGGGCGCAACAAGCAGGCGGGGATCTGGTATCCAGCTCTGGTTTTGGCTCGGTTCCACCGGTTCTGGTACTGACCTTTATCAAACGGCGTCGAGCCTGACAGCGTGTTTCCTGGTTCGAAATGGGTTGAGTACAAGGAGCCTGCGACCAATGACCACACATGAATACGAGGTAGCTGCTGGAACCGGATACCTGGCCTCACCTCAGTTTGCTATCATAAAAAGTCATTGCAGATGTGGTCTTACTTGTCTTCCTCTTGGGTTTCAGTTACACTAGCCGCAAAGAACTGCAACGTGTCCATGCTCAGCTTGCTCACAGCTCTCAACCATATACCGCGAAACCCTTGATGAGGCTCGATGACGTTCCCATGCATTCCCTGAAAGGAGGATCTCTCTGGTATGAACAATCAATGGCTTCTTCCTCAAGAGGCACCAACTGGGAGTGAGCCAGTGCAACCGGGACAGAAAGGCGTCTTTCATCAAATGATACGTGCCTGGCTCCGGTTCAGCGGCCCGGATCCTCGACGCTTTCGTGCCACCATGGAAGATCAAGAACTCCTGCGACGTTCGCGGCTGCTGAGTGCACTCTTTTCGCTGATCATAGTTGCCATTCTCCTGACTGCCCCGACGGCCATACCCGTCCCAACGTACTGGATTCCAATTATCGCCTTTCTGCTGCTGAGCCTTGTTGCGCTCATCCTCAATCGTGGGGCCTACGTCACCATGAGCGGAGTCTTCTATATTCTTGCCATTGATGCGACGCTCACCATCCTGATGGCGACCTTACCCACTGGAATCAGGAACAGCAACATCCCAGATTTTGACCTGTTCATCATTCCCACCCTCATTGGTGGTGTGGTCCTTCCTCGCCGCTTCGTGCCATGGCTGGCCGCTCTGCATATCTGCATTACTATTGCTCTCTTTACCCTGCTGCCTCACGATCCGCTGCTGACACAGGAGATTACGCTCAATCAGAAGGGGTTTGCATATGCTGAGCTCAGTGATGCGTTCCTGATACAGATTGTCGGTGCCACCATTGCCTGGTTGGGTGCCTGGAGTGTGGACAGAGCGCTGTTACGTGCCAGCCGCGCAGAAGAGGTGGCAGAGGCTCGGAAACGTCTCAACGAGCAGGCACACCTGATTGTCGCGCAGAAACACAGGCTTGATTATGGTATGAGCATGCTGAAAGAGGCTCAGGCGCGTTTTGCCAATAGAGACTACACCGCTCGTGTGAAGCTCCAAGACAACGAGCTTACCCCTCTCGCTCTCAGCTTCAATCTGCTGGCAGAGCGTCTGTATCGCATTACGCAAATTGCGCAGGAGTACACCCGCTTAGAGCAGGCCTTGCAGCAGCTTTTTGAGATCCAGAACACGCTCTTCTACGGTGGACCATTGAAGCCCTACGCTGCCACAGGCACCCTTGTCGATCACCTGTATTTCAGTTTCCAACGGTATAACCAACTCCGTCACAGTGTTGACCAGGGTGGCTCCTCCGTGGAGAGGGTACGCAGAGAGCTCACACAGCAGAAACTCCTGCTCACGCAACTGGATACCATTCTTGCTCAAACACATGCAGTGGTGCGACTGCTTCCCAATGACACGCAGAGCCCTCACCTGTCTTCTGTTCAGCTTATTGAGAAAGCACAACAGGTATCTGCACAGATCACTGGGCAAGAGCAACGGTGTCAGCAAGAAATGAAACTGCTAGAGCAGTTGCTCAGAGGACGGTAGTATTGCGAGCATGCTGCCAGGGAAGAATCGCAGGCAGGGTTTGGGGCCACTCTTCTTTGTGCTCATCAAGAGGTGGATGACCGTCTGAAGAGGGATCCGATTCACTGGTTTCCAAAGCACATTGTAAGCGGCTTCGCTCATACCCCTGCATCTACGACCATCCACGTCTAGATACAATACCGTTCAAATAAGCAACACGGGCTCATGGAAAGGTCCCCTGGGTTGAGGTGGTGGGAAGTGCTCCAGGCGCTTGGGTGGGAAATCCGACATGTTCCGTTTTACTCCTCTGGGATTGCAGCGATGACGACGCTCCGGGAGACGTTCCTTCCCACTATCATGGATCAGCCGAGCCACCAGGAGGGAACGTGTTCTGCATGCGCCTTTGAACCTCTGGAATAGCAGCTTGCACCAAGGGGATGGGGTGAAGAAAGCTGAGGCGATCAGGGTCGATCCCCTCCTGGAGGGCAGCCTGGTGCATCAAGCGACGCAGAACGAAAGGGGCGATGAGCAGCGCGTAGATTGCTTGGATGCCCCCAACGGGCTTGTTGCTGCGCAACGGATGATTGACGAGCCGGTGATAGATGTCTCTCTCATCAATAGCGATTTCAATCTCCCACCGTTCGTGGTAGGCGGTCACCACTTTTCAGGCGGGAGCAATCCGCGGGTTCAGAAGCGTGGTGACCACGCGATGCACTTCGTGAGAGCCAGTGCGGGCGGGATGCTTTTTGTGCCGAGATCCAGCGGGAGAGAGAGAGGCGGGCCGAGACCCACCAGACAAGGTATTGTCAACTTATTGAGCGAACTGAAGAGCTTTACTGAAAAGAAGGACAAGAGGAAGTCAAGAAGCTGAAGATCGGGGGCGGATGGTGCTGTGCTAGGCTGCTCTATGCACTCCCGTTACCTCGTTCCACACCTGGAATCGGCCTTGCATGGTCGCATGATCCTCTGCCGCACTCAGGCGGTGCTGTCGTGGGCGAACATGATCGGAAATGGGACCACAAGCAGAAAGAAACCGTTGTGCATGGCCTGCTGATTTGAACCGTCGCATGGTTCGCTCCCGTTGCCTGGTCGGTTGATAGGAGTGTTCCGCTCGGATGCCCGAGCCTTTTGTGCTGCCGATGCTCCACGCCAGGGAGAAGCTCTCGTTTGGCCGCGCTGGCCAGTTTGTCGGTGATGAGCACGCGCGGCACGTATTCCAGACCCTGGAGCAGCTTACGGAAAAATCGCTTGCAGCTTTTTTGTTGCGTCGGCTCTGCACCAGGATATCTAGCACGTTGCCATCCTGATCCACGGCTCGCCAAAGGGAGTGCTTCTTCCCTTGGATGGTGAGCACCATCTCATCCATGTGCCATGTGTCCCTACAGCGAGGGCGACGACGGCGCACTTCATTGGCAGATGTCTGCCCGAATTTGAGGCACCACTGCCGGACGGTTTCATAGGTGACGATGATCCCACGCTGAGCCAGAAGCTCTTCGACATCACGAAAGCTGAGTGAGAAGCGAAAATACAGCCACACTGCGTGGCTGATCATCTCAGGCGAGAAACGGAACCCTTTGTAGTCAGGAGAAGTGGTGTGTGTTTTCATGCTCGCACTATCTCACATGATGTGTTTTCCGGTCAAGCCAATAGCCAGGTTGACAATACCACGAGGTTGAATACAACCTCAAGCGGGTTATAGCCATTAGCTAGCCCGCTAATTTTTAATGCGGTTAAACGCCTGATGAAGCGCTCCTTAAGATACGTCCTCATATGTGGCTAGCGTTTTTGCCAGTGTGATAATGCAGTCTGATGTATGTATAAATCCGTCTTCCCCATGCTCAAAAACCGTTTCCGGCCCATCGCAGAACAAGCAATAATACCTCTGGTCTTCATCAGGCGTTCGCAATAACTTAGCCCGTGATAGCCCCGTCACAATTTGCAGCAATACATGCTCTGATCTAAAATCTTGTATCCCCATGTTTCACGCACTCGTATCATCTAACAAATTGAGTGATACGCGGTTCTCTGCACGTAAATACCGGGGTAACGCGCTATATGGTGACGCAACATTGTTATAGAGAGCCGCGCCATGTGGTGTGGATTTATCTCAAATATATGAAGTGTTCCGTTGCTTCATTGAGATCAACCAGTGCTAATCTCATTCTCATGATCACGTCCATGATTTCCTCTTTAGTATAGGTTCTGGTTAGTTTATGATCGCCCTCAGCATTTACAAAATTTTGGAACGCCGCCCTGAATGCATCATCAGGTATCGCTGGATACGTGACGATCAAGTTATCAAAGTGAGGATCCATCAGCCGCTCACCCAAAGTAAGAAATCTTATCCTATCAGCGATAACCTTATCATTAGTACCCCTAGCATTGTGTATCTCCACCCAAATACGGGTACGGTTAATTGCTGCTTCTATGTAGGGAGCAATCTGTTGCTTTCTCCAGTCCCGAAGAGATGCATCACGCGCCAGAACCCTTTGGCCTTCAAGAGTGTGCTTAGCTATTGCTGCGGCTCCACGCTGATTGAGCCAGGCACCAAGCGCAACGCCCGCCCCTCCGATGAACCCGGCGCCGAATATTTGTAACAAGGTTATCCAGATCATGTTTGCCATTATACTACAAAAATATTCCTCATTTGCGCTACTCATTTCAATATGCGCGCCTGAACGCCCCATGGTTTTAGCGGCCCGTTTACATGGATACCCGCTTAATTGCCGCGTTGATATCCGCTTTTAGTGTTTCATCCTTATTAATGGCAGTGACGACAGCACCCAGTAAATCAGCAAACGTCAGTTCATGCCCGCGCAACCCATCGACAGCACGCCGTACCTGTGCTGGCTCCTGAGGACATCCGTTCGCACAATCGGCAGGTTGTCTG
>WNGL01011505.1_pt1 | contig 10133 bp, 7 predicted proteins | sample 5400591 | NCBI WGS metagenome assembly WNGL01 (sample SAMN13153377, study PRJNA577476) | soil metagenome | isolation source: 80 cm soil or saprolite under Garry oak tree replicate 1 | place: USA:California | collected 2016-06-15 | reverse complement strand
ACCCGCCGTTAGATGCGGACATGGCGGGCACGTGGACGATAAACGGCAATCTTGTCGATTTCACACAGGCCGCCGACACGTTCGTGCGCGACATGGCGTTCGCGCTTCAGCCAATAGCGAACGGAGTGTGGGATCTGGTCGCCGATCAGGTCTTCTCGGGAACGCGGATCCAGCTGACGCTGAGGCACGGGCCGTAGCTGCCATCGCAGATCGACAGATTTCTGACTGCAACTGAACGCGCGGGAGGACTGGCCACTACTAAGTCCAGCGTAATAACTGCAACTGAACGGGCGGAAGGCGTCAGCTGCTAGGCGCGAGGCGTTAGGTCACTACGTCAGGACTTCACTCGTGCCCTTCAGAGCACAAGCAACTGCCTGTGCCGTACGAGGTCTAGAAACGTCCCGACGTCGTGCTCGAGCCTCGCGCCTGTCATCGCTGACGCCTCACTCCCGTTCAGTTGCAGTTGCCAGCCTCCCGCCCGTTTAGTTGCAGTTGCTACCAGAAAAGCGCCGGTAGCCTTGCGGCTATGCGCTCTTCTTGAGAGGCGTCTTCTCCCGAATGGCGATGAGATCGGGCGGCGGCGTAGCGGGCACGAGCACACCGCCGTCGGGAACGGGCACACGTAGCACGAAGATCCGGTCGCGCGTGCTCTTTCTGAATCCTTTGCCCTCGTAAATGCGGTTGATGAGGATCCGTCGCACGATCACCATCACTGTGACAAGCGTTGGCAGCGCCACGACGAGTCCGAGGGGACCGAGCAGCTTTCCGATCACCAGCACCGAAGTAATCGTGAGCACCGGCGGCATGTCGATTTTCTTCGACATCACCAATGGCGAGACGAGATTTCCCTCGATCAGGTGAACCACCACGCCAAGTGCGAGCACATATAGAGCGCGCGTTCCACCGCCGGGGCTGCCGAGCACGAACAGCGCGGGAAGAGTGGTGGATAGGAGCGTTCCAAAGAAGGGGACCACTGCGACGAGCCCGGTGAACACGCCGAAGGTGAGCCAGTACGGAACGTCGAGGATGTAGAGTCCGGCCGCTGTCAGCGCGGCAAGGACGGTCATCGTCAGCAGCTGGCCAACGATGTAGGCGCGCAGCGCGTCGGCGAGATCCCTGAGCACATCGCGCACGAGATCCCGGTGAATCGGCGGGAAGAGCGCGATCAGCCATTCCCTGTATGTGCCCGGCTGAAGGGCCAGATAGATGCTCATCACGATGACTGCGAAGCAGTCGATCAACACCTGAACGATCGAAAACACCTTCGGCACGACACTCTCGGCCCGAGCGGACAGCTGATTGTAGACGGCGCTGATCAGCGGATGCTCACCCGGCTTCCACACGTCGCGCATCGCCGGGAAGCGCGTGACGACGTGGTCGATCCCCGTCTCCCAGGCTTCGATGTATTGGGGCATCACCACGATCAGCGCCCGAGTCTGTTCGACGACGGGCGGCAGCAGAATCGCAAACAGCCCAAGGAGCGCAGCTGCGGTTCCTACGACCGATAGGAAAAACGCCAGCTTTGGCGGGACGTGAGCTTTTTCGACGAAAAGGTCGCGCACCGCGCCGAGATAGAGCGAGATGATGATCGCAATGAAGAGGAGGAGAAAAACGTGGGACGTGACTCCCAACATCCAAATGAGCAGGAACGTCAGGATCACGCCCGCCAGAACCGGCGCTACTCTAACCCTCCCACCCGATGCTGCCGCCGTAGCCAATGTCTAGTTATTCTCGTCGTGGATCTCTTCGACCTCGACGGCCTCCTCTTCCGGCCTCGCCTGCGCGCCCGCGCCGAGGGCCTTGTTATTGAGCTGCGTACCGGCCGGCAGCACTCCCATCTTCTGCTTCAGTTGAATGAGGAGCATCTCGGCAGACTGGTTGCCACCGGCAGCCTCGAGGCGCTTGAAGTCATTCGCGAGCTTGTCGCCCGAGAATTCCTCCTCGATCTCCGCGCTCGCTCTCACTTTGCGCTCGTTGGCCTCGATCTTTTCTTCCATGCGAGCGAAGGCCTCGAACGCGGATTTCTCGGAGATGTGAGACATCGTCTCGTTGATGCGCTTCTGCGCATCGGCACGGCGCTGTTTCGCCAGCAGGAGATTCTTCTTGCGGTTTGCCTCCTCGATGTTGTCGTTGAGGCTGCGCAACGAATCCTTGAGGCGATCGGTTTCCTGCTTGTGTGCCTGCCAGGTAAGGTTGAGCTGATCGCCGCGGGAGATGTGCTCGCTGCGACGCATTAGCGCCTGCTTGGCGAGCTCGTCCTGGTTCTGCTGGACCGCGAGCATCGCTCGCCGCTCCCAGTCTTCCGCTTCCTTCAGTTCCTGTCTCGTCTGATCCTGAAGGCGCTTTTCGTCGGCGATGGCGGCGGCGACCTGTTGCTTCGCCTTCACCAGCTGTGAGCGCATGTCGAGAATGATCTGGTTGAGCATCTTCTCGGGCTGCTCGAACTCGGAAATCACCGCGTTCACGTTGGAGCGGAAGAGCATCGCGATTCTATCGAAGATATTCATAGGTGGTTGGGTGGATTCTCAAAACAAAACTGCAACTGAACGGGCGGGACGCGGCAGCGGCACAGACGTCAGGCGCGAGTTCACGACGCCCGGACTTCACGAGGCGCCATTCCTGGTACAGGCAGTTGCGCTGACGCCACGGAGGTAAGTCAGGGCGTACTGAACTAACGCCTGGTCACTCCGCAGCTGACGCCTCCCGCCGATTCAGTTGTCGTAAATCTATAACTCAGCATTTAGCCTTTCCGCGAAACTACCGCTTAAATGACCGCTTCACTAGACAACTTTCACCCGTCGGAACGTTTGATCTGGTACAACCGCTCCTTCGCCAGCCGCCTGCCAGTCGGCGTTGCCGCCAGTCCTCCGCCGGCTGTCTCGCGATAGCGGACATCCATCTCGCGTCCGATCTCGCCCATCACGTCGATCACTTCGTCAACCGGAATCGCGAAGGTGATTCCCGCCAGTGCCATCTCGATTCCCGCCAGCGCGATCGCTGACCCGGTCGCGTTCCTGAACACGCACGGTAATTCGACGAGCCCACCCAGCGGATCGCAAACGAGTCCGAGCGTTCCCTGCATCGTGAGCGCCACCGCATGGCCCACCTGCGATGGCGTTCCGCCCAACATTTCTGTTGCCGCACCTGCTGCCATCCCCGCCGCCGCGCCGGTCTCCGCCTGGCATCCGCCTTCGGCGCCAGACAAAGACGCACGCTCTGCGACCACGGCTCCAATCAATCCAGCTGTCGCCAATCCATCGACCACGCTCTCGTCCCGCACCGACCGCGCCTTGGCCAGACCGGTGAGAATCGCCGGTAGAATTCCGGCTCCGCCTGCCGTCGGCGCAGCGACGATCACGCCCATTGCTGCATTCACTTCCTGCACCGCCAGCGCGCGCGTCAGGATGTCGCGAAATGGAGTCTGAGCAAGCGGACCGTTCGGATTGTTGCGCAACTTGGCAGCGTCACCTCCAACCAACCCCGATGCCGAGTAGAGATCGCCGGTAAGTCCTTTCTCGATCGCCCCGCGCATCACATCGAGCGCGCGCTGCAAGGCGGCACGAATCTCCGCTACCGGCCTGCCCTGATCGCGAGCTTCCGTGTCCAGCGCTAACTGCGCCAGCGTTTTCTTCTCCTTTTCCGCGTCCCGTATCGCGTCGGCGAGAGCCTTGTACAATCAGCCCCCGCTCACTTTCGGAAGTCGCCGAGTCCACCGAACCCAATCGAGCGCCCTCAATTCCTCGCCCGCTTTTTTGTCCGGCTCTTCATCGCACTCGATGACCATGAACGCGTCGCCACCTCTTTCCTTTCTCGACAACCTCAGCGTAGCAATGTTGATGTCATGCTCGGCCAAGATCCCGGTGATTCTGGCGATCGAGCCCTTCCTATCCTCAGCTACGAGGACAATCGTGTGTAAGTTTCCGGTGACTTCGACCGGATAGCCATCGATCTCCTGTACGAGGACCCGGCCGGCTCCCAGCGAGGAGCCCAGCATCGTAGCCTTATTGCCATTCAGCTCGATGGTGATTCGCACCGTGTTCGGGTGAGCGGCGTCGGCGATGGTGGTTTTCTCGAATTTGTAGTCCAGACCTTCGCGTTCAGCTATCTGGAGGGCTTCGCGCAGTCGTTCGTCATCCGGACGAAAACCAAGCAATCCGCCCACCAGCGCTTTGTCGGTACCGTGGCCTTCGCCGGTCCGCGCAAAGGATCCATGCAGCTGAAGGAGACCCGTTTGCGGAGTGCCGCCGATCAGTCCGCGCGCGAGGAGCCCGAGCCGGCACGCGCCGGCAGTATGCGACGAGGACGGTCCGACCATAACCGGGCCAATGATATCGAGGAGACTTACCATCTTCTTGCGCCTCCAAGGTCAAACTGAAGACTACCAGCTGGGGCAGTGGGCGCAGCAGCCAGGGGCTGCGAGCGACTGCAACAGAATACTAGCGGCTGCCGGCGGACCGCTCCCTGCTGATTGCGGCCGGCTTTTCCTTCAACGCGAGTTTGCTGCGAGGTGCGCCGCTCCTACTTCTGCCGAGAAGCGGCTTCAAATACTGACCGGTGTAAGACTCCTTTACATCCGCCACATCTTCCGGGGTTCCAGCAGCGACGACATCGCCGCCACGCAGTCCTCCCTCCGGTCCCAGATCGATGATCCAGTCGGCGGTCTTGATGACGTCCAGGTTGTGCTCAATGACGAGCACGGTGTTGCCACGGTCAACGAGGCGGTGGAGCACACTCATAAGCATGCGTACGTCCTCGAAATGAAGACCAGTCGTCGGCTCGTCAAGGATGTAGAATGTGCGGCCGGTATCGCGCTTCGACAATTCCGCAGCCAGCTTGACTCGCTGCGCCTCTCCGCCCGAGAGCGTCGTTGCAGACTGCCCCAGATGGATGTAGCCGAGTCCGACGTCGAATAGGGTTTGCAGCTTCTGGCGGACGCGCGGCTGATTCTCGAAGAAGTCGAGCGCATCTTCGACCGTTTGCTCCAGTACGTCGGCGATGCTGAGGCCGCGAAAGCGAACTTCCAGTGTTTCGCGGTTGTAGCGCTTTCCTTTGCAGACATCGCACGGGACGTAAACGTCGGGGAGAAAGTGCATCTCGATCTTTACGAGGCCATCGCCTTCGCACGCTTCGCAGCGACCGCCCTTCACGTTGAACGAAAATCTGCCCGGACCATAGCCGCGGATCTTTGCCTCCGGCAATTCTGCGAACAACTCGCGTATGGGCGTGAACAATCCCGTATACGTCGCAGGATTTGACCTCGGAGTCCGACCGATCGGGCTCTGATCGATGTCGATGACTTTGTCGAGGTGCTGGAGGCCGGTGATGCGCGTGTGGGCGCCCGGAATCACTCTGGCGCGATAGAAATACCTGGCCATCGACCGGTGCAGGATGTCTTCGATGAGCGTGGACTTCCCGCTGCCCGATACGCCGGTGACAGAGACGAAGAGACCGAGCGGAATCTCGACGTCGAGATTGCGGAGGTTGTGCTCGCGCGCGCCTTCGATCCGAATAATGCGGTCGGGATCCATGCGCCGGCGCACTTCCGGAATGGGGATTTCCACCTCGCCGCGCAGATATCTCCCGGTGATCGACTCTTCATTGGCGCGAACTTCGTCGACGGTTCCCTCGGCGATGACCAGACCGCCGTGCTTGCCTGCGCCTGGCCCAAGATCGATGAGATGATCCGCAGCCTCCATCGTCTCCTCATCGTGCTCGACGACGATGACAGTGTTGCCGAGGTCGCGGAGCTGTCGGAGAGTGTTGAGCAGGCGCGCGTTGTCGCGCTGGTGCAAACCGATCGAAGGCTCGTCGAGGATGTAGAGCACGCCGACGAGCCGCGATCCAATTTGCGTCGCAAGACGTATGCGCTGCGCCTCTCCCCCGGAGAGTGACTCGGCCGAGCGCCCGAGTGTCAGGTACTCGAGTCCAACGTCGTTCAGGAAGCGAAGCCGCTCGCGTACTTCCTTGAGAATCGGAGCCGCGATCTCGGGATCGAGTCCCGGCTTGCCGTTGGTTCGAACCGGGACGTTCTCGAAGAAGCTGAGCGCATCGGTGATCGAGAGCTGGACAAGGTCGCCGATATTCTGCCCCGCAAGCGTGACCGCTAGTGATTCTGGCTTGAGCCTTCGTCCACCGCATGTCGTGCACGCGCGCGCTTGCATGAACTCCTCGAGCTCGAGCCGAACCGAGTCGGACTCGGTCTCGTCGTAGCGGCGCTGAATGTTCGAGATGATTCCTTCCCAATGCGTTCCTGAATGGTCGATCTGCCTGCCGCTTTTTCCCCCTGTACCGTAGAGAAGCTTCTCGCGTGCTTCCGGTGTCAGCTGCCCCCATGGCGTGTTGAGATTGAATCCGAACTGTTTCGCGAGCCCGGGAAGGATGACCTTCTTGAGGTAGCCGTCGGGCTCGCCCCACGGTAGCACCACACCCTCGAGAATACTGATGCTCGGATCTCCGAGTATGAGCTCCTCACTTACTTCGCGGCGCGAGCCGAGTCCGCCGCAGGCGGGGCAAGCGCCGAAGGGTGAGTTGAACGAGAAGTGTCTGGGTTCCAGCTCGGGCAAAGAGATGCCGCACTCGGGGCAACCGTACTTCTCGGAGAAGAGATGGATGCTGCGATCGTCGGCGCGCTGAACTTCGACGAGTCCTTCGGAGAGCTTGAGCGCCGTCTCGACGGAATCGTTGAGGCGGCCCCGATCTTCAGCCCGCACGACCAGGCGGTCAACGACGACCGAGATCGTGTGGTTCATCCGCCGATTCAGCTTCGGCGGGTTCGCGACCTCGACCAGGTCTCCATCGACGATCGCGCGGACGAATCCCTGCTTGCGCGCGGCGTCGAACAGCTCGCGGAACTCTCCTTTGCGGCCGCGTACGAGCGGCGCGAGGATCTCGATCTTGCTGCCCTCGGGCCAGGTGAGAATCGAATCCGCGATCTGTCCAGCGCTCTGACGTTCCACCGGACGTCCGCAATTGGGGCAATGTGGAGTTCCGGCCCGAGCATATAGAAGTCGCAGGTAGTCGTAGATCTCGGTGACCGTCCCAACGGTCGATCGCGGGTTGTGTCCGGCGCTCTTCTGCTCGATCGAAATCGCGGGCGAAAGACCCTCGATCGAGTCGACATCCGGCTTCTCCATTAGCCCGAGGAACTGACGGGCGTAGGCCGACAGCGACTCCACGTAACGTCGCTGTCCCTCGGCGTAGATCGTGTCGAAGGCAAGCGACGATTTGCCCGACCCCGACAGCCCGGTAATGACCGTCAACCGGTCACGTGGGATGGTGACGTCGATATTTCTAAGATTGTGTTCGCGGGCGCCGCGGACGATCAGGGATTCTTCGGGCATAGCCTCGTAAACTCGCCAGTTGCAGGGCCAGACTCAAGTCGGCCCATTACGCCGATTTAGGGGGGTCTGGGCGGTACAAGTGCCGGTCAGGCAACCATTTTGCACCTGAGGTCGGCAATGCCGGTCATTAAGAACCTCGTCGACGTAATAACGATGAAATCCGACCGTCCCATGAGGCGGCTCCTCGCCTACTATGGGATCCTGGCGGTCATCGTTCTGATCCTCGTCTCCTTCTTCCCCGATGTGATCCGGCGGGTCTCCGCCAAAGGGCTGGGCGACGTATCGGGGGGTCCGCAGGTCCTGACCGACGCTCTCAACGCCCCGGCCCCAACCGCTTCGTCGATTTTTGGGCCGGGGACTTTGGCCGACCTGGCGGTCACCACCGTTCTCATCCTCGTCGGCGTCCTGGCGCTGATGTTACCGGTGACGTGGGTCTACATGTCGGCCCGGCCGATCCCCGGACATAACCAGGCGATCGTGCAGACCTTGATCATTCTGCCGCTCGTCGTAGCAGGGATCGTCTTCATCGTCCAAAACAGTCTGGCGCTGGCGTTCAGCCTGGCAGGCGTGATCGGCGCGGTGAGGTTCCGAACCACGCTGCGGGACACTCGCGACCTCGTCTACATCTTCCTCAGCATCGTCGTCGGGTTTGCCGCGGGGGTGCAGTCGCTCGCCGTAGGCGCGCTGATTTCTCTTGTGTTCAATCTGGTGCTGCTGGTTACGTGGCGATACGACTACGGCCGCAACGTCCTCACCCCAACTGCCTCGTCCAACTGGGCCGGTCCGCTACAGGCGCTCGCGAGTCCAACGGGCGATCACGAAATACCCGATCGCGACCTGGTGTTGTCACTGACACCGGAAAAGGCGGAGGCTCTCGCGGACCGTTTTCAACGCGTGCAGAAAACCATCGGAAAAAGGAAAAAGAAGCCGCGCTACGATTCCGTATTGACGATAACCAGCTACAACGTGCCCGCGGCGCAAAAGCAGGTGGAAGAGGTTCTCGGGAGAATGGCCAAGCGCTGGAACCTCGACGAAGTCGTCACCAACACCGGCAAGCCCTCGTGCATCTACTACCTCACGCGTCTCAAGAAATCCATTCCGCGCGACGTATTGCTCACCGCGATACACGAGAATGCGGACGGCTTCATCGACACCGCTAATCTCGAAACGGGGACGCCGGTAGAGGATAAAGACGCGACGAAGGGATGACGCCAATCCGAATCGTCCTTTTACTGGCATGTGCGCTGCCGTCGCTCGCGGCTTGCCGCGAGACCCCGCAAGCCAAAGCAGCAGACCTTCACAAGGTCGCGGCAACGCGACAGACAGAGCTTGCTCGTCGTATAGCGGCGGCAGACGCGCACCCCGGAAGCATGACGGAGCTGGCGAAGTGGATCTTGCCCCCGGAGCTGAAAGAGATATCGGGACTGGCCCTGACTTCGCGCGGGACCGTGTTCACCCACGACGACAACGTCGGCAGAGTGTCTGAGATCGACCCGAAAACAGGGATCCTGCTCAAGAGCTGGGCGATGTTGGGCAACCAGAAGGGCGATTTCGAGGCAATTACCATCGCCGGAAGCGACGTCTACCTCCTGCGGAGCAACGGAAAAATTTTCAGGTTCAAAGAAGCCGCCGACGGACAGCAGGTTCCGTTTTCCGTCTACGACACCGGGCTCGGAAAGGAGTGCGAGTTCGAGAGCCTTGCGTACGAAGCGGACAGCTCACGCCTGGTGATGGCGTGCAAACGATTTCTGAACAAGCAGGATCCGCACGAGCTGCGGATTTTCCGCCTTCCCCTTCCGCTCGGCAATCGGATGGCGATGACGAGCATCAGGGTGCCGATCGATGAAGTCATCGGCACCAACAAATGGAAAAACTTCCATCCCTCTGACCTCAACATCGATCCATTCAACAAGAACTACATCATAGTGGCATCGCGAGAGAAGGGATTTGTCGAGGTCACGCCTGACGGTGAAGTGGTGCGATCGCAGCCGCTACCGGGTGATCATCGCCAACCCGAGGGAATTGCAATAACCAGAGACAGCATTCTGCTGGTGAGCGACGAAGCGAACGTGATGCCGCCAGTAATTACGCTTTACAGGTGGCGTCCATGATCGCATTCGAGAGTTGGGGTGGAGAGAATTGGCAGCGGACTGGCTGCAGGGCGTTACTGGTGGTCGCCGGTCTTATGCTTGCCGCGCCGGGTCGGACAGTCGCGCAGACGACCGTCGTACGGCGCATTGGCAATGACACCGTTCTCGTCATAGCCGGCGAGATCTACAAGGCGGGCTCCTTCCATCGGGCGCTGTTGGGCAAGAACTATCGCGAGGAGTGGACGACCCCGATCACGGTGCCGGTGCTCAATCTGCGTACCGCACACGGCGGGCTGACGCCGACGAAGGAAGGCGGTGGAAAGCAGGCTCCGTCACTGCGCTTCGTAGCGCCGGACAGCTCGGAGTGGGTCTTTCGGCTGGTGCGCAAAATACATCTCGTGCTCGGGGACGAGTTCAAGCACACCGTCATCTGGTACATCGTGCGCGACGAGGGCAGTGCGTCGCATCCGACCGGCGCAATCGCAGCGGCGCCGATGTACGGAACCCCCCGTTTGCTTCACGCCACGCCGAAGCTGTACTACATGCCAGACGATCCCGCGCTAGGCGAGTTCCGCAAGACTTTCGGCGGAGTCCTCGGCATGCTCGAGGAATTCCCGGAGGTGCCGAAGTCAGGGAAGGCATTCGCCGGCGCGGAGAAAATCCTCGACAGCGATACTTTGCTGGCGCGGCTGAATGCGGATCC
>WNGL01039822.1_pt1 | contig 10134 bp, 10 predicted proteins | sample 5400591 | NCBI WGS metagenome assembly WNGL01 (sample SAMN13153377, study PRJNA577476) | soil metagenome | isolation source: 80 cm soil or saprolite under Garry oak tree replicate 1 | place: USA:California | collected 2016-06-15 | reverse complement strand
TTGACGAGATCGGTCAGCACGGCATTGGCGCGGCAGGGCAGGCCGGCTTTCTCGCCTTCGCGCACGATAAGCCCGTTGAGGAATTCGATCTCGGTGCGCCGGCCCTTCTGCATGTCCTGACCCATTGAGGGGCGCTGGCCGGCCGCCGTGCGCCCGGCGTCCTTGAAGCGCTGCGCGTCGCAGGTCTGCATCGCCGCGTCGTCGCCTTCGCCGGCGCGCGCGATGGTTTCCGGCGGCAGGTGCAGGATCTCCTCGAGCTGATAGCCGAGCGCTTGCCCGACGCGGATCGCTTCAGAGCCAAGCCGGGTCGAAAAGCGCCGGATCGGATCGTTCTTGAGCATGTCGCCGCCGGGAAGCCCCGTGCAGGCAGACAGCCCGTTCTGCATCGCATTGGCGACGAGCTTGGACCAGCGCTCGCCCCACAGATTGCTGGTCACCTTGGCACTGTCGGCGAAAGCGACCAGCCGGCAGACTTCTTCCGCGCGCGGCGTGATGCGGCCATGGACCTCGCCGGCGCGAAACACCGTATGCGCCGCGCCATGCTTGGCAGCACCGCGATGAACAAGGCCGGGCTCGGGCAGGTTGACGGTGATACTTGAGGCAATGCAGCCAAGCGTCTTGCCCCAGCCGACGATGCCGGCAACCGTCGGCTCGTTGATGCAATTCTGCAGCGAGACCACGTATCCGTCTGGCGCTAGATATTGGCTGATCAGCATGGTCGCCCAAGCGGTGTCGTAGGACTTCATGCAGACGAAGGCGATATCGATCGGTTTCTCTTTCGCGAGCTGCTGGGCGTCGGTGACATGGAGGGCGCGCACCGGGACGGTGAATTCCGGCTCGGTCATCGCATGCGTGACGCGAAGGCCGTGCTTGCGCATGTGTTCGACATGCGCCGGCCAGGGATCGATGAAGGTCACATCCTCGCCGGCCTTGACCATGTGCGCGCCGGCATAGCCGCCGACCGCGCCCGCACCGACAATCGCAATCTTTCGGCCCATACCGTTCCTCCTTGCCGCCCTAACGGAAACTAAAGCATGATCAATGTTAGAGAAGAAATAGCAGTTCGCCTGCTGCCGGCGTTGTCCGTAGAAACATCACCCGCGTGCCGAATATCCGCCATCGACGGGCAACGCCGCGCCGGTGACGAAATCGGATGCCGAACTGCACAAGAACACGGCGGCGCCGGCGATGTCGTCGGGCTCACCCCATCGGCCGGCCGGCGTGCGGGACAGAACGAAGTCGTGGAGCTCGGCGACTTGCTGGCGCGCCCTTCGGGTCAGCTCGGTATCGACCCAGCCGGGCAGAATGGCATTGACCCGGATGTTATCGGGAGCCCAGGCGGCGGCCAGCGACCGCGTGAGCTGCACCAAGCCTCCTTTGCTCGCCGCATAAGCGGCAACCGTTGGCGCGCCGAACAGCGAATACATCGAGCCAATATTTAGAATCTTGCCGCGGCCTGCCGCCTTCATATGCGGGTACACGGCTTGGGCGCAGAACAGCGCCGCCCCGAGATTGACGTCCAAGATTTCGTGCCATTCCTGTTCCGAGATTTGTTCGGGCGCCTTTCTTATATTCATGCCGGCATTATTGATGAGGATATCGCAGCTACCAAAATCGCCGACGACGCTTTCCACCAATCTCCGGCACGACGATGCCGATGATGCGTGAAATGAATAGAATTGGCAGCGCGAGACGGACGAGCTCAATTCTTTGACGGCGGCTTGGCCCTTCTTCTCGTCGCGAGCGGCAATTGCGATCGCCGCACCGGCGCGGGCGAGGCCACGTGCCATCCCGAGCCCGAGTCCGCCATTGCCGCCAGTGATGATGGCGACACGGCCGCTGAGATCAAAAGGGTTCAAACATGTCTCCTTATTACGATCGAGTGTGCGGGTGTCGCATTAGTCGGGCGCGCAGCATTCGGCCGAAGTAAAGCGGCGGAAATGACCACTGTCCACGGTTCTCGCCCCACCCGCCGTAGCGGGTACAATCGTGAAATAGTCCAGCGCACCGCAGCCGAGATCGAACATGCCGCTGCAAAACCGTGTTGATCCATTCGGCGAATTGTTTGCCGCACCCGCGCGGGGTCTGTTCATGGGCAATCGCGGCGGGCGGTTTCACACTGACGCGCAGAAGCTGACAACGACGAGGCGCTGGGTCTCGCGGCAATGGATCTGCTGTCTCACAAAATTCAAAGAACGGCAGCGCGACGTATGGGGCCGGTTCTATACCGAGCTGTTCTTTTTAGACGAGCCGACCGCGCTTGCCGCCGGCCATCGGCCGTGCTTCGAGTGCCGCCGCGAAGACGCGCAAGTCTTCGCCGAGTATTGGCGCAAAGCGCGCAAGCTGCGCCGGCGGCCGCGCGCGGCGGAAATGGACGAAGTGCTGCACCGCGAACGCTTGAATGGGCGCGCTAAGCGGCTGCATCGGCGCAAGATCGAGAGCTTACCAGATGGCGCCTTCTTTACGCTTGACGGCGCGGCCTTCGCCGTCCGCGGCAACGCGCTATTGTGCTGGACGGCGGACGGCTACGACGCGCGTCTGCCACGGCCACGGCAGGGTGCGGTCGACGTCCTGACCCCGCCGGCTGTGCTCGGCGTGCTCGCAGCGGGCTATCGGCCGCGCTGGCATCCGAGTGCCGACTCGTCATGCGCGGGCTTGACCCGCGCATCCATGCTGAAGCCACGCGATTGAGCGTACCTGACAGTCGAGCGCAAGCGGCATCGCAGCATGGACCACCGTGCGTAGGCGAGCGAAGCGACGCCGTTCTTCGAACGGCTATGCCCGGTGGTGACGATGAAAAAGGCGTGCGCGGCCAGTCCGCCCTGAGCTTTACCCCCGGAATGCCGCCTTGATCGTTTCGACGGTCGCACCCGGGGTCGCGTCGATCTTTTCGATCGGCACGACCACAGCACCGTGGCGGTCGGCGTGAATGAGATCGCCGCTGTTCACCGCCATGCCGTGGACGGTGACGGGAATGCCGAACTCGACGACATGCACATAAGCGTGCGACGGCGCCAGCGAACCGGCGAGCATCTGAAAGCCCGGGGCGACCGCTGGAATATCGCGCACCGAGCCGTTTGTTATCGTGCCGAGGCAGCCGAGCGCCTGGTGCACATTGGTCTGCACCTCGCCCCAGAACGCGCCATAGCCCGGCGGCTCGTCTTTGTCTTCGATGACCACGACGCTCGGCCACGGCGCGGCTGCGACGTAATCGAGATAATCCATCCGCTTTTGCATGTAGCTCGGGCCGCTCACTTTGTCGCGCGCGCGAATAGTGACGGTCTTGGTGAAGCCGACCATCGGCGGCAGATCAGGAAACGGACAATGCAAATGCACCACGGTATAGCCGGCGCCGCGCCGCTCCGGCGCGACGATCTCAATCAGATTGCATACGGTCGGCGTGTCGATCGACCGCAAAAAAGCGAATTGTTTTTCGGACAACACGAGATTTCCCCCCTTTGCATCAACTCAAATTGGCGGATGAACTAATCCCAAGCCGCAGCGACGATCAACGCGATGATCGCTTGCACGAGAACGATCACGGCGATGCAGCCACTCCAGCCGGCGCTCGCCCATGCGAGTCCGGTCAGGTACGCGCCGGCGCTGCCGCCGACATAGTAGATCGAAGCGTAGAGCCCGACCGCCGACGAACGCCCCTCCTTGGCGCTGAGTGTGACATAGCCGGTGGACACTGCCTGACACACCATGCCGCAGATAGCGCAAAGTGTCAGCCCGGCGACGATCACGGCCACCGGCGGCGCCAGGAGTAATAGAGCGCCGACGACCCAGAGCGCGACGACGCCGAGGACGAAGCGGCGCCGCCCGAACAGCGCGATCCCGCGGCCCGCCCAGGGCACGATCGGGCTGCTGACCAGATAGGTGAGAAATAGCGCGCCGAGAAGCGTCGGCGAAAACCGATAGGGCGCCGCCGCAAGATGAAAATTCACGTAAGTGAAGGTAGCGACGAAATTAAACAGAACGCCGAAACCGATGGCATAAGTCGCGACCAAGCGCCGGTCGCGCAAGTGCCGCATCATCTGCGTGACCGACGTTACGATCCCGCCGCCGGAGCGAATGAAATTGCGCTCTCGCGGCAGCATCGCGGCAACGACGATGGCGGCGATCAGGGTGAGCAGCGCCACGACTTGGATCGCCGAGCGCCAGCCGATTACATCGGTCAAAAGACCGGGAATGAACCGTCCGCTAAATCCGCCGATGGCGGAGCCGGAAATGTAAAGGCCGGCGACGCGCGTCACTTCGCTCGGCGGCCATTCGTCGCCGATATAGGCGACGGCGACGGTGAAGATCGGCGGCAGCAGTAAGCCCTGGACGAAGCGCCAGAAGGTGAGCTGCGGCACGCTGCCGGCGAAGGTCATGATCAATGTCGGCACCACGACCGCAAACATCGCCACGGTGATCAGGCGTTTGCGGCCGGCGACATCGGCGAGCGCCCCGGTGAATGGCGCCGACAGAGCGACCGCCGCCGTACTGGCAGTCATCAGCGCGCTAATTTCGCCGGGGCCGACATGGAATTCGCCCGCCAATTCCGGCAGCAGCGCTTGCGGCGAATAGAGATTGACGAAGGCGGCAAAGCCCGCGGTGGCGATCGCGAGGCTCCGTGGATCGAAAGCCATAGTGCATTATCGGCGAGCGGCCAGCCGAAAGCACGTCCAATCCTGCCGAGCGCCGATGTTCCGCGAGACAAGTTCAGGCGCGCATCCGATAGACGTTGCCGCCGGTACGCTCTTCATGCGTCAGCGCGCCATCCTCGATATAGAGGATGCGATCGGCGAATTCGAGCAATCGGGTATCGTGTGTCACGACCAGGACGGCCCGGCCGTTCTGCCGCGCGGCGCTGGCGAGGATCGTCATGATCGCTTGGCCGTTCGCGCCATCTAACGCAGCGGTCGGCTCATCGGCCAGGATGGCCGACGGTTCAGCCACAACAGCGCGGGCAATGGCGACCCGCTGCTGCTCGCCGCCGCTCAGATCGCGTGGAAACGCCGCGACCTTGTGCGCGAGCCCAAACCTTTCCAACACTTCGCGCGATTTGGTCTTGGCGCGCCGGCGGCGCTCGCCGCGCACGTCGAGCGCGAGTCGGACATTCTCTTCGGCGGTCAGCGTGGGAAACAGATGAAACGACTGGAATACGAATCCGATATGCTGCCGGCGGATTTTGGCAAGCTGCTCCGGTCCCGCACCTTCCGTCGAATGGCCGCAAACAAAGACGGTGCCTTCGGTCGGCGTCAGCATGCAGCCTAGAATCGACAGCAGCGTGGTCTTACCGCTGCCGGACGGGCCCATCAGCACGGTCAACTTGCCGCCGGCAATCGACAAATCGAGATTTTTGACCGCGCGCACCTGCCCGGCGCCGGCGCCGAGAACCTTGCTCACATTGCGCGCTTCGATGATGGGCAGAATCATCGCGACATCACCATTACGGGATCGATACGAACGACGCGAATGATCGCGGTAATGGCCGAGCCGACGCACATCACCACGGTGAGCCCGAATAGGCCACCGACCAAAGCGGGCGTGATCACGATCGGTAGCGCGCTCTTTGCGGTGATTTGCACCACGACAAAACCGATCGCAGCAGCAAGCGCGAATCCGAGCACCGCGTTCAATAGCGCCTGCCAGACGATCACCCGGTAGATGTAGCCGTTCGAGCAGCCGATCGCGCGCAGCGTGGCGAATTCGTACAGATGGTCCTTGGTGCTGGAATAAAGCGTTTGCGCCACAATGACTGTGCCGACGATGACGCCAAGCAAGGCGCCGGCGAACAGCGCCGCGCCGGCGCCGGTACCGAACAACCAAAACGATCGGCTGCGATTGCGGAATTCCGCTGGCGTCAGTGCGTCGACATCGGGAACGTTGGATTGGATGTCGTGCTGAACGCTCTTGACGTCCGCGCCCGATCGCACACGGATTATGAAATGATTGAACTTGGTGGGCGGCAGTCCGATATAGGCGCGTGCGCGAGAGAGCTCGGCAAATACGTAGGGTGTCGTCGTGAAAGACCGAATGCCGTCGGTGACGGCGGTCACGCGTGCCCGCTGCCCGCGAATTTCGGCCGTGGAGCCGATGCCGGAGACACCCAAGTTGTCGAAATAAGTCCGATCGACGGCGACCGCATCTGTCGAACGCAGCACCTCAACGCTGCCGTCGACCAAATTCCAGGGCACCAGCGCGCCTGCATTGAGGTCTGATCCGACAACGAAGACCGGCTTCACTCTGCCGTCAGTCTGCCGCCGCCAGTCGGCAAATCCGATCACGACGGGAATGACTTGGGCTACGCCATTGATGCCCGGCAGGCGGTCGCGCGCCCTTATATCCAATAATGTGAGATCCTCGAAGCTGGTCGCTCCCTTTGAGACGACCCAGAGATCGGCCGAGGCATGATCGATCATGGTCGTCACCATACGCCCGAAGCCGAGATAGAGACCCATCTGGACCATGACCAGCACGACGGAGAACACAATGCCGATCAATGTCGCGATAAAGCGCAACCGATCTTGAAAGAGATTTCGTGAAGCTAAGGTTAGAACAAGCGACATAATTCACACGTGTTGGGTCAGCGACAGCGATCAGCCAAAGTCGCGCGGGCGTGAGTCGGCGACCCGACGAAATTCGCCGCTCAGGTAGACAGCGCGGAACAACGCGTGATCGATCCGACCTGTTCCAATCTTTAGCTGGAAAGGGCGGAAACCGGTTTATTTGCTCGTTTACCGCGCTGTTTTCGTTAGCCGGCTGGCCGGGAACCAATGAAATTCCCACACGTTGATGGCGCGCGTGCGAAAGCCCGCGTGGTCGTGGGCAGCTGCCATTTTGCCGGGCGTAATTTGATTGCCAAAGGACTAATGGACGGTGGTGCCCACGAGAAGTCCCGCGCAAAGCCCTCACGAAATTTCAAACGACGGCGCTGCGGCTGACTGCGCCGGCGGTGGATCGATGAGGTCAGGAGCTTTCGATAGCGTGGCGCGATCTTCTGATAATCGGGAGTCGCTGCCCCCGGCCAGCGCATTACCGCTGCAAGCATCATTGACGAAGTCGGGCGCGCCTTCTCCGCTGGCCGATCGGGTGCCGTGGGATTGTGCCGGCGCGCGGGAAATCGGTTTTACGATTCCCAAACGCTACAATGCCAGCGAAGTGCTATTCCAGAATCTGGCTGCCGGCCGCGGCGAACGGCTTGCCGTTATCGGGCCCGGCGGAGCACACAGCTATGCGCAGCTTGCCGCAGATGCCGGACGGTGGGGCAACGCATTTCTCGCCCTTGGCCTGTCGCGCGGCGATCGCATTCTTCTCGTGCTCGATGACACCCCGTTCTATCTGGCAGCGTTTTTCGGCGCCGTGCGCGCGGGCTTTGTGCCGATCTTGATCACTGTGCTCACCCCGCCGGATTTATTGCGATTCTATCTTGAGGATTCCTATGCTCAAACCGCGGTCGTTGAAGCAGAATTCTGCACCGAAAGGCATCGTGCATCTGCAGCACGACATGCCCTATACGCATCAGTCATATGCGCGCTCGGTGCTCAAGCTGACGCCGGAGGACATTTGCTTTTCAGTTCCGAAGATTTTCTTTTCCTACGGCTTTGGCAATTCGATCACGTTTCCGTTTTCGGTCGGCGCGACATCGCTGCTGACGCCTGGCCGAGCCACGCCGGCAGCGGTGTTCGTAGCCATCGCGCAGTACCGACCCACAGTGTTCTTCGGCGTGCCGACGCTCTACACGCTTCTGGCGCACGCTCCGGAAATCCGCGGCGCCGATTTTTCCTCATTGCGGCTTGCGGTGTCCGCCGCCGAAATTCTTTCCACCGAAATCTTTAATGCCTGGAAGGCCGCGACCGGATTGGAAATCGTCAGTGTCTCGGCTCCACCGAAATGCTCAATGTCTATTTGTCGAATACTCCTGAACGCAAGAAAGTTGGCGCGGCAGGCATCCGGGTGCCCGGCTATGAAATCGCCCTCAAAAGCGAGGCCGGTGAAGAGGTCGCAGACGGTTGCGAAGGAATGATGTGGATTCGTGGGCATTCCAGCACGCCAATGTTCTGGAATAGGCCAGAGCAGCCTGCGCAAACGGTCCGTGGCAGCGGGTGGCTGTACACCGGCGATCGCTTCATCCGCGACCGGGACGGATTTTATTTTTTCCGAGGCCGCACCGACGACTTGATCAAGGTTTCCGGGCAATGGGTCAATCCGATCGAGGTGCAGCGCTGCCTGCTCGAATACCCGGCCGTGCGCGAATGCGCCGTTCTTCCTGTCCAACTGGCGGACAAGCGAATGACACTGAAGGCGTTCGTCGCCATGAATGAGCCGGTGCGCGATGTCAGTGCGATGACGCGCGTGCTGCAGGATTATGTGAAGGAGAAACTGGTCCCCTACAAATATCCACGGCTGGTTCATTTCCTGCCGGCACTGCCAAAAACTGGAACGGGCAAGATCGATCGGCAGGCGCTGCTTACCGGTGCCTTTAACTTAAAACGCGTCGCGCCCGCGGCGAGCGCCGCATCGCGGACACCCGCATCTCAGCCATCGAGGCGGCGGGCGGGCGGCACGCAAGGCGGTGCTGGATGAAGAACCCGCGCGCCAAGAATTTGCGGCTTACCGGCATCGAACTGGTGATGCCGACGGTGCTGTGCATTGACGGCCGCGCCTCGAAAGGCCGGCCGACACTCACCATTGGCTACGCTACCGGCTACGTCGATACGATCGTAGCGCCGCTCACCGCCGAGTGGCTGTCGCGAAAAGTCCGTCGGCGATTCAGCGAACATGGTCGTGGTACCGAGGGCGACATCGCCGTCGAGGCCTTTTACGACAAGCTCGCTTCCGAGTTCACGTGGGACACGCCGTTTCTGGCGGCCGTCGTGTCGCCGCATCATGCGGTCTCGTTGGGGTTTGGCATTGATCAAACGGCGAACGGCGCCGCTATAAAGCCGCATGATTGCGGTCCGCGCCGCGTCAACGGCGACGTGCTCTCCAGATTCATGAACGGTGCGGGACTTGTGCGCTGGACGTTTGAAGGCCCGGTGCACGCCTTCATCAATCCAAGGACGGGCGCAGCCCAGGTTGCCTTCGAGCCCTTGCCCGGCGGCATCGAACTGACGGGCACGGATAAACTCGATTCATCAAGCGCAAGACCGTGCAAGCGGCATGAAGCGGTGGCCTGGTACGGCTTCGGCGTTCCGATCCGCGATCCTGCCGAACTCGTCCTGATGCTTCGCAACGAGATCGCCGAGTCCCGCCACGCTCCCGCGCAAGCGAGGCGCGCGGCCCATGTCTGACTCGCGGTACATGTCTGACTCGCAGCCCATGTCCGGCTCTCAGATCAGGCAATCCAAAACCAGCGCCAAAGGCGCCCAATCACCCACCAGTCAGGCGCTTAAGAACTTACGCGCCTTCGCCATCGTGATGGTGCTCTCGTTCCATTCCGTGCTGGCCTATCTTGCCTCGCAGCCGGCGGCGCCGGAGCCGTTTGACAGCCCGCCATATCATTGGTTGGCAACGCCGATCCTCGACAATCAACGCTGTCCCAATACGTCGCGCTGATGCCGGTCATGTTTTTCATGTCTGGGATCTTTGTCTGGCCCTCGCTTGTTCGCCGAGGAAGCTGGAATTTCGTCTATGGCAGGCTCGTGCGCATCGGCCTGCCGTTTGTGTTCGGCGTCTGCTTGTTGATGCCGATCGCTTACTATCCCGTCTATCGGGTCACCGCGGCCGATCCGGGATGGCTTGCCTATTGGCAGCATTTGACCGCGCTGCCGTTCTGGCCGGGCGGTCCGCTCTGGTTTTTGTGGGAACTATTGGCGTTCGACCTTTTGGCGGTTGCGCTTTATTTAACCGTGCCGCGTTCGATTGAAATACTTGGCCGATTCTCCGCCTCGATGGCCGAGGCCCCTAGCAGGTATTTTCTCGCGCTACTGGCGATCGCCATCATTGCCTACGTGCCGCTCGCCTATGTTTTTGGCGTGTCGGACTGGGCCGAGTTCGGGCCGTTCGGCTGGCAACCGGATCGGCCTCTGCTTTATCTCGTATATTTCTTCGCCGGCGTCGGCATCGGCGTGCAGGGTTATGACCGCGGCTTGTTGCGTCCCGGCGGCAAGCTGGCGCAGCGCTGGCATATTTGGCTTGGCTGTG
>WNGL01023027.1_pt1 | contig 10135 bp, 13 predicted proteins | sample 5400591 | NCBI WGS metagenome assembly WNGL01 (sample SAMN13153377, study PRJNA577476) | soil metagenome | isolation source: 80 cm soil or saprolite under Garry oak tree replicate 1 | place: USA:California | collected 2016-06-15 | reverse complement strand
TCGTGAACTGGACGCGACCGCGCACCTTGCGCTGCAGCACCATCAGCTGATGTCGGAGCGCGGCATTCTCTGCTTCAAGTCGGCTATTCGACTTGATCGGCGAGGCCAACAGCGCGAGAAAGAAGCAGAGTAGCGCAACCATAGTCGCCGACGTTATGCGATTCTCTTACGCAATCAAAACGGAATGAAATTTTCGATACACACAGAGGTTTTCGGTACACACAGGTATATGTCTAATCCGAACCAGAATCCCCAACAGGGCCAAGGCGATCAGAAGCAAGGCCAGCAGAATCAACAGCCTGGGCAGCAGAATCCTGGACAGCAAGGCGGCGGGCAGAAGCCTGGTCAGCAGCAGCAGGACAATAAGCCCGGACAGGGCAGCCCGCAGCAGGGCGGCCAGAAGAAAGCCTAACAAGCTTTAACAGGGCGACGAACCCGACGGATTGCCGTTCTCCAAAGACTCCGTCGGGTTCTTTTTGTCTGCGCGCGCGTTTTCATGCATCGCTTGTTCTAACTTTATGCGCCCCAGAACACCTTGCCCACGGCTCGCCCCTGCGCCGCGCCGTCTTCGCAGATGCTTTGCAGGTAGTAGAGATCACGTAGCTCCAGCCCTTTCAATTTCGCGGCCACGGCTCCGATGGGCATCTTCTTATATTTGATCCCATCGCGCTCGGCGTTTACATGCTGCCAGAAATAATCGAGGAGATAGCCGCGTTCGCTGGCGATGGCGGCAAAACGGTTTCGCTCAGCGTTTGGTCTTGCGACGCTTTCTGATTCTGCTGCGGGACGCCACGGTCTTATGAACTGCAAAGTCTTCAAGCTTTGCGCCGGCTTTCAGCTTTTCTCGCAGCCAAATGGGCTGCGCTCCTCTTCCTGCCCACTTATTGCCTGCCTTGTCGCGATATTTGATCGCGGCCTTTCGACCTTTCAACGAACTTCTCTGGCGCCTCTTTCCGGAGCCGATTTCACCGCTCAGCCGCGAAAGTTGGCGCTGCAACTCCTTGGCCCTACGGCTGAGCACATTTCCGATGTCGTCGCGGAGCTTCAAAAGGGACCCGACCGACATTGAGGCAAGATTCGCTTTGGCCATTTTCATCTCCCGTAAACATCCCAGACCCACCGCATCCATTCCGAGGGCATGATGACATTCGGCCCCGAGAGCACCGCGCAGAGGAAGCCGTCAAGGGTGGATACATCCATTGCATTCTCAAGGCCGCCGTCGGAAAGCAGAAATGCGTTGAGTTTCTCGATCTCCCGGTTGGTCAGCGGTCCGGATTTGATCAGTCCTAGGCGGAACCGGAGCAGGGAAGCGATGGCGGAAGGAATCGTGATCATGTCCGCAACGGTATAGCGGCAACGCGAAAATCTCTAGGGTTTCTCGGTGTTTCGAAGTTTTGAGCAAGGACAATGGAGTTTTCGGAACACACAGGGGGAGGCGAGGCCGGTGGGACGGAGCTTGAGTGCCATGCGCCCGAGTATATAAAGAGAGTGGGACGGATGGGGAACGTCCAAGTGCATCGGGGCGATGTCAATGTATGTATTCGGGATCGTGGTTGCGGCCAGTGACGAGACGCCGATCGGGCGCGCATCGGCGACCCTGCAAGTGCAGCTGCCCGCGCTCTATCCCGAGCATAGGTTTCAATTCCTTGGCCGCAAGGATCTGAAATCCGAGGAGGCGGAGCTCCTTTTCCAAGTCCTTGTGGCGGAGGTCCGCGACGTGACTGACGACGAGGTCGTAAGCGAGATGGCCTCACCCGACCTTGTTCAGACGCTTCAGAATGCTGTCGACGGAATCGTCGCCGCGGCGAAGATTAGGAACGTCAACTAGGGAGCTTCACGGCGCGAGCCTCTTGTCCTTACTCAAATTTCCACAAGGCTGATGAGGCACGCCGGCTCGCCCAAGAACCGATCACGCTCAAGGAGCTCGCCGATGAGTTCGGTGTCTCGCGCGAGCGCGTGCGCCAGATAGACGTGTGTGCCTTCGAGAAGGTGCAGAAGTCGGTGAAGAAGCGCGTCGCTGTGATGGAAACTCCGGCGCCTCTGCCGGCGCTACACATGAGGCCATAATGGCTAATCAGATAACCTGCATCACTAAGCCCGACCCTCATAATTCGCATGAGGCCATCACGCATGTCGGTGGAGTTAGGGCAAATGGCGCTGGCTTCTACATCACGCGCCAGGAATGTGCTGGGGATATCGTCAATAGGCAGGACACCTATTTCGTCCGCGTCGGCCAGAATCGGATAGGCGTCGAAGCCTATCAACGGCACAGCGTATGGTACATCAAGACGCGGCCGGATCACACTCAGAAGGACAACCTTCTGAACCTTCCCCAGTGCCAAACGGTGAATCGGTTGATCATGTCAAGTGGCGACTCGCGTTGCTCTGGGTCGGCTGCCCATGCCAACGCTTGCTGCGCCGCATAGAGTTAGAGCCGGAAAAGAACCACATTCGTTAAGGCCGCCTCAGTTGGCGGCCTCGCCTATCGTCACATACGCTACTTCATTCCCCTGCTCATCGGTCACCGAGACCGCAAAACCCTCATAGCCCCGGTCTTTCCCAAGCTCGCCCGTAATTTTAGCAGCATGAGTCCTCGCGGCTTCGAGGCTAGAGCAGTTCTCCCCTCCGCATCCTTAAACGTGCTGCCGTTTGTGACGTGAAAGAAAAATCGCGCCATGACTCACCGTAACGAGCAGCGCGCTGTGCCGAGCGTGCAACTGCGAGAGAGCAAGTAACAAGGCCTTTCTATGCCGCCTCGAACAGCTCCGCTAATTTTTTGCGCGCGTAGAACATGCGCGTCTTGACCGTGGCCTCGGCGACCCCGACGATCTCGGCAACCTCTCTTTGGCATAAGGCGTACACAGCCTGATGCCGGCGGAAGCCGCGCAGCTCGAAATGGCCGATCTCAATGACTGGTTCGACAACTTCAACGGCGAAAGTATCGGTCATGAGCAGGGGCCGGCCGACGTCCTTGCAGAGGAGTTCCAGCCGGCTGAGGATGTTGACGTTGCGCCCAACGGCGGTGAAGTCGAGGCGGTTGCCAGAGCCAATATTGCCGTAGGCTACATCGCCGTAGTGTAGGCCGATATCGATAGAAATATGCTGCTGGATCTCCTTCGGTGCGGCTTGGAGCGCGGCCAGTGCCGAAGGCCGCGCGCCTGCCGGCGCGGCAGAAAAAATACCCCACCGCGGGGGATAGTTTCTGCCCCTTCCTGTGAGCTGAAGACGTGTACGCCGGCCACCCGATCGGCTTGGGCTTCTGGCCATTTTTCGGCGCAAACTGCGCGTCGCGATTCTTCTGCTCGTTGTCGGGGTGATGGGTAACAGGGATGCTGGAAAATTCGCCGGCTGATACCACCCAATTGCCGGCGGGTTGCCAACCAAGATTCCGAAATTCGTTTTGCGGCAACGCACCATTCATCCACAGGTTGACGATCGGAGTGTCATAATGCTTTTATCACCCCACGCCATAAGAACCCGAATAATAAGGGAGGTGGTCATGGCGACCGCTGGGATCGTCGTTTGCTCGCCCTATGGAATCACGTGCACTGAGTGCAATGAGCTGGTGATTGCACCGAGGTCATCGGCCGATCGCATAGCCGCGCATGGACGCGCTTCTCGAATGTGACCCCTATCGATGCTCTTCAAGAAATTTATGAGACCGCAGGGATTCGAACGTCGTCACATTCAGTAGCTGTACGTTCGCAACGCGTCTCCCACAACTGCGCCCTATTGCGACGTGACGGGAGGACACTCCGCGCATGCAGTGAAGCTGGCTAGAACATTTCGCTCAACGCACTGAATCAATGACGCTATTTACGCTGCATTGAAAACCGTTCCGATGCCTGTAACATTTAGCACCGCGAGGCACGATCAGGGGATACGACAGTGCCACTACGGCGCGGATCATTCGCGCTCCTTTGCCTATTGGGAAGCGCGTCATTAGCTCTTGCGCAAGATCCGGACGATTTTCTCCGAACGTTCGGGACGATAACGCAACCTGCCACTGTGCAAGCAACGGAGGCTGCGTGGGCTAAGCTTCCTTCTAAGGAAGTCGGATGCATAAACGACGCTCTGCACCAGCAAGGTGGCAGCGTGGAAGCGTTGATTCAAAGGGGCGTGTTGCCATCCGACCCCAGGCTCGCCAACGAGCGATCAAACTGTCAGAAACAATCCGAACGACAGGAGCCGCCCGGCAGTCAGAGGTCGGTGTATGCGGTAGGTGGCGTGGCTCTTGGTGCAACAGTTCAGTCCGAGAGTTCGGCATACAGAGAGTACAAATGCGGTCCTAGCGATCAATTCGACGGATTTACGTGGTGTCAGAAAACCCGCAAAGGCAAGGAACGGCGGGGCAGTTTTAATGCGATCTACTCAATTTTGCACTCGCGTGACGGAGCGGCTGTTTACGTCAATCGCTATCAAGAGCCAGCTTTCTTTGGTGCAAGTGAAGCCGATGATGACATTCAACGATATTCGCGCAAGATCGGCGAGTCCCCACGAATAACAAGAATGCCGCACCGAGCCGGTTTTCCGAATGGCATACTCGCTTCATGGGGCAAAGTTGAATTAGAGCCACTCGATAACGATAGCATAAAGGCGCTCGCCGAGGGGCGGCGTCCAACCACAAAAGGATATTTCATCGACTTCATCGGCAACTTTGCTCGCTCCGCCAAGGAAGGCTTGCCCGTCTATCGCCTCAGCGGCGGCGCTGGTTTCGTTTGGGTAGCCAGCTACGGGCGGAAGGGGCGCGGCACTCTTCGATTCTTGGCAGTGGACGCATCGGCAATTTCACCCCAACTCGTAGCAACTCAAGCGCCAACAAATCCGACAGACCAACGACCTCAAGGGTCTCCATCCATTGCTCCGTTGTCCCCGATCACCGCAGACAGAGCTGAGCAGCGAAAAAGAGCGGAAGCAAAGGCTTCCCGCAATCTTGCTAATGCGCCCCTAGATCTTCAGTTCTTAATGAAAGGATTGAGGACCGCCGACGATTTTATAAAGTTGGCAGAAGAGACATTTTTAGCCGTATTCAATGATGTGGAGGCTGACGAATTTACGACCGATATTTCTACCGATGCGCGTCGAAAATTGCCCAAAAACGTGAGAGAAATTTACCAGGAGATCGCATTCCAGAACTTTAGACAGTGCTTCTTTCTTTCAGATTCGGGCTGTAATCGGACATATGGTATCCTCTCGGGAGTTATGCCGACGCTTAATCCCGCTCTTAGCGATGTAATAGTTCAGCCCGACCCTATCCGGGAATTCAAATATGAAGGTGAGTGCTTTTTCTCCGCAGCACTGGATGTCAAGAAATCATTGCTGAAGAAAAACTCTGATGGCTCGTACCACAAAAATCAAACTGGTCATGTAGCCTATTTTCTGAATTTCAATGGCCTCGACCCAAATTCGGTCAAAATTATTGATGCGCCGGAATATATCAAAATAGCCTTTGAACCCCCGCGGAGGCGCCTCGTGCCAAATTTTCCAGCGTATTCGCCAGGGTTGACAACCGGTTCGTCCAGGAGCCCACTTTGGCAGTCTCGCTATGATCGCTTCGTATCCTCTATGATAGAAAAGACCTCAGTCAGAAAATTTGTCATCATCGAAAAGCGCCAAGTGAATAAGTTTCCTAATGCGCCGGTAAGCCTCTTGCTTGCTAATGTTGATGAATTAACCGGAGAGGAACATGACTGGAATCCAATAAATTACCATGAAGAGGTGCAACCCTTTGCAACTAACCGCTCGTCGTTGAAAAGATTTCCAGTTCTAGCTTTTGAGTCAAGCGACGCCGATTTTATTGCAGAGAGGCTCAACAGTGTTATTCAAGGCTGCCAAAACGACAGGTAATGGTATCAGTTTAATCAGTCGCCTTGAGTCGAGGCAACGGGCATTCGAACGTCGTCGCATTCGGGACGCCGTGACGTTGCCGAGTATTGAAGGATTTGAAAATCGCAGATAGGCGGTGCGGTTACGTCTTGCGCAACTATGAACCAGGAACTTGCATTTTGCGGTCGGCCCAGTTCCTAAGATCAGCGACGGTGAAGCGTTCGAGGAAGGGATTTGCCTTGACTATTTTTTCTCGCTTGGTTCGACCCGTTGCGTCGGCAGTCGCCATAACGAGGGCGGCGTCGGCATTCTCCATCGCTGACAGGATCGCCACGGCTCCCGCGCCACCGGCAAAGTGAGCCAGGTACAGCGTTCCGGGCGTCACAGGCAGACCTCGTTTCCTCAGCATCTCGGCGTTTCGCTCGGTAAATCGCGCGGTGATTTCACGGGCAACTTTGGCATCCCGCCGCAGTTCCAGGATTTCCGCTTGGCTGCGCCCCTTAGCCAAGTCGGGTCGGTGCGCGCGGATCATGTCGAGCCACGTTTCGTCGAGAAATTGACCAAGTCCCGTTGCGCTAGAGCGCTTGTTCTTCGCGTTTGGATCGCCGTCGGATTCAACGCCAATGATCCGCTCAACCACGGTGTCAATAACCGGTCCGGCAATCGGAGCTTCCCGCTGAGAATCAGGTGGCCAATAAGCGTCGTACCCACCAAGCCAGCCGAAACCAAAAGCCGTCAAGGACACGGACATGATGATCAAACGCCGAAGTATCCGACTGCAGCACGTCACGGATCCAGAGTTCGTCGTCATCGGGAGACCCGGGCTTTGCCCCATGCACGTGATGCGTATGGTATCTTGAAGTTCATCTCATCGGTCGCGAGAAATGTGAATCCTGCTGCTCGGCTACGAAAATGGCGCCGGCTGTCAATTCCACTGCTTCGCTTGGGTGCGGGCGCCCGGTCAACCAGTTTGAGACATGCGTGCCTGCCCAGCTTAAGAGATCGTTCACCAAGCGCACGGCATACCGAAAGCAGCGTGCCATAATCATGTCACATAGCTCGACGCCGAACACCAGCACCTGACCTAGAATATGACCACCTGCGTAGAAACCGACCGCAGGTGTCAAGCCAAAGGAAAATAAATTTCCGATTCGTTGCTCAAGTGATCCCGAGACAAACGCGGCGAACGCAGCTCCGAAGAATAAGCATGCAACGGCGAGATGATTACCAGCCCTTATGACAGCTGGTCCTGGATGAGGACTTCCCCGCGCCTTTGAAGAATACAACCTGGCTCGATTAATGCCGTTATATATGGGTGCTCGTCGCATTATTGCGCTCTCAGGTACGCGACATCTAGAAGGATGGAGGCTGATCGAAATTCGGTTACAAATTGATTTAAAGTGGCAACAGACGATCCCGTTTGCTCGTTAATCTTAACACCGCTTCAAGCAACCAACCTCGACGCGCTCGGAACCCTTCTTCGACGCAGTGCGCTGCGAGGTACGATTGTAAAGTGTCTGCACGTGGGAGCTCGGTTCGATCTGGAAATCTAAGATATTTATTAAGAGAGCAGCAGTAGAAGCCGAGCTCTAAGTCCGTTCCACCAGTCGCTTGCTGCCAGCGACGAAAGCGTTCATTGATCAGCCAGTTGGACAGAGCAGTGACAGCGGTTCCGGTTGCAGCCCGATTTTGGCGTCGAATTGATGCTACGGTGGTCCAAGGCCAGGAACTCTTGCGTGCATTTCTCCGGCTGCTTGGAACCCCAATCTCCCGCAGAACAACATTGATGTTGACGTTTGTTGCCGCGGGGATGCGCCATCGAATTGACGCTATACTGCCACACGGCGAGCTCGTTGTGCGCACAGTCCGTCTGGCCTGCACCCGGTTCCGAAGACACCAAGTTAGGTGTTTTCATAGAGCCGGAGGTGGGTCATGGAGAGACGGAAGTTTACGCGCGAGTTCAAGCTTGAGGCTGTGCGGCTGATCAAGGAACGCGGCGTGTCGTATATGCAGGCCGCGCAAGACTTGGGTGTCCATCCGACGCAGCTGCGCCACTGGGTGAAGGCGTTGGCGGATGATCCGCAACATGCGTTCCCCGGGCAGGGTCAGATGAAGCCCGAGCAGCTGGGATCGCGCGGCTCAAGCGCGAAGTTGCCAAGCTGAAGGCTGAACGAGACATCTTAAAAAAAGCCGCGGCCTACTTCGCGAAGGAATCGACATGAAGTTCGGTTTCATTGCGAAGCACCGGGGGATCTGGCCGGCGGGTTGGTTGTGCGAGGCGCTCGGTGTCTCGCGAGGCGGGTTCTATGCCTGGCTGACACGACCGCGCAGTCAGCGCAGCCGGAGTGACGAAGAGCTTGGGGTGAAGGTCCGCGCCAGCTTCCTTGCCAGCGAGCGGACCTACGGCGCCAGGCGCGTGTGGCGCGAGCTGCTGACAGAAGGCATGTCGTACGGTCTGCATCGGATCGAGCGGTTGATGCGGCTACAGGCTCTCAGAGCACGTCCGCGACGGCGTCGCCTGCCGCCCGATCTGGGTGAGCGGCAGGCGAGCGCCGTCGCTCCAAACGTGCTCAATCGCACGTTCGAAGCGTCTGCTCCCAACCGCAAATGGATTGCGGACTTCAAATATGTTTGGACGACAGAAGGTTGGCTCTACGTCGCCGCGGTCATCGATCTGTTCTCCCGGCGGGTTGTCGGCTGGTCGATGAGTGCAGCGATGACAGCACAGCTCGTCACCGACGCCCTGGTGATGGCGATCTGGCGACGAGGCAAGCCCGATGCGCTTCTGCATCACTCCGATCGCGGCAGCCAATATACCAGCGAGCAGTTCCAGCGGCTCATGGCCGACAACGGCGTCGCCTGCTCGATGAGCCGATCGGGTAACGTTTGGGACAATGCCGCGATGGAGAGCTTCTTCTCGTCACTCAAAACCGAGCGCACAGCGCGCAGGCTGTATCGTACGCGGGATGAGGCCAAGGCAGACGTGTTCGATTACATCGAGCGCTTCTACAATCCGAAACGCAGGCACTCGAGGATCGGTTATATGAGTCCCATGGAGTTCGAGAGCAAGCTGGATTAGCTTAACCGGGTGTCATCCAAACCGGGTGCAGGCCAGTCAGCTGTTTGGCAACTTGAGTCCCCGCAAGACACACTAGCATTTGTTGTTGCGGGGGTAGTTGGACTGGCTCTCGTCCTCCTCATCCTCCTCGAAATTAGCGTTAGGATGGAGCTTGCCAAAGAGGCCAGCGATGCGGCTACAGGCACCACCCCTGCTCCACCGCCGAACTCGCAGAAAATGGAATTTGGAGACGCGTCCTCTACCCAACCCACAGGCTCGATTTTGTTGCAATCCGTGGACCAGCTAGATGCACCAGGGGCTACTCCGTCCTCAGACCATGCCCAAACGTTCGGACAAGCGTTTCGGGAGCCGGTATCCCTGCCGCGACCTCGTAAACTCCGCTGAGGAGGAACATCGGTACTGACGATTCGAACGTTCGTCGCGTTTTTAGCATCATCGAGACAACCCGTCACGCAGAACGCAATCGACTCGCGTTCATGCTTTGCCGGACTTCGCGTCGCAAGTTGGATCTTCCCCGTTAACGGCACCACTCAAGAAACCGCCGACGAAGGGCGCTCCATCGTCTCGGGCATTTGGTCGTCAGGCTCCGTGTCGGAACCCTGATTGCGGTAGAAATCGAGTACGAAGATGCGAAGCGCCGACGAAAGATTGGTGTGTTGCCGCTTCTTATCTATCGCGGCAACAAGTCCCGACAAAGTCGTCCGGCGCCTGCTGGCAATATCCTTCAGCCCAGACCAAAATGCATCCTCGAGGCTCACGCTCGTCTTGTGGCCAGCGATGACGATTGAACGTTTGACAACCAGTGATTTCATTAAGACACCCCCTTCAGTCAATCTGCGGACATCCAACCAGAATATTTAGCCTTGCATTGTGACCAGCTGGCAAAAATTCTGAAGCGTTGCCAAAAGGCTTGTCGCCGCACAACGGTACACTATCACGCATAAAAGGCGACACATCAAAATTGAGGGAGTTGCAGGGGATCGGGAAGTGAAGCAAAATTATTTTACCCCCTGGAGGAGATCGTCGCGCGGAAATCCAAAAGCAGTTAGACGATATGAATAGAGCAATTGGTGGCGAAAGAGTTGCCCGTGGGCGGCAACGCGGAAGCGCATTGAAAGGCAGGAAGGTCCCGCCCAAATATCGTAGTCCCTCGGGCGAGACATGGGGCGACACATGATCGCCATTGTGATGTGATGATTTCAAAGAGAGGGACAACCATCCCGGCTGTTC
>WNGL01018099.1_pt1 | contig 10135 bp, 8 predicted proteins | sample 5400591 | NCBI WGS metagenome assembly WNGL01 (sample SAMN13153377, study PRJNA577476) | soil metagenome | isolation source: 80 cm soil or saprolite under Garry oak tree replicate 1 | place: USA:California | collected 2016-06-15 | reverse complement strand
GCGATCACCGCGACGCCGAACAGCACGAGTGCTTTCACGACCAGGGGGCGGTCGAGGGTCACCGGGACGGTCTCGAGACGCTCGCGGAACGGCTCGCGCAGCTCGGCGCGATACGCCCACCGCAGGTAGCCGTAGGTGATCGCGAGACCGCCACCGCCCACCGGCAGCATGTGGGCGAGGAACCCGCCGAACGAGGCGCCGCTCCAGATCCCCACCAGCATGTTCTGTGGATTGCCGGTGACGGACACCACGGAGCCGACGTTGGCGCCCATCGCCAGAGCGATGAGGTAGGGGTTGGGCTTGAGGCGCAGCGGCCCGAGCGCGGCGAGCAGTACCGGCGTGACCACGAGGCAGATGGTGTCGTTCACGAACAACGCGGAGAGGAGCCCGCCTCCCACCACGACGCCCAGCAACAGTCGCACGGGCGTCCGGGCACGTCGCAGGATCCACTCCGCCACCCACTCGAAGAACTTCCCCACCTCGAGATACCCGACGATGAGCATGAGGCCGAGCAGGAAGACGAGCACGTCGAGGTCGATCGCCGCGTAGGCGTCCCGCAGCGGCAGCACCCCGCAGACGACCATCGCGACCGCGCCGAGCAGGCTGGCCGCCGGTCGGTTCAGCCGCAGGAACGGCAGCCGCTGCACGGCGATGAGAACGTACGTCGCCGCGAAGATCAGGAGGCCGGTGGTCATGCCAATGCGGAATGCGGAGTGCGGAATGCGGAATGGATCGAGCGACCTTCGAGACGAGAGGCCGTCACTCGGGATCGAACCTGGCCTTCAATTCCACACTCCGCATTCCGCATTCCGCATTTGTCAGATCTCCCAATTCGAGAACAGCACACCGCGGCCAGCATGGGGCTCCGGATATCCCTCGTAGGTCATCCGGAGGTCGGTCCAGCGGATGCGATAGCCGCGGGCCACGAGCCGGCGGAAGGCGTCGTCGCAGCGGGTCTGGCATCGCACGGCGACGCGCCGGATGCCGGCGCGGGCCGCGGCGGCTTCCGTCGCCGCGATCGCGGCATCGAAGGCGCGCGGGTCGCGGGCGGCGAGCTTGAGCACGCGCACTTCGTCCTTCGGCCGGCCCTCGGCGAGTGGCGCCGAGTGCCACAACACCAGTGCGTCCAGCCCGTCGTCGCCGTCGACGAGCGATGTGTCGCCGAGGCCAAGCTCCGCGGTGAGCAGGATCTCGCGCGTGAAGTCGTACCCCCGGGCGAGCGCCGCGACGAGCTGGCGCGCCGCGTCGAGGGTCGCGCCGCCCGCCGGGCCCTTGCGCTGCGACAGCAGAACCGGCGCCTGATGCCCGCGCGTGACGATGTCGTTCGTCAGCGTCACCGTGAGATGACCGGGGAAGAATCCGAGGCGCGCGTAGAAGCCGATATTCTCCACGGTGCGGGGCATGGTCTCGAGACCCAGCGTCGCGACGTCTTGCTCGAGCAACCAGTCGAGCGCGGTTCGGACGATGGTCTTCCCCACCCCGGCGCCCTGACGGTCGGGCCGCACCGCCAGGGGTCCCATCCACCCCTCGGCGCCCGAGCGGTGGGCGATGTTGAAGGCGACCACGTGCCCTCCCTCGTCGCGCCACAACATCGCGCCCGGCCCGGCGTCGAGCAGGGCGTAGCGCCACACCTGAGGATTGAGGTGCGGCACGCGCACGCCCACGAGCCCGTCGCGGCGGTAGCGATCGGTGAACGCGTCGGCGAAGACACGGTTCAGCCCCTCGGTGTCACGCTCGCCGGCGGGCTCCGGCCCGTAGACCTGACGCTCAGGCAGCCACGCCCGCATCGGCGGCTCCCAGGGTGGCGGTGTCGTCCCGGACCATGCTCGCACCGCGCGCGGGGTCGAAGTCCACGCGGATCACGCGATCGAGGCCTTCTCGCACCTGCTCAATGTGCGTGATCAGGATGACCTGTGGGAAGCGGTCGGCCAGGCGGCGCAGCAGGCCGACGACGTGCAGGCGCCGGGCCTCGTCGAGCGAGCCGAAGATCTCGTCGAGCACCAGCAGCGACAGCGGCTGGCCCGCCCGCTCGGCGATCATCTGCGAGATCGCGAGCCGCAGCACCAGGCTCGCGATGTCCTCCTCGCCGCCCGAGATGACCGGCTTGGGTACCCCGCCCTCGAGGATGGTGAGCGTGTAGTCCTCCGTCAGCTCGAGCTCGTCGTAGCGGCCGTCGGTCAAGTCGGCCAGGAAGCCGGAGGCGAGCTCGGCGATCTCGGGGCGCATGCGGGCATTGAGCTCGCTCCGCAAGTCCGAAAACGCACGATCCAATTCGTTGTGGAGGCGCTGGCAGCTGCTGCTCGGCGTGCTCCGCATCCTGCACGAGGCGCTCGGCGCGTCGGGCGCGCTCCTCCAGCGCGGCGGCCTCGAGCGCGACGGGCTCGAGCTTGGCGAGCTCGGCCCGGACCGCGTCGTGTCGCGCCGCGTCGTAGCCCGCCGGGCGGGCGGTCAGGCGGCGCTCGACCTCGGCCGCCCGCCGCCGCGCGCCCGCGAGCTCCGCGCTCGCGCGATCGCGCTCTTCCAGCTGCGCCCGCAGCTCGCCCGCCCGGGCGGTGGCGCCGCGGCTCTCCTCGAGCACGCGGTCCCGCTCGGCTTCCGCGTCGAGCAGCTTGCCCGGCGACGGAGCGAGCTGCTCGAGTCGCTGCCGAAAGTACTTCCCGTCCCCGGTGATCACCTCGAGCTGCGCGTCGAGCAGGGCGAGCACACCCGCGTATTCCGGCCCGAGCGGTCGCTTGCAGGTGGGACACGTCCCCTCGGGACCGAGCCTCACGATCTGATCGCGCTGCTCTTTCACCTCTTCGTACAGTTTGAGCAGCTCGGTGCGCTTCGTCTCGGCATACTGCCGGTCCCGTACCCACACCGTGCGCTCCTCCTCCGCGACCCGCTCGACCGCCTCCAGCCGCTCGTGCAGTCCACGCGCCGCCGCATCCGCCCGGGCGAGCGCCTCCGGCACGTCCCCGAGCTCGGTGAGGCGACGCTCGAGCATGCGTATGTTGCGGGCCAGCTCGGCAAGCTGCGCCTCTTCCGTGCGCCGCGCCGCCGTCTCACGCTGCAGCCGCTCGAGCGCCGCGACCTCCTTCTTCAGGCGCGCCACGGGGGCGAGCTCCGCGCCGAGCAGGCGTAACTGCTCCCGGGCGGCGAGCGCATCCGCGAGCTCCTTGTCGAGCCGCTGGAAGTCCTGACGGGACGCCACCACGGCCTGCTCCGCCATCCGCCGCTCGCCGTCGAGCGACTGGGTGCGCTCGCGCCGAGCGATCCACTCGTTCCAGCGCGGCTCCTCTCGGCCTAGTGCGGCCTCGGCGGCCCGGCGCGCTGCGTCCACCGCTTTCGCCGACGCCCGCGCCCCCGCCAGCCGCTGCTCGGCCGCCCGTCGCGCGGCGGCGAGCCCGGCGACGTCTGGAAGACCGGCCTCCAGACCGCGCACCTCCGCGGCCGCGGCGTTCCGGACTTCGCGCACCCGCTCCTGCGCCTCGCGCAGACGCTCGTAGCCCAGCACGCGCGACAGGAACGCCGCCCGCTCGGTCTTGCCGAGCGCGGCCATCACCGCGAGCTCCTTTTGGCCGGTGAAGTACGTGTTGAAAAACTCGTCGTGCGTCATGCCGAGCGTGCGCTCGAGCTTGTCGGTGACCGCTTTGAGCGAATTCGCGATCACCTGGCCGTCCTGATGGAGCGCCGCGGTGGAGAGGCCGCGCGTCACGCGGTACTCGTGGGCGCCGAGTCGGAACTCGAGGTCCACTTCCACGCCCGCCCGGCCTTTCGCGCCGAGCCGGCGGATCGAGTCCTTGTCGCCGCGCACGGCCTGCACGCCGTACAGCGCCCAGGCGATCGCCTCGAGGATGGTCGTCTTGCCGGAGCCGTTCGGCCCGATGATGCCCGTGATGCCCGGGCCGAACTCGAGCTCGGTATCGGCGTGCTGGCGGAAGTTCACGAGGCGGAGCCGCAGCAGTTGCATCAGGCGCGACCCTCCCCGGCCCCCCCGCTATCCGCGTCCGCATGCGCGACGTACTCGACGCCGAGTCGCACGAACTCGGCGCGGTCCAAGTCGGCGTCGAGCGGCCGATGCTCGAGGAACTCCTGCACCGTCTCGGGGAGCGTCTGGCGACGGACGGGCGCGCCCGCCGCCTCCACGCGCTGGACCTCGGGCCGGCGCAGATCGAGCTGGAAGTGAAGCGCGCGAGACTTGTAGGCGCGAATCGCGGCGTGATCGAGGTCCCGGGCCGTGGCCCGCGACACGTCGAACACCAGCTGCCGCACGATCTGATCGTCGATCGCCGGTTTCGCGGCTGCGACCGCGGCGACGATCCGCTCGTCCAGCTCTGGAGGCGTGAGACCCTTGCCCTCGATCGGCGGGAGGTCGACGTGACGTCGCACGGGGGCCACCGGTCGGAAGCTGACACGAGAGCCCGGCAGCTCGACCAGGAGGTAGCCCTTGCCGCGCCGACCCTGCTCGTCCTCGTCCTGCAGCTGGCCCCAGGGGTTTGGGGGCACGTACTCAAGGCTCCCGGCGTACCAAGCGTTGGCGGCGACGGGCTGTGCCACGTTGTAATGACCGAGGGCCACGTAGTCCCACTGCGCGGGAGAGAGGTCGTGCACATCCAGCAAGGCACCGCCGTATTCCGCCGTCCCTCGTCGCTCTCCCACGCCGGGCAGCTGCCCATGCAGCAGCAACACGTTCAACGTGGTCCCCCGCAGCGGCCGCAGCGCCGGCCGCTCAGACTGGACGATCGCCTGGTGCGGCACCGCCAGGACGGAACAGTCGAGCTTTGGGAAGGCAACACACCGCGCTTCATCGACCACGACGTGGATGCCAAGGGCTTCGTACAACCGGAGGATGGTCCCGGTCTCCATGGATCGGGGCGTGTCGTGGTTGCCGGCGATCATGACGATCGGAGAGTCGGGGAGTCCCGTGCGCAAGCGATGCAGCTGCTGGAACAGAAACAGGATTGCGGGATTGGTCGGCCGGACGGAATGGAAGATGTCTCCCGCGAAGAGGATTAGGTCGGGCCGTTGGGCCAGGAGGTCCGCCACCGCCCGGCGGAACGCCTCGGCGACGTCGGCCTCGCGTTGATTCCCCCCGCGCGGCGTCTGCCGGTCGTACTGGCGGAAGCCGAGGTGCAGGTCGGCGAGGTGCGCGAGCTTCACCGCGTCACTTGTCCTGGGTGAGCTGGAGCGACGTCTGCTGCGTCATGGCCATCGTCGTCTCGGGTTGACCCGCGCTCCCGCTCTTCATCTTGATGGTCCCGCCCATCATGGCGCGCACCTGAGCACTCCGTTGGAGCGAGTACACCTGCTCTCCGGAGAGACTGCCGGAGAGCCGGAGCGTGCCGGTCTGGGGAGCCCCGCCTTCCCCCTGCTGCGTCAGGGTGATCGGCTCGTCCGGGAAGTGCGTCTCGATGCCGAGCACGACGGAGGTGTCCGCCCCGGCTATCTGGATCTCCTTGACGGTGATCCTGGTCCGCGACTTCAGAGGACGGCTCGCGTTCAACGCCTGGCGGCCGAGGGGCAGCTCGTGCTCCGCCACCCAGGAGTCGCCGACGCCGACCGGCCCCTCGGGCAACGGGAACGCCATGGCTTTCAAACTGGACCCCAGCTGCTCGGTCACCGGAGAGGCAGCGCCGGTGAGCCCCGTAAAGGCGGCGCTGAGCACGTGCATCCGGTCGTCGTACACGACGTCACTCCTCATCCCGCGCATCCGGTCGAGCGCCGGCCGCATCGCGCCCGCGCCCATCCCCGGGGCGTCGAGCGAGGTGGAGTCGAACGTCACCGTCACGGCCACGCCGCCCGGCGCCGGGCCCTTCACGAGCTGCGTGTAGTACATGCGCATCCGAAAGGTCTGCTCGGGCACGGCGCCCATCGGTCCGCCTTCGAACCGCATCGCGTTCTGCTGATCGAGAGCGTAGTGGTAAGCCGCGCCGGCCGGCGGATGGTAGCGCAGGGTGACCTTGGGTCCGCTCGCGCCACCGCGGCAGCCGCCGATCGTCGCGAGCAGCGTGGCGGTGCAAGCGAGCGCACGGGCAGGGGGCATTCGATGATTCTCCTATCGGCTCAGTAGGGCTCGTCAGAGATCGAATTGAGCGGCTGCACGCTCTCGCGCTGCGTCGCGGGAGCGGGCGCGACCCGGCCGCCCAGCTGCTTCTTGAAGTGCGCGAGCGCGTCCTGGGGTCGGGCCTGGCGGGTGTGCGCGAGGGCGCGGCGCACGTCCTCTTCCCGCCGGTCGGCGATCAGGTCCTTCACCAGGTTCGGCCGCACCCGCCGGTCGAGCTTCACGAGCTGCCGCACTACCGCGTCCTCGAACGGCAGGTCGGCCGCGGGCGGGAACCGCTCCACGCCGTCCCGGCCGCGCAACACCGCCGGCCGCGGGAAGCGCACGAAAATCGGCTGCGTGAAGTGCGGGTGGCGCACCATCAGCTCGCCGATCGGGAGCGTGGCGAGCTTGATCTTGATGGCGGGGGAAAGCACCTGGTAGCCGGGCGTTGCGAGCTCATCCGAGTCCATGCGGCCGAACACGATGGTGCCCGCGTTCCCCACCACGCGCCGGTGCACCTGCGAGCGGAATTGCTCCGCCCCGAACAGCACCAAACCAAGGTAACGCCCGCGCTCAGAGATATCGAGCAGCATTTTCTTCACATAGGTCTCGGGACCGTCGCCCGGGGCGTACTTGTTCAGCTCGTCCACGAACACGACGACGGCATCGACGCCCAAGGCGCGGCGCTCGAGGTGCTCCCGCAGCTTCGACACCGCACGCGCGAACACCAGATCCTGGCCCAGCGGGTCGACGTTCGCCACGTCGATCACGTACACCGCGCGATCCTCGAACCCGCCCCACGGCAAATCGTTCGACGGGCCGTCGTCGGTCACCAGCCCCTTGCAGCGAGTGGAGATGTTCGACAGGCGATTGCGCACCTTGCGGATCGTCGCGATGTGGTGCGTACGCCAGGTGTCACTCCGCCCGGCGAGCTCCAGGCCGTCGAAAATCGACCGGAACAGCCGCTCCAGGTCGGCGAAGGTGACCACGCGATGCGCCCCGCCGAACCCGTCGTCGAACTCCTTGTCCACGACGCGGTCCGACAGGAAGTCGATGAAGGCATCGGCCTTGGCATCGATGTCGTCCCGGTTGAGCAACACCTCGGCGTAATCGAGCACCTCGCGCAGGCCCCAGACGAGCGGCTCCACGTCGCCCACCAGCTCGGCGTGCGTGCGCAGCGTGTTCAGGTTCACCCCGTCGGCCTTGAAGGGGGCGTAATAGCGTACCCGCTCGAATGGCTGTGGCCGGACGGCGAGCCGATCGTAGCGACGGCGGTCCTCGTCCTCGAGCGCGCCGGGCTGGTCGAGGAAACACAGGTCGGGACCCTTCACGTTGAAGCACACCGCGGCAATCCGGCCCTTGTGAGGCGGGAAGTGCTGGAAGATGGACCCGAGCAGGAACTCGACCGCGCTCGTCTTGGTGGCGAGCCCCGAGACCCCGGAGATGTTCAAGTGCGCGGCCTCCGGCCCGAGCAGGAAATCGGCATCCAGGTAGACCGGCGCCTCGAGCCCACCCGACGTGTAGAGACCGACCGGGATCGCGGTGGGTTGCGCGCCCCCGAGATAGGCGTCCATGCGGAGCGCTTGCGCCACGTCGACGTCGCTCGCGACGTGCACCGCCCCGAGCGGGACCGGCTGCAGGGGCTCTTCGGGCTGCTGGCGCAACACGGCCGCGGTCCACAGCCGGATCTCCTGACGCACAGTCGGGCTCTCCGCTGCGCGCGCCGGATCTCCCTCCGCGCCTACGACATCGTGGAGCGGCGTGGCCAGGTCCGAGTAGGCGAACCCATCTGTCACAACGCCCCACACCACCCTTCCCCCTTCCCCCTTCCCCGGCTGTTCCCCGGTCGCCTCGACCCGGACGATCGCCCCGATCCCGATGCTCGTCTCGTTGGCGGTCCAGAAATGGAACTGGTGCGGGGTCGCGGGCTGCCGCTCGGTGGCGACGACGCGACCGATGGGGGGAGGATCGCGTCGGTCGATCACGATCCGGTCCTCGGAAGGCGGGATGCGGAATGCGGGATGAGGTCGCGCGGGGCGCGCGCTCTCAAGTAGGTCTCCACGTCATGGATAGGATAAAGTAACCGATCCCACCGCCGGTCGGGGGTCGCGAGCGGGGCGCGCTCGTCCACGAGCCACGCCGAGACTCGTGACGCGAGCGCGACTGTGTCGACATGAGCGCGCGCTTCCACGCGCACCAAACCGTACAACAGATCGTTCCCGTGCCAAGGCCACAGGCGGAGGTACCAGGAATAAATCTCGCGGCGCGCGCCACGGCGCTTCGGCCGGAACACGCTGGTGCGGTGGGCCGCCGGCAAGGTCAGCGCGCGCTCCAGCTCCGGACCTGCGAAGTACTCGGCACCGTGACTCTTCACGACGCCCAGCGTGCGCGGGTGCGCGGACAGCGCCGGGGAATCGGAGAGCACTCCGTCCACGACCAGCCATTCGTCCGCGCCGAGGGCGGTGAGCCGCTGCTCCGCCAGCCGGCGCTCGAGCGCGGCGCGCACCCTTTGCACTTCGGCTCGCGCGGCGGGCAGAGCGCGGGCAGGCTGGCCGGCATCATCCGCGGAGATCTCGACGACCCGCACTCCCGTCCCCTCGAGCGACCCGCGCACGGCGGCGGGCAGGTGATCGAGGCGCGTGATGGCGAGCTCGTCCGCGTCCTCCGCGACCGTGCGGGGGCGGCGATCGGCCCCCCGGAGACGGATCGCGGCGGCGACGTACGCCCGCACGATCGGCGTGACCCCCGCGTACCCCACCACGCGCCACTGCTCGATCCCGTCGACAAACTCGACGGCCGCGGGGGCGAGCCGCCGCACCCCGGCCAGCGCGTGCACCCGGAGCTCTTGGTCCTCCACCGGCTCGGCGCCGGTGAACTCCTCGAGATCGGCGCGGCCGATGCTCGCGTCCGGGACGTAAGAGGCCGGCACCACCCCCGCCGCGAGGATCGCATCGACCCAGGAGCGCGACACGGTCAGCGGGTCCGCAGCGACCAGCCGAGGTAGGTCACGCCCAGATCGTCGGTGAGCACTCGCCGGCCGGTACCGTCGCCCGCCCGCTCGACGCCTTTCATCTCCTGTACCACCATATCGTGGCGAGCGAGCGCGTGGCTCAGTTCCGCCGGGGTGATGAAGCGTGCGAAGTCGTGGAACCCCTCGGGCATGGTATGCTGCACGTACTCCTCGTCCCACACGACCTGCAGGAATCCGGCGATCGTGCGGTTGTGGGTGAGAAAGCCGAGCCCGCCGCCGGGCGCCAGCACGCGGGCAATGCCTGCGATGGTGCGCTCCAAATCGTCGACGTGCTCCAGCACGTCGACGGCGAACACGAGGTCGAAAGTCCCTTCGAGGCCGGCGCCGCTCAACTCCTCGGCCGTGCCGCGGCGATAGTCGATCGTAAGCGCCGAGCGCCGCGCGTGCTCCTGCGCCGCCGCAAGCGACCTCTCCGACGGGTCGATGCCGGTCACGGTCGCCCCCTCAGTGGCGAGAGTCTCGGCCAGGATACCGCCACCGCACCCCACGTCGAGGGCACGCTTTCCTCCGAATCCCCCGAAGACCCGTCGGAAGTATTCGACCCGCAACGCGTTCAGCTCGTGCAGCCCAGCGAAGGGGCCGGCGTCGCTCCACCACACGCCGGGGACCCGCTCCACCAGGCGCTCGTATTTCTCGGGCTCGGAGAGGCCGCCGAGGCGAGGCAGCTGGTCGGGCATGAGACAGAAATCTAGGGCGTTGTGGAGGATGGTGGAGGACGGTGGAGGTTGGGGAGGTTAGAGGAGGTTAGAGGAGGTTAGAGGAGGTTAGAGGAGGTTAGAGGAGGTTAGAGGAGGTTAGAGGAGGTTGCTACCGACCCAAGGCCTGATACAGTTGCCACGTGAGGAACCGGGCGCGGGCCTGACCATCGTTGAGGGCAGACCATTCCTCGTCCGGCAACAGACCAGCTTCATGAGCGAACCGCAACGCGTACCCAACCTCACTGAGCGAGGAAAGAGAGATGTCCAGGAAGCGACGGAACTCCTTGCGGCTACGACGTGCAGATCCTTCGACGATGTTCACCGCGGCGGAAAACGCGGCGCGCCGTGTTTGCGAGGTCAGCCCGTAGCGTTCGTCATCGG
>WNGL01011503.1_pt1 | contig 10136 bp, 7 predicted proteins | sample 5400591 | NCBI WGS metagenome assembly WNGL01 (sample SAMN13153377, study PRJNA577476) | soil metagenome | isolation source: 80 cm soil or saprolite under Garry oak tree replicate 1 | place: USA:California | collected 2016-06-15 | reverse complement strand
TTCGATCCCCACCGCCCCTACCATCCATCTTCCTGATGGATGGACACTTAACAAAAATACGCGGGGGCAAAAACGGGCAGATTAGACCGATGATCTGGTTCCGTTTTTCTTTTCAGCGGCACGGGTGACAACCGGACAAACCATTTCAGTGTCAAATCGATATTTCCTCGAACGCCGTTTCTGGCCAACTTTCGGTTGGCCGTAATGCCGCTTGTGGCGTGCCCGACACCAAGCGCAGCCCATCACGCGCTGTGCTCTCGCTCAAGGTAAGACTCTGTTTGCAGACTTGCCGCTGCGAATTCTCCGCGGCGTTCCATAGCGGCCAAACGAACGGGTAGTCCAGTACCATCACGCCCGTTCTAATTCCGTCCCTAAGAACAGTTTACAGCGTCGTGCAATTCCTCAATACTTGGACCAATACTCGGGGGATATTTGTGCGCTTCCAGCTTCAGGTAGTGCTCTGTCTACGCAAGGAGTGAATATGATGCGTCTCCATTCGCTTCGCACTGTGGTTTTATTCGGTTTGGTCGCGCTGGCGCTGTTGGCCAACGGGAGAAAGGCTATTGCCGCGGCGCAAACGGCGCCGCCAGCGTCCCCGACCGTCGCTCTGAGCGCCTCACCGGCTTCCGCCCAAGCGGGCCAACAGGTCACGCTCAAGTGGTCGTCGACGAACGCCATGTCCATCACTTTGGAGCCCTCGGTAGGCCCAGTCGCGGTGAAGGGCTCTACCACGGTGAGGCCTTCTCAGTCGACCACTTATACCCTCACCGCCACAGGTCCGGGCGGCTCGGCCCATGCCAGCGCCCAAGTCACTATTACGCCCGCGCCCCCTCAGGCTGCGGTCCAGAAGCCTTCGGAGAAAGACATCTCGTCCGACCAAGAGCAGATGAGGGGCCTCGACGAACAGATCCAGGAGATCAAGTCAGACTCCCTCCGCATGTCGGCAGAGCTGAGCCAGCTGGAGGAGAAACTGCTGTACCCGTCAGGGACACAGGTCGCGATCTTCGTCGAGCTTGCTAAGGGCGACACGATGCGCCTTGACGCCGTCCGGCTCCAGATCGACGGCCAACTCGTTGCGCACTACATCTACAGCGCCAAAGAACTCCAGGCCCTGCGCAAGGGCGGCGTGCAACGGATCTACGTCGGCAACGTGACGACCGGGGATCACAAGCTGGACGTGCTTGTCGACGGCAAGCTTGAGGGCGGCGCGGACTTCAGCCGCACGGGACAATTTACTTTCCGCAAAGAAGTGAAGCCAAAGCTGGTCGGACTGACTCTGGCCGGACCGCGTTCCGGCAACACTCCGATCACGCTTGGGGATTGGTAATCGATGCGAGCGACTCGCCAACTCATCGGACTCGCCCTGGCCCTGGGGCTTGCTGCGCGTCCGGCCACGGGCGGCGACTTGAAGGACCTCTACTTCGGCGAGGCGCTCTATCACGCCTACCAAGGACAATATTTTGATGCACTCCAACGGCTCGACACGGAGCTCGCCCAGTACCACGTTCTGGACGAACCCCAACTCGATACGCTTCACTATCACATCAACGACGCCGAATTCTCGGTCGGTGACTTCGAGCTCGACTATCGCATGCACCAGCGCGCAGGTCGCGCCATCAAGGCGGTGCTCGAAGGCGCCGTCGATGAGGCAGTACGAAACGAGGCCGCGTTCAGGCTCGCCCGCATCCACTTCCAGAAGGGTCAGCTCGATGATGCGCTGCAGGCGCTGGCGCGGATCAAAGGTACGGTGCCCGAGGAGATCAAGGGTGACCTCGACTTCCTGCGGGCGAACGTCTATATGGCCACAGGCCAGCCGGGCGAGGCTGTTAAGGTGCTCGTGCAGTTAAAGGGCAATGAGCGCCTCGCCGGGTTTGTTGCCTACAACCTTGGCATCGCGCTGTTGCAGGACGGTCGACCACAGGAAGCGATCGAGCAACTAGACAGGGCCGGGCAGATGCCAGCCAGTGATCCCGCCAGTATCGCCATCCGCGACAAGTCGAACCTGGTGCTGGGCACTATGCTGTTCGAATCGGGCAATTTTGAGCGGGCCAGACAATCACTGGACCGCGTCCATCTCGAGGGACCGTTCTCCAACCAGGCTCTGCTGCGAGCAGGCTGGGCCGAGGCCTCGGCCCAGCAGTATGACCGCGCGCTCGTGCCGTGGAACATCCTGGTGGATCGTGAGCCGACGGACGCCGCAGTTCAGGAAGTCATTCTTGCCGTACCGCATGCGTACGCCACCTTGAAGCTTCACGGTCGCGCGGCGATTGGTTATGGACGCGCCCTCGAGCTGTTCAGCCACCAGATCGAGAGAGTCGATGCATCGATTCGCAGCATCAGGGAGGGGCAGTTTCTCAATGCGGTGATCCGCGAGGAGAGCCGTGAGGACGAAACCTGGGTCATCCGCCTGCGCAACTTGCCCGATGCGCCGGAGACTTATTACCTGATGGAGTTGATGGCGTCTCACGACTTCCAAACCTCATTGCACAACTACCTCGACCTCGAGGACCTGCGGTCGAGACTCAATGCCTGGAAGACCAGCCTTGATGCTTTCGACGATATCATCCGGCTGCGCGGACAGAACTACGAGCCGCTGCTGCCGGAGGTCGACGCACAGTTCCGGGAACTGGATTCGCGGATCCACATTCGCGTCGAGCAGCGCAAGCACCTCGCCGAACGTCTGCAGGCCATGCTGACCGCACCGCGGCCAGATTATCTGGCCACTGGGGAGGAGCAGATCGCCGGCGAACGCATCGCACGCATCGAGAAACGGCTCGGTCACTCTGACGACCCCCAATCGCTCGCACTTCGGCAACGCGCGGACCGCCTGCGCGGCGTGCTCACTTGGCGGTTGGAAACCGAGTACAACGATCGGCTGACCGCAGCATATGTTCACCTGAAGGAATTGAATGCGCCTGTCGACGCTCTCACTCAGCAATATGACGCCTTCGTGAGGACGAGGCAGGCGGCGACACACAGTTACGTCGGATACGACGTCCAGATTGCACGGCTCCGCGAGCGCGTTGACGAGGCATTGCAACGTGTCGACGTCTTGATCGCCCGGCAGGGACACATGATCGAGACCGTCGCCACCAATCAGCTCGAGGCCCGCCGGGAACGCCTGGTCGCCCAGCAGACCGAGGCGCGTTTCGGCGTCGCCGATAGCTACGACCGAGCCGCACGAGCCCAATCCGACGCGGGGGGACATTGATGCGTCGCCTCGCTATTCCGGTCGTGATCGCGCCGGTTTTCATGGTCGCCTGCGCCGCGCGTCCCATAAAGCCGGTGGGGACGCCGGGGACGCTGGCGGAGCTGCGGAATGTGCGTCCGGACGTGCAGGACGTGAAGGTCGAACAGGGCCTCGATCAGGCCATGCAGCGATACCGGCGCTTTCTTGAGGAGGCACCGGAGACCGCGATGACCCCAGAGGCGATGCGGCGTCTCGCGGACCTGCAACTCGAGAAGCAGTTCGGGATTCGCACGGGCAACGCCAAGCCGCGGGAAATGGCCGCTCCGAAACCCGCACCGGCACTCGCGGGCTCGCGGGCCGGCAGCCCCAATCCGGCCGCGGCAGCTGCCAGCGCAAGTTTGCGGGAATCCGATCAGGATTTCGAGCGGCGCACGACAGCGGAGGCCGGAATCCTGGCGGGTAGTGACGACGGCGCCTCGACGACTGACGCGGTGCGCGCCGGCGCTGATCCCGAAGGTCCACTCGAGGCGATCGCTCTCTACAATCGGCTGCTCAACGAGTACCCCAGTTACAAGGACAGCGACCAGGTCCTCTATCAGATGGCGCGGGCGTACGACGAGCTCGGCCGCACCGAAGAGGCCATCGATACAATGGAGCGCCTGATTCGCACCAATCCGCATTCCTTGCACTTCGACGAAGTGCAGTTCAGGCGGGGCGAGTACTTCTTCACGCGCAGGCGCTACCGCGACGCCGAGAGCGCTTATACGGGCATCGTCAAACCGGGAGCCGCCTCCGAGTTCTACGAGCTCGCTCTCTATAAGCTCGGATGGACGCTCTACAAGCAGGAATTTTACGAAGAGGCTCTGCAAAAGTATATTGCCCTGCTCGACCACAAGGTATCGATCGGTTACGACTTCGATCAGACGTATGATGAGGACAACGATCGCCGTGTCGCGGATACGTTCCGAGTGATCAGCCTGAGCTTCAGCAACCTCGGCGGGCCGGAGACCCTGCCGGAGTACTTCTCCAAGTTCGGGAATCGCTCCTATGAGGACCGCGTTTACTCGGGTCTTGGTGAGCATTATCTCGGCAAGCTGCGCTACGACGATGCGGCGAAGACGTACAAAGCTTTCGTAACGCTTTATCCGTTCCACCGCGCCGCGCCGCGATTCAGCATGCGCATCGTGGATACTTTCACCCAGGGCGGGTTCCCGAAGCTCGTATTGGAGTCGAAGCGGGAGTTCGCTTCCAAGTATGGCCTGAAGTCCGAATACTGGCGACACTTTAAACCGGAAGAGTCGCCCGAAGTACTGGCCTACCTGAAGACGAACCTGAAAGACCTCGCGACGCATTATCACGCCCAGTATCAGAACGCAAACGAAGCGAACGAGAAGCTCACGAATTATCGCGAGGCCAGCCAATGGTACGGCGCCTACCTTGAGTCCTTTCCGAAGGAGGCTGATTCGGCATCCGTCAACTATCAGCTTGCGGACCTGCTTTTGGAGAACAAGGATTTCGGCGAGGCGGCCAAACAGTATGAGCGCACGGCTTATGGATACGCGCCGCATCCGCAGTCGGCGGCTGCAGGATACGCCGCGATCTATGCATACCGCGAGCAGCTGAAGGTTGCCGACAAAAAGCAGCAGGACGCTGTCAAGCGCGATACAGTCGCAAGCTCGCTCAAATTTGCCGACGCATTCCCGCAGGATGAACATGCCGCGACGGTCCTCGGAGCGGCTGCCGATGACATGTACGAGATGAAGGACTACAAGGCCGCCATCGAGGCCGACCAGCGCTTGATCGATAAGTATCCGGGCGCACCGGCGTCAATCCGCCGTTCCGCGTGGATTGTGGTTGCGCATGGCTCGTTCGAGCTCGCCGAGTACCCACAGGCCGAGCATGCCTACACCCAGGTGTTGGCAGTCACGCCGGAGGGCGACGCGTCACGCGCCGCGCTCGTCGACAACCTTGCTGCCTCGATTTACAAACAGGGTGAACTCGCTAACGAGGCGAAGGACTATCGCGCGGCCGCCGACCACTTCCTTAGGATTCGTACCGCCGCGCCTACGTCATCTATCCGTGCGACGGCTGAGTACGACGCGGGCGCCGCGCTAATCCGCATGCAGGACTGGAAGGCGGCGGTGGATGTGCTTGAAGCGTTTCGCACCACCTTCCCGAAGAACAAACTGCAGCTCGAAGCCACGAAGCAGATCGCCTACGCCTACCGGCAGAGCGGCCAGTTGTCGCACGCCGCCGGCGAATACGAGCGCATCGCATCCCAGTCCGACGATCCGGCGCTACGCAGCGAGGCGCTACTCGATGCGGGAGACCTCTACGCGCAATCCAATTCCCAAGATCGTGCCCTGGATGCATACAACCGGTATGTTAAAGAGTTTCCTAAGCCGGTAGAGACAGCCATCGAGACACGGTTCAAGATCGCCGAGATGTACAAGGCGGCGCACGACGAGACGCTGTATCACAACCAGTTGGAAGAAATCGTAAGCGTCGAGGCGGGCGCCGGATCGGAAAGGACCGGCCGGACCCGGACGCTAGCAGCGCGTTCGGCGCTCGTCCTCGCAGAGCAGCTCTATGGAGATTTCGTCGTCGTGAAGCTGCGGCAACCCTTCGAGACCAGCCTGCAGGATAAGAAGCAGCGCATGGATGCCACGATTGCGGCCCTGAACCGGCTGGTGGATTACGGAATCGACGAAGTGACGGCAGCAGCGACGTATTACATGGCCGAGACTTACTCCAATTTCAGCCGCTCGTTGCTCGAGTCGGAGCGGCCGGGCGATTTGAAACCAGAGGACCTGGAGGAGTTCAAGAACAAGCTCGATGAGGCAGCGTTTCCGTTCGAAGAGAAAGCCATCAAGGTACACGAGAAGAACATGGAGCTATTGCACGCTGGCGTCTTCAACCCGTGGACCGAGAAAAGTCTCAGCAGGCTCACCGAACTGATGCCGGGCCGTTACGCGAAACACGAAACGAGCAGCGGCTTCCTCGGCGCCATCGACACTCATGTGGAGGGATCGCCGGTGGCGCAGGTCTCCAACAACCCGACATCCGGCAACGCGATCACCCAGGGTGCGGCCGTCACCGATGAAACGCGCGCCAACTACGAGTCGGCAGTGGGCATGCTGAAGGAGGAGCGGTACGAACCGGGCATTGCCTTGCTGCTCAAAATGACCGAGAAGATGCCTGCGTTGGCGGCGGCGCACATCGATCTCGGCATGGCATACGAGCGAACCGGCGACCTGGACCGCGCCGAGGCCAGCCTGAACAAGGCGCTGCAATCGGATCCAAAACAGCCTGTCGCCTATAACGAACTCGGTATGGTGCAGCGCCGCAAGGCACAGTTTGCGAAAGCGCGCGCGAGTTATGAGGCGGCCCTCGCACAGTCCGCCGATTTCCAATATGCGCACAGGAACCTTGCGATTCTGTGCGACTTGTATCTCGGGGATTACAACTGCGCGATGGCACATTACGAGGCGTACAGCCGGATCGTTCCGGATGACACCGAAGTCGTCAAATGGATTGCCGACCTTCGTAATCGCGCAAAAAAACAGGAGGGGCGATGAGGAAGACTAGCGTTTACTGGATTTTACTCGGGGTCCTTGTCTTGGCACCCACGGCTTTACTCGCGCAGCAAACAGCGCAGCCAAAGACGAAAGCAGCACAGGGACAGACCGCAAAACCGCAGGCAAAGACAGAAGAGGCAAAGAAGGAGGCAAAGATACCGACGGAAGAGGCGCAGCCAAAGACGGAAGAAGACGGGAAGTTGACGTCCATCCCCGGAAGCAAGGCGCTCGGCATGTCCATTCTGGGCAATCAGGAAGCGCCTAAAGCTCTGGTTATCGTTCCATGGAAGAGTTCGGAACTCGGCCATGGCCCCGGCGTCTCGATGTTGCTTGATAACTCGAGGCGACCCGTGGACAAAGAGGTGTTCATGCGAATGCTCAGTTACTACGAAATTCGGTCGGAAGCAGCGCGGCCCAGCGGTGCGACGACGAATGGGAGCACGGCAGCGCCCGCCAATGTGGCGCAGAGGAGAAAGCCATGAATTTCACTGAACTGTTAAGACACGTCGGTATATTCGGAGGCGCGGTGATTGTCTCCCTCGCCCTGCTTTCTGTCTTTTCGGTGGGGATGATCATAGAAAAGCTCCGTCGCTTCTCTTCAACCTTCCGCGAGTCGGTAAAGTTCAAGCCCGAGTTCAAGAAGTTCCTTCACGGAGGAGATGTCCAGAATCTGGTCGAAGCCGGGCGGCTGCACCCGAATTCTTACGTGGCGCAAGTGGTCTCGGCGGGCATCGTCGAGTACGACGGCGTGGCCCAGAGCGGAGGCGATCCGACCGCTTCGCTCGAGCTCGTCACGAGCGCACTCCGGGACTCTATTTCCGAAACGCTGATTCAGTTGAAGAGTGGTCTCGGATTCCTTGCCACAATCGGCTCCACGGCCCCGTTCGTCGGTCTTTTCGGCACCGTGGTCGGAATCATCAACGCTTTCCGGAGCATCGCCGCCACGGGGTCCGGCGGAATGTCTGTGGTTTCGGGCGGCATCGCAGAGGCCCTGGTCTCGACGGCCCTCGGTATCTTCGTCGCAATTCCGGCCGTCGTCGCCTTCAACCACTTCACCGGCAAACTTGAGACTTTCCATGTCGAAATGAATCGGGCTTCGTCCCAGCTTGTGAACCGCTTGTTCAAAATACCAGAGCTCAAGGGGCTTGAACTCGACGAAATGGATGAAGTTAAGGCATCGAAGGTCAAAAAAGAAGGCCCGGCCCATGCGACTCGGTGAGCCAGCCCGGATGCAAGCAGCCATCAACATCACGCCGCTCGTCGACGTGGTGCTGGTGCTGCTGATCATCTTCATGGTGATGGCGCCGCAGATGCGGAAGGGGCCCGACGTCAACCTGCCGAACACGACGAAACCGAACTCGCAGGGCGACGAGAGAGGCCGCATCCTGGTCTCCATAGACGAAGCTGGGGGGCTGTGGATCAACGACCAGCCTGTCGCAGCCGAGCATTTCGACGAAACTCTCCGCGCTGCGGTGGGCGCCGAGACGAACCCCAAGATCGTGATCCGGGGTGATGCAAAGCTCAATTTCCGCGAGGTTCGAGAGGTCATGGTCGCGATCGAGCAAACCGGCTTCCGCGGCGTTGGGCTCATCGCCAAGCGCGCTGGCGCAGAAGGAAAGTGACATCATGCAGTTCAACAGCAACGATTCCGGTTCCAGTCTGCAGTCTGAAATCAACATCACGCCGCTCGTCGACGTTGTGCTCGTGCTGCTGATCATATTTATGGTCGTCGTGCCACTCCTGATGGAAGGCTACGACGTCGATATCCCTCGAGCCTCCGCCGATACGTCGGCTCAGGTTGCCGAATCCCAGTTGATCCTGAGTATCGGTGCTGCGGCGTGCCCCATGCTCACGCCCCCAGCAGGGGAGGGGATCCCGAAGGACTGTCAGGTGACCCTGGCGGATCAAAAGATCCTTGCAGCCGAGTTGCCCGCGCGCGTGGCGAAGATTCTGGGCGGCCGGCCCGCGGAACAGCGCGCGCTGTTCCTGGCCGTCGACGATCGCCTGAACTACGAGGGGGTTCTACGCATCATTGATCTCGCAAAGTCGGGCGTTGAGGACTTGAAGATCGAATTTATCGCGACCAATTGAGGTGGTTGCTTGGTGACAACCATGGAAGTGAAGAGCATTTTCAAAATATCCGGGGCTCCGACGGCCCGCAGCATGGCGAAGAGCGTGGCGCTCCATGTCTTTGTGCTGGTCTTGCTGATGATTATACCGGCGCAAGCGCTGTTTCGCAGCGAGCCCCCCAACAAAGAACTCGACATCGTCTTCTATCGTCCACCGGAGGTCGAGGCGCGAGCCGTTTCGCGTCCGATGCCGCGAGGGACGAGTGAGGCTGGGTCCCCACGGGGAGCTCCTGCGCCTGCACTGAAACCGAAGCCGAACGCCCCGGCAGGTCCAGACCTTGCTGGCAAAGAGGAACTGCCACCAGGTCCTGAGGTTGGCCTACCAGCGGAGGCAAAGTCGAAGGTGGGAAACGCCGGCATCCTGGCACTCAAGGACAAGATCGCGAGCCTGGCACAGGACACCGTCGTGGCGCCTCTTGGAGCCGATGCGCGTCACATTGCCGCCGATGACGTAGGCCGTCCCTCGGCACGCTCTTTGTTGGCGAGCAATACGCCGGGATCGAGCGGCGGCATTAACGTAGCCTCCCTGAGCCGCAGTGTGGGAGGCGGTGGCGGAGGGGGCGGAGGGGGCAACGGGGGTGGAGGTGTGGGTGGCCGCGGCACTGGCGCTGGCGGTAGAGGAGGAGGCGGGATTGGTGGTGTCGGGGTAGGCCGCGCAGTCAGCCCGATCGCCCCGATCACCGGCGCCGACCGGCCGAAGGCGCGCGGCGGGCCGGGTCCTGCCCGCACCGACGAAGAAATACAGATCGTGTTCGATCGCTACAAGGGGTCGTTCTACCGGCTGTACAACCGGGAGCTGCGCAATAACCCAGCCCTGAAGGGCCAGATGGTTCTGCGCCTGACGATCGAGCCGGACGGCAGCGTGTCGATGTGCGTGCTGCAGTCGACTGATATGGATGCGCCGGATCTCGCCACGCAGGTGGTTGGCCGCGTCCGGACGATCAATTTCGGCGCGAAGGATGTACCGGCCGTGACGATCGTGTACCCGATCGACTTCCTGCCGGCGGCGTGAAGCCGGCGGCCGAATCGGAATTAGCACGGACACAAGGAGGTTTGGAGAAGCTGCGAATCTGATCAGTTAAGTTTGACGCGATTTTGACAAAGGCAAAGCCACCGAAAGATGGCGACGCAAAGTCACCGGTCTAACGGGCAGGGGGCCCTACGACGGCGGGACCGCCGGAATCCAGTCCACAGCGCGGACTGCCTCGGTCCCGATGAAATCGCTTGGTGAGTGGGACG
>WNGL01011501.1_pt1 | contig 10137 bp, 9 predicted proteins | sample 5400591 | NCBI WGS metagenome assembly WNGL01 (sample SAMN13153377, study PRJNA577476) | soil metagenome | isolation source: 80 cm soil or saprolite under Garry oak tree replicate 1 | place: USA:California | collected 2016-06-15 | reverse complement strand
GTTGCCCGTCGAGATACAAAATCGCACGCCCGCCTTTTGCAGTTTCGCCGCATTCTCGTACTGCGTGTCATAAGCATCGTCTTCGCGAAGCGGCAGATTGAGGACACCAGTTAAGATCACTGGAACGTTTTTCTCTTTTAAGAAGCCGGCGATCTTCCAGGCGTCGTCGCCGCCTAAAATAATCGGCTTCAGCTTCATCTCTTCAGCGAATTTGATCGCGCCGCGCATTTCAGCTTCGCGATCGGCACGCATGATAACCGGGCGCTCGCCGCGCATGTACGGAACCAGTGATTCGAGCACCACGTTGTGATCCGGACGCGGCAGTGAACTATCTTTCGCATAAGCATCTTGCGCGCGGCCATAGCTTTCCGCATCGCGTAGCAGTTTGCGAATTTGATCGAGCTGCCGCTCAGCGGCGGTGATAGCTGCACTGATGTCCGGCGCCTGCTGCTCTGGCCCGAAATCGCCGCGCCGGCCGCCCAGGCGAGGATAATTTATTACGAGCGCGGCGTAGGGCACGACGGACATTTCCATCGGAGTCGTGCCGACGAGATTGATGATCGCGGCCTGGCCCGAGATCAAACCTCCGAGCGGCAGTGTGACCGCGTGCGTTACGCCGTCGACACGCGTAACGCCAATGTGCGCGCTGTGCTGATTGACGGCGATGATCGCTTTTGCATTCGGATTCAGCTCCCCGATTTCGCTGGTATCGACCGTGCCGTTCGCTCCCTGGCCGACTTCGACCAGGCCGAGCGAAGTTCCCGCATCCATCATGCCCGGATAGACGGTCAGGCCTCGGGCTTCAATCGTCTGCGCTCCTGCCGGAACGTTGACGTTCGTGCCCACGGCATCGATTTTCCCATCGCGAATCACGACTGTGCCGTTTTCAATATCCGGCCCCGCCAAGGTCACGATGCGCGCGTTGCGAATCGCATAAGTCCCGCGCGGGATGGTCACGCCCTGCTGGGTTGTGGGGTTGCCGATCTGCTGAGCGGTTGCTGAGGCGCACAATAGAAATGAGACGACAACTAAACGAGCCAGGATATGAGCCAAGTGCCCCGAAGGGGCTAAAGACAGTAGCCAGGGGCAAGCGAAGCGCCGCCCCTGGATCACCTTCGCAGTTTTGACGGCACGCTGAAGGCGTGCCAGAGATCGAAGAAATCGAAGCAATCGGCGCGGGGTGGCTTGGTTTGTTCTGTGGGCGACACTACAATCATCCTGCGTCCCTTCAGGACGCCGGTCATTTTTTGGGTTCGATCCAGGGGCGGCGCTTCGCTTGCCCCTGGCTACCATCTGTCGCCCCGTTGGGGCGAAGGTTCGCGCGTCTCGGTGTCTCCGCGTTTCCGCATCTCTTCTGATCATGGTTGAACTCCCTCCCAGATATCGTCGTCATCTCTGCCGGGACGACGACCACGCGGCGCCTGAGGCGGTCGGCCTCCGGCTGACGGCCGGTTCGGCTCAGCCTGCTCCAACTGGGCGCGCTCCTTCGCTAACTCCGCGCGCATGGCCGAATCCCTTTCCCGATCAAAGAAGATATCGCCGTCAATGAAGGTGGTGTCCACGCGAGAGTAGACACTCAGCGGATGACCGTTCCAGATGGCGAGATCCGCGTCCTTGCCAACTTCTATGGACCCGACGCGGTCTTGAATGCCCAGTTGAATTGCGGGATTGATAGTGATCAGCTTGAGCGCTTCTGCCTCGCTCAGATCGCCATAGCGCATCGCCTTGGCTGCTTCGATATTCAAACGGCGAGCACGCTCGTCAGAATCCGAGTTCACCGACGTGACCACTCCAGCGCGCGCCATGATCGCGGTGTTGTAGGGAATGGCATCGTAAGCTTCAATCTTATAGGCCCACGAATCAGCGAAAGTTGATCCACCCGCGCCGTGTTGCGCGATCTCTTTGGCAACTTTGTAGCCTTCGAGCACGTGCTGAAAAGTTTTGACCTTAAAACCGAATTCATTCGCGATGTTGATGAGCATCATAATTTCATCGGCGCGATAACAATGCGAGTGAACGTAGCGTTTGCCTTCGAGCACTTCGACCAGCGGATCGAGTTGCAAGTCACGCCGCGGCGGGATTAGGTTCTTGTCGCCCCGTTTGACGGCCGCGTTGTATTCGTCCCAGCTCTTTTTGTAATCGCGCGCGCGCGTGAAAGCATCGCGAATTACCTCTTCGACGCCCATGCGCGTGTTTGGATAACGACGCTGTACTCCGGGCAGGTTGGGAGAGCTTGATCGCTTCACGTTCTCGCCCAGTGCGAACTTAATTCCGGGTGGCGCGCCCGGAAAAATGAATTCTTCAATCGGCCGGCCGTACTTAACTTTCACGACTGAGTTGAGTCCGCCAATCGGATTGGCCGAGCCGTGCAGAATATTTATGGTCGTCACGCCGCCAGCCAGCTCTCGGTAAATATCAATGTCCGTCGGATTGAGAATGTCGCGCGTGCGAGCCATCGACGTCACCGCCAGCGAGCCCTCATTGACGGCATCCATCATTGTGTGCGAGTGGCAGTCGATAATGCCCGGCATGAGATATTTGCCAGTGCCGTCGATTACGCGCGTGTTAGCAGCCGCCTTAAGGTTCTTGCCGATGGCTGCAATCCTGCCTTTGCGTATCAGCACATCGGAATTTTGAAGGGTTCCGTGCGTGACGGTCAGCACAGTCGCGTTGCGAATCAGTGTTTCGGTTGGATTATCAGCGCGTGGTTGCTGCGCCAGCGCTGGCCGAATTGGCAATGCGCTTATCAATGAAAGCAAGAGTAAACGTGAAACTGCTTTTTTCATCGTCATGAACTCCGTTCGCATCTCTAAGAAGCTCGCGCGACTTCGCTAAAGGCTGGAGCTTCCCGTTCTTTTAGCTAATACTTGCGGCCCGTAGCAGTCCCGTAGGGACAAAATATTTATAGAAATGTCAGGTTCAACAAAAACTTCCGGCAGCTCCTTAGGAGCGCAATGTTGCTGCGACCAATCATCGATCGAAACATTGCGCTCCTGCGGAGCAGGTCCGGCGATTGCCTGTCTCGATCTATAAACATTCGGCTCCTCTGGAGCGAAAAACAAATCTGATTTACAGCACAATATCTTTACGGCTGGCGCGATCCCGTAAACGTAACAGTCCCGAGGGACGATTGAACTGTGCCGCTCATCTCATCGCCTCGAACAGTGCCATCTATCGTCAGTTCAACCGCCTGGCCTTGAATGTTCGCCATAGCGACTACGTGAAATGTATTTCCGGTCACGGTTCCGCCACTGAACTCAGACGTGCCAATCTGGGTTTGAAGCGAGCCGGAGATTGCACCGCCTTCCTGGCGAATTACGAACGTTCCGGGCATGCTCTGTCCGCCGACGTCCATCGCAATGGCCCACGTACCGTTGAAATTGGGGCGCGCTTCTTCGGCCGGAGCGCCAACGGGCCGCGGTCCTGTCCCGGCACCGCCAGCCGGAGCGGCCGGACGCAAGTCTACGGGCCGGCCATCGATAAACACGTTCGTGACGCGCGCGTTGCGATCGAAGATATCGCCGCGAGTCACCGTCAGGTTCGCGATCTTTCCGGTTTCAATCGATCCCAGTCGATCGGCCACGCCAAGGATCTCGGCCGGTCGAATCGTCAAGGCGCGCAAAGCCTCGTCGTGTGACAGCCCGTTTTCTATTGCCCTGGCCGCGTTCGGCAGAAAGTCACCCATGTTGGTTAGCGATCCTGATTGAAACGCAAAGCGAACATGAGCCGCGGCCAACTTTCCGGCGGCCTTTTGCGCTTCGACGCGGGCGCGCAAGATGCGCAACGGTTCAGGATCAGCTTCCGGCGCTGCCGCAGTCGTGCGTTTGGGAAAGTTGAGCGAAAGCAAGACTGGCACGTCTCCGGCTCGGAGTCGATCCGCAACCGTTGCCGCTTCCGCACCCCCCGCGATAATCGCGTGCAGCTTAAACTCAGCGGCCAGATCCAGCGCTCGCAGAATCTCGCGCTCGCTATTGGCGTACATCACTACGGGCATCTTGCCGTCGATTACCGGAATCAGCGCCGCTAATGATCGATCCAGCTCAGGCCGGCGGGTGCCGCGTGGCGCGCGCTCGTAAATCTCAAAAGCCTTTTGGTACCTCTGCGCGTCAAGGAGCATTTGTCTCAACGCGGCAAAGACGCCCATCAGTGAATTGGGAAAGCCACCCACGCGAAGCGGCTGGAAACCAACGTGCATGGCCACGGGCGATCTCACGATCATCTGTTGCGAGGTGTCGCCCGCCAGGTTGATCAGGGCCGATTGGCCGACCCAGATGCCGCCGCGCGGCGCGCTTAGGGCGGTTGTGATCCCGACGTTTCTAGCCGCTTCGATCTCCGAGCCGCCGGGCTTGATCGAATCTTCGGCCATTACCTCGGGCTGCAATCCCGGAGGCTGAGTCGAGTTTGGCCCGCTGCTCGGAGTCGTTGCGCGAAGCTGGGCCTGCAGGAAGCCACCTCCCGGTCCGCCCGCAGGCGAAGGCGCCGGGGATGGCGCTGGAATGCCGAGGTTGGTATTCGAGTCGAACAGCCCCGGATAGACGGTCAATCCTGTGCCGTCAATCACGCGCGCGTCAGCGGGCGCGGTAACTTTGTCGCCGACCGCCGCGATCAAACCATTGCGTATGACGACGGTACCGCGCTCGATTACCGGGCCAGACACAGTAATGATGCGCGCGTTCGTGATCGCGTACGTGTCGATCGCACTGTGTTGTGCTTCGACAAAGTTGATGACCGGAATGACGAATGTGAACAGGGCTAATAGAGCTGTGCAGATCCGCAGGCGGGTTCTTGGCATAGTTAATCCAATCCCATCGAGAGTGTTTTCACAAAACATTTTCGCCGGAAAAGGCGAGCCGCTTGACTTGAAGAGGCGGAAGCTTATCTCAGAAAACCGAACCAGTAAAGTTTTAGGCCATTCGGGTTTTGCGCCTGCTTCTACGCACGAGGTTTGCTACGGGTTTCAACTGAGCGGATGAGTAGCTAGACCGCGAGGGAGGGCGCAGAGGGAGCCCGCGCTGACGCTTGGGCTACTGCCGGGCCGTTCACCACTTCACGGTCCCTTCCTTCGAAGTATCGATCTGCGCGAGCTGAGGTGCATCGCCAAAGAGAAACCCCTTGATGTTGTCGAAGAGAAAATTTTGCGCGTCCGGGTCAGTCAGATCGAGACCATAGTGATTGATGATCTGCGTCTGTTTCTGGAGCCAGCCAGCCCAGCAGGGCTGACAGATCTCAGTCGCGAGTCGTTGTCCGAGTTCATTCGGAAAGGGAGCGAACCCGAGCGCCGGACGCTTTTCGCCGCAGTGTTTGCATTTCATTGTGTCAGCCATTTGAGAATTTCTCCTTGCGAGGGATTATAGCGTGGTCGATACCAAGTTTCGAGTTTCGAGTCTCGAGTTTCGAGTTTCGAGTTTCGAGAGTCTCGAGTTGGGGTTCTCCATTTCGGGCTGATTCCGTAGATCAGTTCAAGGGAAGGTCCGGACCGATTCTGAACTCGAAACTCGAAACCCGAGACTCGAAACTTCATGTTTGAGCTTCGCGGATTGCTCGAATTGTGTCGTCGTCTTTGGGACGGAAGAGTCCGAGGGGCCGAACGTCGCGATAGCGGATAATTCCGCTGGCATCGATCACAAAGACGGAGCGCGCGACTTTGCCGGGAATCAATGAATTCGCGCGGTAAGCATTCGCAACCCTGGCATCGACGTCGGCAAGCAGACGCAAAGGCAGATTGTGATGCTCGGCAAAGTTCTTGTGCGATTCGACCGTATTCGTGGAAATGCCAACAACCTCGGCGCCCGTCGCGGCGTAGTCCTCCCAGCGATCACGAACCGAACACATCTGTCGCGTGCAAATCGGCGTTTCGTCACCCGGATAGAAAAGTAGCACGACGACCTTGCCGCGCTGATCCGAAAGCCGCCACTCGTTGCCATTACCGTCAAGAAGTGTGAAGTCTGGTGCGGTCGCACCGAGAGTTGCGCTGGGTGGCTGAACCATTGAACGATTACCTGGCTTTCTCTGCGCAATCTCTGTGTTCTCTGTGTCTCTGTGGTGAGTTGCTTTTCCGCCCAATTCACCACAAAGACACAAAGAACACCAAGCACACACGGCGAGCTATGGGCGAAAATCCCTAATGTCCTTAAACGGCGTCTCCCGATCACCAAAATCCGGCCGATAGTAATAAGCCGCGCCATCATACTCCTGCATCCAGCCGTCTTCCATTCCCAGTTCGTCCAGCGCGGACAACGCGCGCAGCCATTCTGTTTCGCTGATACGACGCGAAAGCAAAATATGGCGACTGCTGGTGGCAGCTTGATGGGTTGGATAGTACTGGGCCATCAGCGAGACGGCGACGCGCGGGCTCAATTCATCCCTGATCCATTCGAGCGATTCGCCCACGCCTGCAATATCGTTTGGCAAGACGAGCAAGCGAATCACCAAACCGCGCTTCAGCAGACCATCGTCGCCAAAGACGAGTTCATCGCCGGTTTGCCGGTACATTTCCTTGATCGCCAGGCGCGAATGGTCTTTGTAACTCTTCACCTTCGAATAAAAGTAACCAGCGTCGTTCTCGGCGTACTTCAAATCGGGCAGATAAACGTCAACTATACAATCGAGTAGTCGCAGGACCTCAACTGAATCGTACGCGTTTGTGTTGTAAACAACCGGCAAGCGCAAGCCTTGTTCGGCGGCAATCAAGATCGCGCGCGCCATCTGCGGCGCAAAGTGTGTAGGCGAAACAAAATTGACGTTGTGGCAGCCGAGCACTTGCAGCTCCAGCATCATCTCGGCCAGACGCTCGTGCGATACTTCGTTCTTGATCTGCTCTTTGTGTGTTTGTGAGATCTGATAGTTCTGGCAATAGGCGCAGCGCAGGTTGCAGTTGCCGAAGAAGATGTTGCCGGCGCCGTGTGTGCCCACGAGCGCCGGCTCTTCGCCGAAGTGCGGCGTGTACGATGAAACGATCGGCAGTCGCCCTGAATAGCAGGCGGCAATTTCATTATTCAATCGATTGTTGAGGCAATCGCGCGGACAGACAGTGCAGCGTTCCAGCAACGATTCGAGTTTTTCGACTCGCCGGTGCAATTCACCGGAACGAAAGAGACGCAGATAGGAGGGCTCGTCCTGGGAGCGCGGGCATCCAGCGCGCCCGTCTTGCGCTGCTGGCTTTTGCGGATCGGGACTCAAGCTCTTATTTCCGTTGCCGCTCATGACAGTTTCAATCACGGACTAGATGGCCAGCGCTACGGGTGCCTGCGAAAATGCACGAAGTGCGCCTTGTGACCTTCGACGATCTCCGCCGGCGCGACGCGCTTTGAACGGCTCCAGATGAAGTCCATCTCCGCGTGAATGGTGCTGAGCGCCAGTCGCGCCTCGAGAATCAGAAGCATGCTGCCGTAGAAGAGGAAGATCGCGCCAATGATTCCGAAGATTACCGGCGCCACAGTATACCGAGCAGAACCAATCAGCGCGACTACTCCGATGGCTACGCTCGTCGCGACAAAGGCGCCCAGCGACAAATAAAACGTCACCATGCAACGCTGGAGTATGCGCGCGCGCGAGGTCAGCTTGTCCAATTGCTCGAAGATCACCGCCTGTCGTTCCTTATTCATTTCAGTTTGTTGGTCATCATGTACGATCTCTTCCAGCCGGTCCGACAAGCTGCGCACGCGATCGACGACGCGGCCTAACCGGACAGAGGTCGAGAGAATCATGCTCCCGCATGCCGAAATCAACACCGCGGGCGTGATCATCGCCGTCAGGACAGTAATTGCGTTTGAGAGCGGGTTCATAAATCGTCGAACGCTTTATTTATAAGGATTAATCAGACGGAGAGCAACCAGCAACGGCTGAAGGTCAAGACTCATCGCGCTGTGTTATCCTCGGTTCGAGTTTTGTGGCGTTGTTCGCTCGTCACTCGTCACTCATCACTTTTCATCGTGCTATGCGTCTCTGGCTCGCAAAAAGCAGTGAAGTCCCGCTTCGCGAACAGTTGGAGGCGCAAGTCATTCTCGGAATTGTCAGCAACGATCTGAAAGCCGGGCAGCGATTGCCGAGTACGCGCGAACTCGCGCGCCGCTACAAGATTCATTCGAACACTGTCAGCGCGGCGTATCGCCGGCTGTCGCAAAATGGTTGGGTCCAGTTTCGCAAAGGCAGCGGCGTATACGTCCGTGAGTCTTCTATCGATCAGCCCCTGGACAGCAAGATCGAATTGGATCATTTGGTCTCTGTGTTCCTGAGGGTGGCGCGAGAGAAAGGTTTTTCCCTAGCTGAGATTCAAATGGGCCTGCGGCGTTGGCTGTCCCTCCAGCCGCCGGATCACTTTCTCGTAATCGAGCCTGACCCGGAGCTGCGTCGCATACTCGTTGTCGAGGTGGAAAAAGGAACCGGGTTACGAACCGTGGGCGCCGGCCTCGAGCAATGCAAAGACGTCGATCTTTTGACCGGCGCCGCGCCGGTATGCTTGTTGCGACAGGCGGAGAAAGTGCGCAGCTTGCTTCCGCCCGATAAGGATTCCCTGATACTGCATTCGCGATCGGTATCCGAATCGTTGGCGGGTCAGGTCGCACCTCCCTCCGACACGATGATCGCAATCGTCTCACGCTGGACGGAATTCCTGCGCTGGTCGCGCACAATCCTCGTCGCTGCGGGACTCGACCCGGCGGCGATCAGCTTTCGCGACGCGCGCGTGCGCGGCTGGGAGAGGGGTCTGCGATCGGCAGCGCTCGTGATCACGGACTCGCTCATGGCTCATCGTCTTCCTGCGGGTTGTACCACCAGGGTCTTTCCCATCATCGCTGATTCATCAGCAGCAGAATTGCGCGGCTACGCCGAGAGATTTGTGGCGAAACGAGATTGATCATGCCTACCAATGATTGTCACTTCGTAGACAAATGGCGAGTCGAAGGCGACTTGAAGGAAGTCGCCGACATCATCGAGGATGCGATCAATCTGCCGCGCTGGTGGCCGTCGGTTTATTTTGAAGTGAAAGAGTTGGAGCCGGGAGGCGAACACGGTGTCGGCAAGCTGATCAGCCTGCGCGCCGCGGGCTGGTTGCCATACACGTTGCGCATAAGCTTTCGCACTTTCGAATCACGGCTTCTCGATGGAAGCGTCTGGCGATCTTGAAGGCACAGGCATCTGGAATTTCGAACAGGATGGCACGCACGTCAACATTACCTACGACTGGACGATTCGCGCCAACAAGCCCGTAGTGCAGAAGTTGTCATTCCTGTTGAAACCGATCTTCCGCTCGAATCACCACTGGACGATGAGGCGAGGCGAAGCAAGTTTGAAACTGGAACTACTGCGCCGCCGCGCTCGCAGTTGCGAAGAGGCCGCGCGCATTCCCGCGCCACCAGGTCCTGCTTTTCCGCATAACCTCTGGCGCCGGAAACGTTCTTAGAATCGCGGCGACCAGATAAAACCCGGCAATCACACTCCGCTCTTCGCCGGTCTGCGACGGGTAGTCCTATGGCGGCTTTTCGTCGCTGGTTTAGGCGGAACCGGCTTTGATACTTCCTGCTTTTTCGGCTTTGCTTGTTCGCGGATGAAGTCGGCTACCGCCTGCTGCGAGATGTCTGCCTGCAAGAGTACTTCAGTCTCGGTAGGAGTAATCACCAGACTGCTCAAGACTGACTGGGCCTGCGAGTCCTTGATTGAGCTGGTTGCCTGTTGCAACAAACTCGAAAGCAAACTCTTGATGATCTTTGCCGTGTCCGGATTGTCGGCATTCATCGCGCCGCGCAACTTGAACGACGTGGCATCCATGGTGATGCCGGCATAAAAGTCCCCGAGCTTTGAATCACAGCGCGAAGTCCTCGGATTGTTCTCCGTGCCCAGCAAAGCAAACGTTTTGGCAAAGGCCAGCATTGGCGATCCGGCCGTGCTTATCAAGGCGGTCGGGTCGCGCATCAGAGAGTTCAGAATGTCAGCGTTGATGCGGCCCTTGCCGTCGGCGGCATCCATTGCTGCTCTGACATATGCGGGAGTACCCGCGACGATCGTGTTGCCACCGATTGTGGCAATCGCTAGTTCAGAAAGCGGCTTGAGGAACGAATTCTTTTGCGCTTCCTGCGCAATTTCCGGGATCGTCAACAGACTGATAGTCCGCGAGCCATACTTCTCGGCGCGCAGTTTCCC
>WNGL01011497.1_pt1 | contig 10138 bp, 9 predicted proteins | sample 5400591 | NCBI WGS metagenome assembly WNGL01 (sample SAMN13153377, study PRJNA577476) | soil metagenome | isolation source: 80 cm soil or saprolite under Garry oak tree replicate 1 | place: USA:California | collected 2016-06-15 | reverse complement strand
TTGGGATTGCCCGTGCCGGTGGCGCCATCGGCCGCGTTGGGGTCCCCCATTACGAGGCGATCCCCGGCTCGGAGCCGGCGTTCTACAACAATCTCACGATCGGGGGCGGGCCGGCCCCGGTACGAGCGTACATGCAAGAGCTGCTTCCCGATGTGCTCGAGGGCAAGATCGAGCCTGGCCGGGTATTCGATCGGGTCATCGGACTGGATGAGGTTCCCGACGGCTACCGCGCCATGAACCAGCGCGAAGCAATCAAGGTGATGGTGAAGCCCTAAGGAGACAACATGCAGAAGCGCAAATTGGGAAAGCGGGGTCTGGAAGTGTCGGCGCTCGGGCTCGGCTGCATGGGGATGAGCCAGAGCTACGGTCTCCCACCGGACAAGCAGGCGATGATCTCGCTCATCCGCACGGCCGTCGAACGCGGCGTCACATTCTTCGATACCGCCGAGATCTACGGTCCGTACACCAACGAAGAGCTCGTTGGGGAGGCGTTGGCGCCGCTGCGCGCTCAGGTGGTGATCGCCACCAAGTTCGGCATCAAAAGCGAGAACGGACAACAGGTGCAGGACAGCCGGCCCGAGCGTATCAAACAGAGCGTCGAGGGTTCGCTGAAACGGCTCCGCACCGACGTCATCGATCTCTATTATCAGCACCGCGTCGACCCCAACGTCCCGATCGAGGACGTGGCGGGCACGGTAAAGGACCTGATTGCGCAGGGTAAGGTGAAGCACTTCGGCATGTCCGAAGCCGGCGTGCGCACCATCCGTCGCGCGCACGCGGTGCAGCCGGTTACAGCCGTGCAGAGTGAGTATTCCCTGTGGTGGCGACGCCCTGAAGAAGAGCTGCTGCCCACCCTGGAAGAGCTCGGCATCGGGTTCGTACCGTTCAGTCCCCTTGGCAAGGGCTTCCTGACGGGCACGATCGACGAGAAGACGACGTTCGTGAGCTCCGATTTCCGCAACCTCGTGCCGCGCTTCACTCCTGAGGCTCGGAAGTCCAATCTGGCGCTGGTGGATGTGCTGCGCACGATCGCGAAACGGAAAAAGGCGACGCCGGCGCAGATCGCGCTCGCGTGGCTGCTGGCCCGGAAGCCGTGGATCGTGCCGATCCCCGGCACGACGAAGCTGGCGCGCCTGGACGAGAACATCGCAGCAGCGGCGATCGCACTGAGCGCCGAGGATCTGCGCGCGATCGAGAGCGCCGCCTCACAGATCACGATTCAAGGCGCGCGCTACCCCGAGCACCTGGAGAAACGGACCGGTCTCTGACATGCGCATCGGCATTCTGGGTTCGGGATTGATGGGCGCCAAGCTCGGTACGATTTGGGCCCGCGCCGGGCATGAGGTGGTATTCAGCTACGCGCGCAGCGAGCAGAAGCTCAAGAAGCTCGCACGGGAGGCCAGGGGCAAGGCGCAGGCCGGCACACCACGAGAGGCCGCGCAGAAGGCGGACGCAATATTGCTGGCCGTGCACTGGTCTCGCGTCGACGACGTCTTGCAGCAGGCAGGGGACCTCTCGGGGAAGGTCATCGTCACTTGCTCGTTGCCGATGAATGCCGACGATACCGGCCTCGTGATCGCCCACACCTCCTCCGGTGCCGAGGAGCTAGCGAAGAAAATTCGCAAGGCTCGCGTCGTGTCGGCGTTCGGCACGGTTCCGAGCGAGGTCCTATTTGGGGTGTTCGAGGCTCGGCGCAAGGCCAACAAACCAAGCCTGGTCTACTGCGGCGACGACACGAGCGGCAAGAAGATTGCCGCTCAGCTCATCCGCGACGTCGGGTTCGATCCCGTGGACGCTGGGCCGTTACGGATCGCCCGGTACACCGAGCCGTTCACGCTGCTCATCGCGCGGCTCGCGTACGAGGGTGACGGCGGTCCGGAGCTGGCGTACCGCTTCGAGCGCTTCAGGAGGAAGCGATAGCGCCGAACTCCTTAGGCCACCTTCCGACAGCTGTGGTGCTCGGTGACCCGCTTCCCATTTGCCGGGTAACTCGGCCCATCCACCGTGTACTCGGCGTCCGACTTCTTGGTCCAAACTGCCCTGCCTGACAGTCCTGGGAGGACGTAGCTCCAGGACCAGACGTTGTCCGCACGCGTGCCGAGCATGCCGTAGTACTGGGCGTTGCTGTGGGCCCCGAAGCGCACCCACCGATCCACCCGGACGTCGTAGCCGAGGAAGTAGTCGGCGTGGACGGCCGCATCCTCCCGGGTCACAGGGAAATCGTAGGTTTGCTCGAGCCACGCGCTCCCCAGCACCGATGCGTACGTCGTGGTATACGTGCCGGAGAAGTCTCCGACGGTGTGCGTGCAGCTCCACTTACCTACGAGGAACTGCGCCGACTGCATCTCCTGCTGCGCGGTCGGTATCGTCTGCGCGGACGCAGGCGCGGCGATCAGCACGACGGCGAACACGACCAACGTCGGCGACGTACGGTGCACGTTATCCTCCCTTGAGAGTTGGAGTGGCCGCATCGGGGTCGCGGTACTGTGCGTGCAACAGCTCGATGTCCCGCAGCTCCGCTCGGGCGCGACGGCGCAGCCGCAGCGACCACACGAACAGCGCCACCATCCCGACGATCGGCAGCCACACGGTCTGCCACGACCCCACGTCCGTGAGCGACCGGTGGTGCACGCGAGTGCCGATCACCCACCACGGCGTGAGGAAGGCCAGCTCGAGCGGCAGCACGATCCAGATGAAATGCGCGAGGCGGATCTCCTGGCGCCTGACGCTCCCGAGCACGGCGAGATGTTGCGCGCTGCCCGCCGCCACCGCCGTGTCTTCCTTCTCCCGCAACCGCATCCGCTGAATCCAGAGCGCGGCGATGCAGCCTCCCACCACGAGGCCGAGGCCAGCCTCAAAGCGATTCGCCGCGTGCCGCAGTGCGGCGGCCGTGATAACAATCGCCGCGCCGGCGACGGCGCTTTCGACGAGCCGCGCCACGAGCAGCTCACGGCGCCCCCTCACGATCTGTTCGCGCGCATGGCGCGCCACGGGCTCGGCGTCCTCGCTCCGCTGCCATTCGCCCTGCCACCGCTCCCAATCGCCCGGCGACGGCCGCTCGCTCATGCTTCCTCCTCGGCGAGCAGGGTGCGGAGCGCCCGGCGCGCCCGCGTGAGGCGGACGCCCACGTTCGTCTCCGTCGTCTGCTGCAGCTCCGCGATCTCGCGCTGCGACAGTCCCTCGAGCCGGAGCATCACCGCCTGGCGCTGGGCCTCGGGAAGCTGCCGGATGGCCTGGAACAGCCGGTCCCGACGCTGCTCGGCGATCAGCCGCTCCTCGGCGAGGGGCGCCGGGTCCCGGAGCTGGCCTTCCTCGGGCAGGCCTTCGAACCGGCGCCGGTGCCTGATCGCGAAGGTGATGCCGCGGTTGTGCGCGACCCGCAACACGAACGTCCGCTCCGACGACTCGCCGCGAAACCGGGGCAGCGCGCGCCACAGCGCCGTCAGGACCTCCTGCATCAGGTCGTCGCGGTCGGAGGCGTTGTCGACGTAGCCCCACGCCACGCGCTCGAGCACGGCCGCGTGCTCGCGCACCACGCGGTCGATGGCGGTGTCGGCGGCTTTGTGCGTGGACTCCGGCATCGCCCTCCGCGGACTGCGGTCGAGGGTCCCCGATCCCTGCATAGTCCCCACGACGGCCCGGTTTCTTACACCGCCCGGCGCGCTGTAAGAAAGCCCGCCCCGGCGGGACTAACCCCGCGTGAAGCTAGCCCTGATCGCGACGATCGCGCTGTTGGGAGTCTGGGGAACGGCCCTCGGGGCGCAGACGCGCGATCGACCGCAGCTCCGAGCGAGCCCCCTCCCTGCGGAGCTCGTCCTCGATGGCCGGATGCGTGAGCCGGCCTGGGCCACCGCCGACTCGGGCGTCCTGACGGAATTCGAGCCCGCGCAAGGCGTCGTTCCGCCCGAGCGCACCGTGGTCAGGGTGCTCGCGAGCGCGGACCTGCTCGTGGTCGGCATCCGCTGCGACGACCCCGCCCCCGACCGGATCACGAGTTTCGCCCGCGCGCGCGACGCCGACCTGTCCACCGAGGACCACGTGCGCCTCGTGCTCGATCCGTTCCTGAACGGGCAATCAGGCTACGTGTTCGCGGTGAACCCGGACGGCGCGCGCTACGATGCGCTCATCAGCGAGCTGGCGCAGCGGCTGGGCGGGCGCGAGAACGCGAATTGGGATGCGATCTGGGAAGCGGCCGCCGTCCGGTCGGAGCGCGGCTGGTCGGTCGAGATTCGCATTCCGGTGAAGAGCCTGCTCTACCGGCCGGGCGCCACCGCCTGGGGCTTCAACCTGCAGCGCCGCGTCCAGCGCCGGCTCGAGACCCAGCGCTGGGCCTACCCGAGCCGCGACTGGCGCATCACCCAGATGAGTCGCGCCGGCCTGCTCGTCGACCTCCCCGCCTTCAACCTCGATCGCGGTCTGAGCGTGCGTCCGGCGCTCACCATGGCGAGCGGCGTTCCCGCGCCCGCGGCTGGCGCACTCACCACCGTCGCCGGGAGCCTCGATGCGACGCAGCGCATCGGCGCGAACACGCTCGCCTTCCTGACCCTGAACACCGACTTCGCCGAGACGGAGGTCGACCAGCGGCGCACCAACGTTAGCCGCTTCAGCCTGTTCTTCCCGGAAAAACGGTCGTTCTTCCTCGAAGGCACGGATATCTTCGATTTCGGGCCCGGCATTGCCCCCGACGTCATGCCGTTCTGGAGCCGTCGCATCGGCTTGTACAACGAGGTCACCGTGCCGCTTCAGGTGGGCACGAAGGAGAGCGGCCGTGTGGGCGAGACGAGCTTCGGCGTGCTTGCCGCACGCACCGGCGTCGTGGCGGGCCTCGTGCCCGCGACCGATATGGGCGTGGTGCGAGTCAAGCGCAACGTGCTCGGCGAATCATCGGTGGGGTTCATCGGTACCGCGGGCGACCCCACGGGCGCGCCCGGCAGCTGGCTCGCCGGCGTCGACGCCCTGCTCGCGAGCTCGCACGTGCTCGGGGACAAGAACGCGCAGCTCGGCCTCTGGGGCATGACGCTCGACGGGCGGAACGTCACCGGATCGAAGACGGCGGCGGGCGTGAGTCTGTTCTACCCGAATGACACGTGGAACAACTTTCTCGGCTACCGCCGGGTGGGCGACGGCTTCCAGCCGGCGCTGGGCTTCGTGCCGCGCCCCGGCGTGCAACAGTTCAACCTCGCGCTCAATTACCTCCCCCGGGCCACCGCCCCGTGGCTCGCCCGCTGGCTCTCCCGGGCCGCTTTCGAGCTCATCGGCGTGCTCGTCACCGACTTGAACGGCCGCTGGGAGACGGTGTTCGGGCGCCTCAGCGCTTTCAACCTGGCCTTTCACAACGGCGATCGCTTCGCCGTCGCCGCCCATCCGGAAGCCGAGCGGTTAGACGCACCGTTCGCGATCACCCCGGCTGACACGATCCCGATTGGCTCATACGCGTTCCTGCGCTATCGCATCGATTACGTTCGCGCAGCGAAGCGTCGGGTCACCTGGACGGTCTCGTATTGGGGCGGTGGGTTCTACAACGGTCGGCTGGGTCAATTCGTCGGCACGGTGCTGCTCAAACCCTCGCCGCTCTTCATCGTCGAGCTGAGCGGCGAGCGCGACCAGGGGAGGATCGTGCCGAGCACAATACCCGTGCCCTTCGTGCTCGAGCGTTACGGCATGAAGCTGCGCGTAAACCCGTCTCCCGACCTCGAGTTCAACGCGTTCACCCAGTATGACAACAGCTCACGCCAGCTCGGCACCGACATACGGATCCGCTGGACCTTCCGGCCCAACGGCGATTTCTTCCTCACGTACAATCACAACATCGACGTGCCGCTTGGCGGCCGGCCGTGGACCTTCGATTCCAACAGACTCTCGACGAAGCTGCAATACGCCCTTCGGTACTGACCCGGAGGGCGGCCGGATCTGGGCCCTTGCCGCCCGTTCCTGAATCGGCGCATAATATGCGCCGCATGGCAAGCACCGCTGACACATTCCTCGGCAAGCTCAATGGCCCGTGGCACAAGCGCGCGCTTCAGGCGTTCATGATCCTCGTCCTCGCCCACTGGGCCGAGCATCTGGTGCAAGCCTATCAGGCGTACGTACTGAAGTGGCCGCTGCACCAGGCGCGGGGTGTCCTGGGCCAGGCGTTCCCCTGGCTCGTGCATTCCGAGGTACTGCACTATGGCTATGCCCTGATCATGCTGGTGGGGATCTGGACGCTGCTGCCCGGCTTCGTGGGCCGGGCGCGAGCGTGGTGGCTCGCGGCGCTCGTGATTCAGTTCTGGCATCACATCGAGCACGCGCTGCTCCAGGGTCAGGTCATCGCGGGCCGCACCTTGTTCGGGTCCCCGGTTCCCACGAGCATCGTGCAGCTGTGGTTCCCGCGGCTCGAGCTGCACCTCTTGTACAACAGCCTCGTCTTCGTACCGATGATCGTGGCCATGTACTACCACGTGTTCCCGAGCGGGCGCGACGCCGCGGGGATGCGGTGCGGCTGTGCACTCCATCCGCACCCGGCGACGAACTGACGCGGGTCGAGTCGCTCATCTAGGTTTCCTGTCAGCGACACACCTGTGGCAACGCCGCGACATTCCAGGGCGTGACGGAACAGAAACTGAGCCCGGACGCGTGAGTGACACCGCGCGAGCACCCTCCTCTGCAAGCGGTACGCACGATGCATGGAACGGAGGTCGCGATGTCACCCATCTCGCGCCGCACGTTCTTGACGACCGCCGCCACCGCGGCCGGCAGCGTCGCGCTCGGGTGCAGCGATCACCCGATGATCGCGCCGACGCGAGCGCAGCTCATAGGCGGCCTGTTGCCCGACCCCGCGACCTGCGGCATCGAGCACGTCGTCGTGTTCATGATGGAGAACCGCTCGTTCGACCACTTCCTCGGCTGGCTCCCGGGCGCCGACGGCAGGCAGGCGGGGCTGACGTACGCCGATAGCAGCGGTGTGACCCACCCGACCTTTCCCCTGGCCCCGGACTTCCAGGGCTGCCGCTACAACGATCCCGACCACTCCTACACGGGGGGACGGGTGGAGTACAACGACGGCGCGTGCGACGGGTGGCTGCGCGCGAACGACGTCTTCTCCATCGGTTACTACCGCCAGCAAGACCTCGCCTTCCTCGGCCGCGCGGTTCCCGACTGGACGTCCTTCGACCAATACTTCTGCGCCATCCTCGGCCCGACGTTCCCCAATCGCATCTACCAGCACGCGGGCCAGACCGATCGGATCGAAAACACCTTCGCAATCTCTCAACTCCCGACGATCTGGGACCGGCTGACCGCCCGGGGCCTCGCAGGGCGGTACTACTACAGCGACCTGCCGTTCCTGGGGTTGTGGGGCGCCAAGTATGTGCCGATCAGCCGCCCGATCGACGCGTTCTACGCGGACTGTGCCGCGGGGACGCTCCCGCACGTGGCGTTCGTCGACGGCAGTTTCTTGCAGGAGCTAACCGGTACGGGCGCCGACGACCACCCGTACGGCGACATCCGCGCCGGCGAGGCGATGATGAACCGCATCTATGCGGCGGTGACGCAGAGCCCCGCGTGGAGGAGCACGGTCCTCGTCATCAACTTCGACGAATGGGGTGGCTTCTTCGACCACGTCCCACCACCCGTGGCGCCGATTCCTCCGGCCGACCAGGCGGCGGGAAACGCCGATGGCCGGCTCGGCTTCCGCACGCCCACCCTGCTCATCTCACCCTTCGCGCGCCGGCTGCATACGTCGCACGTCTCATACGACCACACGTCCGTGCTGCGGATGATCGAGTGGCGCTGGGGCCTGGACCCCCTCACCGTGCGCGACGCGACGGCCAACAACCTGGCCGATGAGCTCGACTTCACACAGGTCGATCCCGCCCCTGCGCCGGTCTACTCCGTCCCCCCGGTCACCGGGGCGGTGTGTCCCGTCCGGCTGCCGGGCCTCGCGGCACCGGCCCTGCCGAGTCTACGCCCCGCGCGCGCCCACTGGGCAGGACTGCGTGAGGTCGCGCGTCGGCACGGGTGGGCGACGATGTAGGCTGAGGGAAGCGGTCTGCCGGGATCGCCAGCGCGGCCGCGGCGATGGCTAGCGCGGCCCGCCTGGGGCGCGTGACGTTCATGGCGGTGCCCTCCGGGATGAAGAAGCCATCGTAGCCTCCAAGGCATCCAACTTTCCGATCTCCGCCGTCGCGCCCAGGCGGTCGAACGTCACACGAGCCGCCTGTGCCATCACTGTTGCCGCGGGGCGATCGCCTATGCGGTGCAGCAGGCTCGCGAGATCACGCTGGGCGCTCGCCACGAGCAGTGGCCGGTCGTGCTTCGTCGCGCGGGCGATGACGGCACGGAGCATCTCTTCGGCGTCGTGCATCCTCCCCGCGAGGCCCAGCGCCACGGCGAGGATGCGCAAGTCCTCCGCCTCGAGGACGGGGTCGTTCCGCTCACGGTGGATCGCCAGCGCTTCCTGGGCTTCCCGGATGGCGAGCTCGGGCTCCCCCTGGGCAAGGCGGATCTCGGCTCGTCCCGCCAGCGCCTGGGCCTTGAATCCCCGGTCGTTCAGCCACTCGGCATCGCGCACCGCCGCGTCGGCGGCCTCGAGCGCGTGGTTCAGGCGCCCCTGCTCCCGGTAGGTGATCCCGAGGTTGTGCCGGGACTCGGCGATCCCCCGGTGAAAGCCGGCCTGCTCGTACGCCGCGATCGCGCGGGTGTAGGCGCCGACTGCCCGGGCGTAGTCCCCCTGCATGTTGGCGATGATGCCGAGGTTGTTGGCACACCGGCCCACGGTGGCCATGTCGTTGTCCTGCATCGCCTGTTCCTGCGCGCGCGTGAAGAAATACGACGCCTCGTCGATGCCGCCGCGTTCCAGCGCGACGGCCCCGGAGACGTTGAGCGCCCTCACTTCCAGGGTCCGATCTCCCAGCATGCGCGCCCGCAGCTGCGCGACCATGGCCCACTGCTGGCCCAGGTCCAGCCGCCCCAGCCGGCTGTGCGCGATGCCGCACAGCAGCGTCAGCATGGGGGACTGTTCGAGCTCCTCCTGCGACCGCGCGCTCAGGTAGGTGAGCAGCTCGCCGTAGCGCCCCGCATCGGCCAACTCCTGCGCCACATGGAGCGGAGCGAGCGAGCCGCGCAGCTCAGCCGCGAAGTCTTCGTCCCAGCTTTGCCGGGCCAGATTGCGCAGTTCGCCTTCCGCGCCGAGCCGGGTGAAGATGGCCTTGGCCATCCGTGCCGCCGTCTGCGCTTCGGCGAGGCGGCCCGTTCCGCGGAGCACCGTGCTCAGGTCGCGCGTCGCCTCGGCCTGAAGCAGAGGCCGCTCGTGCAGCTCCGCCCGCTCGATCACCTCGCGCAGCATCCCCTCGGCCGCCGCCCACTGACCTTCGGCCACCAGCAGCGACGCGACGACGCGCGCATCCTCGGCCTCGTCCGCAGGATGCGGCAGGCGGCTCCGACTCTCCCGTACCTGGTCCAGCTCGGCGCGCGCCAGCTCCAGCTCGCCGCGCACGATATGAATCTCCGCCCGGCCTCGCAGGACCAGCGCCCAGAGCGTGCCATCCCCCGCCGCCTCGGCCTCCGCGACGGCGCGATCGGCCTCCGCGAGGGCGCGGTCGAGCGCTCCCTGCTCCCGATACGTGATCCCGAGGTTGTGGTGGCACTCGCCGACACCCTGTCGCCACCCGGCTCGCTCGAAGGCGGCACACGCCATCTCCCAGGATCCGATCGCCTCCGCGTGTCGTCCCCGCAGGTTACTGACGATGCCCAGGTTGTTGGAGCTGCGGCCGACGGTCGCCAAATCGCCGTCCAGGCTGGCGAGCATCAGGGCCCGCGTACAGTAGTCCGCGGCCTCGTCGATGCGCCCGCTGACCAGCGACATGGCGCCCCGTGCGTTCAGCGCCCGACTCTCGACTCCCCGCTCCCCGCCCTTGCGCGCCTGCTCCAGCGCCGTATCCAGCCACCGGAGCCCCTCATCGTGGCGCCCGACGCGCGCCTGGGCGGTGCCATACAGCAGCGCGAGGCTCGCGGACTCTGCGAGCTCACTCCCTTGGCGGGCGGCGAGATAGTTGACCACCTCGGCGTGCTGTCCCGCCGCGGTGAGCTGCCGGGCCTTATCGACTACAATTGCCGATGTCGTCATCGCGTTTGCCCTCCTCTATCGACACTAGGGTCT